>Ga0065711_1002758_pt1 | contig 40355 bp, 25 predicted proteins | sample Hoacrofraction12_FD_59098 | JGI IMG/M metagenome (GOLD analysis project Ga0065711, IMG submission 59098) | Hoatzin crop microbial communities from Cojedes, Venezuela - Epithelial fraction 12 v2 (version 2) | ecosystem: Host-associated > Birds > Digestive system > Esophagus > Crop | place... | reverse complement strand
GAGAGAAAAAAAAGAAGGAAAAAGAAAGAAAGAAAAGAGAAGGAGAAAGGAATGTGCAGTCCTAATTTTAAAAGCTGGAAGCTTCCAGCCACCATTCCACAAAGCAGCTTCAGGCCCCTTTCAAACAACAGGTGCAAGGAGACATAATAGAGAAGAGTTCTGCTACCCCTTCACTCTACTTTCATGGATGGAGATAAACTTACTTCAATAGGGACAGCTGTTGGAGGCACAGGAGTGTACTGGGGAATGTAGGTCCCTTGCATAGGTGCAGCAGCAGTCATGTACTAGAACAAATCAAAGGCAAATGCACATTAGAAAACCACAAGCAAGACGCATAAAACTACTTTAGAAGCACAACACTGTTTCAACTTCCTATTCAGAGTTTGTTGGTTAGTGTACAGCCTATTATTTCTTTCAATTAAGGATTTTAGGCAATGGTAGGAATTACCTAGCTATTAAAAATCATAAACTTGAACTTCAAAGTCAGGTCATATCTGAATATAGGCAACAGCAATCATCTTGCTGATAGATTCAGATTGTTCACATGGCTTCTAAAATTGAGAGACTCCTATTTGTACAGTAGAGACACGACAGCAGCATATATATATGTATATATAGTGGTTACAGATACAAAACCAGTCTAAACAATCTTTTAGAATCTTATTGGTCTTATCTAATCGCACCTACAAAAAAACGAAGCATGAAATTTGACAGGTTTATTCCAGTCTGTGTTCAACCCTATCAATAACAGCAGTTGAATTTACAGGGATACAAAGCTCCAGGGAGATGCAATCCGAGACAGGAGAAACAAAGGAAGAGGAAGATATATCTAGATATATCTGAGAGTTTCTCCTTTTGGACACAGAATACCTAGCTAAATTCTTATGGCTTATTCTTAATATCCAGGGATCTTTTCTATGCATCTTGAAACTTCTGCAAGCTATTATTATAGCAACACTTTGTATTACCTTCTCTAAAATACTGTCTCTCTCAAGCACTACAAGACAATCTTCTTTAAAATTCATGCGTGCATGTGAATTTTTCCACTGGTATGGCACTAAACTCTTTATATACAGCACTTCTTAAAAAGCTCTTGAACTGAATGGAACAGATATTGTTCAAATCTTCAAATAAAGCATCAATATTAAGTTGTCAGATGTATATGTACTTTTCTTTCTACAATCCAGTCCTAACTGCGTGTCTTCACTGACAAGAATCTCAGAATGTGCCCAGTCCCACAACTGACTGTATGACACTTCCACTACATGTTATCTTCAAAGACACACCGAAGATCTGAATCAGCCCAGAATGTATTTGATGAATTTTAAAATGAGTTAAATATAGCTTTGCTTCCTGGCAGAGCTAGGAAGTGCCTGCAAGATTTTATTCCGCTGTTTATAGTAAAATTTACATTTAAAGCACTCTCTCACCTCAGTTCTAAACTAACTGGATGGTTTGATATGCCTGTCACAAACAAGCATTATGAAATTGCATGGTGGGGTGCAGACTCTGCACCAATACTGGAGAAAGGCCTTAGGGAATGAGAACAGCATATTTAAAAATCCCACAGCTAAATTCTGAAGTCTTCATTCAGGTAAAAGCAAAAAAATTACTTCAATGGAATTGTTTTCTACAGAAAAAAAAATCAGTGAGGAATATAGGTAACATAGAATGTATACTTGCAATATGAGTAGCATACTGTATTGAAAACCATTACAATATAGCTAAAATTCAGTGTTTTCCTTAACTTGAAGAAAGAGATGGAAGTGTCCCCAGTGTCTGTGTGCCTATACCAGGCCATGATTTTCTGCAGCTCCTTTTCCTTGTTCTTCAGAAAGAGAATTGAATTCAGTAGTTTTTTTATGAATGCTAACCCACCAAAGACATTAGGCCAACTATCCGTATTGTACTCAGTATAGTCGGGCTATTCTCCTGCCTTACGGATTAGGAGCTAATGAGAATGTCACACCAGGGTGCTCCAGAGCTGCTTCCATTTCATTCATTCTGCTTTGTAATGTTGACATCACATGTTGGGACTACATCTGCTGTGTAGCATTGTTCTAAAAGTGTCAATATTTAACATTAACCTGAAGCACCCATTCTGACAGCTCTGCAAAGACGTACAATGGTTTTAAATACCTAACCAGGCTAGCTTCACTCAGACAAAAATATATAGATTTTAATTAAAACTGCTCATTTAAACAATAAAGTGACCTCATTCAACTTGGACTTCCTCAGAGCTCTTCCCTGAACCCAACAGAAGATCAGCGCTCAGACTCTTACAAGATGCAGTTGTCAGCTATTCCCTTACCTTACACACAAACACGTGCAAGTTTTAAAACACAGATATCAAATTATTCAACTGCCTTTTAATTCAGACCACTCTTTGCAAAATCCTTTGTCATTGAGTTCTGTTGTCACTGAAATCGGGAGTAAAACTTCTTAACACCAATGTAGCATTAAAAAGCAGGCATTCTTTATTACAGAGCCAGATGCATGGGGGATCGCTCCTCTTAACGTGCATGCCGTATGTCACCTCACCCCAAGTTTATATAACCCTGCTACATGGATGTGCATTAAGTTTCCCGGAATGTTCATACATATTTATTCTATTTCCTGGAACTAATTATCACATTTGCATAGTCATTATGCATGCAGCCTGGGTCTCTGTGGGGCTTCCACGGGGTCCTCGATGGTCTCTGGTGGTCCCTGGTGGCTGTAGAAGTGATACTTCTTGGTGTCCTTACCATGAATTCTGAAACTTTCCTCCCATATACAGTCATGAGTTGTCTCACTGAGAAGTTTGTGGATTCCTCCAGATCTTGGTGTCTGATGGTTTATCTGTACCTCCTTTAGATGTGCTTGTTACATTCTTGTCTGAGGCCTCTGACAGTCAGTCCTTTGTTTTATGCTTAACCTTTGTGGAATTCTCTATCATTCTTTTGCATCACGTACCCCTCCTATACACCACATACCCCTCCTGTAAATCACATCATGCACCCTGTTTTACAAGACTGTAGCACAACAACTGAAACTGTCCGGGAACTAACTGGCGTCTTTGCTGGCTCTGCAAGCACTGCTCTCAGTAGTTGTGCAGTTTCTTACCTCTACTGTTATTGTTCTCCTCTTGAGCTAGATCCTGGCCTTACTTGCCAGACTACTTCACATTGCTTCCTTCACTGCTACACAATCTTTAGGTGAAACTGTTTTGTTTACTTGAGTGTGACTGGTGGCCCTGGGCAAGCCCTGCTTGCCTTGGTCTTTCCAGACACTCACACCTTCCCATACCCTCCCAGTTTAAATTTTTTGCACAAATTTTAATGGAATTCAGCCAAACAGCAGGTCATTTGCAGTGCTGGAGACCAAAGACATCTAGTTACTTGCCAGACCGCCTGAAGAACTGTAGGAATGTGAATTCTGCCCTATATATAACATATTCTGCTTGTCTAAATGTCCACTGTAGTGGTGGTTCAACCTTTTGGTTAAATCATTTAGAGCTCTCCAGTTATAACAAATTATGTAGGCCAAATTAGTTCCACCAATGGCATACATTATGTCACAGATTTTGTGGCAAAGAATTTGGTCCTAGTAAAAGTTGGCAAGGCTCAGTCCTACAGAGTACTGCCACTTAACAACTGGCCCTTGACCACGCAGCAGCAAACCGGGCTGTGTTACAGGCGTACACATTGCACCCTTCAGTGGAATATCCAAACATAATGTATTTATCTTTACAAATGTAAAAAACCCCTCACCATTTCAGAAAAGAGTAACAGGGTCAACAATTAAACATGTTACCGGGCCTTGGAACCGATTCTCAGTCTCCAGACTCTCACTCAAGAATCTATTGAGGCCTCTGTAAAAAAATCTTCCAAAACTATAAAGGACAACTCGGGCTTAATCCTTGGAGATGCACAATTGGTCGTAAGTATCTAAAGTCCCCTCACATGCACAGGGAGTCCCGGCTGCGACCACATGAATTCCGGGGTGTCTGCCCTGCTGGATCTGTTTTCACCATGGGAAACCCAGCGCTGAGAAGCTGCTTTAGTTTTTTGTTTACTAACAGTATAATGAAAAAGGAGAACAGATTAATTTTCGTTATAACTGACACTAGCTCAATCAACGTCGCATGCATTTCTTTCCTTTATGAACTACATAATCCTAATTCTCTGATCTCACAGGATAAATACATTAAAGATAACACAGTGCTAAGGCACAATGTCAGTGTCAGCGCTTACATCAATGGCTTCAGATAATGCGAGAGTTGAATTTCTTGTCATGAATATTCACAGTTGGTTGTTAGCAGAAAGCTTCCTGAACACTGCTATTCAATAGCTTCCATACCCAGCACACAATGAGCCCAGTGGACTCTGTGTCTCTCCCTGGGTCCTCCAGACACGTTACCTAGCTATTCTGCAAAACAGTGTGCTCTGGATGGGTTGGAGTGCGTGCTGCCCAAGCTGGTAGGTGGAAAAGAGCTTCAGAAAGAATTGTGAGAGTCAGAAGAAAAGTGAAACATTTTATATCTACTCTCCTCAGGATCACCCAGGATGAAGACTCTGCTCTAAGACCATACCTTAGCTGAGGGACTCTATAGTGACGCTGCTCCATGAGGACCACAGGTCCTGTAGATACATATAGTCTGCACATGGCTTCCCATCTACCTCAAGAAACTAATGTAACTCAGAAGTAGGCAGAAGGCAAGCAAAGAGGACATCTATGTCAGAAGACCATCACCAAGACTTCTTTGCTCCATGAACCGCACTCACTAAAGTTCTTTATCTACATGTACGTGTGAAAGAGAGAAAGCATGACTCTCATGCTCAGCTTAGCAAAACCTAGCTAATTCCACTAAATATTAGTATTGTAAGCACTGAAATGAGAGAATCTGGAAAATCGAAATCCATTCTTTGGCATACGCTTCCACCAGGATTAAAGATTCTTGAGCTGTAATGTGATGGTCATTCAACAAAGTATGTGCAAGGCAGAAGAAAACACTGTTCATTCTTCCACAACCGTACAGGCTTTGTGTGTCTAAATGTAGAAGCTGCTCATTTCTGACAGTAAAATGCATAGTGACTCTATAGGCAGAGGTGATGGATTCGGAGGGTTATAAGGGAGCTTTTTTGGCACTTTGATCCTCTGAAAGCTCATAATATCTACAACAGAAAGAAAAAAGAGACACTGGAAGTGTCACTGTGCTCTTAATTTGTTTGTAAACTATAATTTTATTCATACAGTATACAGAATGCATGTTCTCAGCACAGTATTATAATATAATGCATGCTTTACAATGCCTGACTGTTTACTTCAGACTGCACTTATCAGGGCACAGATATAGCCTATATGCTATATCAATAATTCTGCTCACACCTTGTCCAACACGATTTTTGTTTTCACCTTTTTGAAACTGATTAAGCATGTGAAAAATATACAGCTAGAAAATGAGACTAGTAGTATACACTTGCAGCTCTGTTCTCCTGTCAGATATTACCTTCTGTGACTACAAAGAGTTAAATGAAGAGGTAACAAATGAATGAGGAGGTGAGTTGAGGGACAAAATGAAACTGTGAGAAGGATCATGTTTAATTCAGAGAGCATCAGTTCTTACAGATCTGCAAACAGTGAGGCATCCCAGCCTGCCTCTAGCAAGGCTCCTGTCGAGCCTTCACCAAACACTAAACCCATAAAGGTGGCAGGCATTGGGAAGAAATAAACAAGAGGCATAAATAAATAAAAAAAACAAGAGGACGGCAGTTGCCTGCACCAGGCAGAGAGAGGGAGCATGCTGCAGTAGGATCACACATTTCAACCATGGTGGAGCTGACTGACTTGCAGGGAATTTGCAAGAGACTTTACATCGAGATTGTGGCACAGGTCATGTCCATTTGTTCATTTGCCCTAGGAAACCTCTGGTCTGCCTTTCTTGGGCCCAGGTTAATGCAGAGTCGGGCAAGCACCTAACAGCTGAGATACATAGCAAGCACCTCTTACACAGGCTCTTAGTTACTGAATTTCAACTGAGACAGTGCCTGAAAGAGTGAGTGCCTCTTGCAAGGCCCAACAATTTCCTTTACACCACCAGAAGACTTTGGCCACACACTGTGTTTAAATTCTGAAGGTCATCATTAACAGAAAGTATAAGAAACCACCCTAAAGTACAATTCTATTTATAGGTCTAGTTGGCTATAAAATAACACAGTTGTGATTAGAAGGTGGCTACCAGGGATTCGTTGACTCTCTTGGCCACTATGAGTACTGTGAGATTTTAGAGTGACAACAGTTGATAACCTGGTCAGTGTTGAGTAAGTTTCCTGGTATAAAGAATATAGGAAAGAATTTACAAAAGGAGACATTAACATGTAAGTTTGCAGCAGATTCGGAAACCTGGAAAAACACTTACTCAGAATTAGTAGGCTTACTAAGGACAAGGGACAATGAGCAAGGAATAAATGTTAGAGAAGAGGCCTTTTATAAAATCAATGTGCAAATGCTGCTTTCTGATGTTTCGCTTTGTTTTCATGTAAACGTGTATCTGTTGCAAGTCTCAAAGATTGCTTTCCTTCTTTCACCGACCTCCATGCTCCTGAGAAGCCACAGAGCCTTTTCAGCCAAAGTGAGAGCCAAATTGCAGAAGCCTTGTACCAGCATATGCTGGTAAGCATTTACATCACAGCAGCCTGCTGAAGGGAGATTAAAGGGGGCATCTTATGCGAGTAAATGCCAACTGATGTGTCTTAAATGAGCAAGGATTCCAGAGTCTGGTCTTCAGTGACTACTTGTGGTTTCATATCACTGCATAAGCTATAGCACAGTGATAATGACTTAGCTTTTTAGGATTCTCAGAATTAATGCCAGGGTTTGTTTGTGGTTTTTTTTAAACCAACTGAGAAGTCTAGACACTGCATCACTAACAGAATTATGTGAAAACATTTGCATTGCTGGAAAACTGAAGGAAATGAGACTGTTGGCTGGATTTATTTTTATGGGTTTTTTTTTTGTTTTCTATGAAGGAAACCTGCCTGCCCTTCCACTTTCAAATCTCTTTCCCTGCAAAGAACAAAAATTGCATCTCTCTTCAACCGTTGTAAAGTGGTTATAACTTTAATGAAATATAGAATAAATCTGCCGCTTTTTTGTCCCTGGGTCCGCCTTCTCACTTGAAAATACCCTGTTCTTCAATAGAAAAGAACGTTGTCTTGCTGTGTCCTCTTATCCCATAGTCTGGCACGTAGATGTAGGAACTCAGGAAGAGAAAAGGACCATCTAGTTCATCAGTGCCAGTGGCACTTCAATGAAATACAATATCCAGCCACTACAGTTTTTACTTTAAGCTTCAAAAATCTCTTGCTACCCAGAAGCATTCTGATTTTCCAGTTCAATCCTGTAATTATTCAATGGCTGTCATTAATCTTAGTTTCTCCTAATTAAAGAATGTGAGAATAAAAGATATGAAGTTTTTGCATATCTTACAATATTTTTGCTAATAATTATCAGCCTGGCCTAAAATATAACAATACAATGCTATTATACCACACAATTACCATAGACCTATCAAAAATAGCACTGTCATTCAACAGAATCCTATCACTGGGCCACTGCACTCATTGTTCAGGCAGAGAATAGAAATCTTTACAAGATTTAACCTTCCTTCCCTGCTGCTCAGTAATACAAACGTATTTAGCAACACCGGCTATCGCTTCCCTTTCAACCTTCCTAATGAGATGTTACCTAATTCTCTGCGCAAGTTAAATGAAGGTAGAGAGAATAATACTTCAAGAACTATATTTACAAACTAATCTCCTTTTCTCTTCAGGAGTTCTAAGCATCCTTCACAAACCCCTACCTTTGGAAATCAGAGTAATACAAAGGTATAGAAGAAACTGTACAGACGAGCTAAACCCCCCAACAGCTAACAGGTCTTTTCTTCATTTCAGAAATTCAGGCCTGCTACTAAAGCAGAGCGATCAGGACTAATCAGATAAAGACTATTTAGAGTAAACAAATGTGAGATCAGCCAGATCACCACATACAGTTGTGCACCACGCTCTCACTGGCATACAAAATCCCGTGTTTGTAAGAACTGTAGCAAATGCAAACAGCACTCCAGGAATGTCTATAGAAATAGATAAATACAAAATGGCTCATTCGTTTTAACCACTTTTTAGAGTCTAAGGGATGGCATTACAAAGGAACTTGGTGAAAGTCTCAAATCGCTTTCAGATATCTCACCAATGTCTGAAAAGGGTGAAATGGGGGAAAACTCATCGGGATGTGAAAATTAAGTTCCTATTTTGACTGTATCTTTCATTAAAGGCAAGTGAAACTTCTTATAGGAGTAGTTCTCTGCAGCAAGTTATTCATATTATGTTTATCAGTTTATACACGGCTACGGAACTTGACCTCACAGTGCCAATGATCTTTGTGGTCCATGTCAGTGCACCTAAGCCCATGATATTTTCAATCTTGTCTTCCTCGTGACCAAGCCTCCACTGTAGGCAGGGATCCATGGAGGCTGTACAGAAATGTAGGCTGATTCTCTATGTATGACTGCACACATGAATAGCCACAAGACGTGAAAACTGGTTTTTTTGCATGATTTTAGTAATGCTGTGGGTCTGACAGATACATTTGCAAGAGAGCAAGACTACTCCTACGCTTAAAACAAAGACCAAGACTCTGGTATTTTGTTGTACTTTCAATTCTTAATTCTTCAGTTCTTACCCATTTCTCTACAATAGAAGTATTTTTTATTTTTTCTAATACCCTCTACGTACCTTTTCTGTGAATGTACATTATAAGATCTCTAGGGCAAGATTTCGAGCATGGGTTAGTGCATGATTTATTACAGACTGTCCTGTCTGTAGCATCCTGTGTAAAACCAGGGTGTAGTGACTATATCATAACAAAAGACTATGCTGCATCAGTCTTGGTAAGCCAGGGTTGGTAATCACTGAGCTTCTGTCACATCTACATTCTTCTTTCAGATCTTGTATCCTGAAGAATAAAGGGATGATGCAGCAGAATTATAACTGCTGCTTCTGATGCAAAAATTCCCTACGCACCCCCTCAGCTAGAAATTGTGAGGAATTTTCATCTGAATACAATTCTTTCAATTAGGCCCTGATAAATTGCTGCTCGTAAGATGAAGGAAGACTGATCTGTACATTTTTAATATTTTCAATATAAGTAAATAAACAAATTTGCCAGTGAAACTCTCAACACATGAGCATATTAGGCTATTATTAATAACATATGCATTTATATGAACAAATAATTGCTTTCTAGAGGTAAACATGTCTTCTACAGGCTATTAAACATCTATAAATTTGAAGAGTCTAAAGAGCAGCTGACTTCTGTGTATAAATGTCCATACTGTATGGATGAAGTTGTTGTTGAAACAAGAACCACTTAAACTTGTTAAATAAGAGTTGCTCATCAATCACATACACCTTCCATTTGCTCTTTCAGATCAGACATAAGAGTGGACAGCTGATGGGCAAACTGTCCAAGAATGAAGCAGATGAAAGTAAGGACAATTACAAGCTAAAAAAAATAAACAAACAAAAAAAAAACCCACTGCAGAAACACACAAAAAGTCACCTGAATGTTAGTATTTCTAATTATCCTAGAAACAGAAGGAATTTCATCACCTCCTGCATGAAAATAGAGTCATGCCTGACAGATGTAAGGTAGTAAGATAATAGCATTACACCACCAAAGTACACCTTGGATGTTATTAAGAGCAGCTGAAGCATAGTATCGCTCAGTCCTTTGTCTCTAAAAGATCCCTAGAAAGCAAAGCATTTGGTAAACTGTAATGAAGGATATCACTGGCTTAAAAGAAAAAAAAAAGAGGAAGAAAAGAAACGAAACCATCTCAAACATAAAAACCAGCTGTCCACAAGTACCCTGCCTCTAGAGATGGAGGAGAACTTGCCAATTCAGTGCGCACAAAACACCTTGCAGCCGTCACCTGTGGTTCCTGTTGGGGCTTACTTACACTGGAAGCTAACAGTGGCACTAGGGATGCCTTAAAAGCTGGCCTTCCTGTACTGATGGTGAACGTGCAAGTCCAGGCTTAGGCAGGGGGAAACGCGTTCCCTCTGGGAAATGCTGGGCCCTTATGCCTAAAGATGCAAGGAAAATCAGCCCGTTGTCAGGCACGTGTGGCCAAATCACGCACTCGGGGCTTCCAGGCTGCTCATCACATAGCTGGGGTGGTTGAGTGGGGAGCCTGCAAGCCCTGATCCCCACCTGCATCTGGGCAAAGCTCTGGGACATCCTTGTCTCTTTCCACACATCTGGGAACCAGCAGTCCCCGTGCAGTCTTCAAGTTGGTGCCCTGCTTTTCTTCCAGGACAATGCCACCAAGTTGTCTGCCCACAGCAATATTCCTGGGGTTTTCAGGCTCGGCTCCCAGGACTAATCTGGTCCTCAGTAAGCAGACCTGTAAGCCGACTCATTAGTGAGATCTGGAAGCCTGCCCAAAACATCAGACATGGTGGGGCTGCTCTGGAACACGAAATCCTGTGAGTGCTTTGCAGCTGCTGCCTGAAAGCTGACATGGAGCAGGACAGCAACCGAGAGGGGTGTTTAAACCAGCTGGCAGCTGTCAGGATTTTGCAGAGTATATTTTGTATTGGAAACACCACAAGCCATTGTTTCCGAAAATTAATTTTTGTTTGGAATTTGTGGCTCATGGGAGAATCTTTCTGTTTTGTTTTGAGTTTTTAAAAGATGAATCAGAATGAAACCAAATTTTGTAAGCTGAATTTCCCACAAACTGGAAACCATGGATGTTGCTCAGCCAGTTCTTCTTCTATCTGTAACTTGGGCAAAAGGATAAACCATGTTTATATTTGGAAAGGGTGGGGATAATAGAGAATACTAACCTTTAATGGCTGGTGGCAACTTCAATGCATTTGAAGTACTATGTTTTAAGATAATGCAGTACAAAATACTGCTTCTCATTAGCATATGAAGTGGTTTCTTAAAATCTTTAAATATATTTACATGATCATTTGCTTTGCTTAAATGGCAGGGCTCTGAAAGGTGCTAATAGTAAGCATTTTTGTGAGGACTTCCTTCTTCCCACTTTCCACACACTGTTGAAATTCTTACTGGAGAACGGTCCCCTTAAAATTAATGTCAATGCTTCACTGATAGAGTGTGACTGAGCAAGAATATTACAGAGTCTGCCCTTAAGTCTGCTAATTATCAGATGTGGGAGTATCTCGAGACACATCACACTGCATCAGCTCCAGGGCTGCATAACCAAAGGAGAAACCTTGCCTTTTAGCGTGGTGCTGGCTAAGTGGACTGAACTACTTTGCCATGTCATGAGCTTGTCTACAACGTAAAGAGTTGCTTACAGCGTTGAACTCCAAAGCTTTGCGGTAAAAATTATACAGAATCTCTCTCAATTTGTCATCATTTCATCCAAGTGAGAAAGAGAGGAGAGAGGGGAAGAGGAGAGATATCAAAAAGTAACAGAATGAAATAGAAAATGAAAGAAGGAAAAAAATGCCCAATATTTCAAAAAAACCAGTCATCCCTCCTTGCTTTAAGCCTTCCTGTTTTGTTATCTAATAACTAATTCCACCCCTAAACTGTCCTAAAGAGGTGGCTTTAGAATGTCTCCCATTTTTGACTATTGCAGGTCTTTCATATTATTTCCCTGTACTATTTTCTTTACCTTGTACTGAGACACTCTATTTTGTTGAGAAAATGTGTGCAGCACAGCTGATGAACCATAAGTGAAGCAGCCAAGAATGCTAGCTTGGTGCTTCAGCTCTGAATCTCACTTTGAAAAGGTGAGCAACATAAGACCTGGAAAATCTGAGGTGTATTAAAAAAAAAAGGTAAAATAAAGCAAGCACTCATTCACCAGAAGACATTATTTAATATCGTTTTATGGGTGAGCTTAGTACTTATTTTCCCAGGAATCACATTAGCAATGCTTGAACGGGCCAGTAAAACAGATGTGTTTTAGTGCTGGCGGACTAGCAGCGTTCCAAGGCTGTTCTTTGTATTCCTTCAGTGCTAGCTTTCAAAAGGAGACAGAGTCAGCTCATATACATTCAAACTATATACAATTACCAATCGCTACAGAGTTGTGCTTTAACACCTTCTTACAGTTCTGAACAGTATGAGCACAGATACTGGTGTATGAATTTTAATATTTTTTTAGGGATAATAAAGTCCAGTCCACGTGAAAAGCAATTCACTTCAATGGTGAAAAAAATCTCTTAATCAGTCTTGTCCGCACTCTCAATGTACTGATTGTAAATAGTTTCAGACAGGGCTAGAAAAAGCATAGCAGCAGTCTCAGGCAAATGCTTGCTAGACCAGTATGCCATAATGGTTGTCCTTATTACATTTTTTTCAGGTTAGCAGATTCTGTGAAAAATCAAAAGCAAAGCAAAAGATAACAAAATCTTCCCAACTCCCTCCCCTCCCTCTAATTCTGATAGGAGATGCAATACGAGGAGGATAATCCATGAAGGGAATCAACACTGAGGAAGACATTAATACATGTACAAACACCCATATTTCCTCCTTTATGAATGCCCTTTATATGACAGAGCTGTCCAAACACCACTTAAGGAGTAACAGCCAAATGCTTGACAGACAGGCGTGATAAGTTATGGCTCAAAACATTTGCTTGCCAGACAGAAAGGGTGACTTTTTTTTTTTTACTGAAAATCCTTTAAGGTAAACTCACTCCATGTCCGCTGGCAGACAGCCATTTTTCTATAAGCTCATATTACAATGCTGTATTTCTAATGGATTGGGTATGGTTCTTTTCCATTTTGCTAATGAGAAAAGCTAAAGGCCATTACTTGTTCTGATTAAGATCCCGAGGGAAGAAATGTGATGTGTATATTACCAGGCCATACGTAAAGGAAGTATGTGGCATTTCTAATCAATCAGATGAAGGGTAGACAGAAAAAGTCTTATCCTGTGACTGCAGAGGAAGAAGATACAGGGGGAAAGAAACCATAGAAAGTGTCTTTAAAAGGTGACTTACGGGAATCAGTTATAATGATATTAGTATGATCAATGACTACGGCTGCTATCTGGGAAGGATGTAATTACCAAAATGAAAACTTTCAAATGGAAACCTGATCAAGGGCAGAGGTACTGTCATATTTCTCAGAGCACTGTCAGCTCTCATCCACGCGATGTATTACCATGTGCCTCACAAGCACCACCACAGCACCGGGTTGAGCTGTGCTTCCCTGGGGTGGGAGCAGGCCCGGGGAGGGAGGGGTAGCGAAACTTTGCATCCAGCTCAAAAACATGGCTAAGTCTTGGCCCAAAGGCAAAATCAAGATAAGGAAAAGCAAGGCTGGGAAAAGGAAAAATGCAAAAGAGAAAAGTCCCAGCCATGACTGGCTTTAAGGGAAGTTTTGCAGTGATGCACATTCAAAAACCGTTTCAGCTGAAAGAAAGGAAATGTTGCAGACCAGTGAGCTATTCTTCACAAAGGAGATCAAACAAAGAAATGTACCAAGAGATGCACTCCTTAATTTGCAGAATGATACTCCAGAATATCTGCTAAAATGTTTCAATATGCAATTTCTACATGTTTAATCTTGATGGCATGGAACTTTTTAAAAATTAAACCTGCTTGAAATACAAAGTTTAGAGACATTTTTTCATTCCTTTTTCAACGGCTGCATAGTCACAGCTTGAAAATGCTACAAGATACATGCTCCAAATGGCAAATGAGATGAATAGAGCCTGGAGGTGGGTGTTCTAAGAGAGGACAAGATCCTTCGAATGTGTCATAACGCGTAGTCAGAGCTGTAGACATACTTTTAATAATATATTAATTTCATAGAATATTATAGATCACTGCTGAGCATTAGAACTGACAAAAATTCTAACATACCACATCCTCTCAAATGGAATTCCATGTGACAGATTAATGAAATATTACTGTCAATGACGGTAAAACTGTAACAGGTGATAAGGCCATCAGGAGAGACAGTCTTGTGTACTCTCCCAAATCTGCACTAGGGCATCTGGCTTTCCTCTATGGGACACCACTGCTTCTTTACAGATACTTAGGAATGCTTCTGATAGATCCACCTGGGAATGGAAGAAAAGGCTGTATGTAACACTTTGCCCCACCTGCTTTAAGAGAATAGTCACAAGAAACACTGGGACTGCGGATTTGGAAAACATCTTTGACCCTTCCTTTCATCAGAAGGCAATGCTGAGAGAACGTATTCTCTTAAATGTCACTGGCGACAAGGCATGGATACCACATACAGTGTTAGAAAAAAATCAGAATCACAGCTGAGAAAGCCCATCTACAGCTATCAAACTGAAATTCAATCATCTTTAGCTTTCCTCAAAGGTGTGTATTTAAAAAAATTCTACACAAGCCCTAACAGGAGTTTTCAGGGAACTTTTCTGATCCCTCTGCTCCACTCATGCGAAAAGGAACAAATGCTGCACATATGCACCTCAGCCTGTACAGGCAAGTAAGCAGGATGGGGGAAAACAGCCTGGCCTCTTCTAAATGCTGCAGCCCAGTCAGAGAGTTCTTCTTCTCAGGAGGATCTTGCAGAGCATCTGTTTCTAGGCTAGGTTGTCCTTTCTTGTTCTTTGATGTACTTCTGGCTTTGGCACAGGGAGTGACTGGAAAGCTCAGACATCTCCATTTTGCATTGGCACTCATGGATCAGCAAAATGTTCCCTTTCTGCTTTCCTTTTACACTCAAAAAGAAGATGAAGTACTGTACTGTGCAAATATTTGCAATGGAGAAAGTCCTAGCAGCACGACAGATTTTCTTGTCCAAGAATCTGACAGAGATGACAAAGTGGCTATTTTTCCATCAAATAAATTTATACCAACACCTTTTAAACCATAGGACTTCGCATGATTCACCTTACAAAGAAGGATCGCTGCTGACATGTGAGCGTTATACTGAACTCCCAAGCCCCACTCCTAAAATGCAAATTAGCAGAGTTAACATTTAGAAAGTGTAAAACTGGCTATTCCTGAAGCTGAGTAAGGGCATTTGCAGATTCCCCTCACTTAGTGGCTGATGTCAGGCACAATGAATTTAATCTTAGGATGGAGGGGAGTGCAGGGGGATGGTCTGCCAGCCTGTCCAGCTGTAATATCCCCTAATTGGAATTGTAATTGTGAACTGAAACAGCATCTGCTTAACTGTCATCCTAGCCTCAAGACTGGAACTTTTTGCTTGTTGTGAAGGATCATGAGAAAGACTACACAGAGCGTGAAGATGAAAACAGTGAGATTAGAACCATTAAATACAAACACCGAGACACAGCTGTCCATACTGCTGGTGAACTCAAGGAAATATAAATGCCAAAATGTATTTGACATTCATGATGTACTTTGGCATGGGAATTTAGAACACTCAGTGGACTGCAAACTTCTCGTTTACAATTTTTTTTTCATCATCATCATCATCATCACCTTATTATTATTATTATTATTATTATTATTATTATTATTATTATTATTATTATAGAGGATGGATTATTACAGATTCTTCCGTGAGAAGCAAGCAAGTTTCAATGCTAGACACACTGAAGAGGTAAAAAGTAAAGACAAATCTAACCAGAACTGGTAAAATCCACTCTTTTTTTCACGGGAATAAGGGGCAAATTAGTTCAGCTGCTATGACTGGAGCATCTGATGGCAGTGCATCATGCTAGGAGTCTGGGCTTCGCCTCAAATGGCCTGCCTGCATTAGCGGTACTGCTGAGCTTTGGAATAGGAGATGCTGTCCATGATGTAAGAAAGAGCACACTGTATGGAGGTCATTTTCCTCAAAGGAAATCGAAGGTCTTGCATTAATTTGTTTATTTAAGTGGTGCTATGAGGTTTAATTAAGTTTTTTAAAGCACTTTGAGACTATAAGACACTATATAAGTGCTCCTGCTGTTATTTGGCAGTTATTTTCTACCTCAGGATGTCCTGGTTTCTACCTCAAAAGACTCTTGCGTTTGGGAGGACTAGCAAATGCTACAGATGCCCTCCTGTATCAGTTGTACTTCAGGGGGGGATGGGGGTAGGGAAAGTTCAGCAGAAACCTTCATGATATGTGCAAATGGAGTTAAAACATCTCCACAGAAACTCCACAGCTACATAAACTGAACGGCCAAAAAAAGCAGTGCTTCAAACTAACAGTAAGTGTTGCAATTTCTTGGTTTGCAGTGGCCCTAACTCTGCCTGCAAAGACCTCTATGGAATAATTACAGGCCAGAGACACTAATCCTTTACACTTCTGTGCCAGACCTATAATTGCAATCATATATTATCATTCTTTGGAACACATATCCAATAGTGTATGCAACAAAGTAAAAATTCTACTATTAAAAATAAACTCAAGATGATGCCGTGATGCTTAAGCCATCTTTTTCTCTTTTGAAACACAAGAAAATATAGTGCTGCTCATGACATTTGTACAAAAACTAATGAAAATTAAAAGTGGATTTATAAGCCTTGAAATGTATCCTTCTTTTCTTTGCCTTCTGTTGCAGGTTAATTACTTTAAATTTCTCCATCAATCATTTTCTGATTTCCAACTCTGTTATATTCAGTTTTAAACAAAGGATGGAAATTTCAGGAAGGTCAGTGGTCTTCTGCTCACAATAGTTCAGGCACAAGCTATCCAAATAAAATAAGGAAACCTCCTTACTCTACCAATGTCCATACACTGAATGGAATTTGTTTCTATTAACTATTTCCTTACGTCCTGTAACTCAACAAGCAAATTTGAAGTTGCTGCTACTTTTATTATTTTCTAGTTATTAATAAACTTCATATAAAATGATTAATCTTCTAGAAGGTGTAAACAAAAAAAAAATACCCTTTTTCTTACATCACAGTAGAAAGCCTCAACTAAAATAAAAGACAATAAATCAGATTTTGACCACCTTGATGAAGCAGCCATTCATTACCAGAAAACTAAGGTTTCTGAGAAAAGTCCGTTATCTTCACAGGAAATCAGCCCTCCTAATCGCTGATTAGGAGCACCTGCATGTTAAAAGAAAACCAGAAAAACAGTTTTTGCTAGAAAACTGCCTTTGGCTACTATAGTTTTGAGCACCAGTTTTGATGCTGTGGATAGACTAGGCAAGATCATCTGTGGGAATACCATCACAGCCAAATACTCACTTTACCTTCTCATTATATTTTTGTCACTCCAACTAGCACTATCAAAAATGGCCATTGAAAAAAGAATAAATACTACCCATTTGTAAGTCCACTGCTTTTAGCTGAGAACGGTTGGCATCAGAAGAGAATCAGGGCAAACAGTACAGGTAGAAAGGAATACCTAGGTGTCTTAGTGGTTGAAGAAAAAAAAAGTCAGTTTGGAAATCATAGCATCTTTGGTCTATACTGCTAACCTCATGTACAACAGTGGCTGGCAGGCCAGAGAACAAAACCAGGATGAAGATTTTGCATCAGTTAAATCAGATTGCGTCACAGAAACAGTACACCGATTTGAGGGAAGCCCTCACAAGAGAAACGCTCAGCACAGCAAAACAAGGGATTGAGGCTGGCAAATCTACAATAATTTGGACATTTAGAAACTAAACTTTTAAGAAACTGGCTGTTGCTGTATTGCAACTATTAAAATTAAAAAGGTAAAATGAGAAGCATATAGGTGTGCCTATCACATTCAAAAGCCGTAACTAATCCCAAAGGATAGAACAGTCCTCTATGGGACTGGAAAAGGATGCGCCTCAGATACAATTGCACCCTGGATCCATCCTGACATGGTGCAGCTCTCATCTGCCACACAGTAGAAATCTGCCATGTTCAACAGTTCATTTACCTTGCTAGAAAAACAACTCAATTCAGCAAACTCCCAAATTCACTTGACGCAGCTGCTCTCAAACCCCTTGTTACAGTTTAATGAAATGTGCTGACTGAGCTGTTTCATAGTAAATATTAGTTATAGCAGAACTCTCCTCCCAAATTGAGTCTTTTAGGAGCAAGAGGATTCTGCAGCACCGTAGCACTGACACAGAATCGTCCATAACTCACAAATAATAAAATACCATCTGAGGGCACAGAGGTTATTGCCATCAGCAGCTCCCTATGGAATTGTAAATCATTTGAACCAAGCTTACCCTTTTTTGCTAACTTCAGGCTGAAATCACTGTATATACAGGATTTCACTGTCTTACACAGTGTATGAAGACTGTACCTTTAGCTCCTTCATTTAATCTTGCTTCACAAATGAGTGAACCCTGAACAGGCTGCTCTTTCCAGATGAAAATAAGAAAGATACCTCGAAAGCACTAGCAATTTGTCTTAGCAGAAGTTTAAACCTTTGGGCTACTAGCTTGCCAACCATCTGATAAACCATGTGGATTAACTGTGAAATGCACTGTGCACTGAAGTTCAGTGGGATACACTATGGGACATGGCAGTGAAATTCCAAGGAATATTATTTTTGCGAGCATCTGCAGGTCCAGGCCTTTGCCCAACACACAGGTTATGTTATTTCTGTCACTGTGATTAAGATATGAAAAATACTGAACATCCTTCAAATTAAATTAACTTTCAACTCCACTGTATGTGTTTTCAATAATGTGGCAATGTGTCACCTTCAGAAACACTGCAGCATCTATAATCTAGTGTTTCTGTGAAGTCCCAGTGCCCCAGGAAGTGAAATTTTCCCTATGAGAGCACAGTGGGAATGTAATTCAAAGGTTACTGCTCACAGTAGAAACATTTTTCTTAAGAAAACATACTCATCCCATTGAAAACAAAAAAGCCAAAAGCAAGCAGTATATTTACTGCAAGCAGTATATTTACTCTACACAACACATTGAAATGGGTCAATCTCAACTCTTGGTCCCAAATGCTTCTTTTTAAGTGAATGCTGTGAATGGTCACTTGCAACATATGTTTATTCTTTGACTGTATAAACTTCAGACATGGTAAATAAAATGTTATTTTGATGTACAGCCCTTTTCTGAGTCTTGGTACGTCATGCTCAGTAAACATTTTTTAAAGCTGTTATAATTTCCTGAATTCTCAGTTATTAAATTAATAGAAAATAAACATTAAATTATTACTACTTGTTTTGAATTGAAATAAAAGTGTTTCTTTGCAATGAAAAACAGAGGCTGGAGATAAAAAAGGCTGTTAGACCATTGCTCTGTTTTTGTGTCAACACCTGAAAGTTCCTCCTGCAGATTTTAAGGTGTTTGGCTCAGTTGAGTTCTAGATGTCCCAAACAATGACCTTTCTATGATTCATTTAAAACACTAGTCTAGCTTTTACTATATGACCAATTTCTGCAAGATATTCAAGTTATGCTTTCCCTATTTCACTTTCAGGTCCGTATTTATATTGTTAGAACCACTAAAACCATCTCCTCCTTTCCATGGGTGCCCTTCACATACCTACATTGTGTTATAAGCTACTGTTGTCTATCACCTTCATGCCCTTTTCTTTCAGCTAAAGTTTACAACATCTGTGACTGGAGTTGATACAGTTCAAGTACTTCACCTTACACAGAACTGATACTGTGTGAAAGACTGTGTCCCGGTTTTGGTTAAAACAGAATCAATTCTCTTTTAGTGAATTTTCCTTACAGCTCAGTTCTTCTAAATAACTGCATTTTTCTGAAGTTGGCTGCGTATTTTACAGACAGCGTCCTTTCCAAAGATGATAACACCTAATGTTTATAGTTATACTGAGCTAACGGTAGGAATGGAAGGCAGAAAAATGCTCATGTTTGTAATTATTACTATAGCAGCCAAGGTCATTGATAGACCTGTTAGGTTCCATAAGTGAGGAGTTGTGAAGGGTGGTACTTGCAGGGAGGGGCGGACAAGACTGGTGACCCAAGGTATTGACCAGCGAGATATTCCACGACATGCACGTCATACTCAGTTTAAAGCTGGGGTATCACAAGGGTCTCACTCTCTCTGTGCACGGCCAGCTTCTGAAGAGGACCTTGCTCGTTGTCCTGCCTGCGATCATGATCCAGATTCCAATCTGTGCATTCCTGAATCCAGTTGCTGTCTACTGATGAGTCCAGTCCAGGACTTCCTGGTGCTGCCTGGCAGCTGCTGGTGGGACGCCAATGCCTGCAGCACCCAACTCTGGGAAACTCAGTATCACTTTTATATATTTTATTTCTCTTATTATTAATTTTATCAGTATTATTAGTGTTATTAGTAAAGCTGTTTTAATATTCAATCTGTAAGTCTCTGTCCCTTTTCCTCCTTTTTCTCTTCCCCTGGTGGGAGGGCACGGGTTAATAGCGAGCATCTGCCACTCTAATTATTGATGCCCTGCTCTAAACCTTGACAGACTGCAACTCTGCCAGCAGAAACTGGTCATTCTTCCATATAATGTATCATGTTGTTCTTTTCCATTGAGGATACAGCCCCTTCAAGGATTTCAGGACTTCTTGCTGTGCTTACACGCACTTGTAACATGTCGAGACATGACCACAGGACTGTTTCCCAGCTCTCGGCTGTGGAAGCACCACCTCTGGGAGACACTTCTTGCTTTTCACATGATCACAGTTTGGCAAGAAACCCCTCATCTCTCCAAGATCCTCAAACTTGACTTGGATTACAGAGGCCCCACAGAGTTTGTCTGCACCATTGATGATACGGATTAATTACTTCTCTGGAAAGCCATACTCATAATTTCTGTCAGAATCACCTGAGTCTACTTTAAACACATTTAAACACAGGCAGGACAACAAAAACAAGTTTCATTCTAACAAGGCAAATAGTTATGTTCTTGATTACAAAATGGAAAACACATTTACAAAAGAGAAACCCATCAAGAAAATACAGAAGACAGACCTGACGTTTAGAGTACTTTTGTCTTCCGCCTTTTATTGAGTTTGTCAGTTGTAGGTGTGGCAGGATGTTTCAAACCTAGAATTATTTTCATCTTTTTAACCTATTATTTGTTTCTCTTTTCTACTTCCCTGTCTGTTAAATCAAGAGCCACTTTCAGCTATATCTTAGACAAATCACTAAAGCCAAACCAAATCAAACTAAACCAACCTTCTCTCCCCAAAACCAGCCCTGTTATTTGTGGCACCAGCACAATTTCACGTGAACATGTGTGAACATATACATTTTTCCTCTTAAAATTCAAAGTTTTCAGGGGAACGATCTACTAGTAGCTAGCAAAATGAGTTTACAGTCTTGTTTCATCTCTAGCAGACATATGAACAAAAATTTCTGGAAGTATGACTAAAGGTGAGCCTTTTGGGAGAGGATATGCTGCTGACCACTAACTACATGCCAGATACTGTAAGGCTTTTCGTTTCTATTGACTATTGCAAAATAAGAAAGATCATTTTATATGCAGTGCATGGCTATCACTAAATAACAACCATGCTTTGGAAGAGGTGGCTTTGAACTACATTCTCATTGTTGTTCAAAGCATCACCAGGCAGCACTTCTAGATATCACAAAATAGAACTGCAGCAGTCATATGTAAGAAAATGTATGAGAAGCAAGCCTCTAAATATTCTAGTTCACAGATATGTGAAGTCGTCTGCAAATTAATTCTATAAATGACATTTGTCTCATGATGAAAACAAAGCCATATTAGTTATGGCCCTTCTGGCTGAGACTTTTTGCTTTGCTGATCCACCACTGCTGCTTCGTGTTGATTTAACTTTGTATCACCACAATCAGGGAGTTGAGTCCTTCTCTGAAATGGGATCTGGGCTAATGTCGCTTTGAGTCAATAGCTGACACCTCAAAGAGAGGCAAGAAGTCCTCAACAAAAGCCCTTGTTCGTCTGTGGAAGTGCTGTGTGAAGGTAAAATTTAACACAGAATAAAAGCTGCTGACACACTGAGCTCATATGAAGGGCTGCTTGAATTGAAAATGGAATTCCCTCCACCTGTGTTTATTCTCCTTTTACAGTCCCCTTCTCTGCCTATGGCAGGTAGTGTCTTTGAAGGTAGGCACACTTGCACATAAAGGCAAACAGTAAACCGCTATCAACAAATGGCAGGAAAGTGAAGCTAGGTTCACAAGAGAAGGGGGAACACTACAGAAATAGGATTTTATAAACTCTATTCATTCAAAAATACGATCTAGCCACAGCTATGGTCAAATGTAGACTGTAGAATCCATGCTGAGAAAGAGCCTCCTCTATATGAGGGCTGATCAGCCCAATTCTTGGAATCTGGTGCTTTTCAGTTGCACCGACTGTCCCTGTTTTGTCTCAAATTAGGTATCAGTCAAATTGGAGCTGCCTTTCAAGACGCTATTTGGGAAGGAAGATGCAGAAGGAGTTATTTGGTTTTTATAAATCCTGCTAGTGTTTATGCTATTCTCCTTTCCAACCAGAATAATTTCTCCTTAAACCGATCTCCTGCCCCAGACAGCTCTATGTTGCTAATCATTTGCATTTTCCCTGGACCTTGGCTGAGTAAATGGACAAGGATGATCTTAGTTTGAGCCTGAACTAAGCTAACTGAATTTGTAATGGGTTCAGTCCTATATTTTCCACACAAATAGCAACTGAAACAGTCAGTCAATAAATAAAAGTGCTTTAAGATTAACACCTGATAATGTGAAAGGCACAAGACTGCAAAGAAACTTTGCTCCTGTAACTCTCCAGGGATCTTGCGACTTACAATTAGAATAACAGAGAGTGCTTTTTGAACAAGGATCTGAAAGCCAGGGGAATGCGATGATGTTTCAGCTCCATGTAGCTGTAGTATGTGCAAATAGAATAGCAGATTAAACAGGAAAAAAACAACCCTATCTAACAAAGCAGTTATTCTACTGATGCCTTTAGGTGACATTTTAAACCACCGGTGACCACGGAGTATCCAAAGGAAATAAAAGATAAAAAACTTATAACAAGCTTGTTGTTCCATTGAAGGGTTCTGGAGATATCATCAAGCTCTGTTGGCAACAAAAAGAACTAACAAAGTTAAAGATAAGACTGATGTACCCGCATAACAAGCCTGTTATTCCATTGAGAGATTTCTGGTGATACTATAAACCAGAAAAGCTGAGTTAGGGTGGTTTGCAGTTTCAACAGAATCCCACATTACGTCAATGCAGTTTTTCCACCTGACTGCATTTTTAATACAGAGGTATCCGGAACAATTAAACAATTTTTTAGTTTATTTTTGTTGTTGTTTAAAAAGTGCGATGGACATCTTATTTTGTAAGTTGCCTATTATGTTTTTAAATTAAAAACTGAAATCTGAGCGAACCGTTTGCAACTGTGAAGAATAATTAAGCAGCAGAGTTGAGCCAGCAGTTTTAGTGAAAAACCTGGCTTCTACTCACTCTCCCATTGGTGTGGGCCTCAAAGGTTTAAGATGAAGTAAGCATCTGATAAGGCAGTTCCAAAAGAGAGAGAACAAAAGCCGGAATTACCCCTCTGCCAACGAGGACTAGCAAGCGCTGCCTCAATCTGTTGGATGAAACTGGAACCCAAGTGGCATCTGAAATGGATGCTAACAGCAGGGAGCGGAGAGAAACCCGCACCAAAAAAGTGCAGCACAGTGCAGAGTGGAAAACCTCCTTCAGGAATGAGTAGGAGAGGAGAAAGAATAGAGCAAATCTTCCTCTCACCGAAGAGGTGGATTATTGCTGCAGATGGCCAAACGTGGAAGCGCCGCAGTAAAAGGCAGCCGAGCAACAGGGACTGAAAACAGTGATCAGACTGCTCAGTTTTTGTATTTCTAAAGGTTTTTGTATGATATCCACTCAGGCATCAATCACAACTTTATTAAACTACGAAACAGATGTCAGATCAATGGCTGTATCGGAAACATTTTGAATGACAGGCTGATGATGGAACAATTCCAGTCTCCATACATTATTAAACACATACTAATGCTGCTCTTTCAATGCTGTCCTTACAGGCTCACACACTCTATCCTCCCTCTATGGTATCTTTTTTAATAGCAGACCTAACTGTAGATGAATATTACATAGGAAAAACAAGACTTACTGTAATAAATTATAATAAACTAGTAAACAAAAGAAAAATTTCAAGGTTAAAACCAGTTTTCTGTCTTCACATAAAGCCTCCTGGCATTAAAATTTCATTTTAATACAATTGTAGGAGCTGAGGCTGGCTTGTCAGACTTAATCAGAATATTCAGCATTATCACCTTTTTGTTGTAATCTTGACATAATTTAAGCTTAAGGTTTTCTTTACATATTTGCCCACAGCCAGCACACCTATGTAAATGCCTTCTGCTCTTTTTAAGAAGTATGTTTGAAAAATACAAATAAATATGTCAGAAATTGCCTCTCTGGCAGATTCTCTACTTAACTCCAGATTTCAGGTAGATTTGGGGAGGTGATCAGAGCAGCACACTTGCCTCTCAGTTCATCAGTAACGTAAACTGTATTTTCACTGGCAGAAATCAATTTGATTTTCATAAAGGCAGAAAGGAACTATGTTCTTGGTGGACGAAGCGCAAAGCACAGTAAGCGGGAGATGCAAATGCTGTATGAAATTCTCTCACAGCGCACGAACACAGGGTTGAGTTGCCACAAACCACAGACCGTTATCTTCTCTTTTCCCCCAGTGCCCCATACCATCCTTCAGGCTGAAATATTTGCTGCAGCTGTATGTTTTTGTGAGGTGGGCAGTGACATCAAGTAAAGATGGATTTGCAGCTTTTCACTTGGCCTGGCATCTTGATAGCCTTAGTGCATGCTCCTGATTAAGGAGTGCTTAGTATAGCACAGATGTCTGATTTTATGCAGACAATTCAATAATAAATAAGAAAGTTAAAAAAGATAATAAAATTAAATCTGCATTCTTTGGGGGTTTTGGAGAGAAAGAAAACTTCTTGTTCCTGTTTATGGCAAATGGTTTCCAAAACAAAATTCTTCGTGTTTTTTGGGGCCAGTAACTGAAGGATTCCCATAGCACAAGGGGAAGGCAGCTGGCTGTGAGTGGGGCTGTAGAAAAACTGTTCTGTTCTGGCTGCTGAACTGGATACTCCCAGCTGGAAGTGAGCAGCCCTGCCAGCATTTAGCCAGAAATGCCCCTCCCCGGCTGGTGACCGTCAGGGATGGAGGCAGCTGCCCCTCGAATTCCCATGGGGTTTTAATGTGTGCTTCAGGGCTGAGAGATCAAAACTCAAATCCAATTTTTGGTATCGAGACAGGAATTGGCAGAGGCCACTCTTACTCAGGTAACTCGCCTCACCGAAGGGCTGTAGTGCTCCTCCATGAAGGGTCTCCCCTCTGGAACAACTCCAGCCTGGACAGAGTATTTTAATCTTACAGAGAGCATCAAAAGGCAGAGTAATTCCCACAAGATATGAGGCATGCATAGGCCCGTATGCTATTTCTCTAGCTTACTTGCTAGAGAATAGATTTTCTGTTGAAACTGTATTTTTGAAATCCAACATTCATCTTGAATCAGGCAAGTTTGGAAGTGGGTTTGAAGTCAACTTTCACTTAAGTGACCACAGGGGTCTGTTTTGGCTGAAAAGTATGTTATGTTAATTAGCAAAATGGTTTATCTAAGGGAGTGAATGTATGAAAGCCTTTTAATAAAAACTGCTTTGCATACTACAAGCTTTTAAGTTAAATTGTGAGTTACAGCCAGAGTTACTGAGCAGAATTGTTTGTGACTTCTTGGCTTGTTTGCTTAAAAAATCTGGCTGGTTTCTTGAAAGATAGCTGGTGGCTCTTTAGGGCACCCTGTTGCACACTTTTAAGGATAAAATTAAAAAATATCTCATAACAGAAATGTATAGTTATGTCTTATATCTCCCATAAAACTTAGTCCTGCTGAGGTACTCACAGTAGCATGGTTTGGACTCGGCTCAATTCGTCATGGCTTTATGCTCTCAATGCTCCTCTCTCTGGACTGAAATTCAGACTTCATAATAAATGAGGTAAAAATATCTCTAAATAAATCATATCTCTAAACAGGTTGTCCATTTTCCCCACATTTTTTTTCTGTAACAGAACACATTAGGAAGATTCAATTTCAAGTCAGGATGGATACATCCAACAAAACTGCTACTGGAAGCCCAAATCCTGAAGTTTTCCCTTTAATTCCTGACAAGTGGAGTTCTCCGTTACCTCCATGATTATCCTGCTTGCATGAGGAGTTAACTAAATATGGTGCTGATGGTGTTTTCACCAAAGATAAATCCTGCATGTGATAAAATAGGGTGTCGAAAAGCTTATGGATATTGTAACACCCATCAATCATTTACTCTTTCCTGCTTTTTAAGTTTTCTGTAAATGAGCTAGGAGTTTTACAGGTAGTCAGCATAAAACTATATGGTCTACCTCTGAATGTATTTGAAGTTATCAGGGAGTGCTGTGACCTTGAAAGATAAGACTGTGTACAGAGCTAGGAAAAAGAAGGAAAGATTTTCTTTCATTTGCAGTAAAATAAATTCAGGATCTTATTATCACCCACTAGATCATTCACTCTGCACTTCAGAGTCCTTTCCCTACCTCCCCAAATGGATTTGTTACTATGAGCATTGTAAGAGGTCTCAATACAGAAGAGAACATTCGCTGGAAATTTTCTAGTTTGCATTAAGATTGTGAGAAAATGAGTGCAGAAGACAATGTCTGTAAGAGTCCTGCAAGTGAATATGACAGACAGAAGGAAAAATTCATAGAAGCTGCCCAGCAGCACAACCAGAATTCATTTTCCATTTCCTTGTCTTAATTTTTAAACACGCTTTCGAATCACAGTAATTACACATGCAGAAATTCTCACTAGTCTTATTATTTTATCCAATTTCATGTCTTCAGAGGGGAAAAATGCTGATATTCACTTTCCTATTTCTTCTGATTGTTGAATAAAACATTTAAAACAATAAATCATCATATTTTTGTCAGAAATAAATACCGAAATCTCAGATCTTAACAGAGTTCTTTTAAAGAAGGGGGAAAATAAACTGGACTTAGAATTAAATTCAACACATAAGAGAAAAGCAGACCAAGAGAAGTAGTTCAGGAAGAGGAAGAGAAGACCCAATACAGTGGGTTAAGTAACTACACACAGATGTAAATTTATTCAATTAAAAAAAAAACAAAAACAAAAAAACACCAAAGTTTGGAAGTGCATAATAGATCTTTCATGCCATTATTACACAGAGACCATGTGTGCTAAAGATATAAACAGTGTAATGTTTGTGCCTGTATTTTCGTATAAATATACACGAACATGCAGTGTGCACACATTCACATATCAAATATATCAAGTATCTCAAGTATACTGTATGTAGGCTGTTGTATTTTAGGAACTTTTTGGAGTTTTAATAATTTTTATTAAAAGCATTTTTTGCCTTCCTCTGATTCTGGGGGAGTTAATTGAGTCTGACTTGCACAGCTTAAAGAGAAAATAAATGTTGCAATATGCATGTTTAAATGTAATATACTGGAAGCACAGCTGACCTTGACCCAAAATCACATCTCTGAGCCTGGAGCAAACTATGTATGGCTGGCTGCTATAGTGAGCAGTGGATCCTACCACAAAGCCAGAATTCTCATTTCCCAGTGGTATAAAACTTTCTAGATTGACAAGCAAACAATTTCTGACTAAAATCCAAATTGGTAGAGGAGTATTTCCATATTTACATGAGAATTAGTACAGACAATTCCTGCTAAATACAGAGCAGGTTTTGTTGACCTACTGTTTTACTACTCATACTACTCTGTCATTTCTGTTCTATAATAGCTAATGCTGACTGTATAATGGTTCTAGAAACATATTTGTAGATGTAAGTTTGCATGACACAGCAATATGAGGGTATTGTTTGTGTAGTACATCATGTTTGGGTCATATGATGATATGTTTGCCTGGACAGGGTCAGACATCTCTGGACATAAAGAAAAAACAAAGTAAATGATGGCAATATTAAACTGCAAGAAGGTGAAGCGCTGAAAACCCAAGAGTAATAAATTACCTTGAGAAACTCAGTAAGCAATAAATGTTTTGCAATATAGAAAGTAAATAGTATAATCTATGATCTTACCGTTCCTGTTGTGCCCAAGGAAAGGTGGTTCATCTGTTGGGTCAGAGGGCCCATCATGCTTGCTGGCTGCATTGACATAGTGTGGTCCATTGTTGGTGTTATCACAGCACCCTACAAACACAAACCATTTACACTTCAACTTTTCACTTCAAAATAAAAAGCAGCATTCTCTAAGTGAGTGAACCTGGCTGAAAACTTGACATGAATCTTAAAAGATACTAATATAACTGTCAGACGAAATACGTTTTGTTCCTATTGACAACTAAGCTACACACATACATTATTTGTACTACTAATGAGGCCATTTTATGCCAGTTCCAATTAAGGGTCATTTTTTACTTCGTTGCTTCTGACAAACAAATGCATATGTTCTTTCTATGATGAATGCTACTGTACATTGCAAAATGCCTGTCATTTCTATTTTTCCATATCCTATATGAAACAATCTTACAGATGGAACACATATGTCCCCCATTTTCTCTGACTTCTAAAACCTTCAGTCTCTGAGATCTTCAACCTATTATGGTAATTAACTTCGGGTTTTCCAGTCTCAGTTAAGAACCCTTACTCATGACATTTTATAGCTGATTAAGTAAGACTAGCTATTGACAGTCAGTTTGGTAGTGACACCTGTATAAAACACATACACAGTGTTTAAAAGCATCTTTCTTCTTTGCATGAAAAACAAAGACATTAGTAACAAACAGCATAAGAACTAAAGCAAGAACTAGACTTTGAACAAAAACAAAACAGACATGCCAGAGAAGCTTTGGAGAAAGCTTCTATGCCATTCATATTCCTTGGTTTTTGCTCTCCCGCTCCCCAAGCTCCCATTTTGGTAACCACATGCCTTATTGAAGTGTTGATTCTCTTCAGTGCTGTGGTGTAAAGTTCTATGTCCTGTGTTGGTTAGAGAGAGTCAGAAACAGTGGTCTGCTCTTTATCTTGCAGGTAGTGAAGTAAGGAGGTATTTCGAGCTATTTCTTCATATGAAATAATAGCCCTACCTCATGCATATGTTTGTTTGTATGCATACATTATAAATTTGCACAAACAATCGCAACAGTACATCTGCTACATAGCATGGAAAATATGGATGAATGTTATTTGTTTAGAAAAAAGGAAAACTGACATTTCTTCCGTTGAGATTACCAAGAAAATCCACCTATAAACAGGAATTTAAAATAAACTAGTTCCAAAACCCACAGCACACCTGTTCTTAAGTGTCTGTCTCATGTTTACAGAGAGCTACGTGACTGCATTGCCAAGGATCTGATTAGAAGCAAAAGATATCAAATTTTCAGTCACAAATAAAACAAACATATTAAAAAAATGCCGGGGAAGTACCAATTCAATTTTTTCTCACCTTCCAGCAATATTTTGTCTATGCATATCATATCTGAGAAGCGTAGATTCTGTAGTCTCCATGAACTCATTACTCGCATGCAATGGTAAAGAGGAGTTAGGCTTAGTTTGGTCAGTCCTTTCTGTAATATCCTCAGCATATGAACTACATACACATTTGTTTTATGTCACATAGTGGATTATGTTTCTTGCACTGACAAGAGTCCCTAGAGAAATCGAGCAAATTACAGAAACTAGCCTCCACAGAATACCTGTCATGATTCCAAATAAATGGTTATAAAACAAGTTGATCAGTGCGCAAGTATCAACCCTGCAACACTTGAGAACACTTTTGCCTCTTTCTTGGCTATATTAATTTGCACTGGTTTACACAGATTAACCCATTAATTAACTCATTCCAATGAACTACCACAGCACTAACCTTCTCCTTGTTGGCACGGGTCCTTACAAATCAAGATAGTCACAAACTTTCACCACAAAATTTCTTTCAAATGTCTTTCAACAGCATAGAGTTAGTATTTTAACTTTCAAAAAGCCCTTCTTTCTTCCTTACATGACATTCTTCTCTTTCATGCTGCTCCTCTCTTTTCACTGAAAAAAATCTACCCTTTTGCTGAAAGAGAGTCTGAAAGCAAATCTGTGTGGCATACACTCATCCGGCCCATTCGGCAGTCCCTGCATAGCAGATTCAGTACAAGAGTCTGAAAGGAAAATTATGTTCTTGCTGTATGTTCAAAATCAGTGGCCTGGGACACCATGCAGCCAGACGAGATCTTAGGGTTTGGACGTCCACCTACTTTTTTGATTATAGTAAGAAATCGTAAGCTTTTATGCTCAGAATGATCCACCCCACAAACCAACCAGCATTTTTACTGTACCAAACCACAAACGCTCAAACCAAATCTGTCAACTGATAAACAGTTCTCAGTTCGCTCTACGAGCACTTGTCTCCCTTGGCTTAGAGAAGGAGAAATGCCTCAGGGCTTTCCGTGACAGGCAAGATGAGCTGCCACTTGTGATGTGTGATGGGGTAAGCAGCAAGTCACACCCGCACCACGGCTTCATGGAGCCCCGCACTGCCAGCAGTAGTGGCTGCAATTAATGTAGGATGTCCCAAAGCCTTAAAATACCAAGTTTCTTGGGCAAAGATGTTTATTGCAAAGGTATGGTTGGAGGAACTTCCTGTGATTACAGATGTGACAGACTGATAGCTATTCCTGTGTATAAATTCAGGAACCTGGAAATGAAGAAAGGGCAGCTGTGAAGGAGGTTTTATGATCTAGTATAGCAAACACAAGTACCAGACACACCGTGGAAAAATCTGATAGCAAATGTCTTTCAGCAGCAAGACAGTTTATGCAAATAAACTATTCAAAAAATATGGACTGGAGAGAAAACATATCTTGGACAAAAAAATTGCTCAGAGACAGTAAAGATATTATTTTTAAATAGAAATTACATATATTCTAGTCTCCAAACATACACCGTTTAATACACTAGAAAAAGAAGTTGGGAATACAAATCAAGTATTTGCAGCTTTCCTAAGACAGCCTACCATGTTTGAAGCTGACAGTTATCTAGAGCAGAGAATTACATGCATTTGCCAGACCATTAATTCACCAGAGTTTGCAGAATCCTCTTGTGATCATTTAGGGAAAAAATTATACTTAATTAAGGAAATATCGTCTGGTTGTTAGGGCAACACCCAGTCTCCAGACCATAATGTGTTTCATAATACATGCTGTCAAGTTCATTCATATTCAACTTTAGCTGTAGAAGACAGTGTTGTCTTGCATCAGATGTTACCATCATATTAAAAGTAATTTGATTCTTTTCAGCCTATAATAGGTCTTTGCTGATAAACATCCACTTGAGGACTGGCAAAGGCTACAGCAAACATATTTTTCATCGTAATCTGTTTGGATATCTGATTTTAGCGAGTTTGTAAACAGTACGGAGAAACATCTTAGCATGGCATAATACTACTGAAGGCCCAGCTTCGTTGAAAAAACCTGTAGAAGAAATTATGATGAGGCTTTTGCCACTGTCTTTGCCAAAATAAGTAGTTGACCTGCCAGTTTCTTAGGTCTGCCCTGTTGCTTCAGTATGATTAATTTTTTATAATTCCTGCAAGAAATTTGGCAAGATATTCTTGGCATATGACTTGTCATACAATTCTGTCAATGCTAAAATGGCTTTAAAAAACATTAACAGGGCAAATGGTAAAGAATCTATGATATAGAAGAAAATGCATCATTTTTGTCACACTGTGATAAACCCAAGACAAGTTCATTGGCATACAGACCTTAATCCCTCTTCATAGAACCACAGAATCATTGAATGGTTTGGTTTGGAAGGGACCTTAAAGATCATCTGGTTCCAACCCCCCCTGCCATGAGCAGGGACATCTTCCACTAGACCAGGTTGCTCAAAGCCCCATCCAACCTGGCCTTGAACACTTCCAGGGAGGGGGTACCCACAGCTTCTCTGGGCAACCTGTTCCAGTGCTTCACAACCCTCAGAGTAAAGAATATCTTCCTTTAATCTAAATCTGCCCTCTTTTAGTTTAGAGTCATTCCCCTTTGTCCTATCACTACACACCCTTGTGAAAAGTCCCTCTCTGTCCTTCCTGTAGGCCCCCTTCTGGTACTGCAAGGCTGCTCTAAGGTGTCCCTGGAGCATTCTCTCCTCCCTTCTCTTCTCTCTCTTCACTTTATTTGAAAGATCTTCCTGTTTTAAAATGCTCTAAGCTCTATGGACATACCTTTCATATGAGAAAGTGAATATATTTATTTCAGAACATTTTCTAGTCTACCACTTGCAAAGAAAGAAGCCTCACTTCATCAACTACAAACACTGTACACGCCCTGCATGGCAACAAACTGAAATCACAGGAAGGACACAAAATACAGCCTGCTTATTATATTAAATAAACTATCTTTAAGTACTTGCCAATACCAAAAGGCCTCAGCAAAAATAAAGTTCATGTTGGTGCAACGACACATGCCACTTTATGTGCCTTGAAGGGTGGGAAAGTGACATCAGAAATAAAAAGTATATTAGGAGCTTTTAGGAACAGAGAGTTCACTAGTTGAGAGATGCACTTGGGGCCAGTGGGAGGAAGGATTAGTTAGTCCCAGCTTTCTAGAATAATGAACTGTATTAAAGGCTTCTGTTTTATTCCAGTGTTCTAATACTGATATTGGACTTAATGCACAAATGCCAGCTGAATAAATAGCTTTTAAAGCTTACAGTAAGCATCTGCTTATTTTAAAGTTTACTTTTTCTTTATTTAGGAAGTTTTAACAAGTTAAGCATACTTACAAATTCTGCTTTGTAAATACTGGCCAATGTAAAGCCAATAAACATTACAGCAGCAAACGTACTTTTCAAATCTGTTTACAGACACATTGTGCAGTCATATAAGCACTAGTTCATTCCATCTGAAAAGTTATTACCATACAACCAAGAGAATGTCTTTATGTTATCGAGAACATGTTGTTTCTTGAGGTTTTATTAAACTGAGTGAAAGGATGACTTTCCTTATACTTATCAGACCATAGGCGTCTATCAAGAATTAATATAAAAAACCCAACAGGCACACTTTTTTTGCAGATGTATGTACTCTCTCTGCATACTGAATAAATGATGACCATATTTATTTTGGTTTACTGTTCTGTCTGCATCGACTTGTCTCATCTCCTTGGGCTGCCTCTTAGAGGAAGCAGAAAAAACAGGGTCCCCTTGCCGGAGCAGTGAGCCTGGTGAAGTGCTCTGAACTGGGTGTCAAGTGTCCAGCCCTTCATGACTATAGTAGGAAGACTAAAGGTATCTGTGAAATCCTCTCTGAATTCTGTCAACAACTCTTCTGGGTATACCTGTTGATATTCCATAAAACCTAATTGTATTTCAAACCAATAAAAACCTATTTTCTGTTTCTCAGTGAAAAGTTCCCATTTGCCTTGGCATCTACCAGCTGATCAGAGATTGCATCATTATTTGAGTATGGTGAGCCAGATCAGCAAACATGACCTAATAATCTATATTCTACAAATCTTAGGACTTGGTTTCATTTCATTACATTGTTGAATTTAAAATCTTACTAAAAATGGGGTGAAGGAAGCCCAAACCTTGCGCTGAATTAAAGCAGCGTTAATTTTGGCATGGGCAAACCCTGATATAGATCTTCACCAACTCTGAGTCCTGTTTCTGTGGTGAGTACAAAACAACCACCTTGTATTGTAGTATTTCTACTTTTGGGTGTAAATTCAAATTCTTATCTGACATCACCTTCATACCTTAGTTGAATCTCCTCAGAACAATGGACACATTTGCTTTCCCATTCTCATTTTTTTCGTGTATATTTGTGAAATTCTTTCCTCAGCTGAAATTATATGTCATAGGTTCAAGGGAGTTACTACCCAGAAGTAACTTGTCTTAAAGGATTGAGAATTCAAATATAGTGTGGTAAATAAAGAACAAAGGTGACCCTTGTGTATGCACCACCTTTCCTTTCCTACAACAGCAGTCAAGATATTTGATGGTTTCTTGCTCATTGTCCTTCTTGCCTTTAACTGTATGTCCTGTCTCCTAGTTGGAAATACAGCTCTTGATAATATACAGATACTAGATCACATGTATAAATGGACATTAAAAGGATATAGGAATGGGTACATCTAGAGATAAAGAAAACACAATTGATGCAATAGAAAGAGTTTTATATCAGTAACTGTGTGCACAAATAAAGCAATACCTTCAACTATACTGGTACTGATTAATAAATGTATTACATCAGGGAGTACCACTGTGATAGTCAGTAATTTATGCTCCTAGCAGAGACGAAAAAACAGGAAGTTTCATAGCATATGGCTGTCTGTTAATCTAAAAGGACTTTAAAAAAAAAAAGAGAGCATTTCTGTTGAAAACAAGAAGTTGCCTGTGTCACTCAGTGCCTAAAGTGACTTTTGCATGGTGAGTTACATCTTTCCACCCAAAATAAGATCTCAGGAGAAAGGCCACTGAGCAAAGGGACAATATTTATGAAGGGAAAATACACCTGAACTGCTACAGGGACTCTGCAGCAAAGTTTGAGAACCCTGTGCTACATCATTGCCTGTGCTGTCTGCACATGCAGGCTGGGCCACAAGCCCACATCCTGTCTCTAGACTGTGAGAGAAAGTAGTTTTCATACCCTTCTCCAACTTGCCCTAGGAATAAAATAAAATTACTGGTATTATGTGCCTGAATAAATGGGAGTAGTTTTGATAGGGCCTGCTAAGGGGAAGGAGCCCCCCAGCAGTTAGAAAATGACCTGTTGCAGTGGGGCATTCGTTCCAGCAAGTGGTGGGGCAGGCAGAGAGGTCACAGATAGCTCTTGCTCCTTCTTCTGACATATTCCAGAGGGGAACGAGAAATCACATTTCTTTCGTTTTCTTTCTGCCCTTCAGTTTATAAGTGCACTTGGCTGTATGCTGGGTTTATATATCCAATCCATGTAACAGTGCTTTTTCTCTGTCAAGAACAGCCATCGCTAACAAAAGCATCCTTACAACGCTCACATAAGGCTTAGCATCCCCAGAAGACAGAGGAAACACGGAGGCTGTGACTTGCCCAGGACATAACCATTGGAATATACAGAACAAATCTTTTCCTGCCCTTCTCACTATCAGATTTCACAAAAAAATATCCAAAGGTCTTTTCATTCCCTGTCAAAATCAGCACAGATTTCAAAACCTCGACACTATTAGTGAAAACAAACCTTTATTTCCTGCACAGAACTCCTGATCTATACCAAATTAGTATGTGACACATGCTAAAGTGTTGTGCTTGGCAATCCCATTTTGTTTGTGTTCTTACGGATGTTTTCTGGTGTGGATTAATTCCTGCATCCACTGTCTCCCAGTGAGTGATGTGCCATCTTAATAAATAGGAATCAGGAGCCTCTTTCCTGTGGACTAGTTTTTCTTACCATTAGAATGGAGTTTCATGTATCAAAGCTAAATCTGAATATTTCCTCTCCAAACAGTTCGGCTGTGTTTCCTCCCTTCATGCGTATAACCAGGCATAAAAATTGACTTGATGGCACATTCTAGTTGTAACAAGGTGCAAAATGGAAATTATTAAACAGCACAATTAAAATATGAGTCATCACCAATTTTTAGCCTAAATTTTCACTTCCCTGCCTTACCGGGTTCAAAGCAAACTTTCAAAAAGGATGCCATATTTGCATCCTCAATAGTCTGATCTTACATATGTATATACACACTTACAATTGCACATGGGAAGACAAATGATATTGCCATTTCTACTACACTCACTCAGGCCACACTGATTTTTCAACATGTGGATAACTCTTCTGATGTTTGAAACTCTTGGTCCAGGATTTATTATGACAAAAGTAACTAAAAGCAACAGTGACAGCTTTTTAAACTTTGTTTGTATGAGCAACATATAATAAACGATGAGTAAGAGCTTCTGTTATTGGCTGAAAACAGTTTATTATTTTATTTTGCTCAGGGAAATATGCTCAAAACACAAGAAAAATGCCTAAAAGCAAGATTTGCATCCAGAGCTTGTTCTTGGATGTAGAGGAGCAGAGCAGGTTGGTGGTGTGGGAGCATGTATGGCATGTTTAATGTGGTAGGACCTTTGCTCTCGATGGGTCTCAAGCCTTCTGGGCAAGGTGAGGAAGCCCTGCCTGTCTGTGTGTCTCCAGGAAGTCATGACAACAGACATTTGATCAGACCAAATGTCTGAGACACTGCACTGTTGATCTCTGCTTTTCTGGCGAGATTTAGTACACAGGTCATTTGCCAGGCACAGAGAGTGGCTAACTGAGTTTGGCGAGGAAATGTCTGTGACATTTTTCTACTTGCACTTCTAGCTTTGCCACTGCAATGACCAGTGACAGGACAGCAGCTGTGATCTGTAACAGATGTGCTGTGTTTCATTTCCTGCCCGAAACTAGGAGGGACTCGTGCTGTGCGAGCTGCAATCTAGCGGCTGCGCTGGAAGAAAAGATTCACTCATTAGAAGGACAAACACTGACACTGTGAGACAGGAGAAAAGCTGAGGAACTGGCTATCAACAAGAGAAAAAAAAAAAAGAAAAGAATGTGGGTAATATAACCCTGTGTATCACCAGAGGTAAGGTGACAAAATGACATCCTACACAACTACAGCCAGAGGAAAATGGTATAGCTGTGCATGGTGTTAAATCCACAACACTAGAAGGACCCAACCACAACCAGACTTAGTTGGAAATATCCGAAACATCTTCAGCTTTCAGAAAAATGAGGTAGTATCGCTGAATAAAGCCAAGGAGACATACTGAGGTACCGGGGTGGAAGACCGCAGAGTGCTCCTCTGTGAGATCCCTAATCCTTGAGAGGACAATGGGAAGAACAGTCAAGGGCTGTGTAGATATCAGGATGTCTCCCTGCAACTCCAAGATCAGATAGGCTCTTGCAAGCCAGAATTTATTACTGATGGTCAATACAAGTGAGAATGCTTCACACAGTTGCTCATGGACTGCATGGTGGCCCTTGCAATGTCAAGCCAGAGGCAGCTCTTGAGCATCAGAGCTAACTCTTAGGCTAAGCTCAAACCTGACTTGCACTCTCAGAGCCACGCTGATACAGGGGCTGCCACGAAATCCAGGTATTCAGCTGCACGGGGCAGAGAGAGGGCTACCTTGAAATGCTGAGGCTGATATTGCTGCATCACTCTCACATTCAGCTACAAACTCAACACCCATCCTCCATGAGAGCAAACTGTGGAGCAGCCATCTCCTACCTACATCTAAAGTCCTTTTTGTGCAGCTCCTGCACAAAGGAAGATTAAAGGTATGGAGGGGGAGAAAATTATGTCCTTTCCCTCCCCATCCCATTTTCTGAATGTAAAAGTTCTGGAAAGCTGATGAGGGGCAGTAATATCTACATAATCTTCTCAGGAATCCTTCTTATCCTACCTATTAGGAAAGGCAGATAGCAGAAGACGTTAGAAATGAAACCCTAAGTGGGTAAGGATGTGTTTCAAAAGACATGCTTCCATTCAATAACAGATTTTAGACTTGAAGTTGATAGACAGGGGAATTCTTGCACTAAGCCACAGTTCATGTTACGTATCAATTCAGTTCTAGATCACAGTGGTTCATTCTGATCTTGAAATGTATACATGTCTCCTTATCGGAGAGGACAAATACAGAAATCTGTCTCTCCGCCATGTTCCGTTAGATACGTAATCTCTTATTTTAAAAAAGCCCTTTCTCACACAGTAATAGAAAAAAACCCTCCTGTTCCAGCCCTGCCTTTCCCCATATTTAAAACCACAAATTTTCACAGCCTAAATGCCCTGCCCCAGATTCCAAATTGCATTTCATTTTCTGAACTCTCATCCCCTCAGGGGAGGCTATGGGTGGAACCCACTCCACTCAGCACTGGGATTTGTCCTTTGACTGGTTAAAGCTGTTTACCTGGCAGTGCCAGCTTGGTGACAGACCTCAAAACTAAGACTGAGGCACAGCTTTTCAATAGTGCCTTCTTACCTTATATTCCATCATTAAAAGTAATGTGAGCCTATGTCTCACTTGTGCCTTTACAAATTTTAACTATGGTTTTTCCGACTCTGGTAAGACTAATTGCTGCTTGGACTTAACTTTGTACAAGCCAATTGCCACCAACATGTGGCTTCTGCTGCAGCCAGACAACTCCACCATCCTTGGGTGATGACCTCAATGACCCCTGTGCAGTTTTCCATTGTTTTGAACAACTGATAATACAGGCACAATATGGAGAAACTGCAGCTGCAAAAATGTCCTTACCTAAAAATTCTGTCCCTGATGCATGAGACTACAAGAAGCCACTAAAGCTGATGGCAGCAAGCATGCAGAGCACGTACTTCAAAGGTAAGCAAGTTTAAATCAGTGAAGGTACAACTGACACAAATGAAATCAACTTCAAGCCCTCCATTTTGTGCCAAGAGTCAGAAAACAGGAGTCTATAGAGGGTGAACATATTTTAGAAGTAAAAATGTGATATTTTAAGTTCTTGTTTACTTTCAGGTACTTCCAGTGAAATCAGCCTGTGTATTACAAGAAATACTTGACATCTCTAAGTCCCCTTTTCAGCGAAGACTTCTATGTGCTTTACAAACTGTGTGATACATAGAGGACTCGGGAGCTAGTCTTTTATTAGGGTTCTGGGATGGGTCTGGATCTACATCTGAACTTTCCCAAGTCCTTCCCAAGTCCATGAGTGTTCAGACTGGGGGTAAAGCCTGGGTCATCACCATTGCAGGCCTGAAGAGAACAAGTGGTTTTGATCACACACTCCAGTCCAAAATAAATCAAGAAAAAGAAATATTTCATGTCTTAATTCATGCCAAGCAGATTTGAAGTAAATAATAGAAAATGGCTAGCTTAAGTCTACTTCGCTCCACACTTTATTGTCTTTTAAAAGAAGATGAAAATACTGAGGAAAAGCACTTTAGAACTGACCCTTCTGACTAAAACTTTATGGGGCAAATGGTCCAGCTAGTCTAAAAAGTAGATGTGAAAAGTTCAAAAAGGTGCAGATTTTGGCTATTATTAAGATAAAAAGAAGAAAAAGTAAATAACTGATCTATCAAGGATTACTTATTTTATTTTTAATATATCTGTACTGATTAAGAATGACTAAATTGATCTATTTTTCCTTTTATTTTGTCCAGATAAAGTCACTCTTGGGCTGAGATCTTCCTTTTAAAGTTTCAGCCTGGAGCACATTTTTACAGCTGAGTTATTATCCTTAAAATATGAGTTCATACTGGAAATGCTGGCAGCTCTCAACTATTGTATAGCAGTAAGCACAGCTGTAACATGTTAAATATGTTGAAAGTACATGAGGGGAGCAGAGTGGCTCAGAGGACTGGTAATAGAATAGGGAGTCTCAATGCTGGGTCACCGGGTTCGGTCATTGCTGGGACTGAAAGTCATTATCAAGCTACAGCTGTTCAGTTATGTCCAGGCATCAGCTACCCACAGAGAAAACCTCATCACAAAAATATATCAGCGCAACTGGTGATGTCCAACAACCTTCCCAAGGATTATGAAAGGTGGGGGGATGCATCCCCCACAGGTTAGCTCCAAGACAAAAAGCACTGATGGCACAGAGAGCAGAGGTTGCATGGTCACTGCCCATGCCACCTGATCTGCGGACGGTGTTCGTCACCAGCCAATCACTACCATATCTTTTCAGGGCACTCTGTTTTATCAGAAAGTTGTTAACCACTGAAGACTGATCCCGAAAGAGTCTATTTTCCACTTTAGTGAATGGAACACATCCATCCCATCACACGATCAGTTTCGGAGGAATTCTGGTGACACTGGTTAAATGAAGGCAGGAAACAGATGACAAAGTACTTTTACAGCTCTCCAGCTACAGTAATGCCTAGAATGAACAAATACGTGATTATTACGTCTCTCTACATTGATAGATGGTAACCTCTTGCTATTTGCATCAAACTATGATCCATTTCAGCCTACCCCAGAACAGTAGTCTATTTTTGCATAAGCAGATGAATGCAGAGAGTTCTGCACATCTCAGAATCTGGCAGCCTGCTTGAGCACAGCCTTTTATCAAAAACCAAAGTAGCCAAAAAGTAGCCAAAGCACAAGGGCAAATGAAGGCCAAGTTTGCTGCTTCAGTTTTCAAATGTGAATGGATTTATTGGAGTGACTGAGGTAAGTCTCTCTGGTTCACATTTATTCATACATGCTGCAGTAATCTCTATAAAAATCTCTGATTTATTACAGCTTTTTGGTGCACCATCATTTCCTACCAGTCACTGTGTATAAGCTCATGTGAATGCACAGCAATCAGATCCTGACATATCATAGAATCATAGAATAGGAAGGGTTGGAAGGGACCTTAAAGATCATCTGGTTCCAACCCCCCCTGCCATGAGCAGGGACATCTTCCACTAGACCAGGTTGCTCAGAGCTCCATCCAACCTGGCCTTG
>Ga0065711_1003105_pt1 | contig 40359 bp, 18 predicted proteins | sample Hoacrofraction12_FD_59098 | JGI IMG/M metagenome (GOLD analysis project Ga0065711, IMG submission 59098) | Hoatzin crop microbial communities from Cojedes, Venezuela - Epithelial fraction 12 v2 (version 2) | ecosystem: Host-associated > Birds > Digestive system > Esophagus > Crop | place... | reverse complement strand
TACTGGTTAGGAAAAGTTACCCATAGTAAGGGAATAGGCTGTTCTTCTAAGCCACATAAAGGGGACAATGGGTGAATTTACTTTGCAATTTGAGAAGAGTACTACTTATCATCTAGGATACTTGCCTAAAACAGCTTCCTCAGCTCTTGGTTTAATGAGTAAAGGAATCCAATCTTTCAACCCGTATTTCAAATAACCACAAAGATTTGCCATCTGAAACAACTATACATGGCACTCTCTCCATACCTACTGTCTACAAGTAAACATTTCTCAAGTCGGTGGAGCTCAATGTCTAGCCGAATTGACTCTTGAAGGAAAAATTTGGACAACACAATGCTCAAAGTCTTGGAGATACTTTGCAGTGCAGTCACTTCACTATGTTTAGTTTTTCCTCAAACCAATGTTCTTAAGACGTTCTAGCACACTGGTAATTTTCCTGCTGTATCAAATTTCTTGATACCTACTTGGGAGAAAATTTAGTGGTACATTAACACTTGCATGGCATATTTCTTTGTGCTGTGAAAAAAGTCAAGCGAAGAGGGGAAGAAACTTGCCCCAAAGTCACAATGGCAGCCACAGAGCTGAGGGGAGACCCCCATCCTCAATCCCTTAACTCCTGGTCGTTTTGCAGCTAAAGAAAGCATAGCCAGCAGGCAGGCAGGTGAGTGACAAACCTGCACAGCGATCTGGCTTCAACCGCTGGAGCTAAAGCTGCTTCTTACAGTCAGTAGCAGAGTGACATCCATCTCCTCTCAGGGGCATGCCCTGAGAGCCACCTAGCAGGCATACGCTGGTGATACACTATGCCCCATGATCTATCCATGGGGTTAGGCAGAAAGTAGTATCCAAGGTACCTATCATGGCAACATCTAAATGCAAGTATCAGAGCACTTTACAGACAAAAAGGTCTTTCCCCCAGGCTGTTTAAAATTTGCATGTTCCTGTGTAGCGCTGAAGATAGCAGCAATGGTGATTCATTAAGATAATGATTTAAGTAGGAGGCTTAAGAAAGTCAGGGTGGATTAACACCCAAAGGGCTGCAGTTGGAGCTTCTCCACTCCAGGCTGCCACCTTCCCTTTGAACAGAAGGGATGAATTCCAAAACTCAGGAGAACTGTGAATTAACAGCAGCTGTATCAGAACTACAATGCATTAAAGCACAAGAGCACCATCTCTACTCCAGCCCGTCCTCCCTGGCAAGGTCAAGCACAAGATTTTATGCTGCAGGAATATTTTCATGGCATTATAAATTATTGCCTTTTCTTTTATCCAGTTAGTTTGTTAGTGTAGGTTCTCCTCAAAAAAGATTGTGCAAATTTCTTTTAAACTAATTTTCTGCCTGCCAGAGAAACAATACAAGTTTTCCTCCAACCAACTGTTGTTCCTCACTATTGAATAATCAGAAGGGTTTGATAAAATGATTGCTCCCCACATAATAATGTAAATATATACATTGAAAAAAAGCACAGAAGTCCTTTCCACATCCCAACACTTAATCAAGTTGGAATCAGTTACGAGTTGAAACGTGCATTCTGTCCGTAACACAGGGTTGATGCTCAGGCAGTAACAGGCAGCTCATACTTCATCCCTGCTAAGAGAGGCCTTTATGCAGCGATTTTGATATAATACTTTCTGTTGCCTTCTAGGCAACCCATCTTGCTGCTCTTCTGCTCACTCATAATAGTTGCAACAGGGCATCCCGGTGTATATTGCCCCACTCACCGCTAGCTGTGCTTGGGCTGAACGTCTTCTAGGCGCTCTATCCCATTCTGATTCAGTACAGAATAGCTTCCTAGAATGCAATTATAGAAACAGTAAGGGTTGGTCTTAAAAAGGTACTATTCCAGAACAGCTATTCCTTATTAACTATTCCCAATCACCTCTCTGTTAGGATGATGAAGTTAATTGGGAATAGCTCTTCCGCCCAGATTTGTAACTTACCTTGGTCTGAATCAGTGACCCTGTTTAGGTGAGCCCTTAGCACAGCGTCATACAATCATCGCAATGGCTTCATCAATAAAAAGAGACTCATAGTTGCAGTGAAAGTAGAGCTGCTGTGTGGACACGTCTCAGCTAAGTTTGTTGCAAGTTGGGCAGATAACAGGCTCAAGAAATACATACAAAAAAAGTTATTCCTGTCATGTTAGATCTCATCAGTACTGCACGTGACATTTTGTGCTTTGCAATTCTCTGGATCTGCTTTGTTCAAACTTGGTTTATTCCTTATATATATGGAGACCTGAACAGCAGGGAAATTTTGAGTTCTGTAGCTTCTTTGTTTATTAAGTTCTTAGCTTGCAAGATTTCTCATCCAAAAAGGGCTGAGAAAGTACCTGGCACATCTTGGATGCTTATTGAATACATTAAATAAATCAAACGTTTTATGATAAAATTCCACTCCCCCACACCAAACAGATGTAAGTGCAAGTCAAAGAGGCTTGAAGAATTGCACGAAAATTGATTTTGCTCCAGTTTTCCCCAAAGGAAAAAAATTGTGTGTGGGTTGAGACAAAAACATGGAAAATTTCAGCCATCATGAACAACTGAAAAGGAAAGACAAAAGCCAAAACTGAACTTCACATTCAGAGTGCATAATTTATATTCTCTACAGCGTTCTATATTACAGGCATTCCTGGAGTTACACGTAAAGTGAAAGTCTTTTCCTTGGGCTCATCACACTTCTAGAGAAAAATGCCAGATCGCTTCGTGCTGGAGTCTCCTAGCCTGCCCAGGGGAAATCACAGACCATAGAGAAGGTTCTCTGGTCGATTTCAGATTCTGAGAGGCTAGAAAAGGTTGGACCCAACATAGCTGAGGATGTCGGTCACAAAACTGGGGGGAGAGTTACCTAATAGGTATATGTCAAGTCCTGCAGCACAAAAATCTGAGGAAAAAAAATCTTGAACACCTACAACTTAAAATATATGCAAAGCCATCTCATGTGGCCTGTGTTCTAGGGAGGGAATAGAAACAAAACATACTCTGTTAAGGTTGCTGCTAGGCTGTTAGGGTATGACTTAATTTGGTATACCTGACTGTTAAACATCACCATCTGCATGATTTTCCATGCCCAAGGTCTGTGCCACAGCAGCTGGGTTCTGGTGAGGGGCACAAGGAGAAAGTTTGAGTGGACAAAGTTCAGTCATTTCCGAGGACACTACTGGCATCTCAAAGGAGCTCTCTGACAAAGACAGCACAGAACTCAGTATTTCGGGACAGCATTCAGCTGCCAGACCCCCAAGACCATTTCTTGTGTCCTTGCAACTCCTTATTGTTACCACCCTCCCACGTTCACAGTGACAAAGCTGGTCCATCCTGCACACAGAATGAATCAGGGATCCTGGGTCAGAAAGTAGCAGGTGATCCAGTCTGCCAGTACTTGATAACAGTTTCTGTGTAATTATCAGTCTCCCTTTGCATATAGGCAATCTTAGTCAATGTACGTAATATTTTATAAGCAACTTCTATGGGTTCTTTTCCCCATAGGAGAGAAAATTAAGAGAGACATAATAGAAATGGAAAAGGGCAATTACAAATATATGCAAGTCAAATCAGGGAAGAAAAAAAAAAAAGAAACAGAAACCACTTCCAGTCTCTCTCTCCAGCAAATTCCACACTCTCATGGTCTCTGGCACCACTTCACAGTAACCCCAAAAGATGTTCACCTGCTCCCACAGCACTAAGAAACAAACAGTGAAACAGGAACAAAGAAGCTCCCACCTAGGATGACCAACGTAATTCCCTGACAGCACATCACGAAGGGAAAACCTTATCATTAAGGCAAAAGAAAAACAAACACACATGCACACACACACAGCTCTGCTGCTGTGCGCTATTAGCATCCTCCTCATTTTCTATACGCATCTAATATCAGGAGATTTATATTCAGGCCAAAAGCTCATGCTGGCAGGAGAGGAAAGTACTTTGGAGAAGGGGGGGTGAGGGGAAAGCCTATAGTTTCTTGGCTTGTGATCAGCAGGCTGGATGCATTCTGTGGAACTAGGCCAAAGCGTTAGTTATTGTATTCAGGAGAACATCTGAATCCCAGCTCAAGGGAGCCGAGTTTGCGGCTCTCATTTATGCTGTATATCAATTGAATATCAAACCACATTTTCCGCCTTCTGAATAATAAAGCGTAATAGTTTGGGACTCCCATATGGTCTATTGTTAAAATATTTCCAAACACTGTCTGCTGTTTTATTTCTGAAGGAAGGATTTCTCTTTCCTCTTCAAGCTTTACTTGTTTAAAAGATGATTGCAGCAAAAGCTGAATATATTAATCTACTAAATATTTCCAGAGTTTTAAGAAGGGCTGAAGAATAAGGGGATAGGGAAAAGCAAATACATTTTGAAATTGCCCCTTTTTTTTAATGTCACATGCAAATGTTTGTTCCAGGCAGAAGCAGCTGGTGCCACCAGGCTCTGCTGTTCAGAACAGGGGGTGCAGAAGCTTTCAGAAACCATGAGCTGCTCTAACAAAGGAGGACCACACAGGCTCAAACCATTCACAAAAGGACCCAGGCCGATTATTTGACTATTACTTACAAGGAAGCTTGGCCAGTAACATAGGCAATAAATACTGGAGAAACCTGTTCTGTGCATAACCCGGGTTTGTCTTTTCACAAGTCCTGCTCTCTAATTAGCTACTCATTCCTGGAGGGCATTGCTGATGGACGGAGTGTATCAATTTGGTATATTAAAAAAAAATAGTTAAGAAACTTGTTAAATAATAAAAGCATCAGCATAATAAACACTCTGCAGTGTGTTAGGAACAGTCACTAGTGCTCCTTCCCAGTCACACCAGAAAAAGAGTATTTCTGTTCTTTCTACTTTGCAGAAAAAGACTTAGGGGCAGAGAGATTCTCTGGCTTGCAAGGGCTGCAGTGCCCTGCTCAGAGCCCGGATGAGAACTAGGAAATGCTCATCTTTTGGTCCTGCATTCACCCTGGTTCACTTCGCGCAGAAGGGCTCAACTGCTCGATGAGCAGAAGTGAAACCAGGCAGCACTGCCTAGTTGTGCACTGGTGTGAACCTCCAGCTCCACCTCACCCAGCTCCTGCCTTCTCTATGAAGTGCTTCAAGCTCACTCTGACAGGAGCTCTCAGCGTGGCACTGGCTTGCGTGTCTGCCGGTCGCTCAGCAAAGCAGAAGGCGCTGAGCTAGGCACAGCCAACAGCATAGCACAGCACAAAAATGTAGAAGCTCCTATGGCCCAGGGAGCCAAGCAGAAATGTCTGCTCTGTCCTCCTTACTCTTCTGTTCTAGCTCTCATTGCTGCTTCTCATTCCCGTATCCTACGTCCCTCCTCCTGCCTGTGTCTTCCCCTTCCCTCCATCACCAGTCTGCCCTACCATGACCTGCTCTGCTCTGGTGTACAGGTCTTCAGAGTCAGCTGTCCTAGCTCTGAAACTGGTTGCTCATACTCATCAGCTGCCTCCTCCCCAGAGAGGAAGAAATTCCAGTATTTCGACATTCGCTCTCATCCCAATTCAGGGAGAAAAACTGAAATTAGAGACTCTTTGTAGAACGGAAGTTCATAAGTTTAAAAAAAAAAAAGAAAAAAAAAGAAAAAAAAAAGAAGAAACCTATTTGTGAACACCAGCGCACTTCATGTCATTTGAAATGGAATATTTTTACATTACTGAAACCAAAGTTGGTTCATTTTGGTTTGGTGACCTGACCCGAGACATTTTGTTCTGAGTCAGTACACTACTGAACTGTTTTTATTCCCACAATGTTGCGTTGCCTCAGACACTACAGTTTGGCAGCCTGATAGCCCTGATCTTGCTCCTGGGTCAGACTCCCTGGCTGGAAGGCAGTTCCCGTAGCACACACCGAGGTGTCCCGTGGAACAGCACGGTCTCCAGGAGAGCTGTAATGCTGTATGGGAAGGCCGAGGCCCTTGGAGTCCAGCAGAAGAGGATGGGGTACATCAGACAACATCTGTCTGAGCAGCCGAGCGCTCCCTGGAATCCAACACAATGTTCTGAACCAATTCCCAGTGAAGCCTTTCAGACCAGTCAAAGAAAAGCAAAGCAAAGCGGTATTCCCATTCAGGTAGTATAGACAGGTCAATGTAATATTTCTGGTAAAATCTAGTTTAAATAATTTTACAGGTGATCAGAAATCTAGAATTGGGCTTTTCAAGGGGAAAAGAAGTTTCTATTTTAAAGAAACTGTGTTTTTCCTTGAAAAAGCCGCTCCAAAGAAAAACTCCAATCAGTCTTCTACTGACCACAGCAGCATTCTTACAAACAGTCTTAAAAATAATACAGTAGCGAAGCTCACTCTTACAGAAATTTCCCCAGCAGGGAACTTAAATTATAGCAGTATCAGCACCCCTCTGCCTCCTACACCGCTCCTGTTGTGACCCAAGGACTGTAGGATGGAGTTCATCACCTGAGCAGAGCCACTAGTGTAGAGGGAGCCTGACAAGCATTGAACTAGAGGTTTTGCAGCCGATGTCTGAATGGTGGATCCCTTGCTGCTTCTAGTCGAAGCATGGACACGGCTTTTATGATGGTTAAATAGAAGCAAGTGCTGGTGGAGCTGCTGAAGGCTCCAAGTTCTGCCCCAAATGTTAGAGGTGCCACCAACTCATGCTCAAACAGCTCTTAAAACAAGTGGAGACGACTCAGTGGGAGGATTAGTCTATATTCACAGAAAGCTATTTTAGTAGTTTTCTTCTAGACTCTAGAACGCTTCTCTTGTAATATGTGTTCTTACCCCTAGGTCTGTGTATCTGAGAGAAGGTAGAGTGTGTGTGCGTGTATGGTTTTGATTTACTTTAGAAAAAAAGAAAGAGCAGAGACACTTAGCCTGTAGTTTCAGTGTTGGAAACTGCAATAAACCTCTCTTTTTAAACCCTATAACCTTGTGACTGTTTTATAGTTATAAGGAATCATAACCAGAGGAGATTTAGCCTAACAGTGATCTGCCCTCAAAGACATTAATCTGTCACATCTAATAGAAGGGAAATAAGGAGACAAACCTTTCCTTAAGTAATTCAAACAGATAGCGTACGGCTTTGGTCGGAACTTACTGTAAGTTGCCCCTGTAACAACAGCAGGTTTGGCAATACTGCACACCCAGAAATGCTGTTTACAAGTCAGCGTGAAAAATATCGCTGCATGATTTCCTTGTTTTAAAGCCTGAATTCTCTATGATCATATCTCACCGCTTTCGTGGTTGACACATCCAACCAGCTTTCTACCCACTTTTTCGCCCCCTTTATGCCAGTAAGATTGAGTCTTTCTTTTGTTTGTCATTTTTTCCTCTTCTCAAAGTAATTATTTACTTTTGAAGGATCAACAGAAGATAATTAAGAGCATCATACCAACCTGTTGAAGCATAGTTTTCTAGCAATATTTCAAATATAACTTTGTCTGGGCTTCTGGTAGCTCCTTTGTTACCCCACAAAGCACACAAAAGTCTTCAGGTTAGTTTCTCTTTTCTTTCCTTCTCCATGCCTTATATGGAAAATAAAGGGTTTATTTTCTCTCCTTCTCTCTTCTTCCCCTGAACTTCAATCCACAATTTCTCTTTTCTAGTTTTATCATATGTGTTCTCTCCCTCCTCCTCTTATCCACCGTGTTGCTCCACGCTCACGGGGAAAAGCATTTCTGGATTGCCTTGCTCTGTGTTCCTTCCTCTCCTCCAGAGGAGCAACAAATGGCTCCTGGGACACTTTGCTCCGTTTCCTCTCTTGGAAAAAAGCCAAAGCTTACTCAACCCTCTTTTCCTCAGGTCGGCCACTCAGCCTACTAACCTATCCCCATTTTCCACCCACACCGAACAAGCCGTAAGGTTTCCAAACTTGCCTGTAGAGCTTAATCCTAAATTCAGCTCGTTGCGCTATAAGAGATCAGACATGAAACCAATACCAATGCTTAGGAGTTCCCATGATATCTCAAAGCAGGTGAAGACCATTATTGTCAGATTCGTAGCATGCAACAAGGCTGAAAGGGAGCACTGGAGCACTGAAAGATGCAGGGCAGCAAGAGACCAAATTCGCATGCAGTGGCAGTCCAGGAGAGTGTACCGAATTCAGAGGGGCAGTAAACTTAGACACTGGTTTTCCAGACTGGTCAGGGGAGGATGAGTATTAAAGGACCCAAGGGTAATCCCCAGATTACCCTTCAACACGCTCACAGGGAGCAAATGTCACTTTGCGTGGTGAAGCATGCCAGCCAGGGAACATGCTTTACGTTTCATGTTAATGAGTATTAGCATGGAACCCAGCTTCCTTCCCCTCCCTATTTTTGATATAATTAAGGGCCAGAATGAGCATTTCGTTTCAGTCTACAACAGCAACAGACCACAGTACTGCAGAATAACAGGAAAGAGAGAGAATAAAAAAAAAATTCCAGGTGGTAGACACTTACTGCTCTGGCCACTGCACGAAATGAAGGCTTGAGTGCACATTTTTGCCTGATTGCATAGCTGTCTCTGCTACCCATCTAATCTGCTTAGAAAACTGGTTTTGAAGGATATGGTTCAGACATACCACTCGCATCGGGAGGGTGAGGGGGTGATGAGGGGAAAAAAAAAGTGCTGCAGCTGCAAAAGATAAAATAGAGACAACTAATTTTCTCAGAGGTTGCAACACAACCTCTCCCCCTCCTCCACATGCAGTCACTGCACTGGCAGGATAAGCTGGAGATTCTCCAGCGTAAGCAAGAAGGCACAATAAGGTGCGCAGGCCCTCCTCCACCCCGATACCCGCAGCCCTTGGGGGTACCGCAGAAAGCAAAGGCTGACAGCCCGGCCGCTCAAAGGGAGGTGGTGACATTCCTCCGCCTGCTCGTTTCAGTTGCATTACCATTTTTCAGAGGGGGACGTGAGAAACGCACATTGCTAGATGTTACGCCGAGACAAAAGTGAGGGTAAGGGAGTTGCAGACTCCTGTTATACCAATTGGTGGCTGGGTTCTGAACTCTCATTGTGTGATCCGATTTCTCCTGTCATCCAAGCCATTTTGCAAACTCCAAGCACACGTTCATTTAAGCCATGTGTCCTGAAATCTAAACAGCTGAAGGGAACGGGAGGGGTGGGGAGAGAGGAGAACCACTGGATTTCTGGTGACAGTGTCTAAAATACACATTTGCACAAGGAAGTCTCACTTGAGATAGTCACTTAGCAAAACAGCTACAGCTGCTGACAGGCAAGAGGTACAGTTTCAAGTGACCATCAGACATAAAATAGGCCAAATAAATTACTGCAGTCTAAAGGGAGCGGGAGTGTGTGCTCCCACAAATGTAACAGAGATAACAAATGGATTACCAATGGGTGACCCAATGTCAAGATTAGCAGACCCAGTTCTCATTTCAGTTACACTGAAGCAATGACATTACCTAAGATCTAGCAGAAGCGAAACTGAAATCAGAGTCCGACCCAGGATGTCGGGGAGGCAGCTGCTGTAGTTTTTTAATGCCTAGAATTTCAACCCAGTTCACTTTGTTTCAGGAGTCTAAGCTGTCTTTGGCAGAAGGGCTAGGAGCGTTTGCCAGCTGCCACGTGATCTGCAAGGATGTATTCTAAATGGAATTGGTTTGGGGTTTTTTTGGTTTGGGTTGGGGGTTTTTTTTGTTTGGTTTTTTTTTTTTTGAGGTGGGGATTGGGGAGAGGAGGTGGGGGTTGTTTGTGATGAAGGCAGACAGCATGAGAAATATATTGGCATTTTTTGTCCCTTTCCTCAAAGGTATTTTTTCCTTTATTTCCGTTCCCTGCCCTCTCCTCTGTGCTCTCCTACATGTAGACTCATTCTTTAAAAGTATCAAGAATGCCAGTTCTGGCCTTTGTGGGGTCTTTGAGGAGACATTGTGTGAGTGCTTACTCACTGACTGAAGTAAAATACAAGGGTTCTTTACATGTATATAAATAATTTAAGCTTTCCAAATATTAATTGCTTACGGAAATTAAACATCTGCTAACAATAAACTCCCTATACAAATGAGAAGATAGTTTCAGTCTGACTAAAATGCTTTCCCCTGCTAATTGCCAAGAATACCATTTTCTTGTCTTTTACAATGGCAATTTCTTTAGTTCTCCAGTTAACAAAATATTTCAGTCCTTTCTCTTTTGTGACAGAAAGCAAAAGGTCCAATTCCCATCTCCAACTCAGCTTTCAGGGTCCTACAAAACCAAGTGAGAAACTGGCAATTATGGCTAGCCACGAAAAGTCCTTGGGGCAGAGACCGACTACATGGGTTGCAGAATCCACCTGCACACCTTCTCTCCCCACATCGCCCACAGTCCCCCTGGAGTCTGCCAAATTTTCACAAGTATTATACTACAGACTACATCTGACTGTGGCAACTAGGTACTGCGAGCACAAAGAGGAGCTGAAATGCTGATAACGCAAGAATGCTTAGAATAGCTGATGCCAGGGGGAGAGAAGGGGGCCACCAGCTGAGTTTGCATCACACAAGGAAATCAGTCGGTTGGGTAAGAGCCCCCATATGGCTGCTTGGGAAAGCAGAGCTAAAAGGGCTTTCGCTGCTTGGAGAACTGCAGATCTCCTCCAGCTTCTCAGCTCACTCTGTGCAACTTGGTGCAGAAACGTAAAGAAAAAACTCCAAAACTCCACAGTATCTTATTATATAGGAAAAGCAGCTAGTTCTCTGCATGAGTATGTTTTCTGCATTCAAGAATCTCAAAGCACGTAGCTACAGTACTTGCCCTCTATCCACTTGAGGGATGAAAGGCCAGGCCTAGCTTGCTCAAGGTCGAATAGCAAGTTCAGCAGCAAAAGATGACTAGGACTCAGTTACATCCAAATCCCATTCAACTGTTCTGCCCATTGGATTGAAGAGATGTTAAACACCCTCATGGCGTCAAGAATGACTAACGCCCTCCCAGGTCAGCTTGTGACAGAGAACTGGGAACTCACACCTCTCCTTTCTCTGTCTCCCACTCCAACATTGTTCCAAAGTCCACATAATGAGATTTTCCTAATCAGTAATTAAATAGTTAATGCTTACATTACAGCAGATGGAACAGGAGTTGCTGCAGGGAAGGTATGCAGAGGAAAGGAGGAGAAAAGAGACAACAAGGAGGAAAAATCAGGCAGAGAAACAATCCTGAAGGAAAGCAGTTTTTCCACTAGAAGGAGTGATCAGTGGACTAGATAATGGAACCCTGTAGACTTTGTCTAGACTAGGATAAAATGCTATGTTGTTGAAGGCGTTTGAGAGGCATAGTGTAGGTAAGGCTCACGGCCTCTGAGCATGTAGTAGCCAAGGTAGAGACTAATTAGGATGTGTTTGCTAACACATCTTAATGTTTCGCTTTTAAATCCTTGCCCAAAAACTCAAGTCTACGCAAAGGTCTCTGATGTCCTAATGACTATAAAAGCAAAGCTATGCCAGAGTGCAAAGAAATCAGAATGTCAAGGAATCACTGAAGTCTCACATCCAGTATTTTTCATATGCTCATTAAATGCCTATGAACATTTGCATCTTAAAATATTCACCCACATTTTACTGGACAACCAGATATAACATTTTTCCTCTAAAAATCTAATCAAAGCTCCAAATGACAATAGGAAAAGAGACCACAGGGTAACAGCCTACACTCTTGTGAAGCTTCTCCTTTTGCTCCAGTGTTTGCTTGGGCAGGTTTGGGAAGGAGGGGTGGGGAGAAAAGAAGAGAGGACTAAGAAAAGTGTGCCCAGGGCCTTAGCAACACCATCATTTTGATAATCCATTACCAGATTTGTAATTAAAGTCAAGTCCCACCTCACTAGGGCAGCCAGATGCATCCACAGAGAACTCGTTCAGAGAGTTGTTACAATAAATACCAGAAGAATTACGAATGTTGTAGCTTCTTCTTAACCCTTCCAGCAGTATTTCAGGAACCGCCTGTCAGTTTGAAAGACTGATCATTTTTCTCTTAGCTTGTTGCAGGCTCTAGGTGTGCCCCTAACCAAACAGGCTTACCACTTAAAAGCTTAATTGCACCTGTGGCTTAAACCTTATCCCAGACAGCACTGGGGAGCATTTGGATTTGGGCGTTTCAGGTGTGGGACTGGGGCCGGCACTCACAAACAGAGCTAGGCAAGTCAGAATAGGAGCCTCTGGTGAAAGCAGGCTCTGTACACCAGGGAGCAAGGGATGGGGAAGAAAGAAGTGCTTTTTTCATTTTGATCACATATATCTGTATTTGCATTTCCACAGTTGGGTTTGAGTAATGTCCACCTCCTTGTTTGTGACTGAGGGCAAGTTTCACAGTCTCAGATTTCTTTTCCACAACAAAAAAGATCAAAGTTTGAGCCACTTGTGCAACTTAGGTGTTTACAGTGAAATGGTCTAATCGCATGGCAAGCCCTCCCTCCCGTTATCAGTCTCACACTGAGCCAAACTCCTTCATTCCATGTCTGGCATAGACTAGAAGCCACCATCCCTTCCATCTACTCTCACATGGGAACTAAAATACAGTGTGCTAGGGAAGGGTTCAGCACGTTGAAGTAGAGATCTGTTCAGGGTCTTTTCTGCAGGGCTGACAAGCTGTTTCCAGGTTGTATTTTTAAAGAGGCTCTCTGAAAATCAAGCAAACACTGTATGAAGAGCCACAATGAAGGAGCAGGCTCCCTTCACTCATCTTCTCAGTATTACCTAGGTACTACAGGCTCACAGTGCATCTTACTGCCAAAGGAAACCTGTGCTGCCATTTCAAAAGTTACTGGTGAAGGAAAGATAAAGAAATACGGCATAATAGGAGTCCATGCAGGCAAGCTTCCACATTCCTCATCTCATTCTGTCTCATGCAAGGATGCACAAACTTTCTGGGTCTCAGTTTTGTAAGCTATGAAATCAAGCTAAATTTTAGGGTTTTGTGAAATTGTTTTAATTAATAATTGCAAAGTGCACATCTTCCGATGGAAGGTACCATATAAATATTAATGAGCTCTGACTACTGTCAGTATGCGTGTCTCTTAGGAATCGTAAGCACCATGCGTGGATCAAAGAGGACATTTAGCTCTAAGAGACAGAGTGGTGGGAGTTGGCTCTGTGTTTAACTATGTTTTAAAGTAGATCCTCAAGACTGTTATGGATATTCCCTATCAAGTTACAGCAGCTTTCAATTAAAATTACATTTTATCCTTAGGCAAAATTCCACACTGTGCCTTATAATATTACCAGGGCACATTTTCACTCATGTAGATATTTCTTCTACATACATGCATTACTAGATCTTTGTACATAAGGGTCAAACCAACTGGGAAATAGGGATTTTACCTTCATTTTCATCTAAATAAATACCCCTTACCTAGTTACATTAGCGAAAAACTTCCTGCTCTGCTGGCGATGCCGTGACAAGAAGTAGGATGAGGACGTGGCAGCTGTTTGCTTCGCAATGTTCATAGATCAGTCTGGCAACACTTCAGACATAGAGCGTCCTTTGAATGAATACGGCAGAAAATGCCGCATGGTAAAGATGCTGCTTCTGTTCTCCGGAGCAGTCACCTCCCGAGCGCGAGCAGCACAAAAGATGGCTGCAGAGAGGCTTGAGAGAGGCCCGAGCCCCTGACCAGGCACCGAGTGGGTGTGCTGGTGCAGCGAGAGGGCCAGCGCTGCGGCGTGGCCCGCAGAGCCCGGGGCCGGCTGCCCGCTGGGCAGGCACGCTGGCGAGGAGGCTCGCAGCCTCCTCAGGAATGTGGGATGGCCGCAGGCCTCGGGAGTGTTTTCCAAAGAGGTGCTTACATTTGTTTCTCTTCGGGTCCAGCAAACCTGTGCTTTTTTGTTGTTGGGGGTGGTGGTGGGGAATGAGGAAGAATTGCTTTGTTGGAGCTTTTAAAAACCATTAGAAGACAACAGGGAGCAGGGACCAAAGGTCTTTCTTTCCTTGAGCAAAATTCAGTTTCATCAGCTGCCTTCTTGGCTCTCTCAAGCTGTAAGACCCCACGGCCAGCTTTCTGCCCCCTTCTCGGCAGCCAGAGCTTCCTAGATGCTCTGTGAGCCGGACACACGGCCAGCCGGGGGGTCGTCAGCGGTTTGCCTCCTTTTGGGGGGCTGCGTTTCACTTCCTCAGCAGAGTCAGACCGATGGCCCTCTGTCCTGCTCACCTCAGGCAGGTCTCCATGAGCTCTGCTTTCTGCAGTTGCTGCTAAGGCAGTGCTGTAGCTGCCTCCAGTGTTGTCTACACTGGGGCAACTGGGACTGATTGCTTAGTGCTTGGTAGCAAGAACAAAAATCAAATGGCATAGGCACACTTGGGTTGATTGCAATTGTCTCCCTGAGCTGTTCAGAGGGAGTACAGCAAAGAGATGGCATTAAGAATCTTTGCCACTTCTTTGGCAAAAGAGGGAGAAATTTAGAAAATGCTCAGGACAGATAACATCTTGATAGCTAGAAAAACAAAAAAGCTCCAGAAATTAATTTCCTCCCGGGGTGCCAATAAAAGATGGGATGTTCACAACATGCAGTGAGTGGTGGCCAAAACAACGGTCTGATAACTTGGATCTACTTGCTGCGTTCAGTGCTAAAAGATAAGACAGAAAACATAGCTGTGTTTTGATACTAAATAACATAATTCTGGCCACAGTGCCAAGAATTTTTAGGCAAAGAACCGTGAACCCAAACCAGAGGGATGGGAGGTTAATTTCTTCCCCCAGCCACACCAGGGAATTTTACACCTCTCTATGAATAATGTTTTTATAGCAAACCCAGGCATCAGTCCTAGCAAATTGCTCTCTGTAAACTCTAGCACAGAAGAATCACTTTGGAAAAGGTCATACCACCTCCTGTTCCCAGAATTAAGTTAATTAGCACTTGTCCCTCTCTGTGTAAGGTCAGGGATCCTCCCACAAAGGGGGTACACAACCAAATTGTTAAAAGATGTACATATGCCCTCTTAAGCAAACAGGCTTCTTTATAGTATCACTAAGATTCCCTTTGGTCATCCCTGTAGAAGAACTCTCGATTGGAAGGGAAGCAGGCTGGGACATTAGTGTCATCTGTGCTCTGCCAGGTACGAGGAGCACAGGACAGGTCAATAGGCGTGCTGGTATTTTAGTACTAGGCAGCAATTTCTCTCCATCTGGATGACTTTTATCAGGTTCAGCATCAGCCTTTCATGCAGAATGAAATATTTGAACTATGGAAATGTTTTCTTACTGAATTTGTAAGAGTTGCAGTGCATTTTCCCCTCTGACACACTGTTTCTTCTTATTCCATCCAGGCATTGGTGGTCTATGTATCACTGAAGTATTTCACTTCCCCTCCATGTGACCAGCTACATGTTGAGAGAAAGTAAATCCAGGTAAGACTTGCTGTCAGTTCTATCTGAGTGCAACTGAAGTTTGATCAGCAGTGAAGGTCAACACGCTGTTCTGTATTTTCTGTCCACAAAAAGTTACACAGTTCACTTTCTGAAAGGGAAAAAATAGGCTAGCCCATACAGTTGTCGGGCACAGAAACATCGTCACAGGTTGCCTGCCACATCACATACTGCCGGTTTACAACAGTAGTTTAAAAACAGAAACCCAAACCCAAGTGTTTAATTACAGACATGTCCATCCTAATCTAATTCTAACATAGCGTAAACTACGTAGGATGCTAAACCCTACTTCTCAAGCTAGGAGCCTTTCTGACAGACAGCCATGACCGCTTGGTCTGAACACAGCTTCAAACCTGCTAAGCAAGAAAGGATTACACCAACGAGGACAGGCTCTGGTTCCCGGGGCAGAACACTGCTTGGCCGGCCCATAAAAAAGGGTCCGGAGAATATTTGTGTCAACTCCCTAAACCACAAACCACAGCTAGCCCTCCCTCTGAAGCACTTGCATGCTGCTCCTTGCAAAGCTGCAGCAAGATATTTTGGCACCCAGATCGCCGCCTTTGGGGGCCCACCCATCCCTTTTGGTCTGTTCCCACTCCTTATCGCCAACTTGCAGACCCTCTCCCTGGGCAGCAGCAGAAACTGGGGCATATTTGCCTCCACGATTGGCACCCTTCTGTTTCACCATCACCCTGTTCTTCCGCCCCAGGGTGCAGCTTCCCCACCCTGCTGGATTCTCTGATACCGAGAGTGGGGTAATATGTAGAGAATCACATCTAAGAAATGTGAAACTGGCAACTCTGGCATTTGAAACAGAATGAGAATTCAGGATGCACTTGGCTTTAAACTTTAAAATAAACAAGGCAAAACTGAACTGTAGCAAAGGAATGGCTTATGGGTAGCTCATACCTGTCCTAGGCTTTCAAACCAATCATTTCCCATAAATACTCATAATTTTAAACGTAAGAAAGGGGGAAACAAAACAAACTGAGTCAATTGCTTACTGCCTTTCTGATTCAGAGCCCTCAGCAGATGCAAGACAGAATATTATTCTGTGAAGAAGTTCCTTTTTATGTATCTGGGACAGCCCCCAAAATTTTTACCGGAGGGGAAGAAGAGGACAAGAACTGAACTGCGAACTTGTCCGCACCCTAGCAGGAATTCACCCATTTTTCACCTCCCACAGGTATCATTAGCATGCTACTGAGAGCAGAAAAAAAAAAAAAAGCAGCTAAGATCAAACACAAGCTAGTAACAAAGCTCTTCCTCTTGTCGTTCTGCGATGGGCCAGAATTTCTGGCTGCAGCTAGTCTTTTCCTGAAAGGCTGGGTTAGTTCAGAGTCCCTTTTAAAAGAAGTGCCACACTATGAACGTGCTACAGCTGCGACACAGAAAGTGCAGAAGGCAGGAAGTCTGACGTTCACACCAACCTCAGCCCCTTCACTCACACCTCTTTTCAAATAGCTTTAGCACATGGAGCCCACATTTTCACATTCTCAGAACTAGCTTTATCTATCACATTGCAAGTTTAAGAGAATTTTTTGAAATTGTACAAGTCCCTCTTTCCACATTCAAAGACCCACTCCACTGAAAGAAACATTTAAATTGCTTTTATATACTGTTCTCCTCTCTAATTTTTGCAGTAAGTGCTACACTCCCTTTTTAAATAACATATATAATTTTTAAAAAATAAAATACGGACTGAAACACCATACCAACTGCTGTCACAGTCCAAAAATGTCCGGATTTTCAAACTTAAGTCCACCCCTGTGTAAAAGGGCCACACACATGTAGGTGTCAATCAGACTCGGTGGCAAAACAGAGGGACCCAGGCTGAGATTTCAGAATGGCACAGACTTTCCTGGACAGAAAGAAAGTGCCAGTCCCCACCCATCTGGAATAATTTCTGCATTTTTCAATGCAGACTTTTGGAATTTGACCTCAAGAAGCCAGGTGCTTGATTTCTGCATCTCCTGCTTTGCAGTGTTTCATGATAGAAGCAGGAAGAGAGGGAAATAAAGAAAAATGTATTATTTACAAGGCTACACCATAATTATACCTAATATTACCATTGTGACTGTTTTTACAGGCAAGTCAAGAGGTCTGTTCTGTGCCCAGAAATTCTGTAGCTGATCCTGTGCATTTTTATTCCATTCTTTTAAAGAAACATTATCTCCATTCCCCTCCTCTCAGCACCAGGATTAAAATAAAATAACATTCAAAGTATTTGTGGGAAATGGCAAACAAACAGGTAGTAAAGCCTGGAGACTGCTTGGCAGCAGAAAGCCACATGCAGAAATTAGCTATGGCAAGTAACTGAGTGAGGACAACAAAACCCAGCATTGTTCAGCGTTTGGGCACTCAGCAGAAGACTGGTGATTGAGGGGAAAGAGCCAACCCCACATGATACTGCAAGGTCTCAAGTACTATTTTGAATCAGGTAAACTAATATCTCCTGTACCTGTTCCAAACCACACAGTAAAATATGTGGTCTCTGTTTCTACAAAGTCTGCTGGCTAGTCTCTTCGAAGTAGCATCTGTCTTGGAGAAGATCTTGTGTTTTCTCTTGGTCTCTGAAAAAGGACCCCAAACAAGTGGCAGGGACACACGGGTTTGGAAGCCCTTGCATGTTTATCTTTACTGATAAGCCCGCAATCTTTGCTGCAAGCACATCAGCATGTGTCTGCAGCAAAACCTTATTCCAGTCAATGCCTTCCTTGGAACAGGCTTCCTCAGAACTGGGCAATGCATTTAACCCCTTAGTGGCCAATCTAAAGAGACCTTGGTGTGGAAGACTTCTTTTTCCTGCTTGAAGATGCATCATCTTTTCATACATCTTTTAAAACCAGGCAAGTAAGCCAGCCCTGCTTTGAGACAGCAGCACTGCAGATTATATACCTACACAGATACTGGCAGGGGAATTTACCCTAAGAGAGTTCCATCTCCCCAAACAGCTTCTGGTTCTGTGCAGATCAGAAGTATTGTCCATTTAAAATAAAGGGATGCAGCGATCTACATTGCAAATCGAATAAGTGAAAATTCATTATGAGGACTTGTTGATATTATTCTGTCTAATTGATTGGAGACTGTCAGCAGGAGCTATTTGGATTCCTAGAACTGGAGAATCAACCATAATTCCTAGAACTGGAGAATCAACCATAATTCCAAGACATCTGATCTTTTTCTAGTAGGTTGACCTAACCTGCTCATGCAGGTTTGTTAATGCTTGAATTCTCAGTTCACGCACACACGTGCATGACAAGGGCAAACATCCAGAAAGTCACTAGGGATCTCCCAAAGCTGACATGCCAAGAGCTTGGACAGCCTGAAAATTACAAAACAAGGCTTTTCTCTGACAGCAGGTTCCATTTATTTCCTCCCACTTGCTCTTTCCCCATCTCCTTCCTACACCCCTGAGTCAACCTTCACCAGGCGAGTTTCAGTTAAGCATGTGCTTTGCCAGAGGTGTTTTTAAATTATGTTTTTAAAAGTTTATTTATAGTACACACGCACAGTGCATGATGCTTTCAGGGCTTCTGGAGACTTCAGCATGTCAGGCATGACTTTGCCAGGTGGAAGGAACATGAATTCATCATAGAAAACCACCTCCCCTGTGTCTGTCTGCCTCTGTACTCCAACTCAAAGTTGGAGTGAAAGAAAATATTTTTTTCTCTGTTATTTCCTACCCATTATTCATAACATCCATGATCAGCATACTGGAAATTCCAGCTGAAAAATTTTAGAGGAAGCCAACTGATCACCCCCAGCTGATCTCTTGGCAAAAACAGCAGCCCATGAGACAATGCAATGATTCTATGAACAATTTCCCATTAGGGCAAGGGTCAGAAAACAGTCCAATAAACAGAACTGGGTGAAACTGGCAGTCACAGTTCACATGGTCCACCACTCCTTGCATCTGGCAAGCAGCAAGTTTCATTAAGCCATGTTTGTCCTAAATGGTTGTACTTGACCCATATGACCAGTTTCTCCTTTCATAAGAAAAGTGTAACATGACCACAAGATCATTTCCAAGCAGAAAAGCACATATTTCCAGAAGCAAATCTCTGAGCTCAAGTTCCAACCCTAAAAGACAGTCGTGCTTTCCCGTCTAAATGCAACACAAGTCAGGTTTTACTGCGCAAACCTTTGCTATTGCAGAGAGATCCCACATGCTGCTTCCTGCTCTGCATCTGGCCTGGGCAGTGAACATCCACTGGACAGGCTTTCAAATCAAAGTGTACGGTCATGGCTGGTTTTAGGATGAGTTTAACTTTCCCTGTTCTGAAATGACACAAGTTGCTTAAGTATTGTTTCCTCAGCTGCACAGCAAATAAAAACAGAGCAAGTTACTCAAAGTCATGGCTCAGAAACCTCAATATTAGGACGTGGCACAGAGGTGTTCTGAGAGGAGAAGAAAAGGATGTGGCAGACAATTTGCTAATGCTCAGAAACTCTCCCTCTGAAGAAGCTAGCTGCACGCCAGAGTGCCTCAGGACAGGGCTGAGTCCATTGCTCTTTCCACAAGAGTAGCTTTTTCTAAATAAGGAGGTCTTTACACACAGGACTTGGGAAACTTAATTCAGATTAACTAAAGTTGTGAATTTAAAGTGAATTAGCTAAACCACATTGTATCTCTGTACAGACACACTCATTCAGTATTAAAAGGAACTTTAATTTGGTTTATCTCATTTTACTGAATTAAGAGCATTTTAATTCTAAGAACGCCCATGCAGACATTAGTGGGTTGAAGGAAGGATGAAGTTACATGTCGAATGTGGCATAGGAAGTCTCCCCACTTCCACACTAAAGAGTATTAATTTCCCCCTCACTTAAAAATAAACCAACTAAAATTATAAATTCAATTTTCCTAATTATCCATGCCTAAAAACCTCAAGCTGTATTTAAAAAAACCCTACCTCTGGTTCTGCGTTTGCCTTTTGTTTCAATCTACAGGAGCATACGTGTTGCTTAATAATGAAAATATGAGAAGGAAAAAGGACATTAATATCATAAAAAATGGGAAAAGACAACAGCACATGAGAAGCATTCATGACATTACTTCACATACAGAAAAGACAGACACCAGATCCCAGCCACATCTGTGCAACAGTCTGCTTGTGAACCTGGATCTAGATGTGGCCTCCACCATTTCCAGGAGCTACTAGTCTGACCACCTAACAGAGAGGCTGGTTCTCAAGTCTTAGAAGTGAGATTGTTGCGCTGTTTGTAAGCAGCTGGGTATGTTTCCAGCTTACCTAAGCAGTACAGACCTCTTACAGTTTCATCAGGGCATTCAACACCACAACTCAGCTAGTTGCATGGATGCAACATTTTTTCAACAAAAAGGCTCAGCAAAACTCATTTCACAGAGAAGAAATAGCAAGTAATGGTAAATTTCTGGCTGCCATTTAAGAAAAGAGACTTAACCTCTCCGCTTCAGTTTACCTAGGATTGCTGGGAGAGCTTGCAGCAAATCAGAACCACAGACTGTAGAAGTCCAGCTAGCACAAGGGAGACTGACCAGCTGCTTGAAGGGAGAGCAGTCTGGTAACTGCAGTTACTAAATAGGCTGAACCCAATAGATCTTCCCCCGCAGAATACATGCTACTTTCCATGCCACCCCTTTTTGAGTAGGAGAGGAAGGAAAGAGAGAAAGGAAAAAAAGGGCATTTTTATTATAGATATTAAGTAAACAACACTCAGGCTCCAATGCAATCTTCCACAAGAAGGAAAACCAATGTCTCAAGCAAGTCCAGATTGTTAAACAGGAGACAGATGAAAGCACTGAAAGCATTGCTTCAGAATGCGAGGAAATCCCAGGCTGGCTGGTTGGGAAAGAATTAGCAATACATAATTAAAAAAGCGCTCTCCCCTTCCTCGTCCCCAAGGTGAACACAGGTCCTGCACAATATTGACCTCCACACCAGTACCAGAGAATGAAGCTATCACTTAAGGTCTTCCTCGTTTCTAGCCAGGCGTCTCTCCCTCTTGCTTTCAGTTGCCAGAGGCTATTTCACACCAGTTACCAGCAATGTTCCTATGCAGCAGGACACGCTGTTAATATGTGAAGCTTGTGATGAAAGATTTAGCCACTGGAGAACACCAGGAGGGAGGGAACTAGATGGTAGTTCTTATCTTGACTCGCAGTAGAGGTTCAGTGGTCCCTTACTGGTGGCCTTCATTGAGCACCAGTGGAGGCAACCCTCCTGCTCGTGTGTTTAGAAGGGAGGAGTAGGGAAGAGCTCAGATCACACTTTGCTGAACAGAGTCAATCCTGCCGTTTGGTAAGGCTGCCTAGAACACAGTCTCTCAGGATCCTCTCCAGGAAGAGCTACTGAAAGACCGGGAACGTCTAGTATAGTCATCAGACCTAACACACAGGGAAGGCGTGAGGCACAGCACGAAGCCGTGTGCAGCACAGAAAGGCTTCTGTACAGGTAGAGGTAGAAGGGACTGAGAGCAGAGGACAGAGGTATGCAAAATGGAGCACTGCAGAAAAAGCGCACAGGCGAATGCAGTTTATGCCTTTAGCACAAGCGACAGGGGCTGCTGACAGCAGGCACTCCAGAAAAGCCAGCATACAATCAAAACAAAATAAACAGGAGATGTGAATGACAGCTGCCCAGAGTGATCGCTGGTCTACAGGCAACGATATCAGCAATGCGCTGCGGAGCACTACCACCCTTTGCTATCCCTGTACCTCCAAAAGCTGGAGACTGGGGACCATTCAGACACAGTCTGCAGTGGTGCAGCTGGCCTGTGGAGTTCCTTGGTCCCCAGTCGAGAGGCAGGGAGGCAGCAAGAACAGATTAAGTGCAATTATGTTGTATGTGATAGAGAATACCCAGCTACACAGAACACTCGTGTAAAGGCTAGAAACTCTCTCGCCTTAGGGCATAGCCAACCACGAACTTCCCCTATGGGCAAGTTATTCCATAGTTGTTTGTTTTAGGAGTTCTTGTACCTTTCTCTCAGGCATCTGGTGTTTGCCTCTCTTGGAGAAAGGATGCCAGACTAGACAGACAGATCATGGCTTCTTTCTGGTATGGCAATTACTGCATTCCACCCTGGAAGGGGGGGAACACACTGGGGAAAGCAAGGAATGTTAGATGGCAAGTTCCAATAACGCACTGTCCAGTTAAATAGCCTTCCCTCTCCATCTGGCCCTGCACAGACATGCCAGCAGCACGCCAGGAGCACACAGCAGCACAACTTGGCCCTGCGCGTTCTCAAAGAGTCCTGTGTTCCACTGCAGAATTTGGGAACAAAGCTGAGCAGAGCTCAGCTCTCATCCTGGAAGTCCTCACACATGCAAGAAACAGGATGTTCCCATGCAAGTAAATGTGTTACAAAACTAGGGTACAGAGCAAAATTGTGGTCTGCAGCCCAAGTTAATACAAAATGCAGTATTTAAAAAAACCCAGATCTCGTTAGACACAATGGTCCCTCAGCATCAGGCAAAATCAGTCAGATCTGTGCCTCAGAGCTAAAAAAAAGCAAAACACATCAAAGTTTACCTACAAAAGCAATTCCCTGCAACCTTTGAGGAAGTCAACCCACTTCCACCAGCATAGTAAATACCTGTATCAGCCTATGCACTAGGGGCTTGGGATAGCGTTTATACTTGAAATCGGCATTTGGCAAGGCCTCTTTCTTCCTCCTCCGGAGCCAGAAGGCTCCCAAGCTCCCCAAGACAACTGTAATCTGGGGAAAGTTAGACCTGCCTTTCCACCTAAAAATTCTTCTCTCTGTTGGCTTTGGCTCTGTGCCAGTTTAGCCTTCAATTCTAGGTCTCCCAGTCTGTGTGTCAGCAGAAATTGCTGGTAGATACCTGTGCAGATTAGCGGCCCAGACACTATCTCACTTGTGACCTGCTTCATGGATACCCTTCTTGAAAGCAGCTGCTGCTGCTGCTGCCTTCATCCACTGGAGCCCTCGTTTCCTTCCCGCCCATCTGCTGCAGGGAGGCAGAGCCATGCTGACAAGACACAAATAACTGACAGGGAAGACCTCACCACACCAAACAAGAAAAGCCAGGAAATCCAAAGCCTACACCTACCTAGTGAATTTGTGCTGGTTTTTAAAAGCAGAAGAATGTGAATAAGCAAACACAGATACAGTTGAATGACTTTGACTTATCTAAGTTTAGACAAGCGGTATCTAAATAATGCTATTTTAACCTATTACTGTAACAAAGACAAGAACTGACTTAATAACCTAATGTTGTTTTTGGACAGTAGAGGTCTGCATCGATGGACCAAGACACTAATTATATTATCTTATCAAATCAGTGTATAATAATAGAACTTCTCTATGCATTGATGAAACTAGGCTTAGCTCTGTGTCAGAAAATAATCCCTGAAAGACAGAGAATGAGATAGTATTTAACAGGAACTCCTTGTGACTGGGTGCATAGTCATTATTTTCTTTCCTTTTCAAAATATTACTCTTATCTTTAAGGTATTGCATGACAAGAAATTTCCTCTGATAATCTTTTATTGCTTGTTATTTAACCTCCCTCCATCTTTCTGAGAGGTAGTCAACATAATTCTCCAAAAGACTTAAGTAAAAGGGAAAGAACTACTGGTGTGTATGCAGATCCATTCATTGTAAGCCTACAATAAAGCTTTTTCCATCAAGGTACAAGCAAAATGATTTGCTGACATTAACTGGCAAGTACTTTGCATTCATATGGTATCTTTCATCTACAGACTTCAAAGCATCTGACAGGAGGCAGGCAGGCGTTGTTTCTTCATCCATCCAAGGAAGAAGCTGAAGCACAAAGTAGCAAGGTCTCCCAGAGAAGGTAAAACCACTAGCAGAAATCTAAACTAACTGATTTCTAGTCCTTAAAAATGAACTACTTTGCTCCCAGTACAAATTACACGTGGACCAGAGAGCAGAATCACCAGTCACCCACACCCCTTTGGGAATTGTTAGGGATTCTTCAAGAATCTAGATTTCATTCATGAGAAACTAAACAAACACAGAACACAAGAATACTCCTCTACATGCAGGGAAATGATGGAGATCTGAAACCAATCCAAATCTTAAGTTCTGTAGTGCTCCGAGGAGGAGCGCTCCTTGAGTGAACCTGCAGAAGCACAGGTCTTCATTCATGAGGAGAGGAAGGGAAATCCTGCTGCATAATCTAGCAAGTGTTTAAATAAACCTGTTCAGATGAAGATCTCTTCTCTCCAGAGAAAAACTAGGACTGTAACCAGGGTTACGGAAATAATTTTTAAAATGCCATCTTAAAGAGAGTAAGACTTGTTTCAGCTCTTCACCTTATTCTTATAACTGAAGAAATGCTGACTGCCTAGAACACTCAAATGGTCAGCAGAAACTCCTTCTAAACATAAATGGGGGAAAAATCCCTGCACAGTGCTATTTTAAAAGAAGTGTATGGATTCCTGTAAGTTTGAAAACTACAAACAAAAAATGATGCTGAGACAATCTCTGGAGCAAGCAGTCTTTTAGCATTGGTCAAGGAGACTGCAATAGAAATATTTTAAAATGCACTCTCTAGTTATGAGATCTCTCATGGCCTGTGGAGGTGGATAATATTAGAGGCCACTAAATCCTAAAGTTTATTTTTCTTAAAGTTTTCACTTCAAATAAAGCTTTGTTTTAAAATGTATGGGGCCAACTGTTAGAGCATTGAGGTCCTGGTTATTAGCCAGCTAGAGCCCATGAATTATGTTTAGTGAGAAGTTTATTGGCTCAGTAAACACCATTCCAGTTCCCCTCACCCCTGAACTATGGAAGCCAAACCAAGAGATATTCAATGCCATGTTACCACTAGCACCAGAGCAACCATTATCTGATTACAGGCATTTTATTTTTTTGTAAGGAATTTGCTATTGCATCATTTAATACACGGAAGTCTTTAAATTTACCAAGGCAGCACACAAAGAGTAAGTAACTGTTTAGTCCTGTTTACCATATTCTGGAGCAGGAATATTTGTTTCCATCTCACAGCTTTCTGAGTCCAAGCACTACAGAAATGCAGTCCCTCGAACTCTTAGTAAGACAGGAGTCTGGCAAGGAATTTAAAACACTAGCAAGATTAGAATGGGCAACCATGGGAGCTTTTTGATAAAGCCATCCTTTGGAGCCAGGGTAGAGTACAGGGCAGTAAGAAGTTGCATTTGTTTCCTCTTACTGCCACTTTGTCTCAAGGAGACTCATAAAAACAGGTCTGTTCTATGTTCTGAGAGTAGGTAGCCAGAGGTCAGACTTTGTCTGGTCAGGCTTAGATATTGCTCTTTTTAAGTTACACAGTCAAGAACAACTTACACCATTATGGCTTAATGGGAGAGCTGGCTACAGCTCAGACACAGTCCAGGTAAGATGCGCCCGCATGCCCAAAATGGAGCTAGGGCAGGCTGACGTGGCATTACCACTCCCTGGCCTTACACCCGTTTGTGCACAGCACCAGGAACCCAGAGACCGAAACAGAAGGTGGGCATCTCCAGAGCTAGCAAGGCTGACATGTAGCTGTGCAAATCCAGAAGCAACTTCTACTTATGTGGCTGGCTTTGTCCTGGGCACAGCGCTGTTTCATCTGGTTACCTTCCACTGCCATGAGCTAAAGCCTCACATACAGAGAGTAAGCAATGATCAGTCAGTGTGCAGTAACTTGTTTGTGTGCTTGTTGTTCCAGTTCTCTAGAATAGCTAAAATACACCAGAAGACTGTACAGGGACTGTGTCAGTCCTTGAGGCAAGGAAAGTTAATTTAGTTGGAAGAGTAAGGATGCAAAAAAGGAGTGCTATAACAACAGTAGTCTGTTCTGGCAGCAAAGTAAACTGGAACTGAAGGAATTTAGGTTCTCCTCCTAGTTCTCTCCATCTGTCACACCACCTTGGCTGGGTAATGCATCTTTTCGTGTCTCTGCTTCCTTTCTCACCTTTTGCCCATACCGTCCATTTAGACTGTGACATTCTTCAGAGAAGAGATTGTGCTTGTACAGCACCTGGTGACAGCCTTAGGGCTCTGCAGTCCCTAAGCCAAACAATGCTTTTATATAAAGACGTTATAGACCAATTTACATAACACCAACTATGAAATCTCATATTCTCATGTAAATGCTTCCTCTGATGTCCTAGGAATCACAATGCTAGAATCTGTCCACGTGACAAGGAAGAACCTTGACAGTACAGATCCTTAATGTCCAGCCTGTCCCACAAGGACATGCCAAGGCCGTATCATCACACCCATAACGAAGCGCCTCTAGGGAGCAGGCACAGTCAAAATCTTTCCACCCCAGTAGTGGTGAAAGACAAGATACCCTTCTCTTTAAACTTAACCCTCTCCCTTCCGAAGAATGCCTGGAATTTCTACTATTTCCCAGCAGAGACTGGAAAGCAAAGACTTGGCATGGGGCAAGACAGATAAGAGCAGTTGCCTTCTCTAGGTTTTGTTAACTCTGCATAATTGCTTAGGGCATGTGATGGTTAGAGAGAGACACATACACATCTGTCATAGACAGACTACAAATCACTAGTATAATTCCAAGCAAACAAAATCTACTTTACAATGTGGCTGTGGTATATAAAACACCTCTGTAAAACTACAGTATAATTCAACTGCTGGAGGTTTAATTTACAAAATAATGATATAGTTTTCCCTCTCAAAGACTGCCACTTAGGATCACTAAGATGTTGAGTAAAGTATTTGCTGTCTTCTGGGACACATGGTGAAGGCTGATTGTTGTTGGAAGCTTCTCTAAACAAGCCACGTTTAAATACCATGTTTTGCAAAAGGGCCCATATTGTCTTGCATGTGAATTCAAGTTCCTTTACCAGTTTAAAATCTGGGTCAGAGCAATTTGCTTACATTTGGAGTCCTTTTCCAGAATTAATGGTATGTCGATTTAGAGTTGTAGATACAAGACAACCGGATAAACTGCTATTATCTGCTCTGCATCATGCACGTACCATCTACAGTTTTCCTGCTAAGCTTTGTTCATATGTACAACCCACTTCTTCAGCAGTTGCACATTCAGCATACTAATGATATTATTCTTGGCCATCCTGTTAAACTCACAGTATAAATGAAATGCACAGTAGGGGGCCCTGCTGGATGCTCAACAGTTTTTAGATGGCTGCAGATTATAGCTGGCCAAGGGTGGAAGTTCTGACAAGCAGTCATGAAGTTCAGAACTTTTCTATTCAAATAGGATGTTGACTAGTGCTGACTCTGTCTCTGTCACTTCGCTGGTGATAACTAGATTATCCAAATGTACTGTGCTTAGGGCTACATCAGACCACCACTGGGAAGCTCCAGTTAGTACTACATACAGCTGCCAAATTGCTTAGCTAAATTTCACACAGAGATCACAGAGAACAACTGTGACGGTTGATGTCGGGTTTGTTCCACATTGCCATTCAAGGAGGTACTTCTGGATTACGAATAGCTTGTATGACTTGGGTGCCGGCTACTTCAGAGATCATTTATTTCGTTGCATCCTGACAGGCAGTTGTTAGCTGGATCCTGAGCCCTCAGCATACATGTTTAAGTCTCTCTGATCTGGAAATTTGGGTGACATAATATCTGCTCAGGAGTCTCACCCAGAGCTAGGATCCTGCCCAAATTTATTTTGGTGCTTCTTGAAAGAAGAAAGAAAGGAAGGAAATCAGAAAGAAGCCCAAAACCACAGCACAAATTTGCAAGTTAAACTTACTGACAGAACTGACCTGCAAAGTACAAAACAATAACAGAGAATTATGATATTCACATTTTCTCATAGCATTCCTCCAGGTACAGAATATTATATTTTCTTAATACAAGCCACTCTGGAGTGACAATCAATGAAAGACATTAAGTACAATAAAAATATTGGGTTTAGGATAAAAATGTGGTTCCTAGCAATGGGTTTGTAAAGGAAAACTCAGCAGTCTTACACGTCTTGTAGGTAAATTCTGAATTTTCATCCCCTTGTTCACAAGCCAGGCAGAATAAAAATATCCACCTACACTAAACCAAAGGGAGCCACTCGTAACCCAGACACAACCACAACAGACATCCTCGACAGTCCTTGGCTTAATAGAACACTGCTTTGTGGTTACCCACCACTAGGATTTCACCTTGCAAGTTCTAGCACGTTCAATTTATTCCAGGTCATATATCAAATATAATATTAAAATTTAAGATGGCATTTGAGATTGAGACTTTCTTTTGCAGTGCGAGGAGAAAGAACACAGTTTTGACTGTGGGTGCATGAGCATATTAATACATAAACACAAACTTGTAGCCATCACTCAAGAAAAACAATTGGTCTTTAAGAGGGGAAAAAAGTTGTAAAAAGAATCAATTCCATTAAATAGCTCTATAAATCAATTCCACCAAAAATCAATGGGAAACTACATCCACAAGGTGCCAAGTAATTCCCACACATCAGGTGCAACTGTCTGTGACGGTGGCCACACAGCAGCTCTGCCTGCCGGGGATTCAGACAGCCGAGGGCTGGAGCAAGAACCCCTGCCTTGCCCACGCTGCCCTCCAGCTCCCTCCTACAGCGCTTTCTGCCCTGCTCGCTCAGGGTGAGCTGCATGCCGAAACCTCCGGGGAAAGCGACAACATCACTCCCTTCCAAGGCTTGCATGTCTGTATGATGGAGCCGAAAACGGGGGCAGCCTCCTGCTGCTCCTCACACAGGCCATGCAGATGCTTGCCTCCAGACATAGAGGTGGGCAGTCCCGCTTAAAAGACAGCAGAGGAAAACTCGTGTTCCCGTTACAGCCAGGCATCCCACATGCCCAGGGCTGAAATGAAGCACGACTTTGGGAATTTCCAGCAGGCTTTGTGCCACATCAAGTGTCCTTCCCCTCCCAAAGAGGAGCTGACTTATGCACAGACACGGGGAAGTTGGTAGAAGAACATTCGGGATGTGGGGCCCAACAGCCACCAGCATGCAGACACTCACATACTGGTTAAACATACAACATGTTTAAGCACAAGTTCGTGAGTTCCGCATCGTGTCAGTCTTGACTGTTCAGTGACTCCCCAGTGACTGTGCCAAGCCTCTGTCCTCTCACTTTCAAAGTGCAGCTCAGTTGCATTTTCACATTTATAGGTTGTGGATGCCCCTTCAATGACTGGAGAAACCCTTGGGGCTTTCATTTTGTGCTGGCACCTCTCAGATGACTTTGAAAACAAACCCCCTGGGGCTTTTGTTCTGAGTGGCAGAGCAGAAAGGGCACAGAAGATTCTGGCTTTGTTAAAACCTGCAGAAAAATTCATGTCATGTGTCTTCCCCTTCATGGGCTCCACTTGTGCTGTCATGTCTCTGGGCTCGTTATTGACACACACTATTTAAGAAATTCAGACATCGCATTTTTGCAATGGAAAAACTTGATAAGTTGGCCTCTGCTATTCAACACAAAGTACCAAAACCCATTTTTCCCTGTTGTAACTGAGCGTAACTGAGTTCAGTTATTCCACACAGGAACACTCATGTCTGGTATTATTCACATATATTTAAATTAGAGAAAGAGTGCATGTGTGTGTGTGTGTGTAATAAATAATGATCAATTTAACGAGAAGGCTCAAGACTGTCCACGGCAGGGAATGAGACTATCTACTGCTTCTCCCCAAGGCTCTGTGACCCAACTGCATGAGGGATCTGATCTGCAAAATGCGTCATAGCTGTTGGGCCTGATTTTAGCAACAAGCACCCTCACCCTACTGATTTGAACAGGATTTGAGAGCATTTTTTGTCAAACCTTCCATCAGTCACAAGTTTCCCTTAGACATAAGGGCACGTAGTTCTGGAAAGCAAGACTTTGACATAGATTGGAGGTTTGAGGTCAAGAACAAGTGGGACTGTACAGCCAGAGGCTTCAGCCTAACCACTGGTATCTAGCAAGACAAAGCAGCAACACATTCAAGTTTGTGTCTTTTGGAACGTTCCTTAGAACTTTATCATATGACTCTTCTACTCCAGAAGAACTGGAAGCGGAAGGGCATTGTCAGTAGGACAGCCGGAAGATTTTCCTGCAAGTCATAGTAGATGTTCCTCATTTCCCCTGTCCCTAAAAGCATCTAAAATTATACTTTCTTATTTACTGGGATATCGGTTTCACACAAGTTGGAGAAAAATCTGTGCCAAGTGGCGTTCAAGTATTATAATAGGAAGGATGTTTGCAGAGAGTTTTGAAACACAGATCTTATTCTAAAGAGAGTCTTCATGCACAAACAGATGCTACATCAACACTTGCATGCATGTAACCCTAGACCATTTAGTGACTCTCTGAAGTTCTGGAGTAGCTTACAGTGAAGAAATTACTGTTACATTTATGAAGGACAGGCCAAAACAAGGTGCAAAGTTTGTGTGGAAAGAGACAGAGAAAACAGATAGGAATAGGCACAGCCATTCCTACACAGAGAATGAAGAGATGACAGTGACACAGGAAATATGTAGAAATGGTTGGAAAAAGCAAGTATGCACAACTGAGGATTCTGGAGGAAGCAAAGAATCCAACAGGTTAGACAATCAAAGCATAAATTGCAATAAGCAGACACTATGGACTAAGAGTTGAAGCCAGCACAGGGGTCTGAAGTGTCAACTTGCATTTAAAGACTCGTGGTTAAAATGATACACCAAATTGCATAATAGACAAATGAGATTAACTGAAAGATTAGTCTATGGAAATAGACTCAGAGAGAGGATTGTAAGGAATTTTTTATTTCAATACTGCTCCTAAACTCTTCTATACTCAAGGAAAAAAATCTTAAATCCCATTTCCTGCCTCTATAGGTCTAAAAAGTTAACACCATATTTCATAGCAGTTAACATGAAACAGGATTACCGTGCTGACTTGTTCTCAAAGAGCAAATACATTCTAAAAACTGGATTGGGAAGGAGGTAAATTTCTTTCTGCCAAATCCTCTGACAAGAAGCAGGAGGGAGAAAACATTTTTCTCTGTGGCTTCTGAAGATGAACAGAATTGAAAAGTCTGTTGCCCTCAGTAGAACTGATATACTCTTCCAGTTGGACATCTTTTGTTCAGTCATTCACTGTAGAGACTGACTGTGAATGAATAATTGTGCTTTTCTATCCTACTCAGATGAAGTACTTACACTCTTTTCAGTGAAAGCAAAATAAATGTTTTGTTTATTCCTTAAACATTAAGTTTTTAAAATAAGCCATAAAGGTCTTACGAAGAAGATCCAATGACCCATCAGAAGGAAGAACTTCTTAATGCCAGCCAGTGAAGTGCCTCCTAAGAAACAGAAAGATTCCAACCCCTACCCAAGCAGCCATCCCAGCCAGAGCCTTCTCTGACACGGTAGTACCGCAGTCTGTCTGGGACTTCGCTTTGTCAGAGTCTTTTACACGGAGAGCACCTAGGCAGTGAGTGTGGGACACGCATCCAGCGAGACTCGTAGTGTCTTGCCTGCTTTCTCTTGAGCCTCTGAACTGTGAACTCAAAGCAAATGAATCTGAGAAGAAAATACATTAATCGGGCATTCACTCAGCCAGGCTGAGGATTTTTAAACCGGGGGTCTGAATCAGCTCTATTGCCTCCCACTTCTTTCCTGATACAATTAGTCAGCATCTGCCCTGGCAGCCAACCTGCTGCCTCTCGGGGCGGGGGACAAGCAGCTGCAACTCCCCTGCCCACTGCCTGCTTCCTAACAGGCTACAGAAAAGTGGCAGTAACTTACTGATGTCTGCCTGGCAAAGGTTACCATCCCTTCCCTAGGCTCAGGGGAACGAGAGGAGCTGAGAACAGCTACCACTTACAGCCTCTCCTCTTTGATTCCCTGCTCCAGCCCAAGCACGGGTTCCGACACGTCCCCGCCGCACCTCTCCCCACCTTGGGCCAAGGCCATGCCAGCTCCACACACCTGTTGGAGGCTTCCCTGCATTTTAAGGGAATCCCCAGAAGGGGATTTGCAGGTGCTCCGCTCCCTTCAAACCGTGCAGGCAACAACTCAGCCGGGGAAATTGGACCCATACTATTCAATGTGGCCCTCTGACCTTTTCTGAAATGTGCTCAGCCCACCAGGCTGGCAGGACTGAACTTTATCGCTAAGCGTTTTGAAAGAAGCATGTGCTTTTAAAATCCAGTTGAATTTTTGCTAGGGAAACTTTACGAAGGCATCACTGGTGTAGCCACAGGAGTTTTGCAATTGTAGGTTACAGGTGATTACAGCAAATAAACAGGCATACAAGTCAGGGTTGGAAGCGGACATTTGCTTAAAGCCCGCCTCACCAGGCACTTGAAAAATAAATAAAACCCCCAAGCAGTTCTGTTTTACTCAATAGCTATAAGGCTCCAGCCCCACTCCTCAGCCTGGATTGTGCAAGCTCGTACTCCAGCAGTCACACTGAGTTCAGGCAAAGTGCCTGAGTAAGCATTTGCAGAATCTGACCCCCCCCAGTCAGTTATCTATACTGCACCTATTTGTGCCTTGCGTTGCAAGCTCCTTAGCCAGGGACGTGGTCTGGAAGTATATTGTCAGCTGCAATGTGCTTTATCTCCATTTATGGCATTAAATCTAATTTTTGGTGCCAAGTGCAGCAAGATGACATCTATTAGAGATAGTTTGCCCTGAAGACTGTGATCTGACCAACAACCAGTTTGCACCGTTCATTTTTTTATTTTACTGCAAAACCACCTTGCTCATACTACCTCTCCGCTTCTTTAATTTCAAGCATTTTCTTAAAAAATAGTAAGACAGGCACTGAATTATGGAAATCCCACTTCCTGGCATTACACGGACTTCACTTGAGATGCTGCCACCCTTTCTTCCCTGAAGATTTAAAAAACTGGGAACCAAAACCAAAATTTAAGCAACAAACTTAACTGATTAGACTCCAGTAATGTGTAAGTGTAGCAAAGGCAGACTTTCTTTCCCCGTGCTGGTGCAAGCATTCCTGGTGGGCACCCAGCCCCTTTCACCCTCACAAGGCATGGACGGGGGGTGGGACAGCAGCATGGCACAGCATGGAGCAGTTCTTACGGAAAAAAAATCTGCAGGTTCCCCTGAAATGCTGCATCCTGCATGCCACAAAGGACAGCTGCTACCTTCTCACTTACAAAAACGTGACCCCAGCCTGTCAGTCTACAGAGCTAACGCTGTCAGATACCCTCCCACTCACCACTTTTGATGGTCAAAGCCATTGTAATGAAGCAACTTCCCCTCCACCTCAAAGGGGGATGTGTTTTGCTTTTGCTCCAAAAAGGTTTAGGGGGGGTAGTTTGGGTTTTGGTTTTTTTCTTTTTGGTGAGGGTACAACCCAAGCTGTTTTAGACAAACAAAGCAGTAGCATGGGTCCATGTGTAACCGCAGAGGAAGCAAGCACAAACAGGCAAATATTCTGAGTAATGGCAGAGTAGATGCACATGGAAACTTGCTTGGACTCACCTGGACTCCTTTCCCCCTTTCTTGTCCAACCAGTTCATGGATGGGGAACATCCCAAGCCTCTGGCATGTGGTATTAGATGCTCTGGGTATTAGGTAGAAAACTGCTGGTAAGTCTTCTGAAACGGTACAGCTGGTGTCATATAGCCCAGGTCTCATTGCATATGAACGTCTCAAAATTTGGAAGGGAGAGGGAGATTTTTTTTTTATTTATTACAAGTGAAAGAGAGAAACTGGGGTGCTTAATCAGTCATTTACGTCTACTGGGAGTGGAAGCTGGTTTGTCTGGCTATGGCCTTGGCTTCTGTTCTGTCAGGAAAGAACCCTTGTGCAGCTTTCAGCAAGTCATATAAACATCGCAAAAAAGGTTACATGAAGATGCCAGTGATGTAGCTCTAAGCCACAGATTACTAATTAGGAAGGCATTTTGAGACCCTTGGGTGGAAAGAAGCTCTTTGCTGGATAGGCAAATATTTTAATGCCATACTCCAGTGATCACTGTTGCAGCAGGACCCTTAAAATATATTTTCCTTCCAGGACTGTCCTCTGTTGTTAGTTACACCTCCATGCAGCTTTTAAATAACATCATGATTTGCAGTACTACAGCACTACCAAATGTACTAGTTTTCTCTGCATTTCCTTCCACTTACAAGACACTGAACTATTGGTACAGCATTCAGCTCGAAATCCTCTTGCGCCATTAACAGAATGAAATATAAGACAATAGTGGCTACTACTGTTATTTACTGTTCGTTACATGCTAGTGGAAATTCAGCCCATCTTCAAACTATCATGCCCTTACACAGGTATAGAGAGGTACAGACAGATTAAATAATTTTTCCAGGATCAAACAAGAAATCAGTGGCAAACAAATTCTCATATTCAACTCATTGTTTCAGCCACCAAAATAGAGATTGTCGGAATTAAATAATGGCTTATAGTCCTCTCTCCTCACTCAGGTCACTTTTCCCTCACTCAGGAGCTAAGGAATATCATTACTGCAATTAAACCCATCACTTACAAGTAGCAACCAGAAACTAGGAAGCCCAGCACAACTGGGATAAGCCAGCTGACTACAGCTACTAAAAAGAGGTCCACACTTGGGGAAATACTGAAGACATTCCTTCTCCAGAGGCACCACCCATAATAACAGGCCAACAAACACCTCTGCGTCTTGGATGGGGATGCAGAACCGCATTCATTAAACTACTTTTCTTGGAGTTCACTTAAGAATGCTGCCAGCTTGTAAACAGCAGAGTCAGTTTTGCTGCCAACACAATTTTTACCTAGAGCAAACGGAAGTGCTTTTCCAAGAATTTCCAAGACTATTGCATCACGCAGTACGTTAGCACTGCACCATGCAACCCAGGGAGGAAAGACAGAAAAATACAAGCTGCTGCTCTGCGCATCCTGAAAGGGATTATTTAGAGGCATTTATTTCTTGCCAGGAAGAGACTGGCAGTGCAAAACAGACCTTCCAAAAACCCCAGTGTTCACTGCAGGCAATACAGGCTCATTAATAATTTCAATGCTGTAGCAAAAAGTGAGTAATTTTTATAGGTGGCATGTTTCAATTTTCATTACAATTTTAAATGCCTTGTTTGATAAAGTACAGTGGAGACTAAGAAATGTAGCATTTCTGAAGGACTGGAGAATATTATTCTCTATTCTTCCTACCCCACCATGGGTTTTGCATAATACTGTAGCATTAGTCCTTTGGCAACCTTATGATTTTGAAGCTTTATTAGAATTATGTGTATGATGGCAGCATTTACAGGTCCCTGCTGAGGTCAGGGTCCCACTGTGCAAATGTTTAAATATGATGAGCATTTATAAGGTAAATATACAAGACAAACCAAGGACATTGTATTCTCCATACTTTAAAGATGAAGAAAACTTAAGTTGCTTAACTTCCTTCATGACCATAGCATGGAAAATTTAGATCAGTGATAGAAACGGAACCCAGAGTTCCCTAGACCACAAGCTCATCCAGAAGAATGAAATGCGTGCATACATTCAACCACTACACTAATTCATAACAGTAAGTACTTATAACCAAGTTTTCTGGGTAAAACTTTTTGAGTCATAAGTTACATTAATTTTAAAACACGCTCAGACAAACATCAGTCTGCTGACATCTGAAGGATTACAACTCTCACTCTCATGCCAAAATTCCCTTTAGTGCACATTCTGGTACTACAGTTCTGGCTACGTACACTTTATAGATGTGCACACGCATTTATTTTTTTTAGTGGGTTCCCTGCCACCTACAACTTTGGTAGACATTTTTCCTGCCTAAAAGGACATCTACATTTTTCTTTGAAGACTGGGTATAATCATGTCACTAATATCACATTATCAAAGAGCATTTGAACTGCCTAGAAAATGAACAAAGAGCCTTTTTCAAGGACTCGAGAAGTTTGATGCAGAAAGGACCATTCTGAATACTTTAGAAGGGTAAACAGAAACTAGGAATAACAAAGCACCTCACCCTTCCAGGGGTAGGGGAAACAACATCAAATAAAGACAGCACAAGTTCAAGTCTCACTATACACTGGCATAATTTCAAGCCTTCTTTTAAACAGGTCATGTTTAAAAAAAAGTCAGTCTTCAATTGTATGTGTTTGTTAGTGAAGTTTTGAGGAAAGTCAGGCCCTAGACAGAGATGGCCACTTCTTCATTGTTTCATCCAGTCCCGGGCAGCTCACCAACCTTTCACATCAGGAGCCTCTCATAAAGGGACAGAGAGGACGGTTTGTTCAGGTAGTTCAATAACTAGTTCTTTCAGACTGGAGAAAGCAATTGAGGTTTGGAGAGGAGCAGAAGGGCAGGAAAGCTATTTCCCTCCAGATCAAAACTAAGTGTTAGAGACTAATGTCTGCTAGTTCTAAACTCATAAAAGAGCAGCATAACTAGAAAATAATAATTTCCCTTTTGCTCAAAGAACATTTCCCTGGCTTTGCATTCAAAATGGAGCTGAATAAGAATCACGGAAGAAGTCACCTAGGAGGGCCCTCAGGAGGTTGTCAGAGAGTATTTTGATAAGAACATATTTTCCAAATATTTTTATTTACCACTTCAAAATACTCAGGTTTAGCATTTCATTCAATCTGATGCTATGTAAGAAGTTGCTTGATACATTTCTCAGAAACAATAACATAGCAAATTAATTTTGTTTCTGATTTGCATGTTAAATCACAGCTTGAATGTGTTAAACCCTGTCCTCCTGCTTAACAGAAAATAATACCAACTTTACTTTAAAGTTATTTTTACTTGCACATCAACATGTTTTTATAGGTACAAACCAGTAAGATCCAGTCTTTCCACTGGAGAGTAACTACCACATAGACAAACAAGCAAGCTTTAAAATAAGGTTTCTTGTCGGCTGATTTCAATTCTCAGTTAAAATTGGCAATGCAAATTACTCTATTCTGTTCTTTATCGGACAAGAGAAAAGATTTCCAAACTGTCAAACTGGCTGGTGGCATCTTGACAGCAGATGGAAATGCAGTTAGTGGAATCCTGCATGGCAGTGTCTTTATGTAACTCCTGGAAAACCGAATCCACACAGTGAATGGTTCTTTATACAGTGGGAAGTGAGCACACACTTAGGGGAAGGAGTCTGCTGTACCGCTGTCATCTTCAGCCAGTCCAGGAATGAATGGGACTAGCCCAGCATGAAGAGCAGGGTAAGGCTGTTTACTGTATGAGGCCTCTTCCCCAGTCAGTCTGTCGTGTATCGCTTTTAAAACTCGTGGCAAAAGACTAATTTGAAGACAATTTTGTCTTGCACAGTGTTTGGCTCAGTGGGGGAAGGGAGTGATGGGGCAAACTGATATATTATTGAAAGCTACCCCCTCTTCCTTTGCCCAAGAGACCAAAGGACAGCGAATGCCTGAGGCCGGCATACTGATGTGGAATGCTTTCTACCTCCCGTCCAGAACCTGGGCGAGGACAGCATTGGCAAGTTTTTCCATCCAGTATCTAAAGCTGGAAGAACAAGGGGGAGTTGTTCCATAGATCTCTCAGAACATTTAGCAACAGAAGCAAGAAGTACACCCTGTTTTCAGGGCCGTTTTTATTGGGAGAGCAGCCCTTAATGACAGTTTTGAGCAAGAAGATCCCTACACTTCTCTTAACTCTTCTGCCAGTTGAAGACTAGGACCCCTCCTCTCCCAGCTTAGCTGTCAGTGCCTGTCTTCTGACACTTTCTGTAGGAGAATTCAGCAGTTTGTTTCTTCTACGTTAGCAAGAGACCCAGTGCTGAAGGATGTTTCCCACAATAGGTCCATTTCCGAACGCCTGCTTGAGGTTTTTAGTTTAAAAGATCACTCTTCAGCCCCTGCCAATCTGCAGCGTGCACATCAGAAAATGTGGTATAGTACATATGTAATCCTGGATAAACTAGATTCCCCACCCCTTTCTATTAAGTAAAATCAGTAACTGGAATCCCTGTTTAGGATTTGTGATTACAAGGATCACCCTCCGCCCTGCCCTGGTCAAACAATACGGGCTCCAGGAAAGCATGAGAGCCGTCATTTCAATAATGCAAAACCCTGTTGCTTCCACTCCAGAACAGCTGACTTGAAGTGCATACTAGGCTGTGCTTATTAACAAAATGAGAAATCTGATATATATAAAGAAAACACTATGTGAGGATTAATCCTGGATTGCAGTTTGTGGCCAGCACGGGGCCGTCATCCAAGCACAGATGAAAAAGAACAAAATTTCCCCCACCTGTCACTTACAGCAGGTACAGCTATTGCAGCATTGCAGTCTCCTCCTTACAGCTATTGTAACAACCCATTTTGTATCAGCTTACAATTCAGGATTGACCTCACTGTTTCGTTTCTTCCTTGTTTTGTAGGAGCCAGCACTGGAGGGTAAATTTTCTTTCCAGGAATTACAAACAAGAAGCATGAGTAACTTACAAGTTTGGACAGCTAGCTTGTAAGACACATACACTTCCAGGAAAGAAACCCAGCTTAAAATTGGCACCCTGTTGGAACTTGGAGATGCTAACTGAACAAGAAAATATAACTCTCAGGAACACTTTCTTTTTTGCATTGTTTCTGCCGCTTTTGAGAGAAGTAAGCACGCTGTCACCGTTGATTAAAAAAGATCGACACGAACTAATGCAGTTGCTTTGCCAATGAGCTACTGCACAGCAGAGGGAAATCTCTGTTGCAATGCATTGTCCTTGCTCCCGATATTACAGCAAGATAAAAACCAATTTAAGCAGCCCTAGTGGTTTAATCACTGATGTTCTATCCACACCAAACCAAAGAAGAAGTCATCCATATTTTTTAAAAGATATTCTCCTGCTTATGGTTGGGTTGACACTCTGCTGTGGCAATCCCACAGCTGAGCCCTGTTAATTTTTGTCAAAGCCCAGCAGGCTAGGCATGTCCGCTGATGCTGAAACGGTCCCCCTTCCCATTGAGCTTCGCCTGTCACAACACAGCCAATATAATGGCCGTGTCACAAATGTGATTGTGCTTTCTCCCACTCCAACACCACATTTGCTGCTGCACTGAAATGCCGCTTTGTGGCAACGTCCTTCCCCGGATGTTGTCAGAAACTTTGTTCAAAGACTTTATCAGTCAGATTTGGTTAGGGGAAGGGAAACTTGGGTTTCTGTAGAGAAAACAAGACGACCTCGTCATACCAGTACCTCTACCTGTCAAGCTACGGTATGTTCATCATGCTGGATGAGAGGGTTAAATGCCGCAGTCAGCACAAACAGGAGTTCTGATATGAAGGCAAATGCACGTCAGTTTTCAAACATTATCCTGTTTCCCTACATCTGTCATCAAAGACGGTAGCCGGAGCTCAAAGAATAGCCACATACTATTTTCTATGCAGGGTCAAAGGAATGCACAGCATACAGTTTACGTTTGACAGTTCTTAATTACTATGGACTGCAAAGATGCTAGAAAATGAGAACTCTCATTGCAAGGTCTGTTGTTCACAACTTCAAATTTCATGCTATGACCACAAATTTTGGGCTGTGGTGGCTGTTCCAGGGAGTTTCAATCCATTACACAGCCAAACTGATTAGCATTAGGTTGTGTTCTAGTTGTTGTAAATGACTAATCAAACTAAATTGAACACATACCCTCCTGGAATAAGGGCTCTCACCTGCTCTTCCTCTCCTCTCTCCTCCCACCCCTTGTCACACATTGGCTTCTGCCAAACAATTCAGCACTGACACTACAGCGTATCACGTGATGCCAAGTGCTTCAAGCATCTTGCGATACTTATTACTATCTATGCATCCGTAAGTCATTCCGCCCAGCAACGTATGTGAATACTAACGTGAGCTATTTCTGTATGCATTAAAGATTTAGAGCTCTCCCAGGTCCCTGGAAGATGCCTTTCCCTCAAACACTGAAAAATCATCCCTTTTATGCATGTGCATCTCATCTGCATTTCACGTAGATGAGGAAGCACGACATAAGAAAAACCTGCTATATCCTCCGATTCTCCCGTTCCTCCTGCTTACACCCCTGCGGCCACGCAAGTCTGCTGTGATTAAGCAATGGATTTTAGACGCAAAAGAACAAGGCACTTATGCGGGGTTTCCTTCCCCATGATAGAATGGAAAGTAACAAATGGAAGAGGTTGCTTATTCTTAATGCCGATCTCCTCCAGAGCTAAAATGATATGTCAGTAGCAGGTGGCAAGTTTGAAGACCCCCC
>Ga0065711_1028582_pt1 | contig 40362 bp, 22 predicted proteins | sample Hoacrofraction12_FD_59098 | JGI IMG/M metagenome (GOLD analysis project Ga0065711, IMG submission 59098) | Hoatzin crop microbial communities from Cojedes, Venezuela - Epithelial fraction 12 v2 (version 2) | ecosystem: Host-associated > Birds > Digestive system > Esophagus > Crop | place... | reverse complement strand
GGGGGGGGGATTCCTTTTCTTCATCTTTTCAGGCAGGCAGTTGCTAAGACAGGTCATTAGCAAGTTGCAGAACCTCCAGTTGTGATCCATATGGCACGCACTAACAGCTATCAACCACATCATTCTCACCAGCCTGACCAATGCATTTGCAAGGATTTTCAGGAATGCAGGTTACAAGGTACAGGAAAGCGATACAGAGGTGCACCCACATTTGATGTAATTTGGCACGGTTCAATCAAGCGGACTCAGCTCTTGGTATTGATTCTCTCCTTTTCTCCACTTTTACTTCGGGGGATTTAGTCCTCAACTTTAGCATTGTAACTATGAAGACCTACATCTGTGCCATGCTGAATTAATGCAGATCACATCACTGAGTTGAGAGGTAGAGGTGTCCTACATGTACGAGTCAAAATAATTTCTGTAAATAACTGCTCCAATGTACAAAATATTACAGATTTCAGCCCTTTGCATATGAAAATATTTAATGAGATAAAGGCATAGAATAGAGTAATAACTTATACTAGATGGACAGATTTCTGCCATCCCTCTACAGCAACACACAGGGAAAAGAGTTCTTGATTTGCAGATCATCCAATGCAGGTGAGGGCAACCCTATGGTGGATTGAAATAATAATATTAGTTATTGGTGGATGCTTTTTTCATTGGTAGATGCTTAGAAATGTTCCTCATATCCTAGACATACAACGTACAACATCTTGAAAACCTCTGGAACAGAAGTTGTAAGGACACTTCCCTTGCATTTTTGCTCTATAGGTCTGACAGAAATGAAACTCAGGTCAGTGGAACGGAGTCAGAAGAGAGAGCATTGGGCAACATGACCACAAGAGCACTGGACAAGAAGCCCTTGCTCTCAGTGTGTTTTTCTCAGCTTCCCTCCCAAGTTGATGAGTACTCTGCATCCGCCAGTGGCCAGCCCTACATATCCCAGTATCACAAACTTGCAGTACTGAAATCCTCAACATTTTTACACCTTTTTTACTAAAAGAAGGAATAACCTTAATTCAGGTATGAGCTGTAGCTAATCTATTCGCATCATTCTAAACAGAATTACAATCACACTACCTGGAGTGATCTGCACCTAGGTTAGAATTAAGAAAACCAGGTCTGATATCAGTGCATAGGAAAGATGAGCTGGATCCTCTCGGACCAGCCATACCCAGTTATGCATCTAAAATCCTAAAATCCTAAAGATCTCACATGGAAATGCGAATTTCTGGACCAGTTTCCCTACAGCCTTTCACCTCATATACCTGCTTATCTCAGTGCTGTGTCTTGACAAAACCCACCATCCTGATCAGTGACGGCCACTTGCAGAAGCAATGGCTGAATGTACCAGATTATCAGACACTGAAATAAGAATGAGGAACTGAAAGTAAATTGTAGATAGAATTATAGTGCTGACACCATAAAACCCTGCCTGAGCACTTCTTTGCCTGAGGTGTCATGGAAACATATTGTCACTATAACCCTTCAGATTCCCACAGATGTGACCATCTTGCTCTGGCTGGGTGCTCTATTGCAAGTCTACGCTCTGCCTGGATTCAGAAACTGAATGTTAATGTGGCCACTGATGAGCCAGGGCTGCTTGAGACTCTGGTGTTAACCCAAAACATGAACTTTGTTTTTAGAACCACTTATTTAAAAACAAAACCCCAGAAATAATAGTAAAAAGCATCTTTTATGCTTTCACAGTTAAAAAGGCCTTTAAGAAAAGGGAGAGAATTCAGCCCTGTTTACGAGTTGTGTCTAATGTCTCTTCACACAGAGATTTTGAGGTTTTTTGACAACACAGACTGGAATCCACTATTTTTGCCTGACAAGAATTGCACTCATCCTTGGTTACAGGGACAGCCTCTCTCATTCCCGCTTTGCCTCTGGCCCTTTGAATCTTTCCTTTGGTTTACTGATCACTGGTACTGCTGCAAGGATGGTGAGTGGGAATATCCCGGTGCTTAGAATCTGACCTCCAAAATGTCAGGCTGAAAAGAGTTGAATCCAGATCTCCACGTTCATGCTCATTCTGAGCAATGAACCATGTAAAAGGCAGCCATGCCCCCTCAAAACGTAACAGCTGCTTTTTAAAAGGGGAAAGTGAATCATTTCCTTGGTACTCAGCCTGATAACTTTGGAGTACGTGTTTAGGAAACAGCTTTGGACTGTGAATAACAAAACATCAGTGGTGGAAAGTCTGAGCTGCAGATGTAATGTTTCAGACTTGTGCCTCAGGTGAGCCCTATAGAAACATCTCATTTATGTGCTTCTCTGCCAGGTGCTGTGATTTCTGCGTTTACAAACACAGATCTCTCAAACCACCGCACGCATGATGCAAACTGGTACCATCTGAGGACATCCTGGTCATTTTGAAAGTGAAACCTTAAGGTCAGTACCAAGCACTGCAGAGGATATACATCAGTTTAAGATTCAGAAAGATGGACTCACTCAGAGGAGCATTGTTGCACAGCCAAATGCAAAGAGAAATAAGTGTTACTGACTGACAGACTTGTCACACAGCCAGGTGTAATAAGGTTCTAGCTCCATGTGAAAGTAAAGTTTTGTGAATGTTTATTTACTTTCCATTACTTTCAATTTTGATATTCTAGGGAATATTTCGGATGACAAAATGCTTTAGAGAACAGTATTCCCTGAATAATAGAATGGGTTCAATTGACAGAACAAATAAACTTGAATACTGAGAGCGAAAGAAAACATAAATAGAAAAGACAGAAAAGTGGTGGGAGGCACAACAGAGAGACAAGGGAGGGAAATTGCATGCCAAGGTCACAGAACAAGGCAGTAGCTAAGCCAGAAACAGAATTCAATGCAATAACAGCAAAGGACTGGCTTGTTTAGGTATTTTTTTAAGGTTTAACAAGGTACATCCTATTTATTAAGCTTTAACAGATTTTTTTTTTTATTTGTTCAGCTGACTGCAATACTAATTGTAAATATGATTCAGGTTTTAGAATAAGCCATCCCAGCTTATTCTAAATTATCCAGTGGGGGCAATGCTTTTACAATCAGAAAGCAGCCAACAAGGGGTCCCGTTCTGCTGCCTCTGAGCTGGCAAAAATCTCCTAGTTTCATGTACAGATACACTGGCTTTAGTGTGTGCACTGTACAGATTGCTGTGGGAGATGGGGCCATCAAGTCTTCCCAAACCAAGTGGGCAAAACTTGTGAGACTTTCGGTTGGGAGCTGGAGCTGCTCCAGTCTGTGTTGATCCAACTCCCTTGGAAAGCCCCAGCACAAGGTCAGGGCTCCAGGAGCACTCTGAAGCGCCCTGGTCCAGAAGGCTGCAAGCCCACCTGCCCCAAGGCAGTGACACTGGATCTTGATGAGAAAGCAAAAGATAAAATAGCAATTAGTTCGAATATAGTTTATTTCCAACCTCTTGTTTTCAGATGGTCTGAGTAATACTGCGATCCATCAGGCAGGTATCTCTTTCACTTGAGCAGGGAACCAAAGAAAGAGGAGGAAGATGCATCTGAAAATACTTCTGATGATGAGGAAGATGGAGCTCCTAAAGCCTGTTTCTTCAAAGAACTTGAATAAATCTGCCCTGAGAAAGTTCTGTCTCACTCTTTTAAAAAAATTCAGTATCTGAAAAAGTAAATAGACAAAAAACGATCAGCAGTCATCACAGAAACTTTAAAATTATTTCTTTGGTTTTACAAATGGAGTGAGACCAGGATCTATCTAGTTAATTTCTCCCATTATAAAATATGAAGATATGTGACTCAGTTTACTGTGCTCACCAGTGGAATTTTTCATTCTTCTTGTAGTATCTGGTTTGCATTCATGCTTTGGCTGATACTACCCACTGACTTCACAGGTTCAGCATTGCTTTGGGTGTTGCCTTTCTTTTTAGTAGCTTCAACTGAAACAGTAAATCCAAATAGCTGTAGGTCGTGGGGACGCTTGGATTTTGATCTGAACTTGATGCCACAGAGGCACCTGTTGAAGATGGCTATGCAGACTAGATTTCCTTTGTCTGAAAAATCCTTGCAGTTTTGTGAATCTTGTGACACAAAGGTCTCAAAGAACAATTTTTTATGTTATTTCAGAGGAACATAGATTTTTTTCAGTATATGTGAAAAATATCATATTGCATCCATTTAATTGCTGAACCATGAATTTTGTGGGTCTAATTTCACATACTCCCACGTTAGAAAATGTACCGTATAATCTCTCTTCATCTCAGCTTCTCCATCAATCAACTGGGAATAATAACAGCTGATTTAGGAGTACTATGGACTTTAATTAATGTGTGTACAGCATGTTAAGATCCCTGAAGAATAAGATGCTTTAGAATATTAAAGAATAAACAATGACATTCTTTGTCTTAGGTCCTGGAGTCAAGATACTTTAACATTAAGTTTCAGACCTACAAGGCATACCAAAAGAATCCCTTCGCAGCACTAAATAAAATCAAACCTCTGCCAATAAAGCAATGTAAAAGAAATTCACAAGCACATATTTCCTATATTCTCAGTCTGAGAAAATATTTCTGTGTGTTTTCCCACTCCCTGTCCTATCTCTAATCCTACTGTTGCCGAAATGTTTAGCTCTGGACTACAACAGAGTGATCCTCATTAGCTCCTTCATGCCAAGCAGGGATGTTTGAGGTTCTCACACTAGCTTCACCAGCACAGACAATACCCATCTGATAAATCTCAGCTGTTCTCTGGGTGTTCCCTTCCAACCCAAAGCATTCTATGACCTGAAGGCCTCTCCTTACAGAATATACCCTTATAGCAAAGCCAGTGTAACCAGCTTTGGAGCTGAGCGGTCACACTGCAGTACCCTCCCAAATTACAAGGCAGTCACTAGTGCTGACCTCCATTCTCAACTTGCTGGTCCTTCATACTGCAGTGTGCTCTTTCCTAGTAAAGAAAAAGTTTGGCTTCTGACCCTGGTGAAGATTTGGGAAGGTACTGGCAGACTGTAAGGACTTCTGATGATTGTACCCTTATACTTAATACAAATCGGGGGAGTAATCCTCTTGAAATGACAGGTAACCTAAAGTCACTACTTCCTTCTTCCACCCACCTGTCCCCAACACCTCATATAGAAGTGTAAGATAAAATGTTATTTAACTAAGGAAAGCACTATTTTTTCTTAGAGAAATGGGAAGGAGGCAGAAATCCCAAGTGAGAACCCCTATTAATGCTACAATTCAAGTATACCCATAGATGAGGTATCATACACACACAGAAACAACAATGGAGTGTGTATATGTAGTTACCACTGCATCCATAGACAGCAAGTGACGGCGTGTTCAGGAGTTGTGTATTTTTTCCATACAAACTCTCCAGTATAAGCAGTTTTTATCATGCAATTGATCCCACTGCTGGAGACACTGAGCCCGTGCAGCACAGAAATGCTGGGTATGCTCTGTTCAGAAATCCTAGAAGGGGAAAAGAATCTGCAGCCCAGTTTGGATTTGTTCTTTGGGAGGGGGGTGGGGGAAGATTCTTGGGGGCTATCTACTCTTAATAGGTGAGATACTAGTCCAGTAAGTAGTAAGCATGTTTATCTTCCTTGTGAAAGAGCATAGTGGAAATTGACTTAATGTCCTGAAAGAATTCAGTTTAAATTTTTTTCTAAATATTTTAGGGACAATTTGTAGTAATCTTTTACGAAATCACAGAATCACAAAATGGTAAGGGTTAGAAGGGACCTCTGGGGATCATCTAGTCCAACTCCCCCTGCCAAAGCAGGGTCACCTACAGCAGCCTACACAGGACCTCATCCAGGCAGGTTATGAACATCTCCAGAGAAGGAGAATCCACAACCTCCCTGGGAAACCTGTTCCAGTGCCCTGTCACCCTCAAGGTAAAAAAATTCTTCCTTGTGTTCAGATAAAACTTCCTGTGCTTCAGTTTGTGCCCGTTGCCCCTTGTCCTGTTGCTGGGCACCACTGAAAAGAATCTGGCCCCATCCTCTTGACACCCACCCACCCTTAAGGTAGTTGTAGGCATTTAAATGATCCCCTCTCAGACTTCTCTTCTTCAGGCTGAACAAATCCAGCTCCCTCAGCCTTTCCTCGTAGGAGAGCTGCTTCGGTCCTCTCATCATCCTTGTAGCCCTTTTCTGGATCTCTTCAGTAGCTCCTCATCGTTCTTGAACTGGGGAGCCCAGAACTGGATGCAGTACTCCAGATGGAGCCTCACTAGGGCAGAGTAGAGGGGGAGGAGAACCTCGCTCGACCTACTGGACACATTCTTCTTAATGCACCCCAGGATACCACTGGCCTGCTTGGCAGCAAGGGCATGCTGCTGGCTCATGGTTAGCTTGTAGCCCACCAACACGGCCAGGTCCCTCTCTGCAGAGCTGCTGTCCAGCAGGTCCGCCCCAAGCCTGTACTGGTGTGTGGGGTTATTTCTCCCCAGGTCCAGGATCCTGCATTTGCCTTTATTGAACTTCGTGAGGTTCCTCTCTGCCCAACTCTCCAGCCTCTCCAGGTCTTGCTGAATGGCAGCACAGCCTGCTGGTGTGTTGGCCACTTCTCCCAGTTTTGTTTCATCAGAAAATGTGCCGAGTTAAGCCTCCCCTCTCAGTCAAAAGTCTCCTTGAGTTAAGTTCAGTTCATTCAGAGGCCAAAGACTCAGAAACTCAAAGTTTTTCCTTGCATCCCCCTCATTTGTTAACACCATATCATGACAAGTATTGTTTCTTATTCATAAAAAAACTACATTTCCCAAATCCTCTGACTGTTGACTAAGATGCCTTATAATTTTCAAGGCTTCCAGAACTCAACTCAGGCCTTTTTACGTCTTCCCAAACGCTTAATAGAAATAATGTTTTATGATCACTAAAAGTGTCATTACCCTTTGAGGTCTATAGCTGAGATATAGCAAGTTTCTGATTATTTTTTTTTTTTACAGGCTTAGGCTTTTCAATGATACCTCTCCCTAGTGTAGTCTTCCCATTTATCTGCCTTCGGGTATTCAGTGGCTGCAGAAGCAGGAAAAGGTATCCACAAAGCCAAAAAGAACACTGAAGATCACACAGGATTAACCAGAGCATGAGCATTTTTAAGTCTCAGGTTAGACTCTGGACTGGCGCAAATCAGCAAAGCTTGATTAGCTAAGGATATGCAGTTTGAGTTTGCAATGCAGCAAAAGTCTCCAAACAGTTTATTAAAATACACCTGGCATCTACAAGAAGGAATTTTTCGGGGGAATAAATCTTGTTTGTCTGGGGCTGGAATCGCTGAAGAGGGAGGGAATTGCCTGGAGGAATGAGGATGTGTTGCACTGAGAGATTCAGTCACTCACAGGAGATAAAGAAATGTGGAACAGCATACAGCAGGGTTCAGTTTTCCATTTTGTCACCCAAAGGAGGGATTATAAATTTGTACCTTTCCCTTCCGTCCCTCTTTTCACTATACTATTGGCTTTTTCCATTCCCAAACCTTGAAGGGAGTCATCACTTTTCCCCTTCCTAGGTTGCTGCAGTGAGACAGAGCTGTACTGCTCCCCCACACCTAAATTTTCTCCCTTATGGCTGCCATCAGATGTTGCTTGATTTCAGTGGAGCATGTGAAAACACTAGGAGAGGGAAGTTTCTTTCATTTTCATGTCTGTAACAATTTGGAGAGTGCTGATTTTTAACACTGAGATTGCAACAAACTGTTATCTGCATTCTGGTTGTGCCTCCTTGCAGAATCAGTCTCTAGTGACTGTAGGAAAGGTCAAGGACAAAGCTTGACCTTGTGGTGGAGATGGAGGTCGCTGGAGCTTGAAGGGGCCCAAGAAGGGTTTGTGAATTAAAACATTAGTCAGACGTCATGACTGAGGGGAAGAAGGGGGTAACACTCTTAGCCAGGCCATCACACATAAGTCATAACAAAAAACTACATCTGGATTACTCTGTGGCTTTTACTAACCTTAGTCCGTATTGTCCTCCAAAACCTCTGGATGCTTCCAATGAGTAATAGAAAAAGCACACAAAGATATGTCCATTGCAGGTAATTCTCTGTGATGTTGTTTTCTGTAGAAAAGGCTGTCTCATATTTGAGTTATGTTTTGGAACATGAAGCTGGGGGACTGTCTCATATCAAAGCTTCACCGAAATAACTTTTAGGACAAGTGAATGACATAGAAGGAACCAGACTCCATAACTGGACAGCATTCATTCATTCAGAAGGTCTCGGGAATTCGGATATGAAATTGCTGAGTTGCTAGTTGTAGTGTGGTTGCTTTTACGTAAATAAGCTTTGATGTCAAAGTTATGAAAGATGGGAAATGTAACAGTCACCTTTAAAAGGGTTCAGGGATAAATTTAACATGATTCACAGTAGAAACTACAAGAGCATCTGAATTAGTAGATGTGGGTAGGACAGAGCCATCAAGCATAGAGAAAAGGATGCTGCAGTTAAAATAATGAAGTTTGAATTTAGAAAAGGTTTTCATGAGGCCCTTCATTAACAGTCTTAAAAAAAGTAAATTGTCACAGGACAAAGGAACAAATCATCCTCCCAATCTGAATCAACTTAGATAGAAAAGTTAGCAATAAAAGTTAAATTTATACAACTGAAGGAAGCACACAGTGGAAATCCATTGAGATCTATGCTGTTAAAACATATAAAAGGCAATAGAAAAAAAAGGTGAAGAGCTATGTGGCAAAGCATGCAATTGATACAAACCTATACAGCAGAATCAAATCTACAAGTAAGCAGGAAGTTATAGAAAGACTTCATAAGATTGAATGATTGACAAAAATACAGCAGTTCCGGTATACATGCCAGAGTATGGATAGAAATAACATCTGCATGGTGATGGATTCTACCTTAGCTTTACTCATTCATGGCAAAGATCTGGGAACCACTGAGTGCATTTCCCATTGAAGCATCCCTCCAGTGCTCAAGAGCAATCAAAATTCAAGCAGAGAGATACAAGAAGGATAAAGGCAAACATAAAACATCTATATGCTCTATATAGATTCACATGATATAAATTGATGAAAGGCCTTTGAACCTAATGTCTAGTTCTGATGACCCCATTCTTTCCTTATTTACAGTCATTGTGAGCAATGGGTTATTAAGGGAAATGGACTTTTGTTTTGACCCTTAGGGGTGGCTCTTGTGTTAAACAACATGGCTAACAGCTGTTACACGTTTGTTCAAAGTCGATATCCCAAGAAAAATTATGGTTAAGAATAAGACAACAATTGGATATTGACAGGCAGGCACAATGACATAAGTTCTGCAGAATGAAGGATTTTTTAGTATCCCCATTAACCTGATGTTCAAAGGGTAGGTTTTTCACTGGTATTGTAAATTAGACCCCCTATTAACTCCCTCAGGCTGGGCAAGCACAGACACTGATTATTTCTGAGCACTTCAGTCACTAGTCATTGTTACCGACAATACAATTTTTTAAATTGTTTTCCAAGCCCCCTAATTTTAGGATATTCTGTTTTCTTCCCTATTGCTAAAAGACATTTCTAATCAATATTCAGGTTTGTTAAATTCTTTTTTTCCCCTCCCATGCTGATTTACTAGCGGCATTTAAAAACTGCAGCTCTGTTCCTCCTATGATTTACAAGTATATTGGCTGTCTGTACTCCGACCATTTCAAAAGCGGCTCACTGGCATTCCTAAGAACATAAGTAGCCTAGTTTCCATTTTATAACAACGCGAGGATTTGCCCCAGGCTGAGAGTGAACATGTTCTTCAACGAATGCTGAACCCCAAGCCTGCCTGCGTGCACGGGGAGAATCAACACACTGCCAGACCACAGGCTGTCTGGGTAGGAAAATCAGGAATGTTGAGAAGCACAGCATGGTTACAAGCACTCTGGAGGCCTCTCCTCTTCACTGTGGGGTGGACACAGACTCCCATACAGACTGAGCTCTCGCTGTTCTTAGACGTCTTCCCCCTATGTGACACAAAGGCACATGGATATGGAGGAATAGAGTCATGGCTGACGTCTACGAGAGATGTGATGGAGCCATGCACAGCACAGAGTGGAACCCATATCTCCAGGGTTTAGGCGACACAAAGGACATTTGACAGAAGAAGCACTGAACACACAAGGCAACGGATTCATGTCAGAGGCGGGGGAGGCTGAGAAGCACAGGTCTGCTCACATTATCATGGCTGACAGACTCTCAGGGCTGCTCTGCTCACCTTTGGCCAGCACCAGTGTAGACTCCTCAGAGGGGTCTATGAGTTGCTTCTGTCAGGTCAGCACATCTTCGTGTGGGTAGACAGCAAGCTGAGCCTCTGAGAATCTCCCATCCTGGTTGTCTCCAAGGGAAGCATGGCCATTGAAAGTCTGTTTCGTGGTAGGCAGATTAAACTCTTAGCCCTCACTTTTTTAAGAATAAAATACTGCTGCTGTTATGGCGAGAAAAGCAGAGACAGCTTGGCTTCTGTTTTTACACAGATTGCAAACAGCAATTCTGCTGTGCAGAGCACTCAGCTCATCGCATCTTCCACCAAACACGTTTTCCCTGGGGCTCATCTGCACGGCGTCAGCTCCATGCCTCCCTGACTGATGCTTAAGGCTCCCTGGCACTGTCTGGAGTGCTGCAGCTGAAAGGGCAGTTCCTCTTGGGTAGGGCACTCATGTCAGACCCAGCCCCCTCACCTCTGGAGCTGAAATTATCCCTTAAAAATGCCACTGCAGCATCTATGGGCAGGGAGCTCTGCCCCTCCCTTGTCAGTCATATCTATCTGCAGGCTGCCTCTGCATTTTTCATCTCCCTTGCAAGTTGGGGGAAAAAAAATAATACATAGCTCAGCTGTTTCTGTCTGTAGGCATTTAAGCTGGTAAGGCTCAGCTGTATAAATCTTCCAAGCTGTGAGAACCTCAGTGCTTTTATTCCCATGATAAAGCCTTTGGCTCTAAATGTGTTTCAGGGATATTCAAAGTGGAAATCTTTCTCTCCATCTAGGGAATTGCTTGGTGTCGACTGACAAGGAAATAGGAGGTCAGTAGCATGAAAAAAAAAAAATGAAAGAACCCTGGGTTATAGAATTAACTTTATACTAAACCTCAGTGTGTGTTTTAGGAAGAGAGGAGGGGAAGGAAGGCAGGGGGGATGGAAGGTTTGACTTGCGCATAGCCTTTCATTGGAAAACTAATGCAGCCGTCCCCAAGGTGCTGTGCTGCTAAGATCTGGCATTTTTCTGCTGCAATGGAAAAAGAAGACCAATACTTTCCCTTATAGTAACCTTTGCTGATTAATCAGTGTAGTGACATTGAAGTCAGTTCCAGTGGGAAATAATTGCTGTCGCTCTCAGACACGATATGGAAATAAGATGCCATGGTGACAGCAACCGTTTTGAAGGGCTGGCAAGGAAATCCAGATCAAAGATCAATGTCTGGCAGGCAAAGTGTTCACATGAAGTCAAGGAAAGAAGTGTTTATGCATAGAGGTTTCTCCTGAAACTGACAGGATTTGGACAATAGATGGGCAAACTTTATTATTTATTATTTATAAAAATCCAGATACAGGGAAATTTTCATGCTATAGATTGCCTTGAAACCCAGGGCTCAGACTTGCAGATGAATATGAGCATTTCCAAATCTGAACGGTATTTTGAAGGTCAGCTGCCTGGACAGGTAAGACAGCATTCTTTCCATGGTGCTAGGATTTGGCTTCCATTCTGTGTTCTGCTGAAGATTTTCTGTTGGCAACCATGAACGTGATCCTAGTTGCTTTTTCCACTTCATTTTCTCTCCTGCAAAAAGAGCAATGAGCCCTTTCCTATCTCCAAGGGTGTTGTAGCAATATAAAAATGCCCAGTGCTTGGACACTAACGTAATTAGCTGAGATGGACTTTAGGTGTTCTTGCTGTTCAAGCTCAGTTCATTAAAGAAAGATGGCCTATTGTTATATAAATCTCACTTTTTTTAATAAGACCCAAATGAGCTCTGTTGGTGGAGCCAATACATACCAGTTTATACCTGAAGGTATTTCTGGTCCATCTAGCTAAGTTTCATTCTGGAATTCCTGGAAACAGAGTCAGATTTTCTACTTCTTCACCACTCCAGTAAGATCACTGATTCAACATATCAAATATCCTGGTGCAATCACAGAATCGTAGAATCATAGAATAGTTGGGGTTGGAAAGGAGATTTAAAGGTCATGTAGTCCAACCTCCCTGCAATAAGCAGGGACATCTTCAACTAGATCAGGGTGCTCAAAGCCCTGTCCATCCTTACCTGGAATGTTTCCAGGGATGGGGAGTCTACCACCTCTCTGGGCAACCTGTTCCTGTGTTTCACCACTCACACTGAAAAAACATTTTTCTTTACAGTCAGTCTGAGTCTATCCTCTTTTAGTTTAAAACCGTTACTCCTTGTCCTATGGCTTCAGGCCCTGATAAAAAGCATGTCCCCATTTTTCTTAAAGCCCCCCTTAAGTACAGGAAGGCTGCTATAAGGTCTCCCCGGAGACTTCTCTTCTCCAGGCTGAAGAGCCCCAACTCTCTCAGCGTTTCATCACAGGAGAGGTGCTGCAGCCCTCTGACCATTTTTGTGGCCTCCTCTGGACCCGCTCCAACAGGTTCACATCTTTCCTGTGCTGAAGGCTCCAGAGCTGGATGCAGGACTCCAGGTGGGGTCTCACCAGAGCAGAGTAGAGCAGCAGAATGATCTCCCTCGATCTGCTGGCTGTGTGGTTTTTTTATGGAGACGAGGATATGGTTGGCTTTCTGGGCTGCAAGCACACGTTGCTGGGTCATGTCCAGCTTTTCATCCACCCAAGTCCTTCTCAGCAGGGCTGCGCTCAATCCCTTCAACCCCCAGCCTGGTTGCCCCAACCCAGGTGCAGGACCCTGCACTTGGCCTTGTGCAACCTCATGAGGTTCATGCAGGCCCACTTCTCTAGCTTCTCCAGGTCCTTCTGGATGGCATCCCATCCCTCAGACATGTCACCTGCGCCACTCAGCTTAGTGTCGTATGCGAACTTGCTGAGGGTGCACTCAATCTCACTATGTCATTGATGCAGATATTAAACATTACTGGTCCCAATACGGACCCTTGACGGACACTACTTGTCACCTATCTCCATCTGGACATTGAGCCATTGACCACTACCCTCTGGACCCGACCATTGAACCAATTCCTCATGCACCAAACAGTCCACATATCAAATCCATATATTTCAAATTTGGAGAGAAAAATGTTGTTGGGTACTGTGTCAAAGGCCTTACAAAAGTCTAGAGAGATGACATCTGTAGCTATTCCCCTGTCTACTGATGTAGTCACTCCATCTGAGAAGGTCACTAGCTTGGTCAGGCAGGATGTGCCCTTGGTGAAGCCATGCTGGCTTTCTCAAATCACCTTCCTGTCCTCCATGTGCCTCAGGATATCTTCTAAGAGAATCTGTTCTGTGATCTTCCCAGGCACAGAGGTTAGCCTGACAGGTCAGTAGTTCCCAGGGTCCTCCTTTCTGCCTTTTTAAAAATGGGCGCAACATTTGCCTTTTTCCAGTCACCAGGGTCTTCCTCTGACTGCCACGACTTTTCAAATATTACAGAAAGTGGCTTGGTGACGGCATCAGCCAATTCCCTCAAGACTCTGGGATGCACTTCATCAGGTCCTATATAGGCTTATGCATGTTCAGGTTCCTCAGGTGGTCACAGACCTGGCCTTCTCTTACAGTGGGAGGGACTTTGCTCCCCTAATCCCTGCCTTGGAGTCCATTGACTCGAGACATGTGGGAAGAGCTGTTGCCAGTGAACACTGAGGCAAAATATCATTGAGTAGTTCAGCCTTCTTCTCGTCTGTTGTTACCAGTCTGCCAGTCTTGTTTATCAGGGGGGTATGCTTTCTTTGACCTTCCTTTTCTGGCTGTCATACCTGTAGAAGTCCTGCTTGTTGCTTGTGTACCTTGCCAAGTTCATCTTCTTCCGTGCCTTGGCCTTCCTGGCCCCGCCCCTACACAACCAGGCAATGTTCCTATGCGCTTCCCAGGATACCTGTCCCTGCTTCCACTGCCTGTTCATTTCCTTTTTGCCATTTAGTTTGACCAGCAGGTCTTGACTCAGCCATGCTGGTCTGTTGCCTTCCTTGTCTGATTTCTTACACCTGCGGATCGATAGTTCTTGCGCTCTATGGAAAGCGTCCTCAAAGATCAGACAGCTCTGTTCTGCTCCCTTGTGCCTGAGGGCAGTTTCCCAAGGGGTCCTATTGACTAATTCTTTGAACAGCTGGAATTTTCCTTTCCTAAAAATCAGGGTGCTGACTTTACTCTTTGCCTGAACTATATCTCTCAGGACTGCAAACTCCACCAGTGCATGACCACTGCAGCCCAAGCTGGCTCCAATTTTGACAGCACTGATTTTCTCACTTGTATTGGTGACCATCAGGTCCAGTATCACACCCCCTCTGGTAGGGTTATTTATTACCTGACTTAAGAAGTTGCCCTCAACATGCTCCAGGAGTCTCCTGGATTGCCTACAGCTTGCTGTGCTACTTTTGCAGCAGATGTTGGGGTGACTGCAGTCCCGCAGCAGGACAAGAGCCTGCGAGCATGAAACCTCCAGGAGCTGGAGGAAGAAGGCTCCATCAGTAGGTTCCCCTTGATCAGGCAGCCTGTAGGAGACACCAACCACATGGTTCCCTTTGTTGCCTCTGTCTTTAAGCCTTACCCAGAAGCTTTCTACCTGCTTGTAGCTATTCTTCAGAGACATCTCTTCACACTCCATCCATTTCTTGATATACAGGGCAATTTCTCTGCCCCTCCTTCCTCTCCTGTCCTTTTGAACAGCTTGTAGCCATCAATAGCAGCACTCCAGCCATGAAATTCATCCTATAAAATTTCAGTAATGGCAACTAGGTTTTAGCCTTCTAGCAGCATGGTGGCTTCCAGCTCCTCCTGTTTGTTGTCTGTGCTGCATGCATTGGTGTCCTCAGCACACAGGGCTTAAACTGTGTATTAAAGCTAAAGGGAGTCTCTCCTTCAGGGACAAAAAGTGTACAACTATAGTAGTCTACTGTCAAATTTAATCTTAAACACCTAACTGAGAGTTTCCCGGGCTTATAAAATTCCAAAGGGATTTATGAATAATACAAAAAAAACCAAAATTAACTTGATCTGAAAAGTGATATATGGTCAGCATTAACAATACCTTAACGATATTTCTCATCTGGGAATAAACACATGGATTTGAATAATACACAGAGCTATCAACAAAGCAGAAGCAAATACAGCACCTACCATTTCCCCTGACTCCCATATTTCTAGGAGGTAAATGAAAGCAAACCAAAGCAAATCACTGTGATCATGAAAACATATGCACCAAAAGTAAGGAGCTGCACCACATGGTTTACATGGGAAACAGAATCTGATTCCCATCAGCATAATGAGAATTTGTTCACATGCTGTTCTGATAATGCAGGCCTCAGCCAGAAAGATAAATACGCTGGTGTCTGGGGATAAATTCAATTATTTCACGTTTCCACTGAACCTACATAACCAAGGAATGTGACTTCTTGCCTGCCCATTAGCAGGACTTGGATGACCCATTGCTGCCTGCAGTAAATGACTCTAGATAATCAAGATCTCTCAGGAACCACATGAAGGAAGGCAAACAAAGGCAACCTCTTAGAACCAACTTACGGTGTAGTCAGATGGTGTGTGGGCAAGAACAGTCTGCGTTGCAACCCCTGGTACTGACAAGCTCTCAGCTGCACAGGTACGAAAAAGGATGAATTGGGAAGAGGGGTGAATTTGTCTGGGTAGGAAGTGGTAATTGGTACTTTGTGTAGAGTCTATGCTTTACCACTGATATCTCTTTTCTAAGACACTTAGAAATAAAGATATGTCACATGAACTGGTGGGGTGTCCTCTTACAATCTTGCTTTCATGTCACATGTAGTATGTGGACCATAAGTCTTGGTTCAAAGTCCACCCAGGAAGATCATCAAGAAGCCCTGAAGAGGGAATTTTGCTCACCACAGGGAAGACCTGACTCCAGTATAGACAAGACTATTTCCCTACCTTCAAAGGAAAAAATAAAAAATATGTAATTCTGTAGTAGGACTTGAAAAGCTGTTGGCTCCAGTCCACGAGCTACCTCAGTCCACTTCTCAGTGCTACCTACTCATCCCTTTGCCTGCCTTGCTCTTTAAGACTCAATGGGCCAAATCCTCTGACTTATCAGTACATGTTACACCTACTCATGTGATTTCTGGTAATTGATTGTAGTGGGAAATGGCAGTTAAATTCTTGTGATGACGGAAGCCAAGCACTTTGACACAAAATACGGTGGTTTTATTAAAGGGTATCTACCACAATGAGGCTTTGCTGAGGGTTAATGGAATACTGAAGGATAATCTTTTCACTATATTTGTAATGGATGGTATCTTTCACTCAGCAATTGCAGTGGCACTTCCTATGCCCACCTCTTCTTTTCTTACCTCTTATGTCACACGGATGATGACCTTCAATCACTATGAATCATGTGCCAGTGCACATTTTTACCAGCTTTGAGAAGGCTGTGCATTAAAACTAGCAGAAGGTAAATTAATGACCTACCAAGCACAAATCACAACTGCAGCATTTCAAAAGTTTAGCAGAAAAAACTAATTAAACTGACTGCCACGCACCCAGGACAAGAAACTGGGAAATGTGCCAAAACAGTTCCCAAAATAGCTCCTTTCAAAAATGCAGAGTTCTTTTTTTTTTCTTCCTTTACTTCTCTCCCCTTTGTAGCCACCCTGACACTCATTCCTGCATAGAGCATCCAGGCAGTACTTTTCCTCCAACTATCATGGCAAATCCTGCAATTTAGGGTTAGTCTTCTGTGCACAGAACCGTTATTCCCGATTGAAATCCATCACATACCACAGGAGAGCAGAATACATCTGATCCTATTAAAGAGCCACCCCTCTACCAGCACTCCAGCTGGCTGGACCTCAGCTTTGTCACAGTATGGCCATCCATAAGCTCTTGTTAGGGAAATAAGCAGCAAGATGGAATGTTGTCAGAAACAGATGAATAAAAAGAAGGTAAAAGAGTAAAAACAAGTCCAGCGAAAACTGGCTGGAGAGAGATGAAACATGTAAGAGATTCCCAGGAAGAAGGACTCTCCACAAGCTCAAGTGCGAGTGTTAGAAGATCTGTATGCATGCCTGTCTCTGTCCCAGATCTTCTATATGTGACATGGGAAGACTAGTGCTTTCTGTATGTCAATTCACCATTTAGAATATTTTCCTTTTCAGTTAGGTTTATACTTCTCCAGGACAAGAAATTTTTTTTATTATCCATATGTCCAACATCAATCTCTACAGATTATTTAGGAATATAAATTATATAATGTCCCTTTGTGACTATTCTTAATTTGTGGTCTAGAACTCAAGTACCATGGAAAGAAACATCTTTGGTGTATACCAGAGAAACAGATGCATAAACCCCTCTAAATATGCTGTAAGTGTTTTTGGTTAATTACAATCGAGAGCTGGAGCGTAGTTATGCAGTGAATGGGAAATTCAGGATTTATTCTTATATCCTAGCTGTCAGTGTACCTCATTTCTAAGCTCATGTAGTTAGGAATTCCTTCTCTAAAATGACTGTAGTCCTCAAATGTGTTTATCTGCTATTCTGTGAGATTAATATGAGTCAGGAAGAAGCTGCATCCCTTTATCTTCAGGAACTTTATGCTGATTTATGCAAAAAGAAACCCTACAGAGAGGGAGAGATATAAAAGGGATGTTACACTGTAGTGGATATTCCAATTTGAAGAAGACAAATCTTGAGGAACGGAGCTGTAGAAACAATCTGGGAGCTGGATGCATCATTTTGGCTTGACTTTGGGAACACAGGAGCCACCATAAAACCAAATAAGTGAAAGAAAACTAGTGTGGGTATTCACTGTTTTGTACATCTTCAAATGCAATACCTAGTCCTCAACTCTTAGATTTAAAAGGAATAAAGTACGTTTGTTTCTACTACCAAGTCTGGCCAGTGATAAAATACATTTCAGAAGGGCTGGCAGCCCCCCAGTGCTGTTCCCCAGGGACTGATGATCCTGATACAGGGGAGAAGCTTCCTTCACGTAAGTACGTAATTCTCATAATTGTACAGCACAGAATCCCCCCATGCAAGATGACACGTTCCCTGAGTATCATCAAGCCCTTCGCTGCTAAACTGGAAGTGCCTGCTTGGAAGCGAGCAGCAAAGAGATATAGACTACAGAAACAAACATTTCAATGACAATTTTGAACCAGTTTTACCAGGAGGCAGCTGGATCCCAGGGACCGTGACACCAGCTACTTCATCCGTTTCTTCATAGTCGGTACTAAGTAAAGCAGTACCCAGGTTCCCTAATCCTTCCCTGTGTACAACCGCTGTGTAACTCATGCTAGTAGATTTGGGCATCCGCTTACTTGATGAAAGTTTCTTTATTTACCGTCCATTAGAGATTCAGCTATTTTTTTTCCTTGTTGAATCAATCTGTATTAGCCCTTTCACTTTTTATGGAAAAACCCTGGTTTCAGTCGGAAACTCTGCCCACATCAGGATGCTTGACAATTTTGGTTAAACTCTGATGTCATTGTTCAGTTCCTTTACATAAAATCTGGAGAAGCAGCTAGGTGACTTAGGACCCTTCTTCTCAGTCATAACTAAAGCATTTAGGAATTTACATTTCAGTGGAAGTGAGCGTAGGTGACCACTGGGAAATCATTTGATTAGTTCTCAGGGTCGCCTAGGCACTTTTGAAGATGCTTTCCTTATTTTTTAATTGAATGAGGTCCTGACAACAGGCTGAAGGAAGACTGAAGAGGACTTAGCCCATATATCCTTGGTCTCTGCTAAGTGTTCTATGGTTGGGTCTTTCTCTCCAAAAAAGATTAAATTTGTTCGACCAAGATACACTCACCAACCGCAAAAAAGTTTGCTTACGGGTGAAGAGCAGCAGCACTTGTGAGGATAAAATTCCTAATCCTTTACACAATAGATTCAGGGCACAGTGAACTAAATGCCATTTCTCCAGGCTTTAAACATATATGCACTTAAATCAGCCTTCTGGGATATAGAAGTGTCTGTGCTGGAAGTTCGCCTGAAGTTTAAAGCACTAAAATAGCGTTTCAAATGTATCAGAAGTCATCTGTTTTTAGAGAAATTGTGACCATAGAATTAACTATTACTCACCCAAGTTTCCAGCAGCACAGTATCCTCCTCTCTTTGGCTGAGAAGGCAGTGGTGTCAGGGCCGAGGAGTGCTCAAAACTGTATGGTCAAGCCAGTAGTGAACTTGAGCTCTGTCCTTTTGCATCCTGTAGCTCTAATTTTCAGCGTTAAGGAACACCTGCGTCAGCAGTTGGGATCAGTAGGAGGCAGAGATGAAAGTCTACACCCAGAATACATCAATGGCCTGCATCTTTAGAGAGCTGGCATATACTTGTACAGACTCTTGCCACCTAAGCTGACCCTTATTTCCTGATCCTGTCCTCCTCATATGTGCTGGCTGGGATGGCAATGGGAGAAACCTCCCCGAAGTACAGACCACCAGGAAGACACTAGGCTGTCACTGACTGTGAGCTGCTAATAGCTCATGCCTAGAAGATGGTATTTATTACAGCATGCCTGATTGCTTTAATTTTTGCTCTTTTCCTGGATGGGTCAAAAATCCAGAGTTGCAAAGCGGTTCATAGGTCAGATTCATTCCTTCCTTGGCAGTACGTTGCTTGGTGCATGGAGTTACTTTCTAATTGATCAATCTTGTCAACAAGAAGTTAGCAAGTATTTACCCTCTCATTCCTCTGGATGTCTAAAGTGAATCATAGATATTAAGTGACTGGTCTCAGATACTTAGAGCTACCTTACGTTAATCTTGGACTGTGGCTACACAACCAAATTCCGACTGTAGGACACAGGATTCAACCTCATGGCTCCAACTGTCATGCCTAACACAAATATGCACCACAAGGGATAAAGACAAAATTAAAACAAATTCTAGCCCTAATATTGTGAAATCTGATTAGTGCAGAAAGGGCAACTCTAAGCTGATATTTGATAGTGGTGATCATTACATTTAACCTCATTAGTCACTCCTGATTTGCTTAGCACGGGCATCATGCTGGACAAGAAATATTCAGAGAGATGTAATCAATGTTTCTTTTAACACTGGGTGTGCCCTTGGTTCTTTCAGTTCACAATGACCTAAAATGCTAACATCCACATTTGATCCAAGTTTTTAACCTAGTTTACAGAGATAAGAATGGAGGACTCCTGATTCCAGCACTGAGGGGAGCAGGAGTTACAGCCATCCTGATCATATAATAAAAATTATTCTGTATATCACAGCATACCCAGTGGTACTATTAGTAGCTCTTTGATCCTCTGTACCTAAAAGGTTGCAGCAGGATTGTTCGCCAACATCAGTTAAGAAGAACAAAACTTGTGATTGGGAAAATATTGAACACTTTCCACGCTGATGTTATGCCTTGTAACAGGACTTTTTCAGCTGGGTTACTGTGCTCCGACCTGTCGTGAAACACCTGTTCTTCAAGCAGTTTTTTTGCATGTTTTCTCTGTTAATCACATTTTCTCCCTCTTTCCTCTCAGTGAAAATTTAGCTCTGCTAGTGACTTTGGAAAATCTCACAGCTGTTTTTCTTATTCTGAAGTAAAGCCACCCCACCAGCTCACAAAGGAACCCACTTAGCTTTTCTTTACGACACTGCCATTGTGTAGGTTCATAAAACACCCTGCTTCTCAAAGTTTGCGCAGTCAGCAGCTATTCTGTTATTTTATTTGGCTCTTTGTAATTTTTGGTTTAGGGTAAAACTGGAATTTTTCTCTTGGATAATGCTGCAGGGGGAGAAAGGGACCAAAAATTTAACAAAAAGAAAAGCCTGATGGTCAGAAAATAATGAAAAACATCAATGCTACAATGCAGCCAAAAAGACATCATGAATCAATGAGTCAGATGGACAAAGGCATGTTGAGAGCCAGGAGTCAGGGAAACATGTAGACATTTGGTAAATCTAATGAGCCCTAATAACAGATATATTTAGCAGTGCTGCAGGACGTGAAAGATGAATCTCATAGTCAGGTTAACCCTTTGACAATGGCAGGTATATTGACATTCATCTTCCTAATCACTGACTGAGATACTAGGTAGGAAAAGTCACATCTTCTCATGGGGAGACATTGATGGAAAGAGGTGACTAAACTATCACTTTTCTATTCTTCCCTTGTATTTGTGACAAAGACACCCACATAAAAAACTGTAGTAAACTACTTAATACAAGACTATCCAAGCAAACTCAGAAACATGTTTGTTCTAAGAATGACTGTTTTTACACCTCTCAGCAGAGCAGATGGGAGGGGTTCCTTTTCTACTATCATATGGAAAGCCCAATCCCAGACACTGTAGGTTTCATGGAAGCAGGCCAGGATCAGTAACTGTCAGTGCCACTCAAAGGTGTAGAAGGGCAGACCAGAATTGTCAAAATCAGCCTTTATCATCTCCACAAATGGCCAAGACAGTACACTCCCAGGATAAGCCTATCTGGGAGAGTCCTTCACCAGAGACAGAAGAGTGAACTATAGCGAGCCAGGAGTCAGGAGGTTGAGATTAAACCTACTCGTGACACAACAGGGAGGTGGAAGATCAGATTCAAATAATTTATCTACTTTAAGAGACTCAACTGTGTACCTGCCACAGTAAGGAAACTTGCTCATCTGGGGTTAGCTGTTGGTAGGACAGGCTGCTACTCACTGACGGTATTTTTCAGGTTGGTAACCAGCAGTGGGTCGGTTAGAACAAGGATTTTTTGCAGCAAATAATTTCAGGAAAGATCCTCGTTTTCCATTCTGTTTTAGAAAGAATTAAGAAAGTGAAATAACAGAAATTCCCTCTTTGCTTCATCTGAAAACCTGTTCGAGTTCACCTCTAAGTGAAAAGGCCGGTATGCTTGGAGGGTCCTCAGAGGGTCACTGAGAAAATACATAACTAAATGCCAGCCCCAGACACTATGGGGAATGTCACCCGCTTTCAGAGAGGTTAACACAATGCCCTTTCAACACAGAAAGTAGGTTAACTCTGATATTGATACTTTTGCTAACTGCTCAAGTTTTTTCACCCAAGGATAGGAAAAGGCTAGGACAGACAATAAAGAAAGGAGGAAATAGAAAGTTTAGGAAACATAGAACTGAATGGCAATAAAGCTATCTCAGTTTCACCAGTATTAATTAAAAGGATATTTACAATCACTTTTGGTTAAGAGAGAGAAAAAATATTTTTCCAACATTAGACTAGGATTTGGGATTAAGCCCAGCCCTTCTCATGATCCTTGATGTAGTCTTAACCACTCAATCGTTATGCAGTTCAGGTCTTCTTCAGAAAAACAGGGCTCACGTTGCTTTCTCATTGGTTGTTTGATTTCCTACAAGCTAGAAGCCAATGCGGTCCCATCTCCCCAGAAAGGGTAGATGACCCCAGAGCCGAAATCACAAACAATTGCCATTGTGGTCTCTACTCACATGAGTGGTTTGTTAGCACAGGATGTTCAGGATCTTAGCGCTTGTCTCTAGATGTTACTTCAAGAAACACTGACAGTAACAATTTTGCATTTGAAGTATACATTTGCTCTTGATAACTGCATCTAACCATCCTACAGGGATCAGAAAAATTATCACATGTGTAGCTTGGTAACCAGCCCACCTAAAATTTCAAACATTTGCAGTGCATTATTGTAAGCAATATGCAAATTGAGAGTGATGCAATTTATTAGAAAATGCATTTGCAGACAAATTTACACAATGAAAAGAATGAAGGAATCATTGCAAATGATTTATCCATTTTAAGTCAAAAGAGAGTATGAAAAGCTCTTCGTCCCACAGCTTGCAGAGCAATTTATAGCTGATAAAAGTGGTAGTATTTAGGCAGTCAATCCCTATCAAAACCAAACAAATTTAGTACAGTGTCTCTGAGCTTAATACTTCCTTTTCACAGAGAAAAACCACAAAATATGTGTAAGTTATGTTAGTGGCATGTGTCAATGTCCAAAAAAGAGAGGTTTTGAGATGTAAGGAATACCATACAACATACCTTCTGTGCATTTATTGAACATCAAAAATCAGTAGATTCTAACTGCAGCGTTTCTTGTTGCAGTTTTCTGGAAAGACTGTATATCCTGAAACGTCAGCACTCAGAAAGACGGAGGAAGGAGCACAGGAATATCCAACCAGCTTCTTTTCATCCCTATTTTATAATCCAAACAGTAAAGCAATGCAGATTTGTGAAGGGAAACAGAAACCTTACTGTTAGTATTTGGAAGAGTCATGCTTTGGAAAGAAATCAAAATAGAAGTCACAGTTGAGTTATCTGTCCCTAAACCTTATGCTGATGATCTATCTATTTTAATAAAAATCTGTAAACTCAAAAGTGTAAGTCTTACAGGCTTGCAAAGTCTCCACCAGATGGTGTTTTATTTGTGCATCACCATTGGGCCACATTTGCTAAGGCTGCCATCAATTTATTTCTCTGCCCCAAAATATTATTATTATAATTTGTATATTTAAGTGCCAGGTTTTCTGATTTGGCTGAGCTGCTCTCATCACTAGAACAGACAAAACTGGCTTTAAGCCACTTCAATCTTCCTCTGGAGTCTGGAAGCAGCCAGATGTCAGTCCAGTACCTTGCATAAATTCTAGCAGCTTCAGGAATGCTCTGCCCAGTTGTCCACACACACAAAGGGCTACTCGAGTGCCCAAGAACAACCAAGACTGCAGAGTGCTCCAATAATGCTTCTCTTTCCCCCAGTATTTTCTTTCCATTAGGGGAATACAAAGCACAATGCTGTTCTTGAAAATTCTCCACTTTATGCTGTGAAGAGATTTAGTTTATAGTGGTTTATAGTGGGAATCTTAAGAGGCAAGAGGTACCTGTTTCATGGCATTGTAGGACTGGGACAAAGAAACCGTAGTATGGCTGGGGTTTTATTACCAAACATCAGATTTTTCCTTCTCTTTGGTACCAAAGAATACAGGGGAGGAAGTTCTGCTTTCTAAAATTTATGGGATATTTTCTATGACATCAATGAGATATTATTTCACCTAATGTAATGTACCTTATACCTCAGTAATTTAGGGTTCAGTCTTGCTACCTGTTCCAGGGACCTAAATTACACCAGTAAAGTACAGATGCAAAACTCTGTCCATAATTTTACAGGTTTAAAAATTAGATTTTGGGTTAAAGCCAGTCTGAAAAATTGAATATAATATGTGTGTATGCATGCAGATAAAGGATGTAAATTCTGACTGGTTTTCAAGATAGCATCAGTAAAACATTGCCAAAGGGAGAGAGCTATGTCTGTGATACAATCCATCTCAGACGTTATTTCACGATCAAGGTAATTTTTCTGTCCCAGTGGCAATATTTTACACTAACAATGATAAAGAAAACTGTCTCTTTTTATTTCATTACACTTCTGAGTGTAAATCTTCATTTGAAGAGTCTTTGAAACAGAAAGCCAATGCTAAATTGAAGGTGTTGTTTCTGCAAACATGGTGCAGGAGAGCTAATGCCCGAGTTACCAGGAAATAGCAACTACATCTGCTGCTCTTTACATCCCGTGTAAAGAGAACCAAGCAGAGGAGGAAATAGGTATCTGTATGTCTGTGCACAGTGATATGTGTCTTTAGCACAGAAAGTGTGTTTTCCTTCTGTGTTCATATCCTTCTTTTTCTTGAAACATCTTTACATAACAGGTGGCTAATATTTTATATGTTCCTCTTTATTCCATGCCCCATTTCTTTGGTATATATTTCCTGTAGGGATCCTTTTTTGGCTACATAGTCCTGAGCACACATGTTTTACATAATAAATGAGGCACAAGTTTTGGCATTAAAAAAAATGGGTTATAAAGACTTCTTTAATTATATTGTATGAATATGCATAATAGAGTTGAATTAAGATCAATAAATCTGAGTTTTTAATACTTGCCTTGATATTACATGTATATTCTTTTCATGTATTTCCTAAGAATGTATTTTTCCAACTATTTAAATTGTCAAATGGGGAAAAAGGATAAACTTTCTGTTGCACAGAGCAACGCTATCTCCCACACAAATCATTGGGGGCTTGGAAACTTGAGATCTACTGCTGCCACTAGGCCTAAAAGAGAAATTGATAGTGGTAGCAGGTTGCCATCTTCTCTGTGAACAGCTCTGAAGGAGAACCGGACATTTGTTCAGAGGGCTTCACAGGGATTTGCTGACAGCACTCAGGAAATCTGGGTTAAACTTTGGGATCTGTAAAGGAACACAGTCCAGCAAGTGTACTTTTTTGAAGGGGAAACCTTTCAGTATTTTTCTCTCAGACTATTTCTCGTGCCTGTTTAGTCTCAGTTCCTCATCCTGTTAGACTCAGTCACCTCTCGTCTGTGGAGGATCAAAGTCCGAACATTTTCACCAGCAGCATCTTGTCAAGTCAGGCTGAGGGGCAGCATTGTCAGCAAAAAAATTCTCAGAGGATTTACAATGAAAAAAGTTTAACATTGCCTCTGTTGAAGGCAAGTAAACCAGTTCATTGAAGGACAAATGTAGACTGCTTTTGTGGGCAGAGCCAAAGACTGTCCACGAAAAAAGTCCTAAGTGCTCCTAAAATTCAGCCATCCTACTCCAAACCATGAATCACTAGAAATGTTGAAAAACAACTTCTTCACCTTTTTTCTTTTATTTGTTTAGGGTTTTGTTGGGGTTTTTTTAATGTCATCAAAATCAAACCAAACCAAACCACGTCTCTGGTACTTTTTTCTTTCCTAACGTCATTCATGAAACTAGGTGACTCAGTATGCTTAGGGAAAATATACATTTGAAGCAGGCTCATAACAGGTAACATTAAACTTCAAATTGCTAAAGATTAGAAAAATTAGTAGTTGAAAATCAAACCTCTCTAATGGGATGCATTAAGCTGGTATTACCAGCTAGCTTCTAACAATGTACTCCGCATACAGTGGTTGACAGAGTTAAAGAAATGTTTGGGAGTCAATTCTTCAGTACAGAACTGGACACATAGTAACATATTGCCTTTCTTGAAAATGACACGCATTGTGTGTAATTTGAAAAAAACTCACATATATTAAGAATTTAAGTGAGGTAATGGTTTGTCAAATGTTATTCTTGTTCAAGTTACTTTCATCAGAAGCATGAGATAAATTCATAACAGAATATAATGAGGATCCTTCACTCCTTACAGATGTAGTTTTTTAATTCATGGGTTTTTTTGTATCTCACCTTTTTTCAAAAAAAGATTATTCTGGATTTATTTTTATAATTTTGCCAGTCAGGATTTCTTTTTGGCATCGTAATGAGGTGTTGTGAAATTTTAAACTTTGTATTTTTTTTAACAGGTAGTGATTTTGTATTTATATCAGTATATTAGAGCTCCTCTCTGTACTTCTTTCCTTCTTTTTGTGAGTATCTGAGACCGGAAGAGATGTTAATTAGACATGTTAGTTTTCTAATTGGGAAACAGATGGCAGAATGCTCTAGTATTTTAATGGTGACTGCAGCAGGTTTTAGGGTAATTTTTTCATTTAAGTGCCTAGAAATTGTATAAACACAGCTCAGCTGCTTCTGTTACTTAGCCTGGCTGTCTCAGGACGTAGTCACACATCGTTTTTCAGCTCCAGCTGTTCCAGCTGAGAAGTTTACTCCCCACAGCTGTTCATCGCTGCATCCAAACTGGAAATTACTACCCCATCTGATCTACTGGTGGAGATGCTCACATGAGCATCCACCAGCTTCTTCTAACCAGGTTAACTCACCTGAAGTAAGTGCTGGGCCTGTTTGTCTACATTGCCAGGGAGCAACCAAGACTATGGATGGGAGGGGACGAATACTCATGGCTCAGGGTGGGAAGAGTGAATGGGGAGGAAGAGATAAAGTGACCTTTATGGGAAGCACATCTGGAGTGCGGATGAAAGACATGTCCAGTCTTGGGGAATGACAACCCATTGCCACTGCAGGGTGAATGCAAAATATCAAGATATTTCTGTTTCGTCCCTGTCTTGGAAAACATCCAAAATCTACCAGCCAGTCCTAAGGCTCTTGCTTTGAACGAGTTTGGAGCTGTCTGTACCTCTGGCAAGTTTATCACGTCTCGAGAGCACTGCAGACCAAGATCTTGAGAACATTTTCCTTACTGAGGCAGTCTTTTATTGCCAGCACTATGAGTGAAGAAATAAGAAAAAGGTGACATTGGCAAAGACAACTCATTCTTACTAGTTGATTTGACCAGCTCCACCAAGAAAAGACAGGGAGAGAGAAATTGCAAGGAAAAAAGTATCTCACGCTAGGATGTGAGTCTCCTCTCTTCCTCTCCTCACTTTGCACTTATCAAATTTCCTCACAGAAATCGAATTCTACTCCTGTTAATTTCAGGAATATTGAAAAGCCTCCACCACAGAAACTTGTCATAACTTCTCAAATGTGAAAGGGTCCATGTATTGTAAGTGGCAACACAGCCCAGAAGCCACAGCTATTCCCCCAGTGATCCCTGACTCCTGTCAGGGATCACAGAGTAGAGAAAATAAAAAAGGCATTAAAAAAAAAAATCCTATAACAGATTTCAATTTTGCAGAGTGAAGTGTCAAAAAAATATATCACTTCCAGCTGCACTTTCTTGGCTGGTACAAATAGACATGTGTATAGCATAGTATTACTACCTTCTCATCTTGTCCCCTGTCATCTCTTTGCTTTCTCTTCCCCTAAAGCAGAGGGATGGATTTGATGACTCCTAATTTCTATGATTCTGTCATAGTATCTTGCAAATTTATAGCTAAAGTGTTTATCGGTGTGAAATGCAAGATTTAGAAGAAGAAATGTACCACACAGGAAGTGGAAGAACCAGGGTGAGATCTAAAATGGCTAAGCTGAAAGTACATTGCACAGAAATGTACTCCTCAGCTTACCAAAGTACCAAATAAATGATAAAACATGTGAAGAACTGAAGGTACAGAGCAGCAGTAGTACTATCTAAGGTGGTTGTTCTGTGCAGAGAATTACCTTTGCCATTGTTAAATTCAGAAAGCTCAAGGAGAAGTCTATCGGTCCTGTGGTTCTCAGAGCACATTATTTGACTTTCCTTATCTCCTAGGATCTGTTGGGGTGATCTGAGGAGTGTATGGGGGGAAACGTGAAATATTCTGCTTCTTGCAAACAGTCAAACAGAGTAATGCCGTTCTTGCTTCCCTGAGTGGACAGGAGAAGGTCTTGTCCTCAAACATTTTCACAAGCTCTTTAGTAGCAGAAGAATCAAAAGCGAATTTGTTTGTACTAGCTATTGCACAATATTTTCCTGTTCTTTTATGATGCTCTAAAAACAATGTCAGTAGAAGGTACACAAGTTAATACAAATCATATGCCCTTCGAGCTTATCAATGCATACTTGGATCTGTATTATTAAGGCTTCATAGTCTTTGTAGTTTTCATGATAGTGCATAACGTGTGTTTGAATAAGGGATTGATATACGTGTTGTTCACATAACTTTTGACACAGTTGGATCGGTATAACATTATACCTGCTGTAGTGATTAAAGTGTCAATAAATGAATGTGCTCTGCTGAAACTGCCCAAATAACAGAATAATGTTTATGGCTTTTAATACTTTTTTGACTGTGTTAAGTCCATGTATCACTCCCCTCCCCAAAAACACTCATGAACATTGTTGCAGATTTGTTTCCCAAGAGAATTTATTCAGTTTCTGTGGAACAAACTGGCTGTGAAAGCTAAATCTGGTCACAACCCAGAGGACCCTATTCCAGCTCAAGCCTATTTAGGAAAGGAGCAGCAATTTGTTTTCAATGACTTCACTTACCCTTACTGCAATGTTTCCAGTAAATGCAGGCGTTGTTCTTCTTGTGTGAGCTCAGCATGTCATTCCTAATGTGGTCCTGACTGAAATTTTACATTAGTTATTGAAATAAGTACTTTTTTGAAAATAATTTTTATCTCTCATGTGATTATGCTGAATCATTGTAAAAAAAAAAATCTGATGAGCTATCCGTATAAATACTGAACAACATTAGATCATCATGACTGGTGCTGTTAAAGCAAATGAAAATACCTAATTATTAGCCAGCAGATCTAAAATGCTGCCAAATAGTTTTTGGTGGCTGTGTTTACACAGTGACAGATTCTCATGTTAGTCATATCCTTCTGAACAAATGTTTTGGATGGACTCTTAAATCAGTGTCCACAAGGAAATAGAAGGAAGCAGCCAAACTCTGTTGAACGGCTGCCATTTACAAAGGTTAAGCATTTACAGTCACTCTCCGCCTAAGTATCCTAAGGAAATATTAAGGAGGGAAAAACAGAAGGCGAGGATGTTCTGTACTCTCGGCAACAATGCAACAAGGGCGACAGAAGCAGCTCCAAAACAGCCGGTTACTGGGCCAGATCCTGTTCCCATTAACGTCAATGGTAAAACTCCCTTTTGGTCTAATGGGACCAGGATGGGGCAACTGGTCCTTCAACTGACTAAGGAAAAAATAGCGAGGTCTTGACTCTTCTCTTTTTGCTTCCACTTCTTGTTCATGAAGATTTCCTTTGTAGACTGAGAAAAACTGAGTCAGGATGTAAGCATGTGCCTCAATCAGCCTGGTAGGAAGGCTAATGCGTGTAGCATCCACTTAATTTCCCTGAAAAACTGTACCCATTCCTCCCATTTATCTTTTAGCCATTCGTAATATTCAAGTCTGTTCTGTTCCAATTAGTTTTACTCACAAAATCTTCTGGATTACAGCAATGCAGAAATTTGGTTTGGGTGAGAACAATAACAGAGCCAGGATAAAATTTAAACCTAAGGGAATTTCGCTGTTGCAGTCCTCTTATCAACCAACCGTAAGGCCATATATTTTGGGATGACATTATGGTCACTGCGCTGACCTTTAAACATTACCCCTCACACAAACGTTATACAAAGGCTAAGGTAGATGGATGTACATAATTCACTGACCCAGTGGCTAGGCTCTGGCATCTCTAGAACACGTTGAATATACCTGCAGGTACTCCAAGGAATGGACAGCCAAGGACAACTGCTTGCAGTCACACAGGAGACAGGGGATAAGTACCTCCTCACCCCAGCAAATGCTGGTTCTTCTGCATCCTGATTTCCTTCTCACCGTGCAGGTAAGTAGAAGAGGCAGAAAGGACACAAAACAGGTACTTCACCATGCCTTGTCTTTCAACATTGAAGATCCAAGGGCAACATCTTTTGAAATTTTCTTTGTTTTTCAGGTTAAAAATAAATCTGAAAGGAAGCAATACTTCTGTAGGTATTAAAAACATAAGCACAAAGTAGGGGAGACATATATACCTAACATTTAGACGCTCACTTGCCTTCACCCTTTAGTGTTCCACTTCTGTTATCCTTTCATAAACAAAGTATGAAGTTATAGATATAAATCTTACTCATAAAGTCAGACAGTGTCTGCAGAATGAAAAATTACTTTCCTAAACCTCTAATTGGCAGCCCTTAAAGAAAGTGTCACTAAGAATATAAAGCTGTTGAGCAGGTACACAGGTGAATTTACATTACTTTTTCTGGGTTTGTAGAGATCATTTGGTTTCTATAAATTAGGATATGCTCCAGCTCACACTGCAGTCAATGGTAAGACCTGTGAACATCAGTGTAAAACAGACTGGACTTTTAGTCTGTATGCAGCAAAGCACATAGCAGCAGGCAGGGTATCTGCGATGTACCTACTGTATCATGGAAGAAGTGAGGGCAGGAACCACCCAGGAAACTAGTGAGAGAAGAATCAACTGACGTCACGGACCAGACATCTCCTTCTCCTTCATTTCATTCTGGTCTATCAGTGGTGGCACTTTCTTTAGGAAAGAGATGATGGGATGGTGTGAGTTAACAAACATTTCATGTCCAGATGACATATTGACCCAGACACCAATTAGTTCTCATTCAGTGAATTTTCATATGAAAAACCAGCTGATGACAAACTGTGTGGAGCACTCTGAGCCAGAAGCCTCCTGCGATATGCCATACCTCCCAAAATCAACTTCTTGCATCATAAGCATGGAGTCCACCTTTCCCCATTTTTGCCATGATTGTCCTCTAGCAAGAAGCAGCTACTAATGATTCTTCTGTATCTCAGAGTACAAAAAACTCAACCAAAAGGAAGTGGAAATCTTACCTGTCGCTGGCCTTTAGCCTTTACACAGAACTTTTAAGGTTTTCAGTAGCTTACAAAGAAATGTCTCTGGAGGCAGAAACAAAGCCAGGAGGAATGTGGGCCACAATCTTATCTCCTACAACAGGAAAGCTTCCCTCACCAAGAATGACATGTGGCACCATTGATTTTTGCTCCTGTCCTGGTATAACTGGCCAGGTTATTCTTCTGCTTTACCACATTTCTAAATCCACTTGACCCAGTAACAGTATTCATAACAGGAGGCTGCACTGATGGGAGGCAAATTCAGCACATTTTGCCCAAAAAAAGTTATCCACGGTGAAGGAGGTTGTAACTGTGCATTTAGACCAACAGAGATCTATTTGCAGACTGTGTTGCTGGTCTCATTATGACATGAGGGTCCATGTCTGTTCAGGTATGTTGAGATAACCACTAAGAGAACTTTTAAGTTAAGGATCACTAACAACCCATAGCTAGCCCGGATGGGACTAGTTTTCACTGTAAAGTGTTGAGTTGCAGGAATTTGTATCTCAGCGACACAAACTATTCTGAAAGTGAATTTCAGGATAATCTTCTCCTGGCACTAGATCTGAGGTGGCTTAAATACATATTTTTAAAAACAATACATTCAGCAGGTTGTTGGTTTAAAAAATTTTAGAACAAAGGAACAAAGAACTGGAAGTCTTCCAGAGGAAGACATAATTTCATGACTCTCTATATAAATCTAACATTTCTTCATCTTTTATAAATGGAATTTTGCAGGTCATTAGTCCCTTAATGTAGTATAGCTATTGGTTGTAGGGATTTTGTGCATGTGTATGCATGTGTATGCATTGTGTGTGTGCAAAAAAAAAAAAGCATTAAAATGGTTGAGATATAGAGAAAATTGACTGCTGCATAGTCACCACTTTTCATAAAGATTTTTACTACACTCTTGGTATTATGGATCTATAATATGCAAATGTGTAGCATCATTAATATGCATTTGCTGCATACACCCTCCTTAACAGAGTATGTTATGGGAATACAAATTAAAAACAATACACTCGACTCAGCTAAATTTTAATGGCCCATTGTATGAGTGATCCCCTTATTGGGAGGTACTTAAGCCTTTTGTCTTTGGTGCTTTCCTTCCCTCCTCACATCCATTCTCTTCATTTTTTCTTGTTTTCACTGACACATCCATAGCTGAATTTTTTAAATCTCAGCATAAAAATTAAAGTAATATGCAGGTTACTCCTTTTTATCTTCAATGGATGTAGCTGGCACAAGTAGAGAAAACAGAGATCTAGAAATAAGTTCAGCCAAGAGTCCGCATGGTGGAATAAGCTGTGCACTCCAGTATGCTGGGTAATGTGTCCTGATATTACTTTGGCTTCTGTTTGCTGCTGATGGGAGCCTAGTCATTACCTAACCGAGGTGAGTCATCTGAGCACATCCCCTGGCACACTCTTCTCCTCATCTTCCCTTCCTGGATGCTTGTCCAGGGAAAAGAGCCCTCTAATACTTTCCTTTCATCCAACAAAACCTCAGTGCAGCAGCTCTGCAGAAACCAGGTCACTTCATCTGGCAAACCAGACCAAGAGCTGCCTCTGGGAACATGAAGATACTCACTCACATATACCAGCAGCTTAAGCTTTGACAGTGGATGCAGTTATTGGTCCCAGGTTTTCTCTTCTGATTCTCTATCCGACTTTGCACTTGTGGAACAGGAACAGACCTAACCATGAAGAATTTTTAAACTGCTGCAAATTACAGCCCAGCATTTGAAAGTCGACTACTGTTGATTCAGGTTTGTCCTAAACTGAGCCTTTAAGAGAAATCTTTCAGGAGACAGTTCACAAGCAACTCAAACAGGGACACTGCCGGCATTAGGGAAAGCAGATGCCACGTGAAACGAAACTACCCATCCTCATTAGTCAATGCATGCAGTCAAACCTAATAATAAGCTTGCTTTTCTCATCAGTGCTCTTTGCCTGCAGTCTGTAAACTTTGTGGATCAGATGTACCTGCAGCCACACAGAGGGTGTGACAAGGATTGGTAGGGAAACTAATTCTTTTCACTTGTATATAACTCTTAGTTATATCTAATGAAGAATTGGGTTAAATTGGGTTAAAGTCCTCAGTGCTCATTAAATGTTGAACATACTGCCAGTTTATCCTCAAATATTTAAGGCAAACTTCATATAAACTGAAAAATTAAAACCACACATGTATCTCTATAGTTTCCTTAGAATTAATTATTTAGCAATGGATGCCACTGTTGCTTTCCTTCCACTTGGCAATGACTGTCCCAGAGCTTAATCCTTTCAAAATGCAAAGGGGAGAAAAACAACACAGCAAGATTCACTCTGCTGTGCTAATTGGGCTTCCCAATATGGCGTGAGGACATTTGTTGCTCAGCCTGATTATTCAGTGCTGCATGTTCAAGCTGTTTCAGAAGGTCTAGTTACTCTTAAGGGAAATTAAGCTGCAATCAGATTCTGCAGTCATCTAGGTCTAGACTGTAATATTGATCACAGAACAGACAAACTGAAGGTACAAGCTTGAAATGGTCTGTTTGTATATGAGTGCAGTTACTTGACAGAAAATGACATTTTGCGAATGCAAATCTGCTATGTGAGGCATAATGTGCTTGATCCTGAAAGCTGTGGAAGAGCTGCAAAGCCATCACATAGGACGGATTCCCTTTATTTGAATTACATGCTTCTCACATCACCTTTTCTTAGTTAACCTTGACGATGAATCTGAGTTACACTGAACTCTGGAGTGATGATCTGGATCTTTTCTGGATTTACAATCATCTGTTACGATGTCTTTTGTGGCAATTTCATCACAGAAGTGAATGAAGAAAAACATGCTGCCCTGCTGCAAAGATTGATGTAGTTGTTTCTTTCCCAAATTCTTTGATAAATCTCAGCTTTAGTCTACAATAGGAATCTCAAAGTTGAATACCTCAGGAGATCAACACAAGTTCCCTTCGTGTGCCAGATTTTCAGCTGAATCCCTTGGTAGTTTTGATTCCTTTATCAATACTTGATAACTACTGAACATAGGTTGTTCAAGTTCTTCATGCTTTGAACTAATTTTATCACAACTGTAACTGAGATGTTCACCAGCGAAGTAGGAATGGGATGACATAATAGAAACAAACATTTTCTTCTCCCAGTTTCAGCTAGCTGATGATTAGATGTGAAATGTAATATTGATAATGTTCTAAGTGTCCTGGTCCCAAGAGAAGATTGGAAGAAGTTATGTAATGTGAACTGATATCTATTCGTAATAATGCACTGGCTAGGATGGGTAAAAGGCTATATATATAAATAAAGATCTTGAACATGGAGATATAAAACACAGATTTAAATTCCAGAGGGCATGTGATGACAGAGATAGAGATGACAGTTGTGAACTAGGATACTATTAGGTCACAACCGTAAGTTCCTAACAAAAAATATAAAATCAGTTAACAAATGTTTTATTTTTAACTAATATTTAGAGTGTGCATTGTACAGGCATCTCAAATCAAACTGACACATCTGGTGAAATGACAAAGTCAGTAATCCTAGATGCTAAAAAGAATACGGTGAGCACCACTATAAATGAAAAAGAAAGGACTCTCACTGAGGATAATCATAGCTGTGGCTTTTAAAAAAACTCAGAAAGAATAACTGTCCAAATAACATGTGATGCTATCTTACGAACTCATCTGAGATTACAACACCCTTCACATAGCATTTTCATTTGTGATAAATATGACCAAAATTCATATACCTCCTGAAATAAAACAACCACATACAAAATAAGGACCCTTTGAAAATATGATTTCCCCAGAGAGTTAACAAATATGATAAGCCCAGAGAGTTAACAAAATTATCAGTTCACTTGAGAGAGATTCAAAGAGCTTCTAAGTGCACTTGCATCCTAGTCTTAGAAATATTTGCTCCATTACTTCCTTCTCTGTGAATAAACATCTGTGAAGGAAACCTTTGGCTAACACTTGAACTGAGACTGGAAACTGCTCAGAAGTGATTCTCCTTTTCAGATCCCCTCATTGCCTGGCAGCAACGATCACCCTGTTGTCTTCATCACTGGAACTGCTAAAGGAGAGTCCCAGGATGCCAGAGACCTTCTTCACAAAAAGCTCTCTCTGGTGGGCTAGAGAAGAGCTGCTGACAGCAACCTCTAATGTTTGTCTGACTTTCTAGCTTGCAACAAAAATACTTTGTGCCATTGTCCTTCCTAGGACCTTATTAGTGCCAAAGTTCATTCCCCCCAAACCAGCAGTTAGTGAGGACTCTACCAGAGCCTGTTAGAGATGAGAAATGGCTTGCACGTCTGAGAACCATCAGCATCCATCCTGTGCCTGAGTGAAAGTTTAAAATTTCATATGAGCATCACCACACTTCTCAGATTAAAAGAAGCAAAATGAGCAGTATCTAATACAAAACCTAAGAGACAAAGAAATTCACTGCAATAACCACAAGAATGTCAATGCAACCCCTGCATCTTACAGCAAAATAACTTTTAGCAGGGAGATATTTCCCTTAGACAGATAAAAAAGAACAAGTCCTGAACTGAAGGAGAGTGGCTCATAGCAAATAATTGAAAATCTCCCAGTCTAGAGCTAATTCTCCTTATTGCTGCAAAATAAAATAAACTCAAACCTGCAGTTGGTAAGATAGTCCTGATTAATCATTCAGTCTGCCACCCTTGAGAGGAAGATGGCAGGTTGCAGTGCCCCTGGTTCAAGGAAAAAAATAACATTTTCAGTGAAATTTCTGTGTCTCCATGTAGACTTTCTGTTCAAAACATGATGAAAGCTCACGTGAAAAAACCACGCACAGGGAGGCTCAGTCTGCTCTGGCTGAGTTGGCTTTGAAGCACTGGTCTCTGAACCACTTGCTACAATTAGCACGTCTCTTTCCTCATTAATATTGGACCCGGCTGGTTCAGGCCCTGTGTGGGTGGTTCATCTGGCACCCTGATGAGATCAGTGGAGGAACATAAACACAACAGAAGCCTTTGCCATCAAAATAAGCTGTTTCTTCAGCATAAGAAAACAACAAATTTACATAAAAAATTGCTATATTTCAGTTTCTCCTTCTATGACCACTAATATCAGCTGGGGAATTTCTCAACATTCAGAAAAAGAGGCGGTAGGTATGGCACAGCACTAGTGAGGATCGAAAACAAGACAAGAGGAAAACTAGTTCAAACTCAAACCTAGATTTTATTTTTTTTCAGCTGGGGTGTTCTTGATTTTATTTTTGTTAAGATGCAAATATATTGAGCCAGAAAAGTATACAGACACAAAACTCTGTAAATTATAGACTTAGTATATATAGATACTGTTTTCCATCCAAGGATTTTTAGATGCTTTAGAAAAATTTATTAGATCCCAATCATCTGAGAGTGCCGTCCTACTCATCTGACAGAGAAAAAGAAGAAGGAGAATGATATCATTTGCTACTGTCAGAAAATCAAATCCTGGGCCAATACCCAGAAAGCTTCATCTTTACTTGTGAGGGATGTTACACTCCACTCCAGTGACTCTGGAGGTTATAAACAGTTTCTTTTCATATTCTAAGCCATACACACACATATCTATAAAAACCATTTTGAATCAGTTATTGACTTCTTCAGGAAACCAATGTTTCGACTCCTCTAAACAATTGCTCATTAAAAGGCTTAAAATAGGTTTGTTTTATCAACTTATTTCTTTTGAACATTCTTTTTGAAACAGAAACAAAGAAGAGAATGTCTCTTTTCATTAAGTCAACAGCCACTGTAGCCCTCTTGTCTTCAAAAACAGCCAAGTTTTCCATTTCTCTAGATTAGTGAAGTGGCACCCAAGTGTGTTCGATAATTTTTCACACAGACCTGTTAAGTAGTGACTGTACTGATGCGTTTATAATACCTGCACTTCCTGCAGATAGTGACGACGTCTCTCCTTGACAAGCATCACTGCACAGAGCTTCCCTGGCAGCAGCTGGAGCCCAGGGAGTGCGGCACCCTGCCACAATCGTGAGAAAGCAAGGACTTCCAAAGCTGTTCAAAACATTTATTATGGGAAGAAAAACGTTATGGCAAGTGAAATCTTACATGGTGAAAAAGTCCAAATCTCAAGCAGCCTGTGTGAAGCCAACTTGACAGGCTGTGAGGGCATATGTCCTGGGGCAAATGGTCACACTGTCAGCCCCCGGGAGCCCTGCTCTCCTGAAATTTATCTAGAATACCACAGTGGATGAATCATTCTTCTGGTAAAAACGTCCCTGTGTGTACAGTTAAGAAAGCAAATGGGACTCTGAGTGACTTTAGCAGATCTTTAACTGGAGTTGTGTAATGTGGCCAAGCCCCAAACTTCAGCAACACATGCTACTCTGCCCTCCCACCACTCGTAAACAACATATTTCCTTGCTGCTTTCCAGCCAGTTCACTTCCCTCTCTAATCCCAGGAAGCCACTGCCCACCCTTAAATGCTGAAAGATACATTTTAATCAAGCAGAGAGCAAAACAGTAGCATAGTTTTACTTACAGCACACACACCAAGCCACACTTTAGAGCTATTTGGGGAAGAAACTAACCGCAGCTTAGCAGCCCCCCCTTGCAGAGTTCAGGCTGGGTGGTCATTTGAGCCAGGGACAACACAGTCAATTCAGACAGATGGCCACTAAGTCAGCCCAGCACTTTTGGGGAATTCAGTCCTGCCAATATCCAGGATATCAAAAAGGAGATGCACACCTTCAACTCCCTGCAGCTCTGAGTAGCCTAGACCTGCACGAAGAAAATAATCTTTTTTTCCACTTCAGTAGCTCATCTGGGAAAAAAAAAAATAGGGAAAACTGCAGTTCAGCCTAAACAGACTTTTTTCCTACTGAAATGTGTGTGTGAATGTGTGTGTGTTGAGACTGTCAAAATAAAATATTTTTACACTTAAAAATTCTCCCCAAATTTTGTTGACCCAATATCATTTAGTGAAATCAATGTATATTCACAAGAAGCTTAAGAACTCTATTCTCGTCTGACTTTGCCATTCTTCATTATCCCCTCTACTTACTCTACTCCTTAGTCTGTATTTTTTCAGACTCTGCATGCATTCTCTAGGGTCTGTGTGCCATGGTTCTTGGTATTTTAATTGCTACCTGATCAGGAGGAGCTGGGACACACCACTGCTAAACCCCTCAACTGCCATTTCAGAAGATGGAGAAGAGGGAAATATGGGATCTCATACATGCATATCTTTGGGATCTTGTAAATGATTATTGGATCTTGTAAATGCTTACAAGTATCTTAAAGGTAGCTGTCAAGAGGATGGGGCCAGACTCTTTTTAGTGGTGCCCAGCGATAGGACAAGGGGCAACAGGCACAAACTGAAGCACAGGAAGTTCCAGCTGAACACAAGGAAGAATTTCTTCACTCTGAGGTTGACGGAGCACTGGAACAGGTTGCCCAGGGAGGTTGTGGAATCTGCTTCTCTGGAGATATTCAAGACCCACCTGGACGCGGTCCTGTGCAGCCTGCTGTAGGTCACCCTGCTTCGTCAGGGGGGTTGGACTAGATGACCCACAGAGGTCCCTTCCAACCCCTACCATTTTGTGATTCTGTGATTCTGTGAAAGTGGGCTTTGACCCATTTAAGGTTTAGTGAGGCACACAGAATCTTTGGTGAAGAGGGCAATGGTCACCACAGGCTTGCTGAAGACCTTGAATTCAAAGAATGATGGGTTCCCATGCTTGCAGAAGGCAAGGAGTAGAAAATCATCAGGAAGAAACAACTTTGCATTAAAGGGGGAACATCAAAAGCTGAAAAATGATATAGCCAACAGTAAGGGCTAAAGTTTACCATTAATATTATATCCAGCTTTAAAGCTGTGCTCCCAAGTAGATTGAGACTTTCAAGCAAACCTTTCACCCTGATTCAAGAGAACACGAAGACATCAGAAAGGACATTGCTTCCTACATTTCATTTAATCCTATTTCCTTACTCTATATCTTTCTTCTCCTCTTTCTCTTCCTCTTGTGTGACTGGTATGTTATCCTCTACTGCTTCAATGTCCTCCAGATAGTGTCCATCCACAAAGCAAGGGAGGGAAAAGAAACATCTAAAAGATTCAGATGCTCACTACAGCTATCGTCCAACAAAGACACAGAGAGGTGGGACAAAGTCCCGATCATAATTTTTCCTTTCATGCATGTCATCTCAAGGTCAGTAACTCCCACTACTAGCTAGCTGCAGCCACTGAAATTAGAATTAGTAGGCTTTGGGTCCCTTTAAACATCACAGAGGGAGGCCCAAACCTCTTTAACCATAAAGATGACATCTGCCTCAAAAATAGCAAGCCAGAGAAAAAAGCACAGACAAAATCAGTTGCCTAAAGCACATAAAACATTGGACTATTCATTAAATACAAAGGACATTTATATAACAGAAAGGCCTGGAACAGAAATTTTAAAAGCCCTGAAATTACGGTATTTTTTATATCTACATTCTCTGTATCATATGTTTTTACCGATCTGTAAAAAACAGTTATCCGTAACATATCTAGAAATGTCACAGTTTTACCAGGGTCACTTGGAAATATAGCAAAAAGAGGTCATGCTTCCAATCAGATTAATATACTAACATGCCCAGCAGTAGATTATGTTAATTTTGACAATAATTTTTAATATTTGCAATGTTATACATTACTTGATAGGATTTCTAAGCCTTCTTGGAGCTTATTAGTCTGCTGTTATAAACCAAATGTCAGCATTATCAAAGTCAGACATTAATTATTAGTGATGGGCAAACCTCACAAGGTTCAGAGGTTTGGTCTAGTTTGACTACACAGGCAGAAGACCAGCTGCTTTTGCAGATCATTTCAATGGTAGATTTGGACTCTTGATTCTGCGTTACACTCTCAGTGAAATGTAAGTATCCAGACAGAGCCTGCTGCGTTTGAGGACACTACTGAAGTGCATTCAGCTCAGCAAATGTGGGGCTGTCTGACCCATCAGTGTCAGACTGCACCATCCCAAACCTCCTGCATCACTGAATGCTGCAGTGGATGTAACAGAGTAGTGCGCTGTAATAAAATATCTGCAGGGAGCTGGGAATATAACTGTAAAAATGAAAGAGGAGTGGAGAGGAGAGGAGAGGAGAGGAGAGGAGAGAATAGATTGGAAGAGCGTCGTGTAGGAAAGAGTGTAGATCTCGGTGGTCGCCGTATCATTAAAA
>Ga0065711_1028581_pt1 | contig 40363 bp, 23 predicted proteins | sample Hoacrofraction12_FD_59098 | JGI IMG/M metagenome (GOLD analysis project Ga0065711, IMG submission 59098) | Hoatzin crop microbial communities from Cojedes, Venezuela - Epithelial fraction 12 v2 (version 2) | ecosystem: Host-associated > Birds > Digestive system > Esophagus > Crop | place... | reverse complement strand
CCCGCCTGGACAAGAACCTGTGCAGCCTACTGTAGGTGACCCTGCTTCGGCAGGGGGGTTGGACTAGATGACCCACGGAGGTCCCTTCCAACCCCTACTATTCTGTGATTCTGTGACCACAACCCCTATTTCCCATCTTCCCTGCACGGCACAGGGCAGGGAAGAGGTAGAAGAGTCGGGAGTGAAGTTGAGCCTGGGAAGAAGGGAGGGGTGGAGGAAATGTGGTTTTAGTTTTGTCTTATTTCTCACAATTCTGCTCTGGTACTGACTGGCAATAGATTACATTAACTTCCCCAAGGTGAGTCTGTTTTTCGTGTGATGGTAGTGGGTGAGTGATCTCCCTGTCCTTATCTTGACCCAAGAGCTTTTCCGTCATATTTTCTCCCCTTGTCCAGTTGAGAAGGTGGAGTGATAGAGCAGCTTTCTGGCCACGTGGCAGCCAGCCAAGGTCAACCCACCACTAGAAAACAGAGAAGTTGTATGCTTATATCTTTTTTTTATTCAGTAGCATATACTTATGTGTATATCCTACAGTGTGGGACAACCATGAATATCTGATAGCCTTCATCTTGGCTGTCTTCTGCCTATGCCATTGGTGATGTGTTATGTAGCCCAAGGACTACTCATTTGTCAGCTTCCCTGTGGCTCTTGTCCAACAGGAGACATCTGGATTTGTCTGAAATGTTTGGGTGGGGGGAGACATATTAGGCTGAGACTAAGACCTGGTGAATATGGAATCACTTATCACCTGAACCTAAGCTCCTCATTGCAGGCCTGGTAGTCTGGAACGCTATTTCTTTTTATACCAAACAGGTCAGGTGGGGTGGAACTGCTTGGAGCTTGAGACACAACTCATCTTAGCCTACCTTAGCATGGCATTTAATAGCATGCTTCTCTTCCCATCTCCTCTTATTACATAGAGCTCTGTCACGCTATTTCCATGCAGAGATGGCAGTGGGGAAGGGTTTGCATGCATGTTGCATGCTTAGTAGTTCCTTAGTCCTCATAGTGCTGCTATTAGATGTAGTCGCTAGCTGAAGAGCCCTTAGTTATAAAAAAACATCCACGTTAAAGAAAATTGGAATGGAGCTGTGCAAAGTGGAAGACTACTTGAACTTTAATATAATTTTCTCAGAATTTTTCATATTGCACATCCCCTTAGAATATTCTTCTTATAAGTGTATTAGTTAGCAAACCACTCAAGTAGGAAGTTGTTAGTGCAGTTGAGAGCTTAGCTATTCATATTCTCGTGGCTTTGTGTAGCCTAGATAGCCTAGATAGATCTCTCTGCCTGTGGAAAGCAAGGCAGCCTAGTGTTCTCTTCCTACACATTCATGTCGTACCTTTGGATTCTTCTGTCTGGTACATTTGTAAAGCTACTTTCAGGAGGGTTGGACTTGATGACCCACAGAGGTCCCTTCCAACCCCTACTATTCTGTGATTCTGTGATTCTGTCAGCCCCCTGTAAGCATATAACTCGTTGACCAAGCTTTGACATATTATAACAATAAAGAAAAAGATCCAAATGGGAAGATGCCCTACGCACAGGAAAAAATTATAATTTTTAATAATAAATATAAAAAGGATATTTAAGTTTTCTTTCATATTTATTTCTCGTATTTGATTTTGTGTTTTAGGACCTAAGAGATCTTCTCTGGGATATATGTGATAACAGAAGGGAAGAAGCAGAGCAGGAACGTACTGATATCATGAATGATGGCTGGTTACAAGATCATAGGGGGATTGCAATGAACCATTTCTTTTCACTTATGCAGGTATGGCCCTACTACAGAGTCTGTGATGAAAGGGGACAATGAATTAAATTTGCAGGACAGCAAGCCTCAGAGGAATTTTCTGTGGTTGGTTTCGAATAAATGAGGGATCAAGAATTAAATAAGCAAAAGTTCATGCCTCTTCTGACTTTATGTAAAAAATTAGAGACTAAAAGTAGATGACATTCCATACGTTTAACTGTTTTTTCAGGCAGGAAAGGGTAAGAAAAATACCATCATTATTGTTCAACTTTCAACCTGCAATGCAAGTGCTACTTTTTGCAATTTCATCAATCCATTTAATCATCTGAGTTTTGTAACAGAAATGTTAGAGCTGTTTATCCTTCTGTGATCATATTGACATCTGCTCTTAATTTACAAATTACATAATTCACTGCTGCTGTAGACCCACTTGGTGTTAAGGTTGTCCTGGTATTTCCCATATCACAAAATTATTTCAGTTGTAACTTCACCAATGTGCCTTGAAATTTTAGCTACAGATCGAAAAAAAAATTTTTTTTGAGAATGCGAAGTCATTTTTTGCTCTTCAGAAAATCCATTCAAATATGACCCAGCTTTCACACGTCTAACTTTCCAAAATTTCCTAAATTTCCAAGACCATATTCAGTTAGGTGGCTCTCTCCCCCGCATTAAGCCTTTCCTCTTATTCAGCCAGACCATTAATTACTTCAGTTCCTGAAGCAAAATTTCATTGTGACTGCTGCTCTAGGTGCATTTATTTTCTTTAGGGCTGGGCTGGAATAGACTAGACTAGATTAGACTGAACAGGCTTTTCTGTAAAGTGAGTGACTATTCTGTGAAAGTTTTGGCAACTCTGAAGAAGACAATGAAAACAGTGCTTTAAACACATGCCAGGTGATGCTAATTTGGCTGAAAAAATCAGGCATAAGCAGCTTAGGCTGGGCTTCCTGCTCTTTAAATCTCTGTGTTATTTCTATATGCCTATTAAACAAGGGAACCACACTCTTGTCTCACATGAGTGTTGTACTAATTTAAGTAGAGTTTATGAAGTAGTGAGTTGCTATAATAAGGAAATTATTAACTCGATTTTCAAAGAGTCTAAATAATGCCCTATATAAAGATTTAAGTCCACCAACAAAAGAGAGAAGTCTAAATATAGTTAGACAATGTTGATGTTGGACTTGATGCAAGTTGCACTGTATGATCCTAATGGGTCCCTTCCAATATTCTATGATTATATTATTCTATGATAAATACCAAATAACTGCAAACTAACTGAATAACATTCATCCTGTAATTAGGATATTTATATAAAAGTGTATTTAAAAAAATGTATCTTAAATTATATGCATAAAGGAGCCAAATTAAAGTAATACTGCTGAACTTAAATCTTGTATTTTTCTCCTTTTACATTCATGTATAACTTTGCAGCCCTAAATGTCTTCCAGCAGAATGTCATGCACATGTATGATGCAGTCCAGAGGAGATTCGATGAATCTGATTTGACCTGCCTTCTGTGGATATGCAGAATATCCATTTAAAATGATAAATATATGTGTTACCCATATATAAGCTTTTTTTTCCTCTAAAGAAAATGCAACACTTTTACTTTCTTGACTTAGTATATACACCCCAAAATAAATGAATTATTAATACTAATAAATTAGAACTAAAAATATAACAACTGTATCTTTATGTTATGGCTTTGTTTGAGAAACAGCCAAAAATAGACTACTTTGGTCTTGAGCTCTCTCTCTGTGGGTTTTTCTGTGGGAAGTTACATATATTCCCCAGGTGGCTCTGTTACTGCATAAACATGTATATTTGTATAAATACCGTTTATCAGATTTCTTTCAACCTTTCTTTGTACACACTGTCATACTAGAAGATATTTTCTCCTTAACTTCTGGATAAGTGCTGGTTTATACCACAAAGGTTTTATCCTTTGTTTTGTGAATGTGGTTTTGTGCATTTTCCCATGAATATTTGGTACTGTTTTTTCAGTTAGAAACTAACACCGTCCTGTATCAATAAATCAAAACATGACAGGTGTTAAATGTTTTTTGAATCATATTTGATTTCTTCCCAGACAATTCTCACAAAAAGATCTTCAAGATACTTAGATGTCTAAAGTATGTTGATTTCTTTGGTCCAGATAAACTGTATGGCTTGTAAAATTTTCTCCATCATTTAACTCTTTTTATTTTATGCTATTAAAGATTTTAATTATTTTGCGCAAAAAGATCCCTGTGATTAGTTGGTACTGGTAAACTTCTAGTATAGAAATACATATACATCAAAACATATTGTGATTAAACGTAATGCATCAAACATCATTATTGTAAATAATTTTTCCTGTTCTAACAACTAAGAATTTTATTAAACCTTAGAAATACCTGTGTGAAGACATTATATATGCAAGTATGAGTATGCATTAAATACACTATATATTTTCAAACAAATATAGTTATGTTTGTTGTTCTCCCTCAAACTCTTAGACTGTAGAATTGCTTCTGCTGTTATGTATTTAAAAAAGTGACAGATATTTGTTCTGTACTATTTTATATTCCAATCTTTCTGTCCTTTCTTCTTGAGGTTGAAGTGGATTGTTTCCAAGATACAAGGAGACTTCTTCGTGACTATTATAGAGCAATGGAAGGAAAAATCCCGACAGATGACAGTCAAGACTTTACTAGAATCCCATTGTTAAATATTATTGATGTAGAGCAGAAAGAAGTTCAAAACAAATCAAGAAGGTAAAAATGCATTATTAAATCATACAAATCAACAAATGCAATGCACTGATATCTTTGTGGGTGTAGATGGAAGTATGTGTGTGTGTATTTCAAGGAATAAGAATATGTGAATTTTTAACTAGGGATTATACTCAAATAATGAATCTTAAATTATCTTACAGATTTAATTTATCCCTGATTTTTTTTACTGATATACCTATATAATTTTTACTAATACATCTCCAATTTAAAAAGACTTAAAAAGCTGCCTTAGAAAGAATTCTGCTGTAGAAATGTTTCCTACTTCCCTCTGTGTTGCTGACAGTTTCCAGTACAGTCCTCACACAACTAAGTTAAATATTATTATGGAACATCAACAGGTTTAAAATTTGCACTGACAAACACAGTTATATGGGTTATATAAGGACAAATTAAGTCAAAGCAACCTAGAAAGATGCACAGAACTGAATGCCATATCAAAGGAAAGAGATACCATCAAGTAATTTCACAATATCAAAAATGCTGTCAATAAAGACATCTGCTTTTTTTAATACTTACAGTTCATTTAGAAACCGTCTGAGTAATGAGGCTGTGCTTGTAGCCCATGTGGAATATGTCAGCAGATCACAGTCATTTAACATATTTTTATCCATCTATTGTTATTCCTTAGCTTCTGTAGTTAAACCAGCCAATTTTCTTATCATCCACGCATTTTACCACTTTTGGTCATAAGGAAAGTTCATCCCTTTTCTGTTGCTATGGCAAATTTGGAAAACACCACTCTCATTCTCTTGGTACATTCTTCAATACAGTTATAAATTAACACTTTTTATAAAGAAGTGTGTGAATTATGCCTTGCATTTTATTTTTAAGGATTCCTCTAGTTTCTTGGAAACTGCCTTCACCAGAAATAAATACTGCCAAGTCAAAAAACAAGGGAACTCTACAGAAGAATGCTAAGGATGAGAATTCTGAAAATGGAGTGGCCACTTTTGGGAAAGATGAAAATCTTATTGCTGATACATGGCAAGCTGCAGTAACAGCAGTATCAAATGTGGTAAGGAACATCAAACATTTCTGGATCAGACCCTCAAAGCCTCCTGTTCAGTAAGCAGCCAAAACACACAGCCTTCACACAGTGTATCTCAATTTCATGCCTCTTGCTTTGCCACTGTTATTTTCATTGAATGTATTTATGTTTATTTGAGGAAAATGTTGGAATCTGTGTGTTATCAGACCTCCACCTCTGTGTTTATAACTGACCCTTTCACTTCATTACTGAGATAAATATATTGAATGGTGAGTCTATATATCTGGTTCTTCTGTGATAAACTCTCCCTTTATCCCTCAGTAGACGCATGAGAAAAGGGACAAATTTTATCCTCTGATGCAATGTTTGCTGAAACCTATGACAGCCTCAAGAGCTATGGTTACATTCTTTTTTTTATATATACCTAATAGTAAATTAGGTGGGCTTTTCAAACGGTTAGTCTGAAGGTTCACTTTTTCTTTTCTCTTTGATAATTTTAAAATAAGTAAAGTTCTGCACCCTTACAGTGTAACTGTAGTCTAGCTTTACATGCTGTTGATTCTTACATTTCTCATTTTCTCCTAGACTACAGGTAATGGGATACAACAATTAAAACCACTATTTCACTGTCTTGCATTTTTGCTGTAGAATTTTATTTTTTATAAATAATAAAAATTTAATCAATTTAATTAGTTAAAGTATCTCCTTTTTTCTATTTATGTGTGTATGTCTCAGCAAGTGCTTTCAGTAAGTATAGGTTATTTAAACAGTAGTTGCACCGTATTGATACTATGAACTTTACTATGTGTGACTGTGGTGTCAAGGTAACCACTGAAATACAGTCCAAAGAAATGGAAGAAGAAAAAGAACGTCAACAGCAAGAACTGAAAGAAGATCTGAAATCTTCACAGAAAATGTCAGGCAAAGCTGCTGGGAAAGATGCCAAAGATACCAAAAAGCTTTCTCCCAAATCAGCTGCTAAAAAGAAAGGTATTTGAAATGCAGACTTTGTTTTAGCAGTGCTTAATATTACTGAAATGTGAATATGTCAGTAACACAGAAAAGAGTAAGTGAAGACATTTTATTTGGATTTAATTCCTCCTTTTAAATGTCAAATGTGACATATCAATGTGAAAAGCTAGTAGGGATAAAGGAGTGCAGAGGCTTTTGAATGGCAATTGCATTTATTTAATCATATGTGTTGTTATTATTATGTAGTAATAAATATTCTAAACAGAACCTAGAAAGTAAATATGAATTTTTCTCCAAGACTTAAAACTAGTTTGTGAAATAAAATTAAATATAATTCCATTAAATTCTGCCTATTTTCCAATCATAAGTCAAAATATTTCAAAGATTAAAATGAAAATACTGGAATAGAATGGATAAATTATCGAATACTCCAAGATTTTTTTGAATTAATTTATCAGCCGTATAGTAGCATAGATCCATCATTTTTACATATAACTGTGACATGGTATAAATAAAGGACATAAAACCTAATGGCATATGTAGTCCTAAAAAACAGCGGCCTCCCATTGATGTAGATCTTGCACATAGGCCTAGAAAGAACCTGTCCAACCAGGTGAGAATACAAAACTTGTTTGCAAAAGGGATTCGGACCTAAAAAGCCCTATCTCTTGAGCCTAGAAATTCAGGCAGTCTGCTGGGAGGAATCATGGCATGCAAGGCTGTTCATACATTTTTTCATAAATACCTCCTTGAGCAGGCAGTGGTTTAAGTAACTTCCACTTCTTTCTGCAAGTTGTCATAGCTTCAGCGGAATGTGAGGCTAGTAGCCTAAGCCTTTTATCATTTGTAAAGACATTCTACAGAGTAACAGAGGGGCTCAAGCCCTGCAGGTATGATGGTAGCCTGAAATTCAGGTACGTATTTTCCAGGTGAGAAAGCTGTAACTACAGAGTTGTTATGGATAAAGCAGCTGACTTTTTTTTTCTTTGACAGGCGTTTTATTTGCCGTGTAGTCAGTGCTCTCTCTCTGGTTGATTCTACTAAGAGTACAGTGAATGAGTACTTAACTGCAAGTACTTAGCCACATGGACACCTAATTTGTGAGCCCCAGGGAGCTTAGCTCCACAATCCAGCCAAGACAGTAGCAGGTTTTCAGATTTTTGGAAAAGCTTTGTGATAAAAAAATCTGCAGTTATCGCCGATCATATGTGAAGTGGCTGGGTTGTGGCTGCTGGATTGCTTTGTGGAACTAAATTTTTGTTCAGATCTGGTACTAGATGACATACCTGAAGTTATGCAACTACAAAGTGACAGAACTGCAACTGGAACTCAGCTGTGCATTCCTCATGGTAGAACATGGAGTATCAACTGATGTATCTGTAACTGAAGTATCAACTTTGGTTTCATGCCAAATATGGTGTCACTGTAGTGCTCCTGCAACAGAACTCCCTAAGATACAGCTATAGGCTAGTACGTCAGTGATACAAATAATCACATATGATTTTATCATTTCTAGATTTGACCATTTGCTGTATGTTGACCTTATGTATCATGCAGGTGTCGTCATTTTTTTTTTTCAGTAACAGCTCCATCTGCTCTTCTTCTAGGGACAAAGCAGTTACAAACATTTTAATCTTTCTGGGTAGTAGTCAAAGTGTTGTGACTGCAGAATTTCATGCAATCTTTACAAACATGATAAAGTACCTTCACAATGTCTATTTACAGATATGTAAGTTAAAATAAGCTGCAAAAGCGGCTAGCAGAATGGTTTAGAAAGGCATGAAATAGCATACCTCTCTTTTTTTTGGTATATTGTGATTTTTTATTAAATAGCATTATTGTTTATTCCACTGCTTTAATGATAACCAATGATACTTACTAACATAACATTTTTAGTATAGTTTGCTAAACTTGATTTTACTCCAGAAGGAGCAACTATCCATCAAAAGATGTTTATTTATACATGCTGGTTGTCATAAAGGGTCAAAGAAGACATTTTGACCATCTGGGATCACAACAGAAGCATTCATGTCTAGAAGCTGTTCAGTCATTATTTTTCATTCGGAAATACATTTTAGGATGTTATTTAACCAATTTTAATACAGTTGGATATGCTGGAGTAATCTCACACAGTGTTAATTTTAGCATGTCTTGCAGATGTAAAGCACATTTGATGAAATCTAGGTATGTTAAGTTGACATAAGACATCTGAGTAACCACCCTTGTATTCTCATAAATGTTCACATCAAGTAAGCTGGAAAGTGCCATTTTTCATTTAAAAAAATGTGCTGACTTGTGAGTTCCTGTGTACGGATACACAAACTTACTAGCAAAGTCCAAATACTGAGGGGTCTGTTTTCCTGCAGTACCACCTTCTACTGCATCTGTGGTTGAAGTCAGTCCAGTTCCTATAACCCAAGAAGAATTAAAGAAACAAGAACTAACACTTAAAATAAAGCAAGAATATTTCAGTGCCTTGAAACATGAAGGTATGTTACTCGTTGGTTGCTTGTATTAGGGGGTGATTATTATTCCTAACTTCAATAGTGTAATAGTCAAAACTAGCCAGAAAGTATTCCCAGGAAAAATGGATGGATAAGTAAGAAAAAGAAGGGGAGTGAAAGGAGTCTTTGGAGAAATCAGGACATTTTTTAGGGCAGTAGTCATCAGTGATTTTGTGGTAAATATATTTAAAATAGAAACATGTTTTTCATTCTTCTTTTTATTCTCTTCGGTTTAATTTAATTTAATTTAATTTTCCATGACTAAGCAAGTGTTCATCATGAAAGAGTAAGTTTCACATAGGTGGTTAGATGCTCTTCAGTATTCAGTTGAATCAAATTCAGTATTCGGAAGATTTTGATCTGTGAAAGAATTTGTTGGCAATTATATATTTCATTGATGCTTTTTTCTCTGATTCCCTCTTCCTCCAGCAACATCAGATTCAAGCAGCAAGACACAGATTTTATGTTTATTCTTCCAAACTCCTCTCCAGACAGACCCTTCCAAAAACTATGTATTATTCAGTCTTTCTGTCTCTTTTTCTGTCTTACTGAATAACTTCCAAGCCAACTGGTCAAGTTCAGCCAAAAGTAGACATCTGAAAAACTGAAGTCCCAGACTGAAAATGGGTTGAATTTTTTTTTTCTTTCTTTTTAAGATGGGTTTAGACTAGAAAAAAAGACCTTTCTCACTAAAGGGAAGATAGAACCTAGCTGTTAGAGGTTCTGTTTGGCAACAGTTGGCAAGCCCATCATCATTTATGTTACCTCCTTGGCAGGACTGATTTTCTCATAGTGTTTATTATGAAAAGTAGAGGGCAAACAGCAGTTAATGAACAAAACAGAAATTCATAAGGCTTGTTTAGGTCCACACCAGACCAAGTGCATGTACATCCATCACTGTCAACATGGTTTCATCCAAAAGCAGTTTAGGAATAAATATTTGAAGGTTTGGGGATAATAAGGAGAGGAGAGGTAGCAATTTTGAAGATCTTAATAGAATGAAGACAAATTTTAGTGATTCACTGACATGTTTTTTTTTCTTGAGGCTTCTTCGTTTTCGTCTTATATTTGACAAAAAAGCCAAGATAAGAATCAAAGGAAGACAAGACATGTTGAGCTGTTTCTTGTAATTGCACAGGCACATAGCTGGCACATTTGAGGATCATAGTTTCACTTGCAGCTGTGGTAACTGGATGCTTGTGCTATTGGTTATACACATACATATTTAGATACTTGCAAAGTCACTAGTTGTGGACAGTTACTAAAATTTTAAGCAGTACCTGATTCTGAAAATGCAAGGAGACAAAACTTGTCATACACTTACCTTTGTAACATAGTGAGACCAGCTACACAATGCAAAGAAGTCATGAATAAGGCAGTCTTGAACTGTATTAAAGAAACGTGACTAGGCAGGCATAAAGCGTCCTCTAAGATACTTGCAGTTGGTTAGAAATTTTACATCTTTGCCACCAAATAAAATAACCATCTGTGAGACCCAAATCCATTCAATGTTTACAATTTCAGACATCAACTCTTTCTTGCTCCAAACAGAAAGTGTGTAGTCCTGCATTCTGCTGTGACTGAGAAATCACATTAAAAAGACATGCCTTATATTTTTCAGGGTCCATCTTTCTACACTGGTTGGCTAAAGAAAGTTTCAGCCCCAAACCTAAGTATTCTGAAAACCAATTACTATATAATATTGATGGTTTAAAAGATTCTGTAGTACAGAAGGTTAAATATGAGGAAAAATCAAGTTGAACACTGAATTTGCCTCAAGGATTGAAAACATTTCTAGCTACTGGTCCTCTTTTCTTACTCTTCTTTTGTAAGGTTTAGGATATCTTTCACCGCCTGTTCCATGTGTCTCTTAATCCATTACCTTAGTTGTCTTAGTTGGCATCCTTTTCAGTGTGGATATTGCTGACTTGTTGCTATTTCTTCTCCTGTTAGCTCTTTTTTTAAAAGTATTAGCCTTTCAATGAGACTGATTATTTTTTTATTCTATGTGTAATTTTGGTAGAGGTGAATGATTTTCTTAGTGCTCACATACCAAACTTTTTTGTAACGCAACATGAGTTTTAGAGTATAAAATAGTCGTATGTATGAAGCTTGGAACAAACCTAGTGAGGCTAATTTTAAAGGGCTGTAGGTTAGAAACGGAAAAGCAAACTTTTATTGTGATTAACATACATAATGATTTAGATGTGTTTTCTTTTAAAATTTATCCATAACAAGGTACTCACAGTTGCATCATTAAGCTTCTAGGTCTGTTGCTGTATAGTGTTAATTTAGTTCTATGTCACTGTCTACTTAAATATCCCCTGCATCTCTGTATTAGTTTTATTGAGGTATTTGTCACCTTGTGAATTCTGATGCACATAAGACACACTTTTGTAAAATGCATGGTCTGATAGGGATGATTCTGAAAAATAATTTCTTCAAGAATATGAGAAATTAAATATTTTACTGCCTGAATACAGGTTAACATGTTAAACTTTAGGTGCTTAAGACTGAGAATTTTCCTTATATTTTAGAAATATTAATTATTGTGACATTACTGTTTAAACAGAGGTAACCACGAAATCTAGACTAGAACTTATAAAAGAAAAAGCTGTAGCATTTGTTGAAGAGCTAACAATAAAAGCAGAAGAGGCTTATAAAGATATGGAAAAGTGGCTTGGATCCAGGTTCCTGGCAGAAATGTCCAGGTAACGTATATTCAGTTTTAAACAGGAACATTTTTTTTACTATGCTAGTGAAGTTTTATACAGAAGCTAATAATTTGAAAAAAAAATACAGAAAATAATAATTTAATTTCATGGGCTGTAATTTAATTTTATCTTAAGTACCTGAATAGCAAGAACTCATTTGTTGGATGATTAGAAGGTTCTGCTGGCAATAGTAGAAGTAATCATAGTAAAGGATGATTACAGATGGAACATGTGTGCTCCACCTGTATGAAATTTATGCAATTAAGAAAGTCTTATGCTGTAATATTTTTCCATCAGGTCTCTCTTATGGCTTAGATCTGACTTTTTATAAATTTCTTACCACAGTTAAAAGACTTCTTGCTGCTAGAATTGGACTACACATCGTAGTGATTTTCCTGTGTACAGAATTCACACAGAAGATTTGTAATTCTTACTTCAGGAAAGCTCGCAGAGTGTAAACACGTTAAAATTTGAACCTAAGTTATAAACATTGTGTGTTACAAGGACTCATTGTTTTCTGCATTTACACTTTACAGTGTTGAAAAGCTGATTGAGGTTGCACGACACCACATTGAGAGTTCTAGCAAAATCCAATATGAAATTACTTTAGAAGAAACAGATTTCTTTGTCAGTGGTGATGTAAAAATGATCCCTGACCCTGTTCCTTCACCACATGTTCCACATGTAGAGACCTCTGGAAGTGGTAATCTAACTATTTCACAACTTACTACACTTCATAAGCAGTTTCTACAGGTGGCTCCTAAAGGTAAGAAAAATTTTTCTTTCTCATTCCTGAAGGACTGTTAGTTACCAATTTAAAATTTAAAGTAACTGCAGGGAACTACTGAACATTACTTACATATATTGTTAAAGATCATGCTACAGTTAAAGATCGTGCTACATACAAAAGCTAAGTCATAGTTCAGAATATTGAAAATGCAAAATACCTGACCACTTCGAAGGTTTTAGTCTCTTTGCTATGGGTTTTATATCTTCAAGACCATGTGCTTAATGTTCCTTTTACAGGTGTCTCTGTAATATGTTTTTAAGAGTGGTACGTATCATGCTTATTTTGCTTAAAGATCATTTCAAATGCAGTATTTAACTTGTTTACTAATTCAGACCTCAGTGAACAGTGAAGCTATATTAATTTAAATTACATTTTGAAAGAAATCATGTTTCCATTAAATTATTGTATAGGGTGTATTGTAACTATTAACCACTATAGTCTTCAAGTCAATTTGTGCCAGTTGTTTGGGGTGATTTGCAGGTGTTAACTCAGATATGTATTTTTGTTTCTTTGTATGTGTGTTTGTTGTGTGCGTACCTTCTAATTATGGGAACTTTAGGTTTAGGGTGCTTGAAAAATTTTTTTTTGCAAAACTTAATACTGCTGTATAAATGTTATAAAACAATTTAGGCAGTTTTAAACTGAGACAGAAAGTCAGTAAACACACATTTGCTGATGGTTTCTTTATTATCAGTGTTCCATATTATAGTTATAATTTTAGTACAATTGCCACTAAGGTAATGAAATACAATGTGTAAACACATACTTACAATTTTGATTCTAACTCTTCCAATATAAGGCCACAAAGGCACATTGAAATTGAATTTAATTCTTTATTCAGAAACACTTTTCAAGTATGTTTGTGGAGAAATTCCACTTAGCTTTTGAGCATGAACTCATTTTATTCAGAACGATGTCTACAGTTTTCCTTTGGAGAGATGCGTATTATCTTGTCTATAGTGTAGGAGTGTGGGGGGGTGTGTAAGAATTCCAAACTCTTCTGTAGAGTTTGAAGTAGCAGATAGTATTGCATATATAATGCCGTGTGAAACTAAAAATGTATACATTTGTAATCGTTAGATAGTGCCATAGAGGTGAAACACAGACACCAGTTTGACTGGTCATTGTATTTAAAAGGTATTCTTTTGTGTACACAAGAGCGTACTTCTATTGTATGGTGACTATAGGTCAAGATATTTACCTTTTTTGGATAGCTGAATTAGGATGGGAAGCAAAAGCCATGTAAGTAATCTTTAAAATACTTTCTCCAATTCTCTTCCACAGTTTAAAACTGCATAAATCACATCCCAGACTTCCTAAGGCAATTACTTCTCTTCATTATAGAGACTCCATGGGAAGAGTTAAATCCTTCCTCTCCTAAAACATCAGGAGAATTTTTTCACATCCTTCTGTCTCCCCTTGTTCAATAGAATACTCAACAGAAAATACATACCTCCTCAGTAGTTTGTCTCTTACTGAACAAAAAAAAAAGGAAAAACTCTTAAGCACCCAGCACACCAGCAGTGGGACTGCTGGATAGCAGCTCTAAAGCAGATACAAAAAAGTAACAAACTAATCCCTGTTGTGGAGAATCTCTAAACAGACCTAGATTTGCTGCCAAACATCTTAGTCTTCTAATTCTTATTCACCTGAGCAGTCATCTGAGCATTCATAATAGAAATACACACACACAAGCACACAAGGCATAGACTATAGGGCATCTAAATATTTAAATAGAATAAATCTACCAATTTTTTTATACTATGTAAATAGCAAAATTCCTAAAATTGTTCTGAAAATGGAATATTAGGCTTGTTTTCTATAGCATTATGGAGATTGCATGAAGAAGAATTTTACCCAGAAATCCGAGCAAAACAAAGAGTAACAAAGGAGAAATTTTTGTGTTGGAGAAAATAAGAATGTGAACAGTTTTCTCAATGGATATTTGACAAATGTCAAGAGGATGTCTTTTCAAGATATGTTTAACAAATTGCCAGAATGAAAGCAAAAAATGGGATTGCCAATATACTTAAAAATTATTTGACATTTACAAAAGGAATCTTATAAAAATTGTAAACAGTTTTGTGTTTCCTAGGCATTTAAAGTGTTCAAGAACTGCTGATTCATCATAGACAACTTTGTTCTATCCTGCACGTTTGGTTCTCCATGGAAACACATTACTCACCGTTCTAGCAGCGATGGACAAAAAATATGACCTGTGCTGGACCTTCCTACCTACTGACACAGTCTTTCATTTGATAAGAAAATATTTAAATTATTTTTTTTTAATTATCCCGAGTGCCATTGGCCAAACTCAAGGTGGCTCTGCAATGTTTGCTAATTTCACTAATTGCTTTGATGAATTTGTTAACAGTGCTTGAATATATTGTTTCAGGAATGTGGTCATTTTATGTAGGAAGAAGTGTGGCAGGTCTTACATGGAGTTACTAACTGACTTTTTTTTGTCTTCTCTCCTGCAGTCTCTTTGGATGTGTTCTGTTCTTAACAACAAAAGTAAACTAACCATCTGTTAGATCTCATCCCTTTTGATTCCTTTTAGCACTGTACTCTTCCTATGACCACATCTATTGTCAGTTCAGTTAGCTTACATCTAGAATTTCTTGATTTTCCTCTAAAGGTGCTTCAGAGAATGCAATTATGTTAATGTTTTGCAACCCAACAAATCAATATAGATTCTATCGCAGACTTTTGTTCTCCGTCTTATGACAGACTCACGCAAGGGAAGTTTAAATTTTATTCATTTTGCACAGTCATGATTCTCATGAACCATTCCAGTTTGAATTGTAGAAGTGTTTATTCATCAGAAATAAACTTCAGTCAAGCTTTAAAAACTTCTATGTACAATATCCAAAAAAAATGTTTAAAATGCGTATTTTAAAAAGCCATAAAATTGTCTACTAAGGCATGATCTATCTCACGTAATTTTTCCTAATCTGATTCTGGATTTGGAAAACATAGAGGTCAGTCAATGACCAAATTGTGTTACTGTTTCTTTTTAAGTTGTAGACCTGTCAACTGAGTTTTACTGTGTTGTTAGATTTGGAACATATAGGCATATTAAAGTGTGCATCTACTTCAGCTGAAATTTTGCCTTTTTAATAGAACACTTTATTGACTGCAACAGTCAGAATTATAGCTGACCATGAATAATGTCTATAGGTTATGTTGTCTCTTCAAAAGCACTTTTGCAGAAACGATTCAAGAGCTTACAGTAGTAACCGAAATGATCTGACATTGATGTGAACAGGGAATGAACTTCGTATGTAAGTATAGAAAGAAGTTGATCATCTCTAACTTTTATGTTTTCTAAGACTTTATTTCTTTTCAACGGGCTTTTTTCAAAACTTGAAAATAAGAAAGTCAATGTTTGTACGCAGAGGAAGAATCCTATACTAGACAAAAATAGATAGAAAATGCCTAAACTTTTGGGATATAAAGCCTTTAATCAGAGATCCAGAATAGACACAATACCTCTCCTTACAGATAATGGAAAATTTGGTAGTTCTACTGACTTAGTTTCACTAACACCTCCTGTTAGGTGTCTTACTAAATCATGTACGTTATTTAATTTCAGAAACCTGTGACTGTTTGCCTAGAGTGTTTAAAATCTGTCTATCCAGTTACTTTTAGAAAACATATTTAACATGTTCATATATGTTTCTGTGCACTTGAATATATATATCCAATTATTATGATCTCAATCAGCATGACAGAGGAACTTGCCTTTTCTCTCACTGCATCTGTGCAGCAACAGGCATATCTTACTCTATGTGATTCTAAATTTAAAATCCCAGTTCTTGCTGATTAGTAAAGATTGGGCATGTAACATGTCAGAATCAGTAATAATTAGTGAATAAGTGAAGTAAATATTTACAGTGAAAATCACCTGCAGGGAGTGATGAAGATGTCAGTATCTTGAAGGGAATGAATCACATTTTGGAGACTCCTGTCATTTTAGTCTAATGACAGAAGTATCCCATATTACTAGCTTTTAGACTACTAAAGTTAGATGAATATTTTTCAGCCTGAGGGTTTATTTCTCTCGTTTATCCATTATAGCATTGCTACAGACTCTGCTGTGTATCTTGCGTAGATTATCATCCAAATATCTAGTCAGAAATCGATATGGAAACATATTTCTAAGTGAAAATGCAGGGGAATCGGAGTAATTTTAAATGTTTTGGTAAAATTTGAAGAAAAGGGAATAAATTGTAAACATAATTCTCATCTCTAGTGTAGGTTTACAATCTCTTCATATTTTGTTGCTTGTGTAAATTTGTAATCTGTACTTTCCTACAGTTCCTCTGTTCAGGGAAATATTTTCATACAGTGCCTTTATGTGCCTTAGCTATGCTAAGGCACATGGAGGACAGGGAGGTGATTCAAGACAGCCAGCATGGCTTCACCAAGGGTAAGTCCTGCCTGACCAACTTCGTGGCCTTCTCTGAGGGACTGACTACATCAGTGGACAAGGGAAGAGCTATGGATATCAGACGATATCCTGGATGTCTGGATTTGTGTAAGGCCTTTGACATGGTCCCCCACCCAATATCCTCCTTTCTGAATGGGAGAGAGATGGATTTTATGTGTGGACTGTTCTGTGGATGAGGAATTAGTTGGATGGTCGCATCCAGAGGGTAGTGGGCAATGTCTCAATGTCCAGATGGACATTGGTGACAAGTGGTGTTGCCCTGGGGTCTGTACTGGGACCAGTACTGTTTAATATCTTCATTAATGACATAGACAATGGTATTGAGTGTACCCTCAGGAATTTTGCAGATGACACCAAGCTGAGTGGTGCAGTTGACACACCTGAGGGATGGGATGCCTGGACAAGCTCAAGAAGTGGGCAAACCTCATGAAGTTCAACAAGGCCAAGTGCAAGGTCCTGTACCTGAGTTGGGACAACCCCCAGGATCAGTACAGGCTGGGGGATGAAGGGATTGAGAGCAGCCCTGCAGAGAAGGACTTGGGGGTACTGGTGGATGAAAACCTGGACATGAGCCGGCCACGTGTGCTCGCAGCCCAGAAGCCCAACCATATCCTGGGCTGCATCAAAAGTAGCATGGCCAGCACTTTGAGGGAGGGGATTCTGCCCCTCTTCTCCACTCTCGCTGTAATTCAAAATGGTTTTCGTTCTTCCATGTCCTCTTATGTGCTTTTCTTGCACAATTATGACCAGGATGCACTGCATGCTCTGTGTGGTCTGAAATTTTAGGCTGACTGATTCTGTTGGCCAAAATCTAGCGATGCTCTTGCTTTTGGTTCCATAGGAGTGTTATGAGGATCTTTCTTCTGTACCTCAGAAAGCTTTGAAGTAAATTTATAGGACCTTCATAACTCTACCCTACTGACAAACTTGGTTCAAACTGGCCATTCTAAAATTATCAGTGAGGAAGAACTAGCAGATATACAAACTGATGTAGAGATATACAGGCAACACAACTGCATAACCTTTATTTCCTTAGGTAAGTGTGGTAAAAATATACCACAGAGAGGATTTGTAATTAGTGTTATCTGGTTTTGAAAGGGCATCATAGTCGAAAACTTGAAAAATGTTGGTACCATTGAAGGTCTGCCTTACAGGGAATCTTATCCCTGTCAGTGGCTCACAGAACCTACTCTGATCCTCATTTTTTTCTATTCAGCAAGTTTCTAGAAGTGCCGATATACCTCAAGAAGCAGTACTAACCACTATAGAGGTGTTATAATCATTTTGTCCCTTCCATCCTCTGACCTCTGCAGTTGCAGATCCATTAATCCTGCCCCCCATCTCTTTTTCACCTATTCTTGTGGTTTGTGGCTGCCTAATCCTAGGGAAGGTTTTTAATCTTTGCAGTGTGTTACTTCTCATCCTCCCTTTTTGGTCCTGGGTGTGGTACTTGGGCACACGTCAGAGAAACTTCTGTGGAGGTCTAGTTGTTTTTGCTATCCGTATGAACCACAGCTTCTAGCTCAGATTTAAAGTTTTCCATGTGGTGTCAATAGTTCTTTAAAAGAATCGCTTCTAATGGAGAGGTACTTAAACTTCATGTTCCTAACATTTTTTAATATTATGGCCTTTCAGGATGCTCAGAATATAATGGAGCAGACATACTGTCATTTTTATGACAAGAGCAACAAGCAGTCCTCACAAATGTTATAATACATATATGAAAATTTGCCCCTTCTTGTAAAATAGAAAAGAGTGGGGTACAAAGACTGTCTTTCTTAAGACCTTTGAAAGCACCAGAAATGGCATTTCTGTCTGTGATTAGCTTAATGTAGTCATTAATTTTGCCTTTTGACGTACACATCACGGCAAGGAGGGTGGAGAGTGAGATTGTTCTTAGGTCATTTCCTCAGTGCTTCACTTCTGCTATTTCCCAGTGAATAGATTTCAAGTTGTATTGCCTCAGTTCTGTGTGGAATTTGTCTTAGTTATTTGACTGCTTTCTTTTCAAAGTCATGACCTTATGGCAACAGTGTACTAAAAGAATTATGAAATTACTTTCCCAAAGTGGGAGATTCATGAGCTGTAGAGATAGAATTTTCAAAAATTTCAGCTTACAGCATTTGCTCCTACAAAATATATGAATGACCATCTTGAGAACAATTTGGGAGAATAATATTGAGAACAATCTCGATGCTTTAAGAATTTTTTTATTCTGAGAATAAAATTTGAAGCTTACACAGTTCCTCTTTCTCAAAGCAGTTATAAAATCATTCTGCAGATAAATATAGTTCAGAAGATCAGGTCGGCTACATATACTGTAGAACGTCTTATGCCTTCTGTGACAGGTATTTGAATATGTATTTATGGACTTGCTGCACGTTAACTTTTCTGTTAATGTCAGGTGTAATGGGCATCGAAATAGGTTTGTGACTTCAGTATTATCTTCTGGACGCATTTTGCCTGAAAGACCGTTCTGGATTCCACTCCCTAACTCTGTTTTTCTTTGTTTCAGAAATGGTATTAATGCTGCTGCACTTTACTGCTTGTATATTCTGACAAATTTCTGGTAGTCAAAAGTAAACTGGAGTCAAAACCGGCCATTTCTTACAAGGGTACTGCGCAGTCTCCAAGTGATTTTGGAGTAGATCTCAGTTTTTCTTGTTCTCTTTTATGCCTTTTTATTTCAAGTCACAGTGTAGTCCCAAATTAACAAAATAAATGTGGAAGAAAAAAGAAAAAATACAGTTGATAACTTATTACATAAAACCTATTTTATATTTAGTTGTTTCTTTTTAAACTATAGCCATAAGAGCACTGAAGCAGTTTAAAGGCAAGAGTAATTCTTCTAGCAAGAGAGAAGTTGGTGACAAAGGGAAAGAGAAGAAAGATTTGGAACACCAGAGAACAAAGAGGAATCGCCAGTTTCCAAAAATATGGCTAACAAAATACTCCTGGTTAAAATATGATGATGAAAGGGGAATAATGTTTTGTGCACCCTGTCGTAAGCATAATGTGGATTTAGGGGAAAACATTCATAATTTTTGTTCTGGCACTGATGACTTCAAACTTGAATTTATAAACATACACCAGAGTAGTGAAGCTCATGCCTGGGCTACCTGCATGGAAGCTGCCAGTACTGCTTCACCAGATACAGCTTCTGCTGAGCAGATGTTGAAGAGCATGAACTCCATAACATTAGGCAGAGTAGAAAATATTTTTAGAACATGCCACGCTATTGCTAAATCTGGTCGTCCCTTTACAGACCTTGACTGGATGTGCAAACTAGATGATATGAAAGGAGTCGATATTGGTTCTGTATTTAGAAATGACAAGTGGGCAAGGATGTTTATACATTTTATTGCTGAAGTAGAAAGAAGAGCTTTGAAAGAGAAACTGGAGAAATGTAAATTCTTCTCTGTTATTAGTGATGGAGTAACAGATGGTATACTCAAAGCAGCTGCAGTTGTCTATGTACGCTTTGCAAATGAAGGAAAAGTCCATTGCCAGATTGTTGGGGTTCAACCTGTTCACAAAACTGATGCTTCAACTATAAAAAATGCAATTGAGGAAATATTGCAAATAAATCTTCAACTCAGTCTGGCAAGCGAAGACTGGTCAAGAAAATTAGTTGGTTTTGGAAGTGGTGGGACAGATGTCGTGGTAGGAGAAAACAGTGGGATAGCTAAACTTCTGAGGGAAGTTCAGCCTTGTATACAGTCTGTACATTGTTTTGCTCACCGCCTAAAGCAGGCTTACAAAGGAGCACTGAAAAATATTCAGCTATACAAGATCTTAAGCAATGTCTTGAGAAATGTATATCGCTTTTATCATAACTCACCTCTAAATAAGAATAAGCTCAAAGCCACGTATGAAGCCATTAATTTACGCCCAGCTATTCCTTCTCGCATTGGAGGCTCACAGTGGCTTCCTCGTCTACAAACAGCTCTACAGATTCTCCTGAAAGGTTATCCTGCAATTGTTCTACATCTGAGTAAGGTAAGTGATTTAAAATTTGGATGTACCTTCAGGAAAAATTAATTGCTCTGGCTAATTTTGGTCCACATACCTGATGCTTTCTTTTCCTGTGTTCATTTCCAGATTGAAAGAGATTCAAGAGCCTCAAACTGGCAGAAAGTCAAAGGCCTTTTACATCTCCTTCTGAGAAGGGAGGTAGTCAAGTTTTCTCACTTCCTGTTGGATGTCATCAATGTCCTCAACATTCTGTCACGTGTTACTCTGGATCACAACTCCTCCATTGCAGACATATTTGCAACCGTGCAATCAACGCTGGAAGCACTTCAAATGTATAAGACAAGGTCTAACATTTCTAACTGAACCATGATCTCTTAGAATATAATAAAAGAGTATATTATATATTGTTTTGTATTCTGTATCATTCAGAGCTGGTCCAAAGGAACGCCTGATGGAGACTGTTGGTCATTTTCATAGTTACCAGCTTGTTGGAAATGGAAATATTTCAGCAGTACGAACCAAAGTACTAAGTAATTTGGTGAAGAGGCTACGTGATTGTTTCTGTGATGCAAGTCAAGAAGTTTTGAGAGCAACTACTATTGGAAGTTTTAAGCTATGGCCTGGAGAAATGAAACAAGGTATAAAACTGTGATAAAGGCTACCTGAAGTGCACCTTCTAAATTTTTTAAAAGCATAAAAATATTTTTGTTTTGTCTCTCTTATAGAATTTGGTGAAAAAGAAGTGTCTGTCTTGACTAAACATTATGAAGTCATACTAGAAGCTGCTAGTGTGAAAATAGATGAAGTAGAAACTGAGTGGAGCATGTTGAAATTAGACCTGTATAACAGGTAATAAGAAAACTGCATTTGTGTCTGTTTATTGATTTACTCAGAAGGATTATGGAAAGACATTTAGTGGTAGTTATAATTATACTTCTTCCCATGCTTTTTAGATTTCAGAACATCCAGAACTTGACATGGGATTCAGTGAACTCAGATTATTCAAAGAAGTATCCCAACATCCTGACATTGGTAGATTTGATCCTAACGCTGCCGGCAAGCTCAGCTGAAACAGAGCGAGGCTTCAGTCAAATGAAACTCACCACGATGTGTTTGCACTCTAAACTAAGGTCTGAAAGTGTGACAGATCTTATGATAATTCAGATGAACTCTCCAGATATCAAAAAATTTGACCCCCAGAAAGCTATTCATTTGTGGAATGCTACTTGGCAGAGAAACAGAAGATTACAGGGACATGATATGTTGACAAATGAAAGACCAGATTACTCCTCTGAGTTTGAGTTGGAGAGTCTCTGTGGAAGTGACTAGATGAAAATTGAGAGGTTTTATTTCATGATCTTCCTGTAACATACATAGACACTTTAACAGAATACCTTGCAGAGTTAATAAAAGTGAAATTTTTATTTTTTTCATAATGTATTATAATGTTAAAATATGGCTTTTTGTTATGTTTACTGACGAATTACCAGTAGATATTTACATTTGCCCTTCTGTACCGGCAATGAACAAAAGTAATGGAGTACAATGTTAACCTTGGCAACATGTGGACAGAGGGATCTCTCATGACTTCTGATTGTTTATTGCATTTAGCTGAGTCATAATGCATTGCAGCCACTGGAGTTAATTGTCATCTTACTAGCAGGCTTAAATAGTTCAAGAAGGTTCATTGATTCTGAAAACCCTGATTTTCTTTTGACAAATGTGTGGAAAATCAGTGTGTTGTTTCTGTCAAATGATTCCTTGGCCTCTGTAGCCTATGAATTTTCGGTCATACCTTCTCTCCATATGTATGTGTTGCTACTTTTTGTTCTCTTCTGATTAAGGTTGAACATGACCTTCCACAGATTTTTGTCAGACTTCTCCTTCAGAAAACTTTCCTACAGAGGCAGAACAGATCCATTTTCCATTGCTGATTATTAATTGCACAAATCAGTCTTCCCATAGCAAATACTTTTACAGCCAGGGTATGACTAATATACTTCACAGCCTGAATGACTTTTTTTCCCTCTAAAAATGTTTGTGAAGATTGCAATAAGAATCCTGTATCTTGATTTTTAGTCTAGGAACTGAGAATGAGAATTGTTAAGAGACATATCTGATTTCATAATTTCATAATTCTACATGTTCTAAATGCAACTTTCTACTTGATAATTTCCAATCAATGTAAAGCATATTAGCAGAATGTATTTCTACCATCAAGAAAAAATGATTTTTTATCAAAAGATAACTGAAGTGAAATCATTAATGACTCTTCTTAGTTCTGCTAACAGTGATGAATGATGTCTGAAATTTATGGGTATCAGCTTAACTAACTTATGTGCTTCGCTAATCACAAAAGAAATTGCAGGCCTCATTAATCACTTATTTCAAAGGCAGAACCAAAACAAGGGCTTCAAGGACTGGTGAAGAAAACATATTGCTACAAGTAAGCGGAATTCACAGTAATTGGATGAAAGTCAAAGACAGCAGGGGGAGATCACGACCACCAACTCAATTCAGGACGAAAAGACTCACCGCCCTCCCCATGTCCCTGGAGCCTGTGCACTAGATTAAAATTACACTGTAACTTTAAATTGAGGCATAAGATATATAGACCAATAGGAAACTGCTGTGCATAACTCGGTATGTTTTAGGTGATGTAGAATATGCATATGTGTAACTAACTGTATAAATATTGTACTTGTTTGAATTTTGAGCTAGCTTTGTGGAATGCCACCTAGCTCCCACCTTTGTGCAAACTTATAATAAAAGAAATACCTTGACCCTATATGTATTTGCTTGGATACCAGATAAAGATCCCACTTTTTGGATAACATGAAGATGAACTAGAAATAATTTGTGAGAAATGAATGTGAGGTTGTTCAGTTCTAAATCATCCCTTTACTAAATCAAGATCAACTCTCTCCTTTCAATATAAAACATGCCTAGTAACTGCATAAGGTATACTATATATACACATACACACACACATATATAGTCTCTGTCTTGCATATATAGTCACGCTGCTTCTAGGTCTAGTAGAATTAATCTGTAGGGATCAGAAAAAAACATCAGTACAGTGCATTATATGGTTGATTAGAAAAGATCCATCATTGAAATAGCTTCATTTGTGATTTCTCAGGTAATAAAAATGTTTAGTTGTACTTTATCTAATAAGCAACAGGATATATATTATACAGGGTACCTTACTATATATGTGGCATTGCTAATTGTAAGGATTTTCTCTTAAATCACATAACACCAAGTTACTCGCCTCAAAGTTTGAAAATGTGTCCCCAGAATGTCCAACAGCAGAAGACAAAAACAAAGTAAGGGACAAAAGTATATTTCAAATCTATAACACTGAAGTCATTACCATGATGCATGGGTGCAGCATCACATTTTTAGTGTTAAATTTGAAGATAATGGATACATTGCCCTTGGAATACTAGCAAAATCTTAGTATCAAAACAAGTAGTTGCAAAGGGGTATGACAGAGTCATCCTTGTCTAAAAATAAGATGAAGTTTAGACAGACATTCTGTATCCAGTATATGGCCCTTGTTCTTTTTTGAAAAGCTTTTAAAATAGTCCACTGTAGAATGTCTGATTTGTGTTCCTTAGTGCTTTGGTGTCCTTCTGATTATATATTTTTTTTACTACTAAAATATTTTTTCTGCAAATAAATTTTATTTTCTATCATTCTTCGTAACTGCAGCTATGGAGAGGCGGTATCCCTGTCCTCTTTGTAATAGTTGGTTTTAACTGGAAAAGTACTGCTATGTTTTCTCATAATCTTCCTTTTGTAGGTGAAACTAGCAGAATTCCTTCAAATTTGCCCTCAGGACATGTTTTCAAAACCTGTGATGATTCTTGTTGCTTTCTTCTGGGCACTCTTTAGTTTCCATACATCCTTCTAGATCTGCAAATTCAAAAATTGTATGCCAGCAGAAGGCCTAATAGCTGAAAAGAATGCAAGGATTATTTCCAGTGTCTTCCCGTGTCCTTTCTGGCAATATTGTAATCTGCTGTAATCCCTGGAGCCTTTTCTACAGAAATTTAACTTTGGCAGTAAGATTCCCACTGTGATATTTATGGAGTTCATTATTTCAGCCCAGGGTGGCACTAGGCATTTATTCTTATTGGATAATGTCCTTTTTATGCTAGAGTATATCTCCAACTTGTAAAGTTCAGTTCTTCAATGTGCTTGAAGTCTTTTCGTGATTGGCTTTATCTGCAATGTAATAAATGTATTAATTTGTGCAGTCTGTTTCCTCAAAGTACTTTGATCCATTTCCAGTGAAATTTACTTACTGATTTTGACCATCTCTCTAGTTTTTCAAAATCTTTTTGAATTCTTTTTCCAAATGCTTGCTATCGCTTCTAAATAAAAGTGTTTCTACATGTTTAGTAAGTTCATTTTCTGTTCAGTCCCCTGCAGCATTGAACAAAAACCTATTTGGTTTGGTTTTGGTGGGTTTTTTTTGGACTTGTCAAAAAGATTTTGTAAAGAGCATACCTGTTTTGAAACCAGTCTTGTTAGGCGGACAAAGTCAATTCTGGGAGTTGTTTTTCTGTTCTTTCCTGGAGGACATTATTTCCTTCTACCACTTGCAGAGTACCGTTTGCAGACGCCAGTATTCTATTCTCAGCGCTATCTGTGTAGCTGCCCACTCATAGTATCTCTCCGTGATTATAAAGCGTTGGCAACCCCTGAATTAAACTGATGAATCACCTTTTTTTCTTGTAATATAATCAGATATTAAAAAACAGTTCCATGCTCTACAATATATAGCCAAATACGTTAAATCTAGACAATATAGCTAAAAATACATTGAGAAAAGTTATATGGTATCTTTTTCATATGCATATGAGGGATTTCCTCTCTCTGAGACTTCCTTATTCCTTCTAGGTATGTCATGAGCAGGAATTAGGTCACACTCCATTTGAAGTTTATGAACTATTATAACTTTTTGAAGATGCTTTGGAGTTTTCACACATCAGAAGTTTCAGGAGACATACTAGAGTGAAAGAAATTACCCTAGAGCACATCAGTAATTTTATAATTAATAGATAGAAAGTAGTTTAGCTCTGAATGAAAGAAAGGGATGTTTCTTCAAATTTACCACAGAGGAAAAAAAATGGGTAAGCACTGAAGATCACCTGACAGTGCTTAAATATCTCAGAATAATTTATTTTCCATAGGCTTATGTCAACTAATGTCAAATTTACCTGAAAACTATGCATGCTCTATAATCCAATAAAAGTTCTTTAAATTGTGATTAATGTTTTAGACTCCAATCCTGTAATCCCATTTCAGACATTATCTCTTGATTCAAGTTCCTTAATTTCCTTGCCCGTCAAATACTTTTTAGGTATTTTTCTGAAGTCACGTAGCCTCACAAAAAGTGACATGATGATATTAGTGTCCTTTTAGAATTTTGTGCAAGAAAACAAAATTCCATTTCATTTTAGTAAGCCAGAAACTCACAGGAAATAGAGGAACAGCATTTTTTATTGTCATATAAGGAAATTGTAGTAGGAATTGAACAGTTAAACCATAAAATAATGTGAGAGAAAGAAGTTAGATTGCCAGAGTACTAGGGATCAGATGTGGAAGAGGAAATGTTTAGTAAAACATGAAATAAAAAAGATAGTATCTGGGCTTTTCATGGTAAAGCACTAGGCAATTTAAGACTGCAAATAAGATGTCAAAATTTTTTGTTATTATTTTAATATAAAGTTTTCTTTGGCTCCTTAGTGGACCATAGCCTATTCTCCCCATGAACCACTAAAAAGTTACCTGGTTTATTGAAAGTTCTATGAAGTCACCCAATAATGATACTTCTGTGATGTCGGCTTTATTGTGCTGTGTGGAAATCATCTGATTCTTCTGGCTTGCAGTTCTCATCAAAATACAGGTTTCTGGTTACCTTAAAATTGTTAAATCAGCAATCAAAGGTGCAGCAGTAAACAGCCTAACTCAAATGATTTTTAAAAAGTCTTCTTTCTCAAAGTAAATAACTCAAAAAACTTCAAGAGGTGACATCAGAGTACTGTTACCAGTCTGCCAGTATTTTTTCCCAGGTTTTGCTTTCATGCTGAAATTTATGGTAGGACATATAAGGCTTCAAGCCCAGCTGTTTCTCCCTTCCTTCTTCATGTCCCAACAGACTTTAAGCTTCCTAAATCTATTTTTTCCCTGTTCTTGTCAGGCTTATATATGTATAGGATTTCTCTGCTGTATTAATACATACTGAGGCATTACTCCTGTTTTTTCTGATTGGAGGCAAACAGGTCTACAGAGATTGTAGATTATTAATTCAAATTGGCAATTTGATTTCAAATACTGACCTTATGAAATTAATATTCATACACATTCTTAATATTCATACCACTTAAATCTTTCTTCATAAATTTACCAAATTTCACTTCACTATTCCACTTGAAAAAAAATAGTTTGTTAGCCACAGAATGTGCACAGCTGCGCACATGAAAGGTAGTTTGACTGGTTTGATGCTATGGAAGTGATCATACCATGACAAAATCAGCTTTGTCTTTCAAAATTTAGATAATTTGAAACTTATTTTACATTTTTACATGCAGTGGTTTCACAGTAAATCTTCACTGAGCCAGCAAAGTCCATTTCTGAAAGAAAAGACTCATATCTGTCTGTTGAATTTTGGTATACATAATTTTGTGTTTTAATACTGTGGATGAAGTTTGACATTTCTATTTGCTTATAAGAAAACCCATGCCTATTTTAAAAAATAAATAGGTTTTGTTACAGTTATTTACTTTTATCTTATGATTTCTTTAAAATAAAATTGATGGAGCTATTTATAACTCCCATTAGCTAAATCTGAAAAGCTTTTTAAGCAATTCAATTTTATTTCAACGTTTAACAGACAATGGTCTGTGTTTTCCATCCTGTTCTCTAACACACGCTTGCAAGAGTAGAGATAGATTTATGATTGATTAAAATAGAGCAAAGTGAAAGAAAAGTTGGTAGGTATTCAATACACAGAAAATGTGTGTGATTGGTATTGGTGAGCTGCTCATTAACTGTCAGTGTAGACTACGTGAGGATAGGTTAGTGATCACAACACAGATCAGGACAAGTATCAAAAGAATTGCATTGTACTGGATTATTTGACATTTTGCTATTAGACAGGCCACACAGGATTTATTTTAAATTAGAAAATGTTATGTTTGGCTTGAAAGATATTATCACTATGAATAATATGTAACAGCAAAATAAATAGTTTTCCCATATGGCCATTAAAATAAGAAAATAGATTTTCTTCAATAAGTCTATTTGAAATGGTAAATAGATTTTTTTTATATATTTACTTTCTTTTACTAGGTTTTATACAAAAGAAAGCATTTATTGACATTTTTATTTACTTGATTACTTTGAATCTTGGAACGAATTGCCTTCCTGATGCGTGGATGAACTTAATGCTTCCAGATGTAAGTTAACCCCTATTTTCATTTCAGCTGAATTATTGTTTTGTGTAGAGGATGCAGCATTGTCCTTACTGTGATACAGTCAAGAATGTAAATATTTTAGTTGTTATATTCTAGCATTATCAGTTTTTCCTTAAAATTTTTCTGTTTCACTAGAGAAAGATTCTGGAAGCCACTGTGCCAGAAATAAAATTATTTTGTCAGCATCATATTTATTTACAATTTTCAAATTATATCAGTTCCAGGAATTAAAATAAGACTGTTCATGTTCTTCATTCCAAGACAGGAGAATAAAATCTGGAACTGTGTGTCTTTAAACTTATTTATCCAAGATTTTCAGATTTAGGAATGTGAAGAATTATAATTTAGTCTTTCCAAATCCTCCATCACTGAATTCTCTGATTAATTTTACTTTCAGATGTTGCTGGTAAGCCTATGGGATGAAAAGGCTTACTGGTTTTAGCATATTTTGGTAATTATTTCTGACAGTAAGCCATGATTCACATGAAGATTTTAATTGGATTTTACATGAGGGAAACAGCTTTATTCAAATATTCTTCACACAGATGAACTGCATGAGTAAACCATTTTAAAATTTCTGAGGAATGGATTTCCACTGAGTTTAGTGGAAACTAGGCACAGCTGTCATCATCAGTATATAAAAATCTAATCTTAACACAGGAAATTCATTATGTGGGGAAAACTATGAGTCAAACATTGTTTATTAATAGACCGCATGTGCATATATCCCATATTCTTTATTCTTGAGAACTTTTAGTGCTTATTAGTACTATTTTTATTTAACAGAATTTCCTTTCCTTAAAAGCACCATTTTAAAATGAGACTTTTAAATTTGTAGTGAAAGCACAACCTTACATAGAAAAGGAAATGAGTGAAGCATAAGCTAATGTATACATTTTTTCTGTACAAGCTATTCAGAGCTGAGCTCACCATTTCATCATTGCGTGACTTCATAGAATTTCAGATAAGTTTCAAATTATAACAAGTGGTGCTGTACCTGCCAACACGAGGGCAGATGACATCTACAACATTACCAAATTGTCTCCCTCTGTGTTGCGCCAGGCCCTTATCCCTGTGAACACATTGCTTCCTTTTTAAACCCCAGTGTGGAGCAAACCAGGCGCTTCCCTTGAGGAGGAAATCTGAGTGTGTGGCAAATGGCAGTGCAGAGGTACATAGTAGGGTCTCACCACACCAGTAGTGCAGAAACAGACCGTGCCAGTTTTGTTCCCTCTCTCAGATACAGCCTTTGCAATGGTGTGTCAGGAGATTTTACTTGTGTTCTCCTGTTTGTGTTCTGTACCAGGCTCTGCTACCCGTAGGCAACATCTTTAGTGGTAAAAAGGCACATGTGGCAAACTGCAGAGCAGCTTTTCTTATGCTGCTTTTTTCTAACTGAAAATAGTGCCGGAGCAGAGAAAATCCATGTGGTGGACACCTGCAAGAGTAAGCAAAATAGGGCCAAGGCACAGGCCCAAGCATTTGCCAGATTTTGTACTCATGCTGTTGTCAATACAATTCTTAGCACTCTCACAGATGGAGCATGCTCCAGAGTTAGCAAGTACTAATGGCCATTATCTCATAGGCTGTTTAGATGTAGACCCCTATTTAGGGGGTCAGAGTATTTATTTAGAGGGGTATCAACTGTGCATGCCAGCTAGCCTCAGGGATAGACAGTAGTCTGTGGCCTGTTTTGTTTAGTGATACATGTCCTTTATACATCATCTCAATCTCACTGCAGAACCTTGTCCACCCTAACCAGGAAAAAGACCGAAGTATACATAGTCTATATAAAGTGTATGTTTATGCACACATATTTGATAATATTTATTGCTTTGTTTTTGTAGTTACAAAATCTGGCGTCTGCATTCACAGTGACCTCAGAACTTACTGACTGGCGCAGATTCTTGCTAGCAGCAGCACAGCCTTGGCCAGTGCCATCAGTGAAACAGCTTCTGGAGATGCTACGTAGCTTCAAGTCTGGTGATGTAGCTGGATCAGGCTTTGTTACAAAGGAATACTATATGCAGGTTATAATTCTTTTTTCCTTTGAATAATATTCTTTTGCTAAGCTCTCTGAAGTGAACGATATAATGTTGGGTTTATTCACAATCAGAAATTCAGTCTGAACTTTAAATGTTTTGTTTTTTGAGGGTGCTTTCTAGTGAAAATTGTCTTCAGGAAACTGAAGGCCTACTATCTATCTTATCCATAGGTCCACGAATCGGGCTAGTTAAGCTTACGTTTTACGTCCATTTCCTACTAGCCACATTAATTAATTTCAAATGAAATTCCTTCCTGTTCTAAATAAACTATTCTATTAGCACTTTGACTACTATTAGCATGTTTGACACTGTATCTATAAGACAAAAAATTTGCTCCAAACAGAAATAAGTATTATAGTTTGGGTTCGCCAGCTCTACTTTAATGAAATATTTCTAGAATTTTCCCAATAAGGAATTTTTGCTAATGAAGATTGGTTTTCAGACCTCGAATCCATGGAAAATTACAAAATTCTTTGATCCATTTTCTCTAAAGACAACTTCACGTAATTCAGCAAGGTATTTCAGGAAGCAAGTTTCATGAAGGAGTATTAAGAATACATTTTTCTTCTTTTAGCAAAATTCTGCTCATTAAATTGTCCCTTACTTCTACTTTGGATTCTTAATCATACTTAGGACGACTACTGATTCACTCTTTCATTGCGTACTACCCATATATGTCATATGTTAGTATATGTACATATCTATCTACATGTATGTAGATGTATACATGTGCATATACACACAGAAGTCCTACAGTTCTCTGAGTTTGTATTTGGTGATACTAAAATAATTTTCAAACTTTAAAAAATAAATTTCATAGGACCTTTATTGGAGTTTGTTGTCCAATCACCTAGTATTGGTTTTCATAAAAAAATAAATAGAGGCTGTGTTATTCCAGAAATCTATCTGTTTCAGAACAACTTTGATTAATTTAAAACTTCCAGGAGTGCCTGCCAACCCCTACACACCCCTGACCTGCAAAGAAACAAATTCTTCAAAGCCAGAAACCTCACAAAATGTGCACATCTATCTACATCTATTTGTCTATTGATGTGGTAATTTCAAGTGTGAGAGTTTAAAAATACGCTAACAGTTACAAAACATGCAGACTGTGAATGTACATTTTTAACACAGAATCCTAGTTCAAATATAATATTAACTGAGCAATTAATTTACGCACTTCAGGATCGGAATAGGTTCACATGTAGTCAATGACAGTAAATAGGCAATGGTGTATACTCACTTGTTTACAGACCTAACCTCTGTTAGTTCTTCCAAACTTCCATGAGAGTGATGACTCTGAACTTACAGTCTCATACAGTTTCTTAAACACAAAGAAGGACTAAAAAGTTCATAAACACACAGGTAACTCCACAGCTGAACCTCCTTTTTCAGAAGAGAACTATATAAGTAGACACATAACTTAGGTGCTCAAGAGAACAGTGGGGCAACTTCCAGAGACTATCCAAAGCAACTCAGTTCAAATTTTGCTCTGCAACAGATTCATGTTTCAAATAAAATTTGTGATATCTGTCACCCCTATTTCATGTTTGAAAATATGACCAAAGCTTTCTTCAGTTAAAAACCTCACGAAAACCCTGTATATCAGGTCCTACAGGTCATGTTACTGACAGTACTGTGGCTTGGTATTTTTGCATATACAGTTATGACAAGAACAGGAACAGAATTTTTTGGACTTAAAGTTTAGTCATCTAATTTCATATTAATTGATAAGAAACATCTAAATTTTTTTAATTGTAAAATTTTGTTGTAGCCTTTGAAGAAATTTATCGCAAATTTTATGAGGACAGTCCTCATAAAATATCTTTCTTATTCATTTCTTTCTTGAAAAAAACCATGATTCATGTTCTGTGGAACATGGCACTAGAGAATTAATGAGTCAGTGCAGTCCAGAAAATTAAGGAAAGAAGAATAGCAGACAGTTAGTAAAATAATTGTGCATAAATTGTTATCATTGATGTTATAAATGTATCATGAACAGCCAACCATCTGATACATTTCTGGTGAAGGTCTCCAAGAAATTATGAAGTCTATATTCTTGCTATTAATTTGCTCAATTTTACCAGCTAACACACATGGGGAAAAAGCAGAAAACTAGCTTTACTAATTTCTTTTCCTTTCTGAAAATCTCTTGTAACTTCCTGTTCTTATTGTCTTGCTTTGTAAAGAAATTACGTAATAATAATGCAATATTTTATATAATCAAGAATGTACTAATTCACCTGAGATGTGGAAAAGGATATTACTATTGAGATTTATAACTTTGTTACAATATTTTAACTTAATGCCTACACTGGCAGACTATTGCATCTGTCATTACATGCATTCAAAATGTCATGAAACTTCATTTTATTTTACTGTTGTAACAAGAACCAATGACAAGCAATGTTCATTGAGAATACCAGGAAGAACCTTCCACTGGGAATCTGAGGTGCCCCAGCTGGCCTCTCTGTCTGCACCTGTACTAGTAAACTACACAGTGCTAGCGAGCATCCCCAGGTAGCAGTACTCAGTTGTCCATACGGTGACATTTTTTGCACAACTCAGTGTGGTTTAACATGGGCCACTTCCAAGCAAGTCTGTGTTTCTGTAGGCAGTCTGTTCATAGCCATCCTGTTTTAGAAGGTAAGATCTAGTTGATATTTCCTGTGTGTTGGGTTGAGTATTGGAGAGTTGGTTCTGGGCACCTTTAACTTACGGTTGCAGGTGTACCTCTAGGCATTACAGAACACTTACTCTTGTTGTTGGGAGCACGCAAGCATGGGAAGAGCCGTGCCTCTGTTATTCATTATACTGAAGGACATTATATTATTATACAGCCTAAAGACCTCTTCATTTTAATATGTGAAAATAAATGACTTTTTTTTTTTTTAACTCAGGTTGGCTTGTGGTTCAATGGAAATGATGATCGAAGCGGAACAAAAAGTTGCACCGAACCTTTGCCTTTAGATAGGCTAAGACATCTCATAAAGGTAACTTTAAAAATATAGGTATTTTGAAGAGACCACCAACTATTCTAACCTGAGAGGTCTCATTTAAAAGTTTCTTGGATCTCTCTTTTCAGTGGTTTCTCAGGTCAGGTGTTGCTTCAGAACATGAGTTCCATATATAGTAAACTCTAAGTTAGAAAGAGTGTAGAAAGGAATCTAAGAATTCTCCTTCAGTATTCTAAGTCATAGTCCACTCAGAAAGACTTAATTATTCCTGTTCTCCTTTGAACCACTTTAATTTTGCTATACAGTAACCAGCTTTGTAAAGAATGGGAGGCAAATGTTCCTTGCCTCTAAGCGCGTGGAAGTCTTAACGGAAGAGGGAGGTACCAGTGTGATCTGAATAGAAGGAAATGTTTTGGACCTATTTGTCATGATACTAGATTTTATTAATTTCTCCTTGTTCTGTGAAAGTCCTCAATCTAGAAAAAAAAATACTACCGTTTCTGTTTCCTGGAATGACTGAGGCACACTTCTGATTCCTCTTGATTTACACAGCCTCAACACATTTTTAAAGATACTATCATTTATCAGCAGTCATTACTTTATTTCGTCCTTTCCTCTACAGTCTTTGATTTGTATTTGATTAAATTCCACTTGAAGAAATTAATTTACATGTTTTCATCCTTTTATAGTTTTTCTTCACTTTATTTGCTGATACCAGAAAAGATCCTGCTCTGCTCAACTATACTGAGATGCTACTTTATTTTGCCTGCCACTCTGATCCAGTTGAAGGTGTTTACAGAGCACTTAGCATTGCTACTGGAACATATATTCATAGAAAAGAGCAAGCTTCTCTTCCACGTGCGGTAAAATATTACAGTAAAAGATTACAGAATAGTAGCAGTGCTTGAAAATTATAAATTAGCTAGATTTCTATGTATTTTCTTATCCTAGGTAGCTCTAGTCCTTACAAGTAGTCCCACTGACCTCATGGGACCTCTGCAAATAGTTCCACTGACTTTGGTAATAATACTCAGAAATATTCTTCCAAAAGCCTGAAAATTTTCTTTCCAAATAATAATGAAAGTTTAAGATATTTACTGGTAGCTACTCCTTGTACAGATGAACGGAGGACATTCTTTGACCTAATATTAGACAGTTAAGTCCACCTGTCAATCCACAGGAATTAGACTGTAGTGTGGCTTATGGTATTGTTATGATCTAAAACCTAATATTATTGCTGGTCTTACTTTCTTTTCCACTGTGTTTCTTTGGGGTATTTAGAACTATATAGACCTTTGTTGTTATTTTCAAGTGTTTCTGTTTACCGGTAAATCAGAAGGATTAATAACTAATAATTAGTTTCACATGAAATTAATTTAAGATTATTTTTAGAACCATGATGAATGCATTGTCACATCAAATGAAGCTGGGCTTTTGAGCATTGCAAGTATTTGTGGAGTATGTTGTTATTTTTAGAGTCTCAAAACTTCCATTAGTGCACTGCATGCATCCGTTGCTTATTATTGAAGTATAAGTAGTTTCTTGAGAAATAATATCTGTACCTGTAGACACCTTGGAAAGAGCTCATACTTCTAGATAACAAAATGTTTCACTCTCCTATCACAACCTTAGCGACTCTAGCATTTGCCTAATACTTAAAATACAGTTGTGTTCTCCAGAAACAGTTTAGAAAGGGCATTATTTTACCACACACAGTTAACCTTCTGCTTACTCCTAATTAAATTTTATTACTTCAAATGACAAAATATATTATTGTACTCCCCTTTTTCTGCTTTCATTTGGCACAAGAGAGTTTTTGTACATGTGAGAGACGGAATAAGACAATTTCCACAGAATGCTGTCAATTAGATATGGTAGATCGGAACTTCATTTCCCATATTTCAGTGGAAAGTTCTAAGTCTCATGTCACTGGATATAAAGCAACACAACCTGTTCTCCTGCTTACTGTTTTCTACTTGGTTTGATCTGTTTGATTGGGACTTTGGTGAGATTGTAAGTAACTGCACTGGCATTATCACCCATGTATCAATGACTTCTTAAGCCTGTGAGTCACAGGTAACGGGAAACATTTCCCTTCAATCTGGAATTTACAACATATTTCTGATAAGTAAGAATTATAACCCATCCAACCTGAAAATTTCCTCATGCTTAGTTTCCCACTCAATGTGTTTGCTCTGTGAATCTGTGCTGTGTCTGACATATGTCTCACCATGTAGTGTACAAACAGTTTGTGCGCCTAATTTATCTTGGGGAGTGCCATAGAAACCTAGAAATATCCAAGATTAGATGTTAAATGATTATCTTCCATGTGTGGATTCTCTTTGACCTTATGGTCATTTTTTGTAGGTTGGTGGTCAGAATTGCAGGACTGATTGAACATCATTTTAAGCTTTTTTTTTTCTTCTAATGCCTTATGTTCCGTATGTGTACACTTTCACAATAATGTGGAATATAGGAAAAAGAGAATAAATAAAATCCTATTCCACTGAAGTGAATGAGTTTTCACCGTTGGCTTTCGTAGGACCAGCATTCCATGCAGGATATTCAACAACCACAAGGGGGCAAAAAGTAAATTATGAATTGCTGTAATGTCATGGTTGAGTCAAGCTCCATCAAATAGAAAGACATAGATCCCTCAGACAGCCAGAGTGGTTTTCAGCACCAAATTAAGAACCTAAACCTTTGTCTACCTATGGCTGTTTACATGTGATCGATGTATCATGGTTCTCGCTACAGGTACTAGAAATCTAGTATATATTCTCAGTAGAATATTCATCAGTTGAACATAAACAGCTATCAAGCTCATCTCAAAGAAATTTTGTAATACACCTTAGATAGCCAGCTTCTAAGTAGGCACTTACATAGAAGCGCCTAATTTAAGTTGACTCTTCTCCTTTTCTTCTACTCTGCTGAGAATTTTAATCATAGAATTGTAGAATAGTTTGGGTTGGAAGGAACCTTAAAGATCATCTTGTTCCAACCCCCGTGCCACTGGCAAGGACGCCTTCTGCTAGACCAGGTTGCTCAAAGCCCCATCCAACCTGGCCCCCTTCGAGGGAGGGGGCAGCCACAACTTCCCTGGGCAACCTGTTCCAGGGCCTTACCACCGTCATTGTAAAGAATTTCTTTCTTATACCTAATCTGAATCTACCCTCTTTCAGTTTAGAGCCATCACCCCTTGTCCTATCACTACATGCCCTTGTAAAAAATCCCTCTCCAGCTTTCTTGTAGGTCCCCTGAGGTACTGGAAGGCCACAGTAAGGTCTCCCTGGAGCTTTCTCTTCTCTTCTCTTGGCTAAGCAGCCCCAACTCTCTCAGCATTTTCTCACAGGAGAGGTGCTCCAGCCCTCGGATCATTTCTGTGGCCTCCTCTAGATATGCTCCAACAGGTCCATGTCTGTCCTGTGCTGAGGGCTTTAGAGATGGACACAGGACTCCAGGTGAGCTATCATCAGAGTGGAGCAGAGGGGCGGAATCCCCTCCCTCGACCTGCTGGCCACACTGCTTTTGATGCAGCTCAGGATATGGATGGCCTTCTGGGCTGTGAGCACACATGCTGAATCATGTCCAGCTTTAGATCCACCAATAGCCCCAGGTCATTCTCGGCAGGGCTGCTCTCAATCCATTCTCCGCCCGGCCTGTATTTATGCTGAGGATTGCCCGACCCAGGTGCAGGACCTTGCACTTGGCGTTGTTGAATTTCATAAGCTTTGCACAGGCCCACCTCTCAAGCCTGTCAAGGTCCCCCTGGAATGGCATCCCATACCTCAGGCGTGTTGCCTGCACTACACAGCCTGGTGTCATTGGCAAACTTGCTGAGGGTGCACTCAATTCCACTGTGAGTGTCGCCGACAAACACACTGAACAGCATTGGTCCCAGTACTGACCTCTGAGGAACACCACTCATCACTGGTCTCCACTTGGAGCCGTTGACCACAACTCTGTGAGTATGACCATCCAGCCAATTCCTTATCCACCGAGTGCTCCATCCATCAAATCCATGTCTCACCAATTTAGAGACAAGGATGTTGTGTGGGACCGTCTCAAATGCTTTGCTCAAGTTCAGGTAGATGACATCAGTTGCTCTTCCCTTATCCACCAATGCTGTAACTCCATTGTAGAAGGTGACCAAATTTGTCAGGCATGATTTGCCCTTAGTGAAGCCATGTTGGCTGTCACCAATCACTTTCTTATTTTCCATGTGCCTTAGCACAGTTTTCAGGATGATCCACTCCATGGTGTTGCTGGGCACAGAGGTGACACTGACTGGCCTGTAGTTCCCCGGGTCTTTGTTTTTACCCTTGTTAAAAACGGGGGTTACATTTTCCCTTTTCCAGCCACTGGGAACTTCACTGGACTGCCACGACTTCTCAAATATGATGGATAGTGGCTTAGCAACTTCATCTGCCAGTTCCCTCAGGACCCATGGATGCACCTCATGAAGTCCCATGGACTTGTGCACCTTCAGGTTCATTAGATGGTCTTGAACCTGATCTTCTCCTGAAATGGGCAGTTCTTCATTCTCCCAGTCCCTGCCTTTGCCTTCTGCGACTTGGGCAGTGTGGCTGGAGCACTTGCCGGTGAAGACCAAGGCAAGAAAGTCATCGAGTATCTCAGCTTTCTCCATATCCTGGGTAACCAGGTCTCCTGTTTCTTTTCAGGGAGGGCCCATATTTTCTTTAGTCTTCTGTTTATCACCGACGCACCTTAAGAAGCATTTCTTGTTGCCCTCGATGTCCCTGGCCAGATTTAATTCTATCAGGGCTTTAGCTTTCCTAACCTGTTGGCTGGCTGCTTGGACAATTTTTCTATGTTCCTGACAGGTTACCTGTCCTTGCTTCCACTCTCTATAGGCTTCCTTTTTGTGCTTGACTTTGTCCAAGAGCTCCTTGTTCATCCACGCAGGCCTCCTGGTGTTTTTGCCTAACTTCCTCTTTGCTGGGATGCATCACTCCTGAGCTTGGAGGAGGTGATCCTTGAATAATAACCAGCTTTTGTGGACTCCTCTTCCCCCCAGGGTTCTACCCCTTGGCACTCTACTGAGCAGATTCATCAAGAGGCCAAGGTCTGCTCACCTGAAGTCCAGCGTAGTGAGCTTGCTGTGCACCCCCTCACAGCCCTGAGGAACTTGAACTCCACCATTTGATGGTCACTGCAGCCAAGGCTGCCCTTGAGCTTCACATTCCCCACCAGCCCCTCCTTGTTGGTGAGAACAAAGGCCAGAGTAGCACCTCTCCTCATGGACTCCTGTATCACTTGGAGAAGGAAGTTACCATCAACGCAGTCTGGAACCTCCTGGATTGCTTATGCCCTGTTGTGTTGTCCCTCCAACAGGTACTGGGATGGTTGAACTGCCCCATGAGGACCAGGGCTAGTGAACCTGAGGCTGCTCCTAGCTGTGTATAGAGGGCCTCGTCTGCTCAGTCTTCCTGGTCAGGTAGCCTGTAGCAGATCCCTACTCTAACATCACCTGTCCCTGTGTTCACTTGAATCCTGACCTGTAAGCTCTCAGTCAGCTCCTCATCCATCTCCAGGTGGAGCTCCATGCACTCCAGCTGATCACTGACATAGACAACACCCCCTCCTTGTCTCCCCTGCCTGTCCTTTCTAAAAAGCCTGTATTCTTCCATTCCAACACTCCAGGCATAGGAGCCCTCGCATCATGTCTCCATGATGCCGATGAAATCATAGACCTGCAGGTGTGTGCATGTCTGTAACTCCTCTTGTTTATTCCCCATGCTGCGTGTATTTTCATAGAGGCATTTAAGGTGGGCCTCTAATGAAGCTCACTTACTGGCTGGAGTTCCTTTGTGCTGCTCTTCAGGTGCTCTCCTGCTGGCCTGTGATCATTCTCCAGGCTCTGCGCATCTGCTGCTGGGACCAGCATCAAACTGGTAGGAGTGGAATGGATTGAGGTGCCCTTCCCCCAGCAATTTTAGTTTAAAGCCCTCTTCACCAGCTTGGCAAGCCTCTGACCGAAGATGCTCTTCCCTTTCTCTGTCAGGCAGAGCCCCTCAGTCCATAGTAGATCAGGTTTCTCAATTTTATTCCTGTAGTCTAAGTAACCAAACCCCTGGTTGTGGTACCAGTCCTGTAACGATTTGTTGATTTGCCACATCCTATCGGCCCTTTCAAACCCCTTCCCTTTGACTGAGAGGATTGAGAAAAAAATTGTCTGTGCTTCAGTCTCTCATTGCTGCTCTCTGGGCCCTGTAATCCTTCTTGATACTCCTCAGGCTGCTCCTGGCTGTATCGTTGGTGCCCACATGAAACAGCAGCAGCACAGAGTGTGGACTGTACAAGGCTTGGTAGCTCTTGGTGATGTCCCTGATACAAGCCGCTAGTAAGCAGCACACCTCTCTAGAGAGTGCATCAGGTAATGACTTCTCATTGGTAGCTCTCTACAGAAATATGCCTGAAACTTTAATGATATTAATAGGAGAAGATCAGGCAAACATATTCTAAAGACTTCTATTACTTTTACTAACTTCATAGCAAAGACCCTTTCACTTCAATGCTTAACTTTGAAGTCTCAATAATTTTTTTCTTGGTTGTGTAGTTCTTATAGCTAAATATAAATGGTACAGTGGGAGACAGAAATTCCTAAGTGCCGATACTTATGTAATCTCCACTGCGGGGTGTTAGAGGGTGGGTGTCAGGAGGATGGGGCCAAACTCTTTTCAGTGGTGCCCAGCGACAGGACAAGGGGCAATGGGCACAAACTGAAGCATGGGAAGTTCCATCTGAATATGAGGAAGAACTTCTTCACTCTGAGGGTGGCGGAGCACTGGAACAGGCTGCCCAGGGACGTTGTGGATTCTCCTTCCCTGGAGATATTCAAGACCCGCCTGGACAAGGTCCTGTGCAGCCTGCTGTAGGTGACCCTGCTTCGGCAGGGGGTTGGACTAGATGACCCACAGAGG
>Ga0065711_1002668_pt1 | contig 40364 bp, 17 predicted proteins | sample Hoacrofraction12_FD_59098 | JGI IMG/M metagenome (GOLD analysis project Ga0065711, IMG submission 59098) | Hoatzin crop microbial communities from Cojedes, Venezuela - Epithelial fraction 12 v2 (version 2) | ecosystem: Host-associated > Birds > Digestive system > Esophagus > Crop | place... | reverse complement strand
ATTTCTCGGAAATACAATGAATATGTATATTGTGATTCTATCTAACCTCAAATGACAGGGTGTTTGGCGCGCACGTTTGGAGGAGAGATCCCCCGTGTGCCCGGCGCAATCATAAAGAATACCTGCTTAATAGCCCTCTGACTGAGTCTTCAACTCCGGCTTTTCACGGTATCATCTTCGTGCTCTGCACGGAATGCATGGAGGGCAGTGCACATCTTCCATTCTTCAGTGCCTCTCAGTTCTGGCTTTTGCTTAGTTGTAGCATTCTGTGGCGTTTAGTCCATAGTTTTGTCTCTTCTAACCTTCTGAAGTAAATAAAAATACAAGTTTATAAAAATTTGCAAATTACAAATAACTAATCCTCCTTATTTTGTGCAGTACTTTTAAATAAACTGAGTTTGCAAAACCTGTAAATATGAATGATATACAAATGCGTTTGTGTTACTTAAAATCTAAGTGACTGTGCTCCTGGGAACAATTTTTTTTGGTTTGGTTTGTGATTCTTTCTCACTCTTTCCACAGTAATTAGACAAACAGAAAGTTGTGTTATATGCAGTATTTTAAAACTCAACCGCCTTTTCCAAGTGTATAATTCATAGGAAGAATTAGCCAGCATTCAGATAGAAAGAACTGTGCTAATATAGGCTGCTCTTACAGCTCTGCAGTTATGCCATAGAGAGACAGGGACCTTCAAGATAATTCCTTTTCCTGGTCATGGGTTTACTGAGAGAATTGCTGCCTGTGAACTGAGATGAACCTGTTGCCATTTATGGCTAGGAGAAACCAATATAGGAGGTATGGATCTGACACTGTCAGGCTTTTTAGAACTTTCCAGTCAATTGAAGAGTGCCACTCTTCTCTTTTACAAATAGGCTGTTTTTTTCTGGTTAGATTGTCAGTGTTGACAACTTAGTTAAAAATACCTACTTTCTTATTTTGTGTACAAAAGCCAGAAAGACAGAGTGAAAGCAGCTCTGGCAAAAGCCAGCACCCGATTATTTGCTACTGCGTGATGTTTAAATTGCATGTGACCTGGAACATTCACTGGACAAGGAACTTGCAAATAAAGATGGTTTGGGGTTTCCTTTTCATGGTGCCAATTGCAGAGAGCAGTGTGCTGCTCCAGAAGCCTTTGATGAAGCTTTGTGCAATAGTTGCACATACTCGTTTATGAGATCCCAGAGAATGAGGTTGTTGTGTGCTCATTATTCCTGGGGTCTGTTTTGTAATGTGTTTTGTAATGAGATCTCTTCTGGCTATTTCTTTGTGCAATGCTCTGTGGGACCAGCAAGGGAGTCTTTGAGATGGTCTGTGCTTCTGTGCCGTCAGTCTGCTGAAGATACCCAACTCCCTGTCGTCGTCATACCCAGATGGTGCAGGCTCTGCTTTCTCTTTGTTTGATTCATAGGCTTACATAAGGAGGAGCTGGCAGAGTCTCAGCTAGAGGTAATGCTCATAGGAAGGCAGGAAAAAAATAGTGTTGCTTCATGTGATTCCGCTGTTGAGAAAGAAAGCTCATCTTCTTTCAAGAAGTCTCATCTTCTACTGATTTATTAGATTCTGCTAATTCTATAGAACCGTTGCTGGATACACTTTTTTTATGTAAGAGGCGTGTTTTTACCGAACAACTAATCTGTGATAAGATTTATCAATCAATAGGCAGATCTTCTTTATTTAGCTCAATTTACACCCTCCTGTTTTAGTTCGGGATGTGGATAGTCTTCTTGTGTGGGTATTGGAGGCTGCTGTCAGTCATTGCCAGTCAATTGTTGGTTTTTTGTGAACTTCGTTTATAAACTTGCCCAAAGCTTTATGTGTTGAAATGTTTTATACATGTGAATATTATAATAAAATTCCAGTCTGAGATACATCTATGTCTCTCTCCTGATGAAATAGCAAGAGTCGTATGCACTTGGCTTTAAGCATTTTCTCAAGTAGATACAAAGTATGAACATAACCTGCTTTCATTTCTCTGTATGGGGATCCCTACAAGGGCTCAGAACAGTCAATGCAGAGAAATACTGTGATTCTTGCAAGTGTTCGCCTTCTGTGTTGCATTTCTTGCCTTTTTTTCTCGTTTTCAGCTGTGTTTGAAGATATATTTTTCTGATCTGTATGCAGGATATGCTTGATGACTTTGGGGGACCCAGAGCTGGTGAACCATTTTGCCTCTGATCAGAATCTTGTCCCTGCACAAGAACATAAGCATCATACCTCTGAATCAGCCAGTTCCTGTAGCTCTAGGGAGCCACAATCTGTTAGCAGCTTTGCTTACGTTTCCTGCATTTGCAGCACATTTGTACTGCTGTTTTTGCTTTGGTAATATGACAAGCTTAAATTTCATTCTAACTATGTCAGATTATCTAATAAGGCCACAGCAGTGCTGTGGCCAGGAATGAGAGGCTGGACAGTAACATATTTATGATCTAAATTCTTCCTGTTTTTCAGTTCTAAGGCTGCTGTCATTTTTCCATTTTACCAGTCCAATGTACACGTTCAAGACCTGCCTGGAGACGTCTACATAAACTGAAGCAGCATTTCTTTACATATTTATTGATTTTTTTTTTTTAACTGAAGAAAAATCCTTCTGAACAAATAAACAAAGCAGATAAAGTTTGGGAGCTGGTAAGCTGAGTGATTCTTGACATTGAGTAGTGGGCTACATTATCTGGGTGGTAGCTTAATTCATCTTTTCTGTGCATCACTACCTGATGTTTACATAGGAAGGAAGGTATGTGCCTTTGAAAAGTTTCAGCTTAAAAATAGTACAGTATAGAATTCCTTGAAGAAAAGTGTAGTCTGTGTATTCAGAATAAATCAGTGTTATAGATTGGCGGTTTTCCTTCACTGGGCTATTTTTTGCCTAAGTCCAGGTTTCTCATACATATATGACTCAGTGATGCAGGCATCATGTATAGAAGATGTTTGTGGGGGAGCATTATAGCCATCCATAAACATTAAGTTGCTAGTTCTTGACCCAATTCTGTTTCTGCTCCTGTGGGTATATACTTAAATAGTATGTTTCATTTTGGAGTAGAATACCACCTGATCTTCCTGAAAGGATTTTGACTGGCAAATATGAGTTCATCAGAGACTTGTCCTCTTGCTGAGGTCTGGTTTAAGGCTCCATAAGGAAATCTAAGGTTTTGGTCTGTCTTCTAAGAACTTTGTGTTTGCAATTGTAAACACAACCACAGACACATCCAGAGCTTACCAATATCTTGGATTAGTTTCTGCATGTTAACATAGCAGCATTATACTATGTTACTAAGAGCTTGAAGGAAGCAGCTGGTAGTTAAGGATCTTAGTGAGAGTAAAGAGCTTGTGTGTGGTCATGTGTATTACTTCTGGCTCCTGTTTGATGCTTGTAACATAGCAGAAGGGGGAATTACAAGGGATCTATCAGATGCTTCAAGACCTGTCTTATCTGGAAAAGAGGATGGCAGCACATAATGTATTATTAACATCAGATAGTGAAATGTTTTAGCCCTTTTGTCATAAAATTGGCATTTAAAAAGAAACAGATTTTAACCCTGCTTGCAGATGCTAAGTTTTCTAGCAAATTCAGTTTGAGTATAAATATGAAATGTGATTGGAAAGGCCTGTGCTGCCCCTTGCCACAGTTGTTACACACTGGCAACTTTTTATTTTTGTTTTTATTTAGCAGATTTTACTGCTTTCAGAAAAGGCAGAAAAGAGATGGTGTTGCACCAAAATACCATGGTACAAAAGGATTCCTTTTCCCCTCACTCTGACACTCAGGGAAATTGCTTAGTATTTACTCATTAGGCTTGAAAGCACTTGGAGAACATAAAGACACGCGTGCAGACACCATAGTTCTTACAAAGTGTCAGTGAGCTGGTTCGTTCTGTTAATGTGGTAGTTTCAGATGACCTTGTTTCATGTTGCTACCTTTAGCTTTGTTATCTCAAGGCATGGGAAAAGGTGTCATTACTATTGTGGCTACTTTGAGCATAGTCCTAAACCTGTTGATCGCAGTGGTAATAATAGCAATGGTCTGCTCCTTTATATGTAATTCTTTGGATGTTTTTCAACCTTTCTATTTTAAACTTGTCCTTTATTTATTATCTGCCTAGAAATCACTCTCTTGTTCACATAATTTTTAGACTTTTGACATCTGAATAGGATGCATACATACAATTCTTAATAGTGGGTGATTTTAATCTTCACAGCGACAATAAATCTGGCAAATCCCTCAAGCAATAGTGTGGATTTTTTGATGTTTTGATCTCTTTCTACTTATTGCAGAGGTTGCTTGATTTAAAAATATAGTGCTGATGTCTATTGTTGTTACTAATGCTCAAAAGTCAAAGCAGGTATTCCAAGAAACTTTACTTTCAACTAATCATTATCATATGCTTATTCGAGGCTTTAACCAGCGTGTTATGTCTCTTTGGCAGTAGATTATTTCTCTTTCAGGAGGTGTAGGAAACTCTTGTAATTTTTGTTGTTTTCCTCCTTGATGTGTAAGTACAAGAAGAGTAGACTGCTTGGATAGAACTGACTTGGTAGACTGTTCTGTCACTACATGAATGTCCACATGCTTGTTTTGGAAATGTTCAATGGTATGCCTAAGAACATTAATTAATAAACAGTGAAAAATGTGTTGAAAGGAGAGAGAACATTATAGGACACTTTGGGGGGAATCTGAGCAGTAGTGCCTGGGTTTATCCCTGTTCTGAGACTTTTGCAGTGAATGCACTGATAAAGCTAATAAAATGAGGGATGGCTATTATAATTCTTTTATACCAAACACCTGAAAAAGTTCTTTGCTAGCTTTTGTACTTTCTCTGCCACTGCCAAATTTTTAAGGCTGTTATGCTGCATACAAAGCAGATTCCTCTGATGTGTTGGTCATCTCCAATTTATTCTACATCCTTGTGTTTATTCATTGATCTGTGTGGGAAGGAACAAAAAACAGACTTGTGTATCCTGAGAACAACCATGTAGCCCTTGTGTCTGTTCCACCATATTTAAAGTAAAATTATAATTATTCTCTTCAAACGTTTATTAACATGTATAGTTAATTTTAATTTTTTTTATTAAACATTTCTTGTAGGAAAGAATATTCTTTGAAAGGTACAAGCAGATTTTCAAACCTGTATGAGTAATTATTTATTTAGAACTCTTAATATATGTTGAAATGTATCAGTTGCCTTTTCAAAACAATTTCAGCTGAAGTCTCCTTCCATCCATTTGGATGGAACACCATCCAAATAATTGCAACATTGTTTAATTTTTAGAAAAAAAATATTAATTGAAAAGCCTCACACTTTCCAAAGTTTGTTGATACTACCATCAAACCCTAAACCTTTAGTGGGGTTAAAAAGAGATTTTGCTGCCTTATTTTACCTTTCAGTGACAGAATTTCTGACATAGATTTCTTCTGATCACGCTTACAAAGGAAAAGTTGAGAAACTTTTTTTGAGAGCAGCTGAACTGTGGAACTACAGAATTTTTCATTGTATTGTTGAAATATTATTGCTTCTGCTATAAGAGTTAGCACCTATTGGGTTGTGGATTATTATATTTGATTGGAAATTTGAAACATTATTTTGCACTTTTCCAAGGGCTGATATGTGATATATTGCAGTCTGAGTGTTGTCATACAAATTTTCTCTGCACACACCCATGCTTCCCACCAGTTTGCTGCTGTTGGAGATTTGCTTGAGGACTAGTAGGGATCTTGTGATACAGACTGAGAGTTAAATTGTTAAGCTGTTGAAATTGGTGGAGGAATGCATATAAGAACATTTTGTCCTTAGGAAGATCAGAAGGATGAGCAGACTGCTGATAGTGCTTCCAAGAAGGAGAGAAGGGTGCTGTGTGTTTGCTTTTTCTGTGAGGGAATAGGGACTATTAACAGATTTGGGGGAAACGAATTGAGATGTCTGGGTTTGAGAACATGAGACATTTTCTTGGAGATTGTGGTTTGTGAATAAAACACCACCTCTGTTTTCTGGGGTGGTTTTTGGATTTCCTTTGTCTGCGGTAGTGTGAAGGAAATAGATGGTTTCATTCCCTTCAATTTAAAGGCCAGTCCATTTTCTTGCCAGGTGTCACGCATCTGGTTTGTGGTGACTGCCTGCTCTTTCCACAATATTGCATAAATTATGTCTCTGCTTAACAAAGGAGGTTACTATGTGGTTTGATATGACAAGTTTATGATAAATTTGACTTCTAATTCTGGTTTTAAATGTTGAAGTCAAAGTGAAGTCATATTCATTTCATAATCTGTCTCATTGATGGTATGAAGCTGCACTGATATTTATAAAGGTTCGTTTCCCTTTAATTATAACATAATTTTAGAATTTCCTACTTCTGTAAGATTACTTGGAAAATTGTTATCTCCTGCTTAGATTGTTTAAAGGTGAAATTTAAGATACTGTTTTGAACTGTAAAGAGCCAGTACAGTGAATTTGCTGGAATATTCTTTCTCGTTTGTTGTATACAGAGCTATTTTGTCAAATAAACATCAAGGAGTTTACTGTCAGGAATACATTTTTTGTATGATCACCAGCTTGGTAGTAATAGATACGGAGTTAAAGCTATGATGTAGTGCTGAATAGCCTTGTAGTTCCAAATAGCTTCTTGAAAATAGCTCATAGACCACCAAAAGAAAGGTGCACATGACTTGGTCACTGAGCAAATTTTTCAGATGCCTAAATTAGACCTTAGCATGATGAAGTGAGGAAGGAGACTTGCTTGTCAGTGATTGAAATGGCTTTGCTACTCTCTTGTATATCTTGCATATATATCTTCTGATATTTCACGTGTTCCTGTCTTCACACATAAAACTTCGTGCACTTCTCAGTGCTAGCTGAAGTGCCATTGCAGTGCCATTGTATTTTACTTACAGCAGAGTGCCCCAGACAAAAATGCAGCATATCAGACAGAAGATGGTTAGTTTGGAGAGAATACAAAGTTATTTCCAAATAACTGCAGGCATGATTTTGAGCTGTTAGGGGAAATTTTTCTCTTCCCCACTGCCTTCAGTAGCATAATAAGGTAGAAGCTTTAGGGCCAGTGATGCTTTTCTGATTTTGATTGTGTGTGATGTATTTGTACTGCTAAACATTACATATTAATATTACACAGTATATATGTAAAAACAGTATGTGCAAATTATGTCTTGGAACAAACAGATTTACAGATTAATTGCTCTTTCTGAATCCCATGACTTATGTTTGGGTTATCATGTTTCCGCTGCAACAATTTTACAGGCTAGAGATGTGTTCAAACAGTGCAGAGAGAACTGCTTTTATTCACTCACTTTTCCAGAGCAATTGGAATACTTTATTAATTCAGTGGCATGAAGATGCCTGATTTAAAAAACCTGTCTGCCTTTACTGCAAGGAAGGAGAAAAAGATAAAATAAAGCTGTACTATACGTCTAAAGTCTATGTAAAGTCTATCTAAAGAGAGGTTTTAGTGTATTGGCAGAACTATTGTCAGGAGAGTACATGGGGAACAATCAAAAATTTTCTACTTTTTTAAAATTTAAAATCCTTAGTGATTTAAGAAAAAAACAAAACCCAAACCAAACACACTTCAAAATGGATCTCTTCTGACCCATGGTAGTTTATCTGCTTTGGTCTTGGAGGGCAGAAAACCACCTCACTCTCTCCTTCTGGACTTGGAAAAATGTTTACTAGTATAATCTGTATTGGCCTTAGCATTTTGCCAAATACAGAATTTGCGTTCTCAGTTTAACAACTTCAGAAGTTCCTTTATGTTTTCAAGGTTTATTTGGTGAATTCACAGAGCACAAATTATCAGGCCACTGTTGGAAATCTCCAGAAGAAATGTTGGATGTACCAGATGTTTCTAGAATATAATGGTGTGTGCTTCTTTTTTGGCATCTTTGTAAAGAATAGGTAAATGTATTCTGTGGCAGTGTCCTGGACAACAGGAAAAACACTTGTTGGGTCCTTATGATGGACTGAAACAAACTTGGAGGTGTCTGAAAAGGTAAACTGATAGAAGATGCAACAGAATAAAAGTTCATTAGTATGTGGTACTTAATATTATAAGACATTGACACAGTTCTCAGTTATGCTAGGTATTTCCAGTTAAACTGTCCCTTGCTGTCTGATTCAATAATAATAGCTGGATGTCTTTGTAGGATGAATAAAGTAGTTTATATGCACACTAGCTACTTCCAGATAAACTGTCCCTTTGCTCTATGATTCAACAATAATAGCTGGATGTCCTGTATAATGCATAAAGTAATTCTCAGGCACACTGACGCTCTTCTGTCACTGGATATGATTTAATCTCATTTTTCCACCAGCACAATAGATGTGGCTGTGTGTGAAAGAGAATCTGTGTTTGTGTATAAGACTTTACTTGGAAATAATCTTCCAAAAAGGAGGAAAATGAGTGCATTGCAAAGAGTTTGATGTTCCCAAAAGATTTTCTTTTACAGATTTGTTGAACTGTTAAGCATTTATTGTAAGGAGAGTAGATTGTTCTAGTTTTAGTAATTATAATGCTACTCTGTTTTAATATTGCGTGATCTGTGGGCTGCCATGAAGTTGTTACAAATTGAAGGGCTGGTATAACATGAAATGAGGCACCTTTTCTGAATGTTGCTTTTGTTCTGTATTTAACAAATTAGTATGTTGACATTTGTCACTGATGTATTTCATTATTTGCTGAAAGGGTTTTAGGGAGTTTGACAGCATGAATGGTTTGTGCTACAGACTTCTGAGAACTGATAAAGGCATCTTTGTTCTTTGTGCAAAAGCGCAACAGATATCTGATTGACTGATGCATGCAAATAAGAAGGCTTGTTTAGCTGCTGCGCAGAATAAACTAAGAAAATAATTTCAAAGCTATTACGTATTCTTCTATGTTTTTCGTTCTTTTTCTGATAGCAACATGTATCTCATTGATCAATGTTACAAGAAGCACTGCATCCTCATTCAGTAAAATGAAAAAGTGCATTTTATATCAATTTACATACAGTTTACAGACGACAAAAATAAGAAAAACACATAAAGGAAGATAGTAGGACTAGTTAGTGAAATTTCTATTGCTTGAACCATTTTTAATACAAGTGTGCAGAGCATTGTAGCATTTGTATATACAGAGTATAAAGGCATAGTAGAAATAATGCATTTTAGCAGGGATGTTGAAAATCAGAATAGACTTGACGGTGTTGTATTTGCACCCATTCCTTTAAAATGAAAGCTTCAGAAAATGGATTTCTAGGTAACAATTCTTAAAAGTAAGAATTGTAGGTGATACTGCATATAGGCAACAATTAGATCACATGCAAATTGGATAATTATCTTAATCTCATTGTTTGCTCCCACATTTGTAGTTGGCTCAAGAAACAAGAGTGTATTAGATGTGAACTTAAAATTTAAAAGAATTGGATCTGTGCCTCGTTTGTGGTTTGAGAAGTTCTGATCTTTTTTTAAGAAACTCTGAGCTATACTTTTTTATTTATTTTTTTTTAGAAATACCAGGGATTTGTAGCACTCTCTCCTCCAGTAATGTGTGGGATTTCCTGAATGATTTAGGGATATATCTGGAGTTTTTTGGGTCTGCATGTGAAGTATTTGTTGTAGGAATCCTTAAAAAACAAGAGCATTCCTTAGGTTTGTTTGGGTTTATGATGCTACTCTACTGTAGTTTTTAGAGATTTAATAAGAACCACGTCTGCCGTCAAGCAGATGTCATTTTCTTGCTGCTTTTAGACAGTGATACCACGAGCTTTACCTTGTGAAAAAAATCCTGAAAATCTTCAAGAGCAAGCAACCTTTTTTCCTTTTTGCTTGTTCATCTTGCTTTTTGTTGTTGTTGGTTGTTGTTCTGTTCTGGTATGTGTGAATAAAAGCTTTCTTCTGTATAGTACATGAAGAAAACAATGTCCCATTCTTTATTTTATTTTGTCTTGTCCATGTCACTTTTTGAGACTGCTAATGTGTAGGCCCTTAACTTGAGTGAATTTTCGCTGAGTATGGAGAAGCAGGTGTGTTTTGTTCTGTCTGTTTATCATAGTTGGTAATTTTCATTTTGGCTCTGAGCTGTGTTAGCAACTGCCAGAAACTTCATGATGTAGTAAAAGGAAATCCAGGTCTTCCAGTATCAATGATGATGGAAAGCTACAAATAATGAAATCTATCCGTGATCAAATAATATCATCCATCAGTGACAAAGGTCATCATTTAGACTATAACTGAGGAATGTTGTTAGAGACTGTTCATCATATTGATCATTTTAGCAAGACTACGAAGAATAGTTTGACAAGGCTCTGAAATAAAAGCTATGTGCATTTCTAACATAAAACAAGTGATTCTTTTTTTTTAGTCTTTTCTTTGATATATGAGAAGGAAACCGAAAAAAAATTATCACACAAAACCATTTTGTATTTATGAAATGAGAGGTGTGAGTACCTGTATTTATATCTGTTTTCGTTACCCTCTTGTTAAAATAATGTGATCAATTAAAATAATTAATTACAATGATCAGTGTCCAGCCATTGCTATTTTCTGTTCACTTTTTCTTTAATTTCAGCAAGTGCTTGAGGTTAGTTCAGTGGTCCTAATCTTGCAAATCAGTTTTAAATGAGAAAGAATTAATATAAATGCATTGTTTTAACAGAGACTTTCCACGCTATTATTTGTTATTAACTATTTTCAGATGGTTAATAGCTTAAACTTTTTTTTTTCCTTCACTTGGCCATTTTCTAGTATTTGGAAGCAGTCAGAGAAAAGTGGTAAAAATTTCATAAGAAATCTGCAATTTAGCAAACCCAGAATGTAAACCTCATATTGCATTTATATGTTTATATAAAGTTCCTACTGAATTTCCTGGGAACGTGGTATTTCCTCTGGCTCAGACATGAACAAAATTTTCAGCCTCTGAACCTCTTCTGTAATGCTACCTATGTCAGCAAGAGTAGAGAAGTTTTATCATTGTTGTGACCTTTGCATAAACTTCTATGAAAAATTCCATATCCTAAAATACTATTCACAGAGCAGTCTGAACTAGAAGTCTTTTTATTTTCTTGATCTTGATTTCTTTGCTCTTTAACTGAAGTACTTTAGATAGACTTCCAATCCATCTGTTTTCTAAGAAGAAAAGAAATAAGCTAATTGAGTTGTGTAGCTTGTAAGACTTGCTTGGAAACATCTGCCATGCAACAATGCGATTTCGTACTATGAATACTTAGTAGGGGATCTGGAAATCAGTGTCACTGGTTCACGAATTATTTTCGATGTTAGCTGTCAGTACTTTTTGAGGAGCAATTGCCTGTGAAGTGTGAAGGTTAAAAATTGAGCTCCATAAAATAGAGAGGGGTTTTTATGAGTGAAACAGGTGCTTGCATTTATGGAAGCCACTTTACTTGCTCTTATTCCTAGATCAGTTAACTAAGTCAGTTAAATATGAAAAATTCATTCTGTGGTACACAACATGAAAAGCTTTAGTCATCAAGGTGTTTCTCTTTCAAAGCTGGATGTAAGATTTTTGACAGTATTGTAGCCATTTGTTACTAGGAGGTGTTGTGTAATGATTTTAATAAAGTAATTCCATTACTTTGTGCTTTTCTGGGTGTGAGCTTTCAAGCAAATCTGGATCAAAAAAATCTTGATGGGAGCTGAGGTTTTGAATCTGCAAATCTTTCTTTTCCCTCCTGTAATTTTCTGTTTGCTTTTTTTTTTTTTCTGTACAACAGCAAGCAGTTTGCTGCCTGTTAGAAACCCTGGGAGTATCCAAGTTCCTAAATGAGTATATACTATTGGGCTTACATAAGACATTTGGAAGGAAAATCTGGAGAGCTCCAAAAAACGTTCATGCCTCGCAAGTTCCTCTTTGTGATACAGAATGTGTAAGATGAAAAGAAGTGAGCTCAAGCTGCCGTTAGGCATCCTGAGGGCATCAGAGGTCCACTGATGAATAAATCCTCAACTCCAGAGTTCTTTCTTGGGTTGACTGCTGGTTGATCTTGTCACCTCTAGTTCCTGATGAGCTTTTTACAAAGTTGAGTAACATCATTCACGGTACTTGGATCCCAGACATCATACTGAAGTCCGCGTGTAAAATACAGCGTCCTTTCTGTCCTGCTTGTTGTACATCCCAAGTCATAAAATTTGAAGTAGGTAGGATTGATTACCATGATATGACTGCAGCAGGGTATCAGCCACAGATAAGTTGTTTTGTGAATTTTTGTGAAACCCCAATTAAAGTTTTTTTTGTCTTAGCACTGTCAATGTGTGTGCACTGTGTGTGTTAGGGAGAGGATGAGATAGTATTGTTTAAAGAAATTAGTTGCTTTATTACCAGGTTGTTCATTTTGTGGTGTGTTAGTGTTTTTGGGATTTGGATCTACGGAAATTCTTGTAGCCTTTCTAGGGGAAGTGATAGTTTTGGTCCACCTTTTTAACATTGTATATGTTGGTTGGAGGACAAAGGAGCTGAGCCCCAGAAGAAAGCTAGGACTTCAAAACAGAGCATGCTTTAGAAAAAATTGGAAAAGAGTAATGCACATTTTTGGCAAGACTAGTGCAATAATTAAAACCTCCAAAATGTTTCCTGTCTCTAGATGTGCATTTTGTTGGGCAACTAAATAAAGATCTTGTTTCAGCAGCTACAGCTCTGCATTTTATACTTGAAGTCCCCCAAGACAGAAATACGAAATATGAATCCTACTTTTATGATTGACTGTCCCATGGTATTCAAAGAAGTTAATAGATGGTATCACCCTGTATGTGGTTAGTTCCCACTGACCTAATTTTAAAAGAAAAAAAAATCTGTAGTAGTTTGGTTTGTTTCTTGACTTTTATGGATTTTTACTTCAAGGCTGTTCATTTGGTGTAATACGGGATTGGAGATAATGAGAAATATCAAGAGTTGTTACAAACCCAGTTTTTTGTGTAACAGCTGTTTGAGCTTAAGCTCATGTTATGTTTTTCCTTTCACTGTGTAATTTCTTCAGTTTTATGCCAAATACCGGGTTTGCTGTTGAACAGTGATAAAGAGAGTTTCTCCTGAGAGGGTTTCACCCTTGTTTATACACATCCTGACTAACCTAATTTGGTACAGTGAAATAAGCAAGACTGAACTGATTGTCTGCCAGTTCATGGAGCAGCTGCTGCTCAGGTGTTCAGATCATTAATTAGGTGCTTGACTGAAATTTGAAGTTGGGATGTTGAATTACTATACCAAGTTGGCTAATACCATCCTCCTTCCAATACACCAGTTGATCATCTTTTCCTATTGCCTACCCTACTGTATTATTGCATGATTTATGGAGTAAAAAGTTAGTCATCTGCTCTAGAATGATTTTCAGCTGTAACTTCCAGTTGCTTGTTGGTTTCCCACTATGATGGTAGGAAGGGAAAACTTTATGAAAGTTTCCATTATTTCTGGAACAATGCTCAGAGTATTCTAACTCCTAGATCCTTGCCTCTACAACTGGATCTGCATGTATATTTGAGCTCTGGTACACTATAAACCTAGGAGATTAAAAAGGCTGTTTGTCTCTGTAGTCCTCTCAGTACTGGACTGTAACATACACCAGAATGCTGGAGATTATAGAGGTAAGTAAGTGGATGTTGCATGTTCTTGTGTCTGCATTCTAATGGCACAAGTGTCCTCAAAGATAAATAAAGCTAACATTCAAAGTCTGATGTAGGTACTGCAGACAACATGCTAATACTGTTTTTTGTATTGCTGGAATAGTGTAGATTGAAGGCAACTGATGAGAGATTGCACAAACTATACATAAAGCGCTATTATTTCGTTGTCTAACTTTCTCAAATTCCGGTAATCTTGAAATGTAGATCTTAATTTTAATGTGTTCCTATGAATATATTTTTAGAGATATTTCTCCTGCTCCCTTCGGCATGCTTAGGAACAGATTTTCTAGAAGTATAATAACTGTAACCCATTTACTATCTTACTACCTTTTTCTAAATAGGAAAAAATAAGCAGTATTGAAAAAAATTTTTTTATTACATAACTTATATTTGTAATAGTGATTTTGGGTGCTACTTTTGACTCCAGAAGTGCAATTTTCCAGCTGATATGCTCTTGGCTGTGTTATTTCAATAAATACATAAGAAAATGCATCTGCAAATTCCCATGTGCTAAGAGGGAAAGACTTCTACTTCAAAAGGAATGGAACAAGTCTGTTAGAAATGAGCTTTGCATTCCTAGCTTAAATGTATACTTAAGTTCTTACATGTACATTTGGCTAGAGTTGGTGCTATGTGTCTGATCTGATTATGTGTGAGCAGCCAAAGATAGCACACTGCTGCAGCCTGTGTGCAAAGCTGCATATGCATCTTAAGTCATAAGTCTGGACAAAATGTTTTGCAAAATTGCTCTCAGAGATTTGGCCTCTCAACTGGTCAGATTAGTGTTCAGATCTCTAGGACTCATTGAAACCTTTCATTTGTTAGAGAAACCATTTATTAAGAACATCTGCATGGGTGGATTTGGATGATCGGAACTTTAGGACCCTTTGGCCTTCCACACCAAAACTTTCTTTCCCTTTGGGGCTCAGTTTTTCCTTCATATGTGTTCATACCATAGTTACAGTGTTGAGACTTCCCTTAACTTCAGTTTAGCTGGGAGAGGGAACTTGGTCCTTCTGACAGTCAAATGATACAAATATCTAAGTTATGAGGGTGTGATTCTGGTCCAAGTAATAACCTTTTGCTTTAAAAGTGTAACCAAGTGTATACTTGTTGAAAACAAGTTATTAACTTATTTTTCTGTAAGAGCCATTGGGAACTTGTCCAGCTTACTGGTGGGGTTGTTTTGTTTTTTTTTAACAGGGAGAGGTTTCCCATCTTCCTTACCACATCCAGCTGGCCTGTTCTGGCCTGCTTAAGAAGTTTGGGCCAGACTTGAAAAGGCATCAGCTAGAGGCATGTAAAAGCTGCGCGTAACTCATGAGGCCTCTATGTATTTGCTGAGGTGAATCACCTTTGTCTGTTTTTGCTGTATGAATGGATTTATGTCCTTTTCAATTCCAATGAAAGCAACAGATATCAATAGCTGTCGTGGTTTAATCCCAGCTGGCAGCTAAGCACCAGACAGCCACTTGCCCACCCCTCTCTGGTGGGGTGAGGGTGAGGCTCAGAAGGGTAAAACTGAGAAAACTCGTGGGTTGAGAGAAAGACAGTTTAATAGGTAAAGCAAAAGCTGGGCACACAAGCAAAGCAAAACAGGGAATTCATTCACTGCTTCCCATCAGCAGACAGGTGTTCAGCCATCTCCGGGAAAGCAGGGATCCATCACGCGTAATGGTTACTTGGGAAGACAAACACCATCACTCCAAACACTCCCCCCTTCCTTCTTCTTCCCCCAGCTTTATATGCTGAGCATGACGCCATACGGTATGGAACATCCCTTTGGTCAGTGGGGGTCAGCTGTCCTGGCTGGGTCCCCTCCCACTCGCTGGTGGGGCAGTGTGAAGAGCAGAAGATGCCTTGACTCTATGTAAGCACTGCTCAGCAGTAACTAAAACATCCCTGTGTTATCAACACTGTTTTCAGCACAAATCCAAAACATAGCCTCCTACTGGCTACTGTGAAGAAGATTAACTCTATCCCAGCCCATACGTGCACACAAGCCTTAGAATTTCTTCCTAGTAAATAAAATGGGTGGTAGGAGGGCCAGATTCCTATTCTGGTTAAAAAAAAATAAAAAAAGAAGATTTTTGTTACGGCAATTGAATCATCATCCTGATTATATTATTTTTCTCATAGACTCTTGAATTGCTGAGAGCTTTAGGAACAACAACAATAGTAACAAAGTGCAATGAATAACACTGCACATCCGAGATGATGTAAAAAAATGTGGATTTGGTTGGTATCAGTAGAGGTGCAGCAGAGTTTCTGGAATTTAAACATCTATTGGAAGTAGAGAATCTGCATTTTAAATTAATACATCAAACTTCACTTCAAACCAGTAGATGCTGGACATATTACAGAAACATGGTCAGTCTTTCATAAAATTACTCTTAAGATAAATGCGAACTTTGCACTGTTCTCTAGTGATATCTGTTGCCATATGAGGCTCTGAATTGGAGATACAGCTGCTTGTTAAGGGCAAACAAAATAAAAGGAATCATTTAATGTGTTCTAAGGAAAGGAAGTTGCTGGCTGTACCCAGACCCTAAAATGAAATTCTGCTGCAGCACATAATCATATTTTTGGCCTTGTAGAAAACTGTATTCTTATTCTTTGGCCAAAATCTCGCTTATATTAATTTTTCTCACTGAAGTGATTTGTATTCCTTCCACAAAGGAGAAGATTGTCCAAATGTGGCATTTCTATTATTTAAGTGATTGGAAAAAGCAGGAAATACAATCTTTACTGCATATTTACCTACAGTAGACTTAAAATGCAAACCATTCTATGAGCCTGTTTATAAGGCATGAAGTTGCTTTTGTTTTACTTAGCCAAATGGCCGAAACACTGCCAGCAGTATGTCTGGAATGTTATTTACTTGGTCCATTTCTGTGGTTTTTCTTTGCAGCACTGTACACATGCCACAGTTAGGGGTCATTTACTTACAACTGGCCAAAGTAATACCCTCGAACCTGCAGTTATTCTTCTCATTGGGGGCTTTATAATAAAGAGTTCATCATGTTCTGCAGCTTCTGTGCTTGCATTCCTCCCGCCCTCCCCACCCCTTCCTCCCTCCATTCTCTTAATCAGAATTGCTTCTGGAGAAGATTTGCAGAGCTGCTGGTTTTGCTTGCTTTGTTCTCTGTGACGTGATTCCTCTATTAATGCTTTAATTTCTTACATTGTTTCTTACAATGCCAGCTGATTGAAATGTATTAACTTGCTTTGCTGGATGACTATTATTATTTTATAAGGAGATTGTTATTGAGTGTGTTTTTCCATTTAAGTGGGTATCATATTTTATGGTCTCAGTTCCAGACATTGAACTGTTTCAAGAAAACTGTGGGTGTTTTAACATTTCCAACGGAAGGGTAGGGCGGGTGAGGAAGCTCTTTGGAGTGCTGATGAATAATACTTGACTCTTGGAAATGTCTTAAGGCCATGCGCTCCCCTCCCATGCTCAGAAGGCTAGACTTAGTTTTGAAGACCTGTGGTCTTGAAGGTATTACCATTATGTTTTATTTCCTTTCTACCTGTCTGGAGTTGAGAAAACAGTTGAAATGCAAATTATGGATGCCGAGGGTTAGTGCAGGAATACTCTGCAGATGGTGGTTCTGGTTTGTGCCCTTGCTATTCTCATCTGTGGTACAGTGCCCCATTAATCCCTTGCACATTAGTCAGATGGCTTGATTCTGCTACTTTTCTTTCCTAGATGTACTAAATTTCAAAAGTTATGAAACTTTTGAGATGTTAACATCTGTAATGTCTGTAAGCATAGCAGAAATTGCCTTACAACAGAACATGAGTTGGGAACTGCAGTGACTTGCAATTCAGTGTAAATGTTTTCAACAGCAGAGCAGTAATTCCGAACAGTGTTTTTCTCCCAGTTTCTTCTTATAGTACTTCAGTGCAAAGCAGAGCAGATACAGACTGCGTTGTTCTCCCCTGTAGTGAATATTCGGTCTCCTCACTTCTGTGCTTGTAGTAAAGGATGTTTTTCTTCCTCTGCATTTGCAGAAATGAGCAGCTCTTATCATTAAATGGTATCTTTTTAGCTGGTTTGAAGTTTTAACAAGTACATGTACTTTACTATACATTGCTCTTGTTGCTTTTGGATAGTGATTTGTTTTCTTTATAAAATGTTTCTGCTTTATTTATTTCCAGCTTTGATCATTTAACTGATAAATATTGGCTGCCTATATCCACACCTGCTCATCTTTTATTGTCCTGGCACATATATATGCTTCTATTGAAATAAATCAGTTTTGTAATTTGAAAAATATAAAACTTTGGTTTAAGTTACTTCGTATGGATAATAGTTGTTTGATGGTTGAATACAAAACAACTGTGTAGCAGAACTTTAATTTGATTCTCTGCCAACGAACAATAAAGTACAACCTAATTCCTAAGAACGCCTGAGCTATAAACCATCAGTCATGACCTAGCATGCATATAGTAATAAAAGGCTGACAAGGCTAATAAAGCTTATACATTATTATGGCTATGCAATGCATGTTATAACAGGTCAATAATGTGTTTTGTCACCCCTTTCTATTGTGCAGCCCACACATCATCTTCCTGTCACAAAGTGTACTACCGGGAGGTAGCCATCTCTGTGGAACACGTCTGTGCCATGAAATCGCTCATGCTTGGTTTGGACTGGCCATTGGTGCTCGTGATTGGACTGAAGAGTGGATAAGTGAAGGGTTTGCCACTTTTTTAGAAGATCTGTTTTGGGCTAGGGCACAACAGGTAAGGTGATGATACATAATTTCTTAATTGAATTATGTATAAATAAAAATTATGTGCCCTGCTGTGATTTAGACATAAATTAAACCTCCTGTGTTGTGAAGACAAGCCTTTTAAAATAATATTGGAATTTGCATGATGACTTGATTTAAAAAAAAAGACACAAAATCCTTCCTGATCCACAGTGAACACTAATCATTACAGAGGCAGAGGTCAGGGCAAATGAGAATGGAAACATCTGTTTGTTAATGATTACCTTCCCACAAATGTACTACTCAGTTACTACAGTTCAACTATGAAACAGTTGCTCTGCATTCTTTCCACTTGTATTGTGTTCCTGAAACTGGAAGAACTAGCAGTCTTACTGAATATTGTAATATTCCAGGTACCTAATGCAAGTGGTCTGGTTTTGTCCAGTGGACAGCCAAGAAGCGTACTTTAAAACAAAATGGAAGCTGATGAAATAGAGCAACAGCACTTACACTTTTTTCCTCTTACACTGCCCAGCAAGAGCTAGCCTCGTGTCAGAGGCTTAGAAATCATTGTCTGCCTTAAAGTGAAAAGCTCATAAATTGCATGTCAGCTAGTAAAGTGGTTTTCTGATCCAATTCTTATTTTTGTTTTACCTCTGCTACTTCAGGCATTTGTGTGGTAGTCATTTCTTCCTGTCCTTGTGTCAGGCCCTGATTCTGCCCCTTAAATCTGCAGAGCTCCATCTGTGAAAGAGGAGGGGGGACTAGGAACTGACATTGTGCACTCTTCTGAGCCTCCATTGTATTAAGTATCAGGTATATTTATAGAATCATAGAATAGTTTGGGTTGGAAGGGGCCTTTAAAGGTCATCTAGTCCAACCGCCCCTTAAATGAGCAGCGACATTTTCAGCCAGATCAGGTTGCTCAGAGGCCCGTCCAACCCGGCCTTGAATGTTTCCAGGGATGGGGCATCTACCACCTCTCTGGGCAACATGTGCCAGCTCCTCACCATCCTCACTGTAAAAAAACTTCTTCCTTTTGTCTAGTATGAATCTACCCTCCTTTAGTTTAAAACCATTACCTCTTGTCCTGTCGCAACAGGCCTTGCTAAAACATTTGTCCCCATCTTTCTTCTAAGTTCCTTTTAAGTACTGGAAGGCTGCAATAAGATCTCCCCGGAGCCTTCTCTTCTCCAGACTGAACAACCCTGAGTCTCTTAGCCTGTCCTCGCAGGAGAGGTGCTCCAGCCCTCTGATCACTTTTGCAGCCCTCCTCTGGACCCACTCCAACAGGTCCACGTCTTTTCTTGTCACCATGTTTCTGGAACAAGAAAGAAAGAAAGGCTGTCCCAATACTTTGCTTTTCCCTTCTGGTCCTAAAACTCATTTCTGCCCCTACATCAAGGATCACTTCTCTGCTGTGAGCTGTTCACCTTAATTCTATGCTTTTGTAAGTCACTTGAAAGCATTTGTATTGTAGTAGACACCCTTCCGTGTAGTTGAATGAAAAGGAGTGAGCAATAAAACAGGACGATTAGTGCCCTTGTTAATTTGTAAGGTCAGAAAATGTATTATTGCTCTTTTTTTTTTTTCATTTTTAGAATTTATGAGTGGTTTTGGTGCTGTGCAATCATACAGCTGTAGGTTTATAAGTGTATTCCATAGTGCCTGGTAATAATGTCATGTGACTGAACTATTGGTGTAGTGCAGGATAATATTAGGTGCTTTTGCTTTCTCCCATTTCCCATCTTTTCTTGTAATAGAGAAGCATAAATCATTTGTAAGCTGACAACCTGACATCTATTTCATAAGAATTCATCTCTGTTAATATTATGTGAATGGGGAAAATACAACAGGCAGCCTTCACAAGTGTGTCAGAAGTAGTAGGGAAGAAGAGCGAAGCCAGGACACAAAGCAGTTTTTTGCTTTCAAGACTGGGAAGAGTAAAGATGCAACCAAAACCTATATGCCAGGTATCTGTACCGTACATTCAGTTCGCTTATTGCCAGTTACTAAAGGGAAAACAAGATGCCCATCTCTCTCCTCAGGCAGAAATATTTAACCGACTATTGATTCAGTGCACACAGCAAGGCTTCTGTTTTCCTTAGTGCTGCTATTAACTCTGACAGCAGCAACTGTTATTTTTTGGTTTTGTTTTTTTTTTTTTATCATGGATGTTGGTACTGTTGCTTTATCTTCTGCATGTTAAAGGGAAATAAAAAAAGTTTCTCTCTCTGAAAATTATTACTCTCTGTTGGGAATCAGCAATTGGTGATCTGTGTTTTATGTACAATAAGCAGCTGTCACATGACGAAGCAAAAGGACAGCAGGAATTGAAAGCTCTACTCCGCTGGCGACGACTCAAAGATGAGGTGCAGAACTCTGAAGAAGAGCTGCAAGTTTTAAGGTAACAATATGACAGTGTAATCTTTGCTTTCGCGTGTTCGCTTTCTCCTGTTTTCCACCATTTTCTCCCTTCAAAGGATATGCATCCAAATAACCTGATTAAATCCACTGCGTTTCCTTACTTCCTCTGAAGAAAAAAGAAAAGTCAAATTAAATTGACTGCGTTATTCATCTTCTGTATAATGCAATTGCTTTTCTCTTTGTTACAGAAAGCTTTCAAAAACCATGGGATTTAGTTTGATATAAAATATTTCTAAGCAGTTTACAAGAGCCTCTATTCAAGGAATAAAAAAAAGCCATTTCCTGAACAAAGTTCACTGTTTGAAGCCATAACAGGTTCACTTTCTATGGCTGAAGACAGGCACATACAGGAGTGTGATATCTAACTGCCAAGCTGAATGAAACTTTAAAAAACAAAGGAAAAAGCATAATCAACTATATAAATCTATTTTCTCTTTAGAAACTACTAATAATGCTATTTAGTAATGCTATTCTGAGCTGAAGGCTGCTTACATAGCTGAAGACAGTAAATAAAAAAAAAGATTCTTGCTTTGCTAATGGTTAATAATCTGGGTTGTTCTGATTGGTGTCTTGGGAATTTGCCTTAGTCTTTTATCTTGAGTGGCTGCCTAACATCTTTGATTGAGAAAAACAAGTTTACTGGTCCTAACTCAAATTAGCCCTACACTGACCAAATCACAGAAGTATAGGCACAGATTTCAAGAGATTATGTAGACCATTCTCCTACCCTGAAATACAAGCAGTACACACAGATGGTCTTAAGCAGGTTTTTACTAATGTGATCTTAGGAACCTCCAATAAAAAAGTTTCCACAGTACCTAGCTAAGCTGTTTTAGTGTTAACAGTTAAAAATTGCTTCCTAATGCACTGCTGAAATATTGTTTAATTCAAACAATGTAGATTTCTTCTTTTCTTTCACCAAGTGGAAGTGAAGAACAAATTGATCCTGATCTTCTGTATAATCAACTTACAAATGCTTTTGCAAGACTGTTGCGATTTCATTCATTTTGAGGTCTTCTCTTCTTTTTGTGCTTTCCAAATAGGACCTTAAAGCCTTTTAAGTTTGAGCATGGTTCACCAAGATAGAAATTCCTCTCTATGGACTCATGTCATCTGAAGACATGTCACCAACTTTGAATAACTGCAATCTTTCATTGATCTGTTTTATTTCATGTTTATTGATGCATTGTGTATCCTGCATGTAAGCAGCATCAGTGAAGTTATACATTTGCAAGTGTGCAGTTTGATGATAGGTGTAAATACAAAAGCAAGCCTTATCACTAGCTGTCATATAGCTGCTACCAACACAACTACCGATTGACAGATGCTGGGGGTTTTGTTTGTTTTAAAATGTATTATTTTTAGGACCATTGGTTCTTTCTTTTGATAGGATGCTTATCTGGATGTATTGTTCCATTTTCAACATTATGGAATCACATTTGTGTCTTTTGTGTTAATTATGTAGTTGTTACTTTTAATAAAATGTGTATGTGGTGTAAATTTTTAAAATTATTTTTCTAAGGTCCAGAATATCCTGTGTATCTGAAACTCGGAAAGGATTGATTTATCGTGAAATTGAAACTTAAGCTTTCTATTGATTTCCACAGCTAGTAGACATAAGTCTCTAATAAGCATGCTGCGTACCTTTTGCATAGTGGTGTTCTCAATGCTAACACAAAAGAATGACAAATCGTTTCTTGTTTGAAAAATATGCCTCTAATACACACTTCAGGAGAGGAACATGATGCCATCTTGGGATTCTGTCAATCTCTTCCTCTCTGATGTGGCTGGTTTCCTGTGGTTGCATTTAGGGCCTTTCCACTGGTTTCAGTCAGATATATGGATTATATAAATACTGTCTCTACTGTTTTTGTGGCATGGACTTGAATAGGTTGTCTCTTTGCTGGGTTTTTTTCTTTTCTTCTTCCTTGTGAAAGTATGTCTACATGCTTTCCAGAGTTGGAAGGTAAGAGAGAAAATTTCAGCCTTGGCATTGCACTTGGTTTTGAGTCTGTACTGAGGCTTGTGGTTCAGGCTTGTGTTTTTATACAAGGATATTAAAAGTAAATAACGCTTTGTTACTTCTTGCCAATTATGTCAGGAAGAAAAAACCAGCCAGCCCACTCTTCCCAAGCATATGCTTGTACTTCCATTACTTTTTTGTACCATGCTGGATGATCATATGATTTTCTGTGCGTTCTCCTGGCAGCAGGAAAACCCTGCCCAAAACTTGTCAGCTGATCCTATTAACTTTTGATCCAGCAAATAAATACACATTCAGAGTGGGTGAAAGCCACTCAGAAAACTGATCATCAGCATGATGTTTCTTATTATGGATATTTGATATTATGTTATAGCAGCATCTCATAAGGTACCTGGGAGGAAAGGAGTCAGGAATGAAAGAAATAGGTAAGTGTCTTTTCAGCAGGCAGCAGCTCTGAAAGGCAGCATCAGCAAATCTTAATTTTGAAGAAGAATTTGTGTCACTGTAGTGCTCATACAGGATAAGACTTCAGACAGAATCGTGTATTTTCTCACAGAGTTTGAAGCAAACCTGCAGGGATAAAAGCACCTGTGAAATATCATGCTAGAGAAGTCCATTTCATTCTGGTGAATAAAGCTGGTGTTGAGATTGTTTCATGTCCTGGCCCTTATGACTGAACTTCAGCTTATGATTCTTCATTAAGACAAACCAGTGTTGATCTCTAATTCTAAACTTGTCTCTCAGTTCTACTTGAGTCAAGTATATTTCCTTCCTGAAGCAATGCTCTCTGACTGCTCTGTAGGTGTTTGTTTAAAGAGTTTTGTTCTACCACAGTGATTGGAAACATGCCTTTCAGGTGGTCTCTCATAATCTCTGCATAGGTTTTCATGACTACCTAGTGCACCAGAGCATTTAATTACTAAGGACTTCCTGGTGAACTGTACTTTTACTTTATGCAATGTAAACAAAAAGCAGCCTCTTTTGCTTTCTTCAGAAATTTGCCAGTATCTAAAATGTTCCAAGTAGCAGCTTGAATACCTTCAGTCAGCTTGCCTTTAGCCTAGCTTCATCAGCTAGGTTAGATGCCAGGTTTTATAGGTCAATGTAACAAACTTCCAGTCTCTATACCTTCAATGTATTGTAAATATACTAAGCATTGTTTTAAAATCATGTGCTGAAGTACTGACAGCAGATAACAGGGTAACTTTCTGATTATTTACACTCTTTTGCAGACATTATCAGGAATATATATACATACTTTTCAAAAGGAAATTCTTCCCTACCATCATCCAGATAGGATACAGCTTTCTAGTCACCTACTAGGATCTACACAGGCACAAAGTTGGAGGAGGAAGGAAAGAAGTATGGTTGCCTAATTTATAATAATTGTGATTGTGGGAGGTATTTCAGTTTAGTGTGGATCCTGTAGCCTATGCTCAAACTCTATTTTTCGAAGTCTATAGACTGGACTATTTATCATGAGAAATGGAGCAGTTTTGAATTTTATATATGAAGGGAACAATGAAAAGTTGTGTATGGAATGCCAGTAGGCCTTCGTTCCAGGAGACTGATCCAGAATGGAAATAGGTGGACCTCTGCTCTTCTACAGTGGGTCTGCAATGGTCTTACGTTGCCTTGAAGAACTAGAGTTACCATAGGATAAGAAATCAGTTATTGATCTCCTTTCAATGCAGAGGGAAGATCTTCCTTGAAAGAAAATAGGAACTATAGCATGGTAAAGGACAGTTTTAGGAACAGTGTAAAATTGAATCTGCATTTCACTTTTCTATTTTTTTTCAAACAGTTATATTTTATCAAAATTTTATTGTGTGAAGTGAATTTCATGTGCACAGGTCCTAAATATAGTGTCTAAATGATGAAAAAAACAGCTTTGCACTCTGGACAAAACTCTAATAAGAAACCTGACACAGATACAAAAAAGGAAGAATGTTTTCCTCAAAGCAGACAAAGATATGAAAGAAAATTGATCATAGTGATTAGCTCGTGAGAAGGGTGTTTGTGATGTCACTTGAAGAATTCTGCACTGCTGTGGCCTGTATTACCCCTGTTCTGTGGAAGTGGGAGGAAAGGTGTTTGGTTTCCAAGACCAGCCATTTCAAAATCCACACTTAGAATTGGAGAGGTTGTTTCAGTCACAGGGTTAGGCTGCTAAGAGAGATATATGTTCTCAGACCACTGTTAGCTGGGACGTTTCCTAGATGGAAGACAAAAACCTAGAAGGCTCTTCAGTACTACGCCTGTGAAGGCACTGCTTACAAATAAAGAAGAAATGTTTGCATAGCTTCTCTTTAGTTTAACTTTGTGCTACAAGAGCCTTGAAGTCCTCCAGACTTTTCTTCTGTAGATTTCTGGCATACCAGATGCTGTATTACACTTTAAAATCAGGCAGTGAAGGAGCAGGTTTGTTCTGGACATTATTGTCTGTAAACTCCAAACCTCTGTGTGTGAGTGAAAGGCTTGCTCTTTTAAAACTTCAACTACTTTTCTTCCAACCCCAAATGGCAAAAATTAAAAACAGAACATTATTTCTTCTGTGGTGTATTGCATGCAGATGAAAGAGGTTATTCTTGCAAGTATAGTTATGTAAGATGTTCAGCCAGACTTCAGGTATAGGAAAAGACATCTGTAGTTGAACATAATGACTTCAATATCTTCCCTTCCCTTCCCTTCCCTTCCCTTCCCTTCCCTTCCCTTCCCTTCCCTTCCCCTTAAAATGTCTATTTTCTGGTTGTTCTCTTTGTGCATAATGTGTCTGTGCACTGTAGAACGACATGAGACATGGTGTCATGCTGGCAGTGAAAAGAGTACACCAATTTAGCGATGGATTTAATTTGTGCCCCGGCTGCCTGGTCAGCTATGTACAAAATGCATTATAAGCATGAAATTTGTCTGTCTGTCTGTCTAAGCCAAGTTATTTTCTTAGGGTAAAGAAAAAGACTAAACTAGTCACAGGTGTCTAAAGTTACTATGCCAATCATGATGCTTTCAACAAGAACATGTAACGTATGAGTTATTTCTTTATTTACTTATCCAATACTTAATTAATGTGTTACTATTTTAGGCCCAAAAAGGAGAGCACAGGAGAACTGAGTGGGTCTGGAGCATCTGTTGTCAAACATGGTCTTAAAGCAGAAAAAATCTTCATGCAGGTTCACTATTTGAAGGTGAGTGTTGTCAGCTGATTTTTATTGAAATTGCTTTACTAGTACGATAAAGACTTCTTTCTTGTAGACATCAGCGAATTCGTAACATCCTATTTGCTTCTGGCTTAATTTCTTGCAGGGTTATTTCCTTCTGCGGTCTCTGGCAAGGACAATAGGAGAGGCTTCATACCTTGCATCTTTGCGAAAATTTGTCCATAAGTTCCATGGGCAGCTTGTGCTTTCTCAGGTACTGTGCTTGTGGTTGTTCCTCACTTTCTGAAAAAACAAATGACCTTAACTTCCAGTTTGACTATCTAAATCACCACTTCTTGTTGTGGCGAAAAGGGAGAGGTAATTGTAACTTGGCAGTATTAATGAAATTCTTACCTGCTAGAGACCAGAACATTTTTTTCAGGGTGATACATGAATTGGACACCCTGCTAGTATCTGATAATGTAAACAATGGGGGATTTTTCTTTTTTTTTTAAACCTGAACCTTTGAAAGGTCAATGTTCATAGGTGCTGATGTTCTCAAAGATAGGGTAGTTTACCATACTGGAACTGTCTCCTGTAGTCTTTTAGCTCTTAAAAGCAGGCCTGGAACAAAAGACACAAGATGACAAATAGTTGGCATCCTATAAGAGCAGTGTGATGAGAGTAAGGGGCAAGGGAAGAAAGAAGAGAAGGGGTATGAGTGAATTTCTGAAACCAGTTTCTTTGCTAAAGTCTGTCTTTTCTCCAGATACGGTTGAAATCTTTGACGGAATTCAGGATGGTGTTAAATGTCTCCTTGCAACACAGAGTAAGGGCCTCTGATTTTGAGGGAATGGGATCTAACACTTTCCTGTTTCTTCCAGCCTGGAGCGATTCTTTGCTCAATGTGCTTGCTGGTTTGAATCTCACTCTTGTGAAGTGAGATGTACGCCCATGTATCTTACGAATAGCTCACAGACCTGTGGATTCCTCCGTACATCAAATCACCCAGAAGTTAGGCATAGTAGTTCTACTGCAGGAGCTCTGCCCTGTGGAGGAACGTTTGGGGTGTTAAGGGAGTTAAACTGCCGCAGCTGTTTACTGTACCATGTTACTAAGACCATGAGCAGTCGCATTTGGCATGGTGTGGAAAGTGCCAGTGACTATATGAGCCTTGTCTACGTTATGGTGTCCAGAATCATAAATACGATGCTTCACTATTACACAGCTGGAAACTTTGTGAAAATGCAGAAATCATGAAACTTCTAAAAACACGAAGCAGCCCAGTATTTTAATCTGGTGGTGAGAGAGGTGTTTGCGTTTTGGTGAGAAAAAGTTAGCTTGTTGCTCCTGGTTGATGCGAGATTTCTTGTGTCAGTAGGCTGTTTAAATGCTGCAAAATGTCTTAGCATATTATACTATTAGTCATGATAGCTAGATTGCATTGTAATTGAACTACCTACCCATCTACACAAGACTTCTCCCTTTGTCCAGCACTCTGCTGTGAAATGTCAATTTATAGTTTATCTAACTCCAGTCTCATAAGATTAAATACTGTATGTTGTTTCTGCACCCAGAAACAACCATTTTGGTTGTTATATAAAAAATAATTCAGTGTTTTTAATTATTCAAGCAAGAATAAGTGATGCTTTTATTTCAGGTTTCCTAGGCCACTTTTTATTTGAATATGTGGAATATGTCCATAGCTATGTACTTAATGTAGGTCAAAGAACAAACGCTTTCCTTCATTTGAAGATCCTTGATTTGGTGGAGAAAGAGCTGTGTACTGTGTAACTTTTATTGTGTGCTTTTACCTTGTTTCACAGTAGCCTAAATCCAGCTCCCATTGAAGTTGCTGGGAAGAGAATTTTGACATCATCCTGTTGTTTAGTCACTATGATAAATATGAAAAGGGGATAGGGCTATATCCAATTGTAAATGTATTTATTTTCTTTGTAGGAAATCTTAAAGATTGTATTTATGTCAGTGTCTGGTATAGGTAGATAAGTAATCACAGCAGGAATTGCAAATGGAGAAGCAATGAAGTCAAGTTAGTACAAAGTTTATTATTGAAGTTCCTACTTGAACAAAGGTGCTGTCAAGTCTTTCAATGAATAAAAGATTTAAAATAAGTAGAGGTGCAAATGGTAAGTTTAAATGTCATGTGTTGTACTTGCACCTTGTCCAAATTAATTGTAAAAGTTCCCAGCTTTAGCAATTGTGGGGACAAGGGAAAGTAATTTCCAGTGAAATTAATTGCCCATGTTCTGAATACTAGTCTTGTTTTCAGTGGTGTTTGTAGTATTTTTCCTAGATGGGAGCTGCAGGTGCAAGGAAATGACTTCAGATGTGAAACATTAATCCATTTGCCTTTTTCCTTCATTTTGATTGCGTGCTCAGTATGTTTTTAATAGTAGTTTTTGTTTATTTTATTTGAGTTAGCAATAGAGGAGTAGAGCAGGTCTGGAATCTTTGAGGAGGATTTAAAAAAATCTTCCATTTTTCTTTCTGTGAGAGAATTCACTTAGTAACTACTTTGAATTAGCTTTTTAAATAATGAATGGAGTGTTACTGACTATAAATAAATAGAAGGGAGTGCAAGTTTCTCATATTCCATGCACAGTTAAAGCTGTTGTTCAGTTTGATATTGAAATTAGAACACCTTGGGAATTTAATTGTTTGCAGACTTTAATTTTCATGTAGTTCTATCTGTTGTAATAATAATCCAAGGCCTGTACTGTTCATCCATCTGATAGAGTTATAATTTGCTATAGTGAAATGGCAGTTAAGGAGGCAACGCTTCAAAAAAATCCTAATTTATGGTATTCTTAAAAGCTTTAAAGGCAGATGTATGGATCCAAGCCCACTGTGTATGTACCTATATCAACATGTTCCTGCACGCTGATCTGCATAGGCACATAACATTGTCATTATTTTATAAAATTGGTATCTGCACACACAAATTGCCATTCAACTCTCTCTGAGCTTGTAGAACTCCTGTAACTACATTTTAAAGTTGAAGCATGCAGTGTGCATGTATGTTGATGTTTCAACCTCTAGAATCTTTCCTTTAGACAAAAGTTTAACTAAAAATTTCTCACTGCAGTATGGCCCCAGCTGTTCCATGCTTACTGTGACCTGCAAGCTTGAGACAACAACTGTTGACATCAGTGGGGTATGGTGTGGGCTCTGGCAGTGTCCTATCCACAGCAGCTTTAAGGACAGGGGTCTTTGCTTTCTACACTCTCATGTGCTTGGAAAACAGAAGTAGATGGGTCAGTCTTACTCAGATTGAGTTAGTTTCCTGTTCTAATTCTTGGATAAATGAACATACTCCTACTTTTTTGTTAGCTGGGCACCATGCAGCCTTCATTCACTTTCCTCATATGTACGGATAATGAGACAATCTTTAATTACTACATGATTACTGTCCTTTCATTATTTTCTTTCCAAAAACCTTTGCCTCATTTGTGTGGAATAGGTGTTGCTCTCATATGAAGCAGCTGCTTGGTATTTTGTTCTCTGTTCATTGTTCATAGGCACTTTATTTACCATGCAGTATGCTTTTCATTCTGTTCAACTTTTAAGTTCTAACAAATGTAAGGCAGTAAACAAGACTGCTTCATTGGGTCAGACATTTTAATGTGAGATTAACTGTGTTTAAAATGCTTATGTATGTGACAACTGATTAAAGTATGGATCAGTTAATTACATTGCACATTTTGACAACCCATTGTGTTCGTCTATAAAAATTCAACTAGCTTTAGGCCATATCTCTATTTCAGTACAAGTATGTGGAGAGAAGGAATGTATGAAATATTGTGCTTGAAGTATAAGTAAGACTAGGTTAGTAAAAGTCACTGACATGGTATAAGGCAAGATTTTTTTTGGTAAGAAAACTTTCTTTTTTCTGATATACTTTTTTCGTAATTATGTAAAGTAAAATGTGTATTTTAAAGGACAGAGAGATCCGAACGAAGTAGGGCTAGAAATGGAACTGGCAAAGAAAGCAGAGAGTAGTGAAGCTAAGAGGAGCCCAGGTGTTTTATAATCGTGTATAATACAGATGAGTGATTAAAAAAATCAGTTAATGTGTCACACAGTTTAATGTCCAACAGTATAGGTGTATAAAAAAAACAGGTAACTTTTGGTATCATTTATCTGAAGTATAAAGATCCTAAAAGAAGCGGTAAGCTTTACACATACAATTGTCTTCTATCAGGGAAGTGACCCATATAGCTGAAAATGTCCTGGACCTTGCTCATAGAGTACGCAAATCCTTCCCATAGCTGCTGAACTTACTAAGTCTTGAGCCTCAGTCTTCAGCTGTGGAGTATCTTTTTGCATTTCCACTTCTGTTACAGTAGTCTCTCATTCCTGTGCTGACCTAAAGTTTTTGTGTTTGCTCAGCTTGCGTTTAGCATCTTTCAAGCTTAAAATTACATAGTAGCTTGTTACACAGTATAACTTGGTAGGGAGAAAAGATAAATTCTTTAATTCTGACCAGGGCAAACTGACAGAGGAGCAGTCCTGAAGCATGTGGATTTGATTGCTGCTGAATCATAGCTCCACCTTTTGATTGATTTAGTGAGATGTATTTTAAATAATAAGTCAAATGCATCTTACATATGATTTTCTGCTGGATAGTCTTAAACAAAAGTCCAAAGAACGATTGAGGGCTCTATGTAGAATCATTGATACATAACAGATCTAGTTTTTCATCTTTCTTTCTTAGGTATATATGTGTGTTCTTACATGTTTATACATGTAAAATAGAAGGAATCTGTGTTTAATTCAAATTCTTAGGCGGTGGTATATTTCGTATTTTTAGTGGACAGTGAGAATTTGTGTACCTTCCAAACAAATCAAAACATTTCAAGTGAATTTGAGACAACATGGGCTCTGGTGTCAAAGCATTAGGTGAAGGCATGTTCAAGCTACATGCCTTCACTTCCCTGCCTGGGGTTTAGTTTGAACCTTCCTGTCAATAAGGAAAGGAGGAATGCCAATGCTTTGTTCAGTGAATTAAGTAACAGTCAACATACTTTTTGCAACTTATCTGGTCCCTGAATAGAGTTATCTGCTCTGAGGTGTTTTGACATGTACAAACACTTTTTTTGTGAAAGATCTGGGGCTCTGACAGAAACCCTTTTGCAAATATAGCTGGGGTGATTTAAGACTTGTTTCACTTAATTATTCACACTGTACCTAAGAGGACAGATTCAGTCTTGTTGGTATGGACAGTTTACTAAGATTAAGTTGTGTGAAAGCACTGGACTGTGAATTTGAGCAGCTCAGGCAGATATACAGGTTGCCTTCTGCTGCTGTGCTACACAGGGACAATAACCCCAGTCAGAGGGCCATCCAGGGGCTGATATCACCTTAAATATCCACAAGAAGATTTACCCGAAATCGTTGTTGGATCCTCGCATGTGTGGTGTTTTCTTGTTTGCAACAATAGTTAGTCATTTTTCTTTAGGGAATTGCTAGTCACCTGAATGCAGTTCATTGGCATGGGGCAAATGGGCAACAGATTCTATTTTTTACTGGAGCTAGTCTGAGGCTCCGTCACCTGAGGCTTAAACTGTCAAGCTGTCTGGCTAATGATTGCTGCCTGATAATAGAGCATATAGTTGCAGAGTCTTGCCTACTCCTGGTAGGAAGTTGTGGTCTTTGGAGGGGCATTCTGGGCTTGTTACCAAAAGGCCAAGAGAAGGATTTCAACGTGTTGCTGATCTTGTTAAATAAAAGCCAGGAAGATGAATGGGGAGTGAATTCAGAATAGACAGGATTCTAGGAAAGGTGATCATACTTTGTTTTTCCACCCAAAAAGGACAAAGTAACATTTACCGTTTAGTTATGTCATTTACAAATTGCATAACTGATAGGGATAGTTTAACTATGAGTAGGTAATTTCTGTAAGGAATTGGATGTAAGTGCATTTTGAGTTTATTTGTTGACAGCTGAATGTCCTTTTAGATGTATCACTTTTAGTCAAGAAATCATAGAATCTGATATCCGTAAATGTAAAATTTCCACTTACCAGAGTGATTGTAATTAAACTAAAGTAGGTCTTTGCTGTTTTGAGAAGATAGGAAAGCTCTAAGATAAAGAGACTCCTAAATAACACTACTTAGACAAACATGACTTGCTGTTATGGGGGGGAACAGACAAGCTCTAAGATAGAGAGACTCCTAAATAATGTTATTTAGACAGCTCGGCCTTGGGAGGGCAGATGCACCATGCTACAGAGTTAAAGAGGCACCAAGAGGGCAACAAGACCAGAGCAAAACAACCTGGAAGGACACGGTATACTGATCTTAGAACTGAGTTTGCACAGAAACAAAGGTCCACCAGCAGACGCTGTGATGAGGAGTATAAGCCTTCATTTTAGGAGCCCCAAAGACCGTCCGAGGATGCTAACAAACATGCGTGAAAGACATTAACATATGCTAGTTAGTTCTTGGAAAATCATTAATATGCTAAGCATTTCTCGGAAATACAATGAATATGTATATTGTGATTCTATCTAACCTCAAATGACAGGGTGTTTGGCGCGCACGTTTGGAGGAGAGATCCCCCGTGTGCCCGGCGCCATCATAAAGAATACCTGCTTAATAGCCCTCTGACTGAGTCTTCAACTCCGGCTTTTCACAGCATCAAATCATAGAATCATTAAGGTTGGAAAAGATCTCTAAGATCGTCAAGTCCAACTGTCAACCCATCACTACCATGCCTGTTAAACCGTGTCCTGAAGTGCCACATCTACATGTTTTTTGAACACCTCCAGGGACGGGGACTCCACCACTTCCCTGGGCAGCCTGTTCCAGTGCTTTATAACTCTTTCAGTACAGAAATTTTTCCTAATATCCAATCTAAACCTCCGCTGACACAACTTGAGGCAATAAAAGATCTTCTAAACACAGATCTGTCTAGTTACTGCTTCAAGCAGCCTTCATTCCTAGGGTTCTCAAAATTACTTCTCAGTCATTGGGTCCCCACTCTTCTTTGCCTTTGATTCAGACATGCACATGCATTAACAGTGCAGAGAAAAGCTCTCCTTGATCTCAATTCACAGTCCTTCCAGATTTGATCTACTCAGCAACACCCCAAAGTTGCAGTTGTGATTAAAATTGTTGGCTTCAGTCTGTACTATGACAAGAGCAGACAAGAGTCTTTAGGGAATGTAATTATGAGGGTCTAGCAAATCCTCAGTGAACATGTGTGAACTCATTTTTCAAAGGCTTTTTCAGTTTGGTCGAATGTGAATAAAATTCCGCAAACTGCAGGATAGCAGTTTCTGTATATAGGGAAAAGTTATTTTCTAGCCTCTGGGTTTCCAGCCAGGGAAGTACAACAGGAGTATGTAGGGAAGTGAGACTATTTAATAATATGAAAATAAGTCAGTTTGTTAATAATGCAGCACTGTGGTGGCATGTGATTTCTAACTCGTATTTCTGGCTTCATTGAATTACTTGCAACAAAAACAAAAACCAAACTATAATTTTTTTATGATCTGACTCAGCATTTAATTATGATGACCCTGGTCATCCACAGGTCTTTGCTTGCATGTTTAAGCTCACTATAACCTCTTAAAAGAAATGGCATCAAAGCTTTAGAAAACCCACATTATCCCCCTAACTTTTGTCTTGGACACTTCTGAACCATTTCATCCGGAGAGGGAAAAACAAAAAAACCTGAGGAGAAAATTTCACTCCAGATGGTTAACGTTTAGTAAAACTATAAACAACTGAAAAGTCAGACCTATAATGGGATTTGTCATCCACACTTGATAATAGGCAAATGTTAAAAGCCATGCAAATATGAGGTAAGTGGTAATTTGTTTTCCTACTCTTTTTTGGATCATCAAAATAGAAGCAGTTAAAATAAGATAGAATAGATTAATCCTAATTTTGAGAAAGTGTGTAGAATGATGGTTACTGCCTTAATAAATATTTGGAAAAATGAAGACAGCTTTAATCACAAAGGAGATGTTTAATTTCATAGTACAATATACAGAGTATAAAAACACTTCTAATACCAGCGGTATCTTCAAGTGTACTGTGGGATTGATTATAAAAGTTGATGCAATCCAATCAGGGAATCTAGCTGCATTAATGCGTACAGAGACAGTGCAAATAATGTCAAGGATGACCACTTCAGTATTAACTTTTCACGCATTTTTGAAACAACTCTAATGATGATCTTTTCACATTCTTTATTTCCCCGTAAGCTTACTCTGTACCTCCAGCAAACCTTCCACAAGTGGAAGCAGACAGTAGTTCTCTGTTTACATACAGAATAATGGTACAGAACTGCAAGTAGTAGTGTGAGATCAGGGGATCTCACAGTCTATCCTCATGCCAGCAGTACACTGAAGTTAGTTCAGAATGACTCCTGGCACTGTTAGTGATGGCATTCTTGCCACAGCAACACTGAGCTCTGTGTAATTTATCTTTTGTAATAAGCAAATTTTGCAGCCATTGCAACATAGCCTGAATCTCACTTGTCATCTAAAGAAGGAAGGCTTAACCATGTTACCAGTAGTTTCAATTGTACGATTACTCTTTCTTTGATTCCCTAACAGTGCCATAATCAGACAGAGGAACAGTGTCTTTTGTTGAATGCAGTGGCAGAGTCCCCAAACAGAAGTTTTCCACCTTTTGAGAAACGTTCTTGAGTACCTTAGAGAGCAAGTACTTGCAATCGCAGATCAGCCTGCACTCATATATTGCAGTGAGGAACATCATTTGCCTATGACACTTGTTTCTACAAAGATTAGTATTAATAAAGTAGATGTACTGCTTTATGAAATAGCATGTAAATGAATAATTCTTATGTAATAAATCCTATTCTTATGAGATTACTCAGAGGAGTGCATTGTGTCAAAATGATTGTCATTAAAATTGGGTCATGTATAGCACGTATAGCATGGGTGTGCCAGAGAACTTTCGTGTGATGTCAGGTGTAACTTTCTAAAGAGGGCTTATCATACAGTTACAAGTGAGGATGATAGTGATGCTGTTCCACTGGCATTTCACCTTTGTAAATCCATGAAAGAAATTCTGGCTACCTTTTCTTTGAAGAATTTGTTTCTTAGTTGGTGTAGTTGGCAGCAGCACTGTGAATTTTGTCACAGAACGAGGAGTAGGTGTGATCTTCCAACTGGCTGTGTGCACTAAGGAAAAAAAAAGCCTTATGTGGTTATATAATTAAAGGCAGCGTTATAACATAAGCATAGTGGAGAGAATGTAAACACCCTTAGTTCTGGTGTTTCTTAGCCTTTGAATATGTGAAACTGCATCCTTTAACAGTTTTAAATATAGTTTGTGTGTGTGTATTATAGATTAAATAAAAGTGGGAATGTGGGGTTGTGTTAAAATAGTCAGCAGCCTTTTCAAGCCCATTTTCTTTCAATATTGACACTTTTTGCTTGAGTGTGTTGGAAAACTGACAAACATAACGTGTGTTATATAAATAACTGAGCAGTATATCACTGTAGTGGATATATAAACTTCTTTCTTATTATTCTGTTATCTGCAGTCTTTATAAATCCATTGCTCACTAGCAACGCAGACACAGAGTTATGTCTTCATAAACATACTAACAGTGGTGATTTGTTCATTTTACAGGATTTTCTTTGTATGCTGTTGGAAGACATCCCTGAACAAAAAGAGTAAGTGAGAATCATGCTATAAAAGTCAAAAGAAGAAAAGTAGAAATCAGATTGAAGTATTAGCTGTGCTATCCAGAAATAGTAGGATTTCATTTAGTATTGTTCTGCTTGTTTTTTTTCAAGTGTATGTATGTATCTTTCTCTGAAAATTCTCAGGCATGTATACACAAAAAATAAGAACCTTGCTGTGTTGTTGCTATTCCATGCTCCCCCCAGGCAGTGCCTTTAACTTGCATGCTAAGGCAGCAGTGAGGTCCGGTGTTCACTGTGCGATCTGAAGTGCAAAGCAAAGCTGCCTCCTCAGATTAATCTGTGGTCCTCCTGCCAGCTGCTTTTGGCACCCTAGAGCAAGGAGGCCAGATCTTTGCTGTGGATCTGAGAAACCAGAGAAGACGGATTTTCCTCAAGAGGCAATCTGGTACCGTCCCCTCCCTGTTACACAGTGTACCACACAGGGAAGGATGGAAAACGCTAATGGAAATCCAGCATTAATTGCCTGACATGTCCTTCAAAAGCCCGCTGTATGTGACTCTGACTATCTGAAGATGATACAGCTAGTCTTCAGCAGAGCTTTGAATGCATCCCTGCTTATCCATTGGTTTGTTCTGTGCTACAAATACAGATTCCTTTGTAGTGGAACTTTACACATTAATAGGTTTTAAAAATAATGTATTCACTTGAAAAACACAGTTTTGGGCAGCAGGATTCCAAAAGTCTTCATAAATCTGGGTGAGCAGTTTGGAAAAACAAGCAGAGAAGATATTCACACAAGTCAAATGTATTGAGTTTTTTAGTGAAACACTTCTATTTTTAGGGGGTGAGGGACAGAGAAGCTAGTTATCATTGAGGAAATGTGTTGTATGGCATCATGAGTTTAGTTTGAGTGGTGTTACATTTTCCAGTTATGTACCCTAGAATGATATTTTGTTTATATCATTGGATATGGATTTCCAGCCCAAATATCATCAGGAATATTAAATGGAATATATGGGAAAGTGAATTATATAATGGCATGATTATACATTGATTTGTTAATAAAATTTCTGTTTTCCTTCTTTTTTCTACTTATGTTTCTCTGAAATCCAAACCCAGTGCAAAATGTTATTTGAATGAGCATCTGATTTTCAGCCTAGAAAGATGCAAAAATATTTAAACTTTCAGGGACACTAATGCAAAAGAGGTATGACTCCATTTGCATTGCATCATACTCCAGAATGTATGGACAAAATTTCAGATCTATGGTAATTAATTTTAGAATCAGACATATAGCATATCTGAACTTACCTACTGCCAAAACTACCTTGGGTGCAGATATCAACAGCAATGCCTATTATTATAGGACATCTGAGAACATACAGAAGGTCTTTATTTCTTATTTACTACAAAGATGTTTTTTCATTCTTGGATGTATTCTGTTGCTAGTGTACAAATACTAGCCTAAGGTAAAAGCAAAGGAAGGAAAGATAAAAATGAAATATTTTTAAAGATCATGTGCTGATGAGTGCTTTTTTGTATAAAGTTTAAGTCATAGAGATTACATTTCGAGATTACATTTCATGATTACAAATTCTTTGTAGAACACAAACCCTCATAGACTTGTGCAATTTTACCAAGTAAAATTTTGAATTTGTAACTAGATGCTTCTTACTTGAAAAATATTAAGCACTCTAATATACTGAAGTTTGTAATGGAGGCTGGACTTAATCATAAGTCAAAAAAAAAGAAGATAAATTAGTAGTAGGGAATCAAGCCAAATCCTGTCCTCAGCTGTGGCAACAGAGGCAAACTGGTGTAGCTAGGAATAGGATTTGGCTTATGGGAGGCTTTTGTTAATGAGCACAGGATTAACATTGGCAAAAAGCAATCACACAACAGCGTGGAAATTTTCTGTAATTATTATGTTGGTGTAACACAGCATTAGTTTTCTGCTATTGGATACAGCAGACTATATCTGAAAGATTCTCACTGTTCTAGTACTTAATTCCTTTAGTTTTTAGTTACATGAGCTTTTTAGTACATTCCCAGCAATGAGCAGTTCCAAGATACAGACAAAACTTCTCAAGTAGTAGTCACTGATTTTTGCTGCCTTCTGCACTCGGAGGAGGAGGATTACATGATGTTTATAGGGCTACTTCACTTCCTGCTCTGACTCAATTTTACTGGCATGTTAGCTGTAGGAATCCATTCTCCAAGGCAGCATCCTCCTGTTTTTGGACTGTGGCTGAATACTGACATCAGACAGGCTTAACATTACCTTCTGGTCCTTCACAATTTCCTCATTTGCCTTTAAAGCAGATTATTTCTGTGTGGGAAGGGCTAATGACAAGAAGAAACAAGTATCTATCATTACCTTTCTCTGTTTTCTAAAGTCCTTTTAAAATGTAACATGCACTGGCTGTAGCCTCACTATTATGTTGGCCTTTCTGTAGACAATCTACAATACATCCCACCTGCAACTGAGACATCTTATTTCTTCATATGTATTTGAAACTTCACTACATTTGAAAAAGAAAGCAAACTAAACCAAACAACAACAAAAAACCCTCTTATGTGTCTGTATATGACGGTGCACTAGATTTGATAAAACTCCCAGTGGCTCTCTTCTCCCCAGGGCTTACACCCATAGTCTTTCCTGTAAATTGCTCCTCTCCACATATGCCCAACATGTGAGCCATGTAAAGAATCAGTGTTTTTAAGATCCTGTAACAGAGGGTGAGTTTCATCAGCCTCAGATAAATCAGTTTCAGCTGCTAGTACTCTTTATGACTGCAGATTTTTTTGAGCAGGTTAGTTCTGTTCTTTGGGGTTTTCTGGTGGCGTTTTTTATTTCATTTCATTCAATAAAATCAGTGTACTAATAAAATTATTATTTTAATACACAATAGACAAAGGAAGGCTTGTGTTACAGCTTTGCTATTTGTACTGTTAATAACTCAGGCTTACTAACCACATTCCTTGGATGTCTTCATAAATTGTCAGTGAAGCACTAAATCAATGTTAAAATAATGCAGCTATACAGGTATTTGTCTCTGAATTTCATACTTGCTTTCTTCGTTACTCACTTCGTCATGAATGTGGTGATTTTGATTGAAATAAACAGCTCGTAGGCATCCAACTCCCAGAGCAAATAATTGGGAAAGATTTTTTTCCACTGTTTTTGTTTTCTCCATTTTTTTGGTAAGCCAAAAAATATATATTGGACAAAAACCAAAGGAAATCTTATCTGCAGGAAGCTGTGGATAGTTGACAGAATAACTAATCAGTCACTAGTCTTTGATTTGCTCTAACTATGCCTCCATATTTAGCTGGAATGGCTTACTGTGAAAATGATTGATGTGTATGAATGTGTATATCCAGATGAAGCAAGTATGCTTGTTGATGTATTTTCAATTGGATGTGGGAGACTTTTTAATCTTCCTTTACAAAAAAAAAAAAAAGTTAAAAAAATTGCACACTTTCATGTGTGCTGTTTATTTGCTGCAACATCTTTTTCTCAAAGTAGTTTCTACTCCTTGACTGACAAGTTAGGTGGGTTTATGTTAAAGTTTGCACAGTGCCTTCAGGCCTTGTGCAATGAAAGCTTGATACAAGACACCTTTTATAATGCTAACTTTCGAATTATTATTAATGTTAGTATTTTACAGTGCTTGCTGTGTAGCATTGAATCTGGCCATGGACAGTATGTAGGCATGTTAGGAGATCGTTCCTAGGCTGATGGGCTTCTCGTCTAAACAAACAGATAGACAAGGGATGAAATAGTGGATGTACTAGCATTCTCATTTTACAGTAGGGAACTGTGGTACAAAGCAATGGAAGAACCTGCCCAGCCTTGTAAGATCTGCGTTATAGCACTGATCAACCCAGATGCCACAGTCCAGTCCAGTACCTCAACCAGAAGGCCACTCAGGAAAGCACATACACACCAGATTTAAGTCCTTACAGATGCTTAACTGCAACTTAACCAGGTGCTAACTGCCCCTTCTGAATACGGATGCTTTACTGAACCGCAGCCTCTATAAATATCAGGCCCTATGTCCTTTCTCTAGGACATTTATCTTGAAATAGCAATCTGTTTGTGATCTATTCTTTGGGCTTGATCTGAAGCCCAAAAAGCTAGTGGAAACCTGTCTAAGGACTTCACAGTTCTTTGTTATTGACTCTCAACACATTCAGAGAACATCTTTGCAATAGTCTGCATATTACTAATATATTTTGGAAAAAAATAGTGAATGTTTGTAAAACACTAAAGCAAATTGCTTTTTTTGATGGGTGCCAACAAGAATGTCCTAAGTTGGAAAAAAAATACGTGTGTGAAAGTGCAAACAAAGAATGCTGCATATGGTCATATGACAGGTGTTTAGCTGAAACCAAATGCTGCAGGCAGAGAAACAGCAGCGTTGTTGTCTTTGCCCTTGAGAAAAATGTCAAAGTTTCAGGAGAGGCTGAGCAATGTAACAGTGGTGTTTCTGCCTGGATTAGTGTGGTGTCAGAGCAGTGCAATTCCCCTCAGTGTCTTAAAAGCCAGTGTTTTGAAATGAGCTGTTGTTGGCTTTGAAAGAAAGAGAGGGTATATTAAACAAAGGCACTACACTGAAAATGTAGTATTATTATTTTGCATAAGTTACAGGTTTTTGTTTTGTGGTTTTTTTTTTTTTCTTGAAGAAACCCCACACTTTAAATTAAGCTTAGTTTCGGGGGGGGGGGACAGGGGACATGGACACACGACAATGGGACATGACGACACACTGCCATTGTGAGGCTGTATTTCTTATCCCTAGGTACGACAAATTAAATGCACAGATA
>Ga0065711_1002226_pt1 | contig 40368 bp, 41 predicted proteins | sample Hoacrofraction12_FD_59098 | JGI IMG/M metagenome (GOLD analysis project Ga0065711, IMG submission 59098) | Hoatzin crop microbial communities from Cojedes, Venezuela - Epithelial fraction 12 v2 (version 2) | ecosystem: Host-associated > Birds > Digestive system > Esophagus > Crop | place... | reverse complement strand
AGATTTTGAGATAATAATTCTAATAAGAATATTGTATTAGAAATGCAGATCATTAAAATAAGGTTCTGAGGGACCAGGTCCCAACATTCTTCCTAAAAGAGAGAGAATACTTAAAGTCTTTAAATATAAATACAGACAACTAACCCAGATTAATCTTTGGACAATCTCAGAATATACCTTCATTAACGTCTCTTGAGAAGGAGAATACACCAGCTCTGGAGATCTGACCAGAAACTCTTCTCTTTTATTTGCTTTTCCAACTCACAAATATGTTATTCACTTGCTCTAACATGGTTTTGCAAATAGCCATTTTTGGCAGATGACTGCAGCAGAGGTGGAGGTTGCTACGCCTTAGCTTTGCTGTGCGTGCTTGTGTGTGCACATGGGAGAGAGTCTACATAATTTAAGGGAGAATCCCTTCCTTCCTAGAAGAACAGACACGAATTATTAGTTGTTATAATGTGATTTTATTGTGTCTGGGAACCTGCAGAACACAGCAGTAGAATCATGCATGTTTAAAAAACCATAGTGATGTATAAGAAATTAGTAAAGGCATGGCCTGGCACAGCCCCCTTGTAAATGTCGTATGGTTATGAAGGTACATCGCACAGGTACATTGTACCCTTGAGAGAAAAAATTTCTTTCATAGTAATTTGTATATTTTTCATTATTTTTAATCATAACTTCTTCTTTTTTCACCTTGTGCGTTGCTGGAGTGGATAAGTGCCCTGGTTCCATGCAAACTGTAAAAGCAAAGGAGTCTGTTGCCAATACTTCCTGCGACGGCACCGTGTTTACATCATTCCTGGGTGAAACGCTGGGCGCCCGCAATCCAGCTTGGAGCAGGACTGTTTTTCTGCTGGGGGCAGTTCTTCAGCCGTGTTACTGCCATGGCTGACACCAGGCATATTTACCTGGCTGCTGTGCTCTGGGTCAGCTGATGCTGCTGGGAGAGAGGGATGCTTGTAATTCCTGCGAGCTTGGAGCACACTCGAGGCAGACGGGCTGCCGCGCGCGGCAGGGCTGGCAGAGGGGCCAGCAGGCAGTCGAGCAGCTCATGGGAGCCCACCGGGACCGAGGGCCCGTGCCTCTGGGAGGGATTTTGTTGTAGGGACGAGGCAGGCGATGCAAAGTGTGGTGCAGTGCAGAAAGTCCGTGCACGAGTTCAAGAGCGGACCTGAAAGAGCCACACAGTGAGCAAGGCACAGATTTCTTTACCACCTCTTCTTATTTCTGCTAGGTTTCTGTTCAAGTTTTTTCCTATGTAAGCGGTTACAGCTTCACATTTGACTTCAGATAAAACCTTGTGGCATTGTTTGGGGATGGGCATGGCAGGAGAGGATACGGCACATCCCCACAAAGACCAGAGTGGTTTGGGGCTCACTTCCAGTTCTTTGTGCATGCATTTTGCAGCTCGCTGCAATGTCTTGTGAAATATCCAACCCTGACACTGTATCTAATCCCACAAAGCCATCAGTGCTTTTTGGCCCTGGCCGGAGAGAGGGGACATGTTCCCAAGCACAGGGTGTTGTTGATAGGCTTGGGGCTTCATCCTGAGCTGGTAGGAGCATGTTGTGTGAATGCTTATAGGAGAGAGTGCTTAGCCAGGCTGAGCTTTCCTGCAGCATACAGGCTGGAGGCCTCATATAAAAACATTTGGCATTATTCCCAGATGTTTCATTTCTCCAAACCAGCTGCACTCACAGGGCCATAGGAACACAGAAAACAGCCGTGCTGCCCAGCTCTTTGCCTGCCCTTAAGCCTGCTGTGGGTGACTTCTCTGCCCCCCGTTTTCCATGCAGCAGCCCACAGAGAGGGGTCAGACTCCAAATTTAGGTGGCTGGAGGAAATTTCTTATTTTAACTGCTTCCAGTCACTTTCCCAATGCAGAGCACCTGAAGCAAGCAGCATGCCCCCAGCTCCCTGGCTGCCTCTTGGGCCTCTGACCGTGTTGCTGGTGTGTCAGGCTCTGCAGTCACTCAGAGGGGGATCTGTCCCTGCAATGTGTCATTCCAAACTGGAGACAAGCAGCAATGCTGCAGCTGGCCTGACCTGGCCTTGTGACTCTCTGGGCATATGGGGGTGACTCTTACAGTACAAGGTTTTGCTCAACAATAGTCCTGTTGTCCCTGGCTGCCCAGGACAACAAAGCCCTTCAGAGCACTTGGCCTTGGTGCTCTGCCTCGTACCAGATGCTGATGTCAGAGATGGAGCAGCACATCCCTCCTGAGCAGGGTGAGGGGAGGAGGGCTCCTGCCTCCTCCCGGGCTGCTCTGGCACAGGACGCACCCAGCTCAGAGCTCTCGGAGTGCTGGCGCTGCCGCATTCCCAGGCTTTTACTTTCTCCTGCCCATTCCCACCCTACCGAGCCATGGTGTGATAAACTGGGGAAGTCTTGGGATCCAGGAGAGCCAGCTCCTAGCAGCCTCTGGCAGAGCTCCGGGTCTCGGTGCCTATTGAGGGGATGGGGCTGTGACCCAAGTAGCTCATATCAAACTTTGTCATGTCCTAGTGAGCCGCGTGTATGCGGCAGCGTGTAGAGCTTGGGCATAGAAGCATGAAACTGTGCTACTGTCAGCTCTGGATTGATTGAGAAATCAGCTTTGTCCCAGCTGGCCACATCCTGTTATTTCGAGATATCATGGTAGGAAGACACCATAGCTTCATTTCCTAATAACAGAAAGGTAGCAGGTCAGAGCACTCAGTGTGCTGCTTACTGGTGACCCAAGCTGCTATATACCTTTCCTACACCTCTACAGCCCGTATTGGCTCTGCTAGTTAGCAAATTAGATGCCAGATGTTAACTCTCTGAACAGCAAGACACAATGGTGCTGAAAGGAAAACAAGAGGAATGGGAGAGTGCGAGCTTCTTTATTTCTCGTTGGGAAGAAGTAAAAGGAGTACAGATATTTCAGAGAAACTCCTTGACTGCTACAGGAGAACAGACTGCTGAGAGGGATTGCTCTGTGTCTGAGGGAGGCAGTTGGACACAGCTGTGCTTGGGAACGGGTGAGAGGTACCAGCCCGGTCCTTCCTGGCATTCTTGCATTTGGCTTTTAACTTCTGTATGGTACATATGCTGCCTTCCCATGAGGGTTTTCAAGGCCACGCATTGATGCTGAGATCTGCCTCTTTTCTCTTCAGTACCCTGTGCCTTACAGTTTAGGCAGACAGTGTGTGTGAAGGTTTTGCTTAAACTGGTGCTGCAGAGCTGAGCTTCTGCACGAAGGCATGAACACAGAGATAGGCTGCAATGCTTCCCCATTCCCCCGGGGCTATAGCAGGGGACAGGCACATGTGAGGTATCTCTCTTCATCATCGCTTGGCTTTGTTTTGGACTGGGATTATTCCACCTCAGCTAACTGTCCTCCACATCAGCACCTGGAAAGGCGATTACCAAGGTCTGGCAAGTGCGTGTGCACTGTGTGAGGGGCTGCTGAATCGGGTAGCCCACTAGAGGCAAGGCTGTTATGGCTCCATATCCCCAGGTCCAGGCAGTGCTAAGCATGAATTCCTGGTAGGCATACAACACAAACTCACATGCATGGTTCTTCTGTATGTATACACCTGGCCAGCCACACAGGTCAACACAGACAGAAACACTCAGCACTCTCACTAATGGCACCAACAGCCTCAACCTGTTCCCCTTTCTGGCTGAAAAAGGATAACGGTCTGTTAGCGGGGAATGCATACATCTATACCGTGTGGAGTCCTCCAGTACCTGGCTGGAGACAGTCTGTCCAGGAGGTGACCCTGGATCCTAGTCTCCCCAGTTGCTGGTACCCAGTCATGCAGCCTCTGAGACCACAGCTCCACTCTAGTTGCTGGTTCACAGACCTCGCACACACCAGCACACACACAGACACACACTGAAGATCCTTCCTGTAACTAGATGTCCATACCCTGTCTACCTGGCAGATGAGCCATGGATTCTTTCACCTGACAGACACACATAAGCAAATGGGTCTCAGCCAACAGCCAGAATTTATGGTCGCTACAGTAGTTGGCTTGGATCTCCTGGTCCCTCCAGTAGCAACTCAAACACCCTGTGGCCAAGACATATGGCTGTTTCGATACCTGGCTAGTCCAGCTTGATATGCACCCACGTGATACACCAGTACTCCAGTGTCTCCAGTTGTTGGCACTAATTAAATCTCCATACATGCATATGTATACTGAATGGAGAGGCCCTTACCCAGGAAAATAGTTAGAAATGCATTTTAATAAGAAGACAGGATGGGCTGCAGTGATCAGACTCTGGGCATGGACAGACAAATGTGATAACCAGCTGGCCATTTAGACACGACTAGCTCTTTTATTCCTCTTACCTGTCTGTTTTCCTACACTGGTTTCCTCCTTTCCCCCACTTTTGTTTCTTCCCCTACCCATCCCTTGTCTTGTATAATCGAAAGATGCTCTTTGCCTGCATCCCATAATGAGTCCCATACCCCTACAGGCAGTATCAGTCTGTAAGAGGATCTGGAGAGCCTTTCCCTTGACTCATCGTGATGATTTTCATCCCAGACAATGGGGCTCATTGCTCTCATGCACAGGGGAGGCTCCAGGTGGGGTGCTCTGTTTTTGGGATTAGGTTATCTCGGTTCCCCACCCATCATTGTCCCTCTGTGTTGCTGTTCTGCTGTGCTCCATCCTGTGTGGAGCTGAGCCCTTCATCACAGCACTCTGCCAGGTTGACCCCTCCTTGGCCTTCCCAGGCCACGCTGGAGAAACTCCACCTAGCAGTGCCAGCTCCTTGCTGCTGCCCGATGTGACCACCCGCAGCTTCTTTCCCATCCAGTCTTACTCTGGCCATCACCTTTCCAGGCATAGGTTGGCTGGATAACACTAGTCAGGAGGGAGTGCTCAAAGGGAATGGGACAGATTTGTCAATGATTTTTTGTCTATTAGCACAGAAAGGTAGAACAAACATGTGTTTTCCTAGGGGGTGATTCTTGAGCTCCCTGTGGGTATACATGCATTGTACTTGCAGGGATACACATGTGCGTGTAGCCATGGTCACCATGTTCTGGACAGGCTTTCTTGCTCAGAGCAGACACCTCTCCCATTTGGCTGTTCAGGGTCTTCCGCACCTGCTGTGAGGGTAATACTTGGTTCCTGCTTTCTTGGTTGCTAATTCAGGGCCAGGACTCTATGCCCTTGTCAGATAGTGCTAAATACTGTCACAGGGTAGCACTCACACGCGCTGTGAGTGCACTGAAAAGGGAGCACAGGAAAGCAATGAACTCTCTTGGGAGCATGCTGGGAGCTCCGGCAGAGCAAGAGGCGAGAACGCCAGCAGCTGGGCTGTCCTTGTCTGCAAGCTGTGCTCACCCTCCTGCCACAGCTACTACTCCTCAAATCGGGAGCCAGCACAGGCTTTTTATTCTCTTTCTTGCTAACCACCCTTCCCAAATCAGGGCCCCACTCCCATGCTCTTTCCCCACATTGAATGTCCCCCCCTTCTTTCTTGCCTTTCCTGCTCCTTACACCTGCCTAGCTTTCCTCTCCTCAGCCAAAAAAAGTCTGTAGCCATTTCCAAACTCCTCCCTGAACTGCTGCTTTGTCAGGGAGTGAGCACTGTCTGCAGCAGGATCTGGACCAGACCTGGTGCCGTGGGTCCCATGAGACGCGCCACAGTGGACAGGCTCAGCTGCAGCTCAGTGCTGTGGCTTTTCCCAGTCTGGCCCCTGATGTGGCTTCGTTCACCAGGCACACGTTGAGAACGAAGGGAGAGGACTGAGCTGCACGGGAGTTACTCAGACATTTCGCCTCTGGCTCAACAGCCCCTGTTCTGAAGGGGTCTAGGTGGGATTCACATATCAGAGCATTTCTCTTCCCACCCATTTTGGTCTCTCACACAGCACTGAGCTAGAAAACATCACCCAGCTTGTCTCCCTGGGTCATGTATCCTTCAGAAACAGTTTGGTTTTCCCCAGTCTAAGGTACAGGCAAAGGAAAGTATACCAGTCCCAGAAGGCTGATTCTCTGCAAGCACAGTGCTGTTCATGTGTGTTAACACAAAGTCCTGGGCACATGCCTGCACGGCAGCCAGGGACCTGGGTGGGAGAGGAGGGAGGATTTTGGCAGCTGTGGATCTTGCTAGGGGAGCAGACCCTCAGCGGGGAAGGTAGAGCTGGGTGGGAAGCATGCACCCTGCATTCCAGAGCCAAATGGGAAAGACAGGGATGCGGAGCTACAGGAGAGTTGGGCCCAGAGCAGAGACCCATGCACGAGGGACACCTGGTCCTCCTCCTGGTCACAGCTATGGTGGGTAGGCAGGAAGGTGGCAGAGGTGGCATCCAAGAAAAGAGCAGCTGCACAGAGATGCTGAAGTTGTTTAGGAGGAAGAAGAAGCAAAGAAGACTTTGGCATGGCACAGAGGAGACTTATTAGGGCAGGGAGATTTTTAAGACTGGGAAAAATGAGAGCTGTCCTGCCAGGCTGGCGTGTGGGGTATGTGCTGGGCATAGCTCAGCCCATGGCTGCAGCCTGGCAGCGCGAGCAGCGCTCCGAGACACCCTAACACTCGGCACAGGCAAAGGGACTGTTCCTCTGCGAGGAAGAGGGCTGTGTTACAGAAGGTGGCCTGAGACAGGCACGGTGCCCAGAGAAGAGGAATGCCCCCGGCCCGGCTGGGAGGGCTGGAGGGGCAGCGATGCCCACAGGGCCACCCAGGGAGGACGACCTGTCCCCAGCAGCCATGTGCTACCAGAGACAGCCAAACGGGAGCTGTGCTGGTTGCCGTGACAACCGGGACAGGTCATATGACCCGCTTCACTTTCTAAATATAAATCTGTTTCACACAGTGTATGTGACTCCATGGAAACCAAATGTTGAGCAAGAAGGATTGCATAAAAATGAACAAAATACAGAGTGACTCAAAGTACCAGAAAGAGAGAGACTGCGGGTGGTGCCGGGGGGTTCAGAGCCGCCCCGGGCATCCCCCTTTGCCAGGGCACACGTTAGTATGGGCATGCCCATGCCCAGGCTGGGGAGGGTCTGCGGGGCACTTCTCAGTGCTGGGATCTTCATGCCAAACTTGGGATGGACATTAGTGTTGGTGTAGACATCTCTGCTGCCAAGGGTCTTCTGTGGACTTCCCTCACCAGCAGATCCTGTTTGCATTCAGAGACCCTGCTTCTTTGACTGCAGCGTGTCTGCCATATTTCTGCTTCATACCCTTGGGCTGACACACACCTTTACCAAGTTAGGTATTTATGAAAACTGCAGTTCGACTGAAACATAAGCTCAGTAATGTCAGCACAGGGCAAGCTTCTCCCCGCAGGACAGCGGGTTGTTCTGCTGCAGGTGCATGTTGTGGCAGTTTTCCCCTGCTGTGTCCTTGCATTGCTTCTGACAGGGAGTTTCCCCTGCACGCTTTGTTGAGCTTTCAGTCCCCAGTGATCCTCCAGCACTGGGCAGGACACTGCAGGGGAGCTGCTTAGCTGGACTCTGTAGCCTTTCTTTGTGCTGTTTGATCTCAGCAAATGTGCACTGTGACTGAGCAAGTGGCAACAGTGGGTAAGTGTACTGACACTGCATTTAATTCAAACCTTTCCCCCAGCTAGAGGCATCCTCGTAATTTTCTCCAAGGCTGGATGCTCTGTTGAAATAGGAACATAAAACCGTAAAAGAATTTAAATTGGGAGGGACTTTTGGACATCTCTGGTACAACCTCCTGTTCAGAGTTAGATCAGGTTGCTCAGGGCCTGCATTTGTGGTTTTTCAATTGTTTTGCTTTACCTTGGGCTGTGTGTTCAGGAGACCCACTGGGCTGCACTCGGCTGGAGAGCGGTGCGATCTAGCACATCTTCAGGGAGCTCAGGCTTTTAAGTGCACAGATGTTTCCTCCCTAGGATCCCCCTTTGAAGGGGAATGGGGATTTCCTGCAGTTTGAAAATGGGAAGTGATTTTCCTCTGTTGAGCAAGGCTGAACTTGTCTCGGGGCTCAGTCAGCATGGGATGGACTGATGTGTGCAGGCCCTTCACTCCCTGTTGCCTCACTTTGCTGCATACAACCGCTTTTGGCTCTCTTATTTTCCACCACTGGGATGGGACCACATTGCCAGGTGGTCTGGAACAGGATGAGTTGGGCTGCTGCTAACTTGATCAAAAAGAGCAGGAAAGAAAAGGAAAACAAAATAGTCAGAAAGTCAGAGGAGCTGGAGTGGGAGAGGCACCCCCCTGCCTCCCCGCCGGGTGTGCTGCCCTGCTCTGAGCTGGCTCAGCTAGACAGCGAGTGCCAGGCCTCCAGTGTGCAGGCCATAGCTGATGCTGTTTTTTGCATGGAGCATCCAGGATGTCTGACCCATGGTCATTTTCTTCAGACACACTTCTAGACAATTTGTGCTTAACAGCACACAGGTGAAATCTTGTCCCCAAGACTGTCACATCTGGGTAGGCAGTGATGCTGTGGGGTGGTTGTCCTGCCCGCACTGTTTGTCCTCCTCTCCCTGACATCCCTAACCCAATGCCTGTGGATGCGGGGAGAATGGGCCACAGGTAATGGTCAGGTTCACGTGCTCTGCCTTAAAAAGCACATCCTTCTGCCTCTTGTCAGCACTGGTGTCCTGGACTAGGTGGGTTAACACCATAGATCTGCTCTTATTTCGTGTGCTTACCTTTGCAAGCTCTCTCACATGGTTTGGTGCTGAACAGGTCCAGTGCCCTCCCTGCATTGAAATACTTTTCGCATTTGCTGCTCATTTCTGGTTCATTTCTGCTGTGCATATATCAGGAGACTCTTGTCCCTGTGTTTCTGCAGACAGCAGATGAAAACCATCACTTGTCGTGGAGAATGGGGCCTGCTGGGTGGCTGGCTCTTGTCTACCGCTGCATGTACCCCTACTATACGGACTTCTGATCCTAAGAAGCCTTGTAGGAGGGAAGTGCTTGTGTTCTTGGTTTTGAATATTTTGAGAGATACTTTGGTCCCTTCTCCAGGCAGCAAATACCGATGCAGGAGGATTTCACTGGGGTCACACGTACTCTGCTCGGCTCACATTGTTCAGGTTTCCTGTTTCCTCAACGGTGTGCTGCAGACATCCTTTTCAGGTCCAGATCTGCCTGTCCACAACCACCACAGCAGCTGGTAACACTCCCAGAAGTGACAGTGAGGGGAGTGGCGTAAGTGTTTCAGCTCAAAGGCACTGCTGGAGTTGCAAGATTTGGAAGGCAGAAGGGATTGCTAGCCCACCCAGCCCGAGCTTCTGCAGGGGCCTCAGGGTCCCATCTTTTTCTCTGATTGGAATAGAGCAGATCTTCTAGAAAGTGGCACTTAATCTCGATGGAGGAACTACAAGAAGGGCACAGCCCCCTGGTAAGCCGTTCCAGTCGATACTTATGATTGGCAGATTCTTTTCAATCTGAGCCTGTCTAGTTTCAGCTTCCAGTCACTGTCTGCTGTTCTGCTTTTGCTGGTTCGTAACACGCTCTGCTGATATCAAAACCTCCTCTCCATGTAGACTGCCGTCTGTTGTGATTTACTGTTCTCATAAACTATCCTGGCAATACTTCTCCTAAAAATAGGTACAAGAGATCGAAGTAATAGCACAGTCTTGCCGAGATGTCTAAGGAGGAGTTGTGCAAGAAGTGCCTCACTGTTCCTGTGACATGTGGCTGGGCACAGGGGGTGTCCCAGTAAGAGCTGGGTTTGCGGCAAGGTTTGGAGCCTGCCTGGCAGGGCTGTGCCAGCGCTGGTGCCAGGCTCTTGAAGAGCATCTGCCAGTTGCTTCCCACCTCCGTGCTGCCTACTGGCTCCTGTCTTTGCCTTGTCTCAGCAGCAGGATTGCCCATCATTATATGCCAGGTTAGTCTGAACTTCTCCCATATGGGTGTGCAAACATGGTCTCAGTTCAACTGTGCTCATGTCAGAAGAAGGGACTGCAGAGGGTCTCGCTAGGACAGGGTTGTGTCTGCTGAGAAAAACAGGGTGAGAAAGTCTCTCCTGTTACTCAGATCTCCTGTTTTGTCAGAGAAGGGATGATGTGCTGCCAGCATGGCCTCCATGGTACTCTCATTTCTGAAAGGATGCACTGCTTAGTGTGCCAAAACTATGAGGTACTTAATCTGTGATGCATTAAAGAGCCCAGCCCCATATGCTACTGCCCCACACCATCTATCCCAGAGCCTCCTGGTATATTTGCTTCAATGAGAGTAGGGCGGTGAGGAGCAGACGATGAAGCCAAGTTTCATTTCGTCGATTCCTTCCCTACGCCTTTTTCAGTTCCTCTTTCCCCTGTAGAATATCAGTTCGGAGCAGAGCTGCTATAGGAGTGGGAGTTCAAAGTGTGTGTGGGAGGGGATTGCACTGGGACTAGTTAGGGGCTCTAACACAGAAGGGGTCCCAGTATCCAGAGGATCTTCCTCTGCGGTCCCCACGGAGGGATAAAGTCCTGCCCAATAGTGAGCTGCTGTTTAGGATCACATTCCTCTCTAAAACAAAAGGAAGAGATCCAAACATCCATACCCCACGCACATCCAAGTAAACCATTGCCCCATTGTTTACAAGAGCTTCTGCATTTGGCAGCGCTGGGGTTTTCCTTATATTCAGTCCTCTTGACCTTTGTTCATAGGGACTATTGTGCTCGCAACTCCTCTTTATTGGCAAAATCAGAATCAAAGGTAGAAATATTAGTAACTCAAAAACAGAATTAGTAACTGCAAAACATAATGCTTGTGTGCTTTTGTTTAAGTGATATGCATTTTGGCAGGGACTATAGCTAAAACATCGGCTTAACTTTGGTCTTTGTACTATTTCCATGCAACTTCTGCTGGTGTCCACTGTATACTGTCTACATCCATCTCTTGGCACAGCCTTAAAGAGCACACCCATGGCACCTATCTGTAAAAGGCCTCTGCTTTTCCTGCAGTCCGTCAGGGAGACCTGAAGCAACACTGAAAATGTGACTCAAAGGACGTTGGGGCAATTGCAGAGCTTCCCTTAAGCAAACCAGCAGTAACTGTCTTTGCAGGGTGCTGGTGCTGACTGTGTGAAATGAAGCAATACCATGGGCCCCTAAAGTGAGCTGAGCCTAGTCTTTACCTACTTGGTACACAGGATTACGAGAGGACCATATTAAGAAAGAGGGGTAGCAGGAATGGATAGGACTTCAGTTCCAGAAGGGAAAGAAGGTGTTAATGACAGAAATAGCGAGTGTGCAGTAAAAATGTGTGAAATTCTGTACCTTCTAGATTCTGAAACAGAACCCAGGCTTGGATTATCCCAAATTCCTCTTTATAGTGTGATCATGCACAGCAGAGATAGTCTGGTGCAACTTTGTTGTCTTCAAGGCCAGAGATCTGTGCAGTGAATCTAAGGGACCCAACCTGCTGCCAAATTCTTCATGAGCTGGTGTACTCCTACACTGCAGAATTTCTTTTTTCTTCAATGTGCTTTTGCAGATGATAATGGGGGGCCATTAACCCTGTGCCTGTGGTGGAGAGAGTTCAGGAGCTGTCCCAGGATTTGTCCCAGCGCTGTGGACTGTCCCTTGGAATATGCTGGGAGAGAGATGGGTTTTGTTGTTCAGAAAATAGCTTGGGGCTATGATGCTTTCCTTTCTCATCTGATTTTCTCTGCATATGTTGCTTGATCCTAAACCTATGAATGCCTTTCAGCCCTGGCTTTCTCACCAGACCTTCCTGTGTATGGGTCAAGGAGTGTGTATGGGTAGGGTGCAAGGACAACCTCACAGGAGGTAGTCCTGGAGACAGAAATCAACCAGCTACCTTCTTAGCTATTGTTGCGGTTACTGGGGTGACTGCACTGGTTAAACATACTCTTTCCAAGGGTCCTTTTTTCTTCCCAGTGTTTTAGGTGAAACTGTAGAGAGGGGTGTCAGAGAGAGATGTGAAATGGAGAAGCTCCCCTGCATGGCAGATCACAGGAACTGAACAGGACTAAAAGGAAGCTTGCACGAAGCAGCTTTTGTTTGTAAGGTCCATGTGACAAAAGCATGTGTCAGGGCCATACACCCGTCCACTGGTCTGCATCATCTGCACAAGCACTGTGATGCTTCCAGGGACGTCATGCCTGGGAAGCCTGCAGTGAGTTATCTTCAGTCTTGACTGAGAGTAAAATCAAACAAAAGGTTGATGCTGGATATTGGGGCCATAGTGCAGGTGTCAGGGCTGCGTGAGCAAGGCTGGTGATGCCAGTACATGGCTGTAAAGAATTGGAAAAATGTATGTGGTTGTTGGAGCCATGTTAGAAGTGGCATCGCACAGTGAAACAAGGCACTTCTGTAAATGTTCATATCATGTTGCAGGAGAACTCAGATGACCCAGAGGTAAAACTGGGGTAGCTTAATTTTTCTGTAATATTCATGAGGTTTAATGTTTTCGTTGGTAAGATTCAGAGCTTTCAAGGGAAGCTATATGAAACAGAGAGTTGTTTCGGTGGCGCGTATGGAGGGGTCCTGCCCCTGTGATCACAGAACAGGCATGGTTGTGCTAGTTTCACTAAGACAAGAATTTAATTTAGTGCATTTTTAGGCAATGGTATAACACTAACAATAATGAGACATGTGCCTTTGGGCATGCTAATGTATAAGAGAAGTTTTCACTTGCATCCTAAACTGACATCAGCAAAGAAAAAAATAAAATAACAACATAAACTGTGAAAGCTTCTACTTTCTCACATGTACAGCAGGGTGAGTGGAACTGTAAATTGATTTGATTAAACCTTATAAAGCCAAAACACAGGGGATAGGAATAGATGGCAGAGATCCTACTGATTAATTCTGCATACTACCCTGCTAGCCATAGGCATGCAGAGCATGAGATTTGAGTCATACACCCTGCAGAGTCCCTTCGTACCTCCCGAGCTATTTTGTTCAATTCATGTTGGGCCAGCTGAGTCTCCCAGGCTGTACCTCTGCTCAAGGAGAGGAGCTAAAAGCTGAACCAGCACAGGCTCCATTTGTGCTGCAGCGATGCGACGGTATTCAGCTCACACTGGCCTTGGGTCCGTATGGCTGCCTTGCAGCCTGTGACCTGTCTGTGCAAGTGCACTTGGTGAGGCACAAACACAAGATCATTCTCGAGTTCAGTGCCTCTTGAAATCCACTGTAATCAGAGTTTTCTGAAACTGAAAAGAAATATAAGATAGACTTTTGGCTTCCAAATCATTAAATGTCCATTTTATTCTGGGTTGGCACAGAGTTGGAATTTTACTCAGAGACTGAATGCGTAGGAGAAAGACACATCACGGTTTCTTTCTGACAGTTCTGTTCATATGTCTGTCAGTGTTTGAACATTATACGCAGCCAGATGCTGAAACTCTGCCTGGGCCCTGGACATGGCTACTTCTGAATTCAATACAGTCACTTCAGACCTGTCCCCCGCTGTGTGGGAATGCATTTCCTGGATAGACATCAACTTCCAAGGGATAAATAATTCCATTTCACACATTTTTCCTTGTTCTTTTGTATGTCTTCCTTTGAAGGCAATGCAAACAAACAAACAAAAAAATTAATACACTGCATGCCTGGTTTGCCTTAGGGAATGTGGGAAGACAAAGTGGAGCTCTCTAGATGGGAGCCAGGAGGAAGCTGTTGGGTTCATGGCCACAGCCCGGTAGGGATGCAACAGGCAATCTTTGGCCACACACCTTGTGTCTCTACCTTTGCCTTACTCAGTGTTCCCTGTTGAAGGGACCAGACGAAGTTCATGCCTCCTTTGGGATGAAGCCCTCTTTGCCAGTCTCACATCAAGCAGCTGCTGCAAATCCCAAGCTACCAAGGAACCAGCAGAGCTACTTGGAAGAGGGAAATAGTCCAGGTGATGCAATGTAGTGTGGACAGTTACTAGCACTTCAGCTTCATCTCTTTTGCTTGCACCCTGAACCTGCACTGAGGCTTGCAATTGGGGTGGTGAAGAGCTGTGCAGTGCAGGTGGCACTTGAACCCTGAGAGCAGTTCTGTGTGCACCTGGAGAGAGGTGACAGCATGATGCTCGTCTCCTGCGCTTGCTAATGAGCCGGACCACTCCTAGGAATCTGGATCCTAATGATTCTGTATCTGGATGATGTGAATCCAGATTACGTCTAGATCAGTAATGTATGCATTGTTAATTACATGCATTCTTAGTATATAATCAGCATACTGATAAATTTACTTCAGCACGCTACTCCTGTAGGCAACCTGGCTCTGCAGTGTTTCTTCTTGAAAACGTCTGAAGGTGATGGTGCCCCTGTAAATTAAGTTGGGGAAGCACCTCTTTGACCAGTGCTTTGACCCACCAGCATATCCACATGGAAATCAAAGAGTGCTAGATGCATGTCTTCCTTTCTCAGACACTTGATTATACTATGCTTTTCATTTTACTGCTTAACGAAAGTAATTTTCTTGGACAGGTCCAGGTACTCATGAGACATCAAATACAGAGGGGTTTCATTTCTCTCCCAAAGGATGTTCTATGTACCCAGTGCTCCAAAAGAAGGTTTCTTCATGTTCTGGTTGAAGCTAGAACAGATGAGGGGAGAAATGGACTGAAAGTCTTTGGGTGTATTGCAATCTCTAGAATGCTAAACCACATAGTCCCTTTCCAGATGTGTGTCTTTACATTATCTAGATATTGACTTAATAGATTGGGGTTTTTTTCTTTTCTCAGCAGAAACCCAGAAAGGCAGCTCCTCAGGCAGGAGAAGATACCTTGAATGGCCATCTTCCCCCCGGCTGGCAGAGCTATATGTCTCCCCAGGGCCGAAGGTACTACGTGAACACCTTCACGAATGGTAAGTGGGGGTGGGGGCTCCAGAAAATGTGTCACCCTAGCAGTACAGATCTGTTGCAGGGAATTGTCTCTCAAGTTGATTTTGATGACAAAGTAGACCCAGAGTCAAAGGAATTAATATGACCCTTCCACCACATGAAAGAAAATAATTATAATATTTAGTCTTCTGATCCTCTGTCATCTTAATTCTGACCGTTAGAAGACATGTAAAGCTTTTACAGAAAACAGAGAAAGTAGAAACACCTCTGCCATAAATGTTTCAGAATATAAAACACTCTTAAGGATATCATTTTTAGCACATTCCTTATTTCCTTTCCCTTTAGCTGGAGATATTTATGTCTATATATGTACGTATATGTAAAGTAGTTTGATAGAAAGCACCTTTAGGGGAAAACAGAAATAGTTAATTGAAAAGTTGCTCAAATCAGAGTCAGCTTACCCATGGAGACAAGGGAAGAAAAACACTGGTAGTGCAACATCAAAGACAGAATTTTCAGTCTGTATTTCTGTGTTTTATTCAGTGTCGTGCTAGTAGAGAAGCAGACTTAACTCATGATCTTATCAGCTGCTCAAGACCTGTCAAACTTGTACCACCTCCGGCTTACCTAAGACTCTGTGTCTACCTGCTTTTCTCATCATGAGCTCACAACAGCATTGCAAAACAGGGACTTGTGACCAGCAAAACCAGATTTCTTTAGCAGAAGGAATGACAGAATGACAAGGGAAGAAAGGACAGCAGGAGTTCACATTGTTCACAATGGAGTCGAAGCCATCAGGAATGACCACTGGCATTCCTCTTTCTGACTCACTGCTAGTGCGAGGAGAGCTATGGGAAGTCACAACGCACCTCACAGTCCATTCAGGGACTGATGTGTTTTATTTCAGAAGCCTTTGGCTGAGAACTTGGCCAAGTCATTATTTACCTGAGTTTTATGTGCTGATGTGTCATAGGACCTTCCAGAAGGCACATCACTATTAAACACTGTCTTCATTTTCAAGCATAGTCTGCTCTGGCTCATGGGCAGCATCTCCTTTATGGCTGGGGAGATCAGTGAGAGTTAGATACCCTGTCCCCAGTGCAATTCACAAGTGGATGAGGAGGTGATTAAATTCAGTCCTGAGCCACGATGACCCTTACTCACAGACACTGGGTTGAGGTCAGATGAAACCAGTAAGAGGTAGAGCATGGTTTTCATGTAGTAAAAGCTTTTATCACAGGAACCTTACCCCAGGAAAGTTGATGGCCTGGACTCAGTTTCTCCATAATGTCAGACAGCTTTTTACTTTCCTCACAAAAGTTACAGACAATGTAACAAGGGCCAATAGCCACATCCTGCTTGGTATGTCCAGGTCAGAAATCAGGAAAGCGATTTTCTCTAGGGATTTCTGTGTTCTGGTCCTTGCTTTAAGGAGCACTTATTCAAGTTCTGTTTAGATGAGAGGCTCCTCACCAGAGTAGTCCTAAGCCTAACTGGCTTTGAAGTTAGGCTTGCTCTTGTTTCTTGTGCTGGACTCAAGAATCATGCATTTCTGAGCCTCCCACAGCTTCCATGAGGGCTGTAGCCTTTTGTGAGACAACACGATTCTCCTGCAGCAGGTACAGGGGAAGCCTGGCCCCTCCACTCCTCTGGCTTAGCTGGTGTTGCTGGTAAGCTCAGTTTCTCTCAGACTGCTCGGTTAGAATATGCGGCTGCCTGAAAGTCTTCTAGCTGTGGAGATACTGCTTTTTGCTGGCTTATCAGTTTGATGATATTGCTTGGGAGTATTTTTGCTCTAGTTGGGCTATATTGAACTATCAGATTCACATCCTAAATGCCTGTGCTTTCTCAGAGTGGATTATGTGCCAAAGAAGTGTCACCTGTGGTGTCATCTAGGCCTCAGACAAAGCAGAGGCTGAATGCAACCTCCAGGACTTTCTGTTGACGTGTGTGATGAAGCCTCATCCAGCCCTGGCATGAGCTGCTCTCTGGACACTGTTTTGATTTAATCTGACTAATTGGCTCTGACCTTTGTCCCTGCAAGAACTGGTAGTACAGGACGATCCACAGGCAAATTGTCCAGTCTCATGTCAGATACGCACTTTCTTCCTTGACTGTGCTGCAGAGTTGGACCTGCTGAGCCGCGCAGTCACCATATAGTCACGTTTGCCGTGCGAGGCTTGCTGTCTAACAGTGGGATTGCACCTTGACACTCAGGAATTATTCTTTGGCTTTGAGCCATGTGGTAAGTCAAAGACAATGTCCTGTAAAACTGCACTCCCCATCTTTCCTGTGGTAGAGCTGCATTGGCGTGGGTAATATTTAGCACAAGTCTCGTAGGCTGGACGGCTCACTGACTGCACTTGCTGACTTGTCTTAACTGCTTATTTGTCCTGTCATTGCTGCAGCTGCTGCTGGGAGTATCAAGATAAACACTGACAGCAATTGTCATGGGGACGTGGTGCCAGCGTACGTCTCTGTCACAGGATTTCATGGGCCTCCTTCCTGCTTCGCCTCCGTAGCACCATTGTTTCAGCAGCAGGAGCTAGGTCTCTTTTCCATCAAGGTCTTATTTGTGTAGATGTACTCCTAGTTTGCTCTGTCTTTATCGTAGCTGTCAGCAGATGATGAAAGTATGCTGGAGCATTTTAGAGAGATGTCACTGTGTAGTGCACAATCATGGTGGCTCAGAGGTCAGTGGAAGCTAGCTGGTTGGCCTGCAGTCTGATCCATGTAGTTAAAGGTCTTCTGGTCACCATTATCCACCAACAGCAGTTGATGCAAAACTCTTAGTTTGTAAGGTTGTGACCATTGCTCAGATCTCCTAGGGACCAGTCATCTCTTTACTGAGAGAGATGATCGGGAAGTGTTTGAAGACCTCCTGCGGAATCTTCAAAAATTCTCTCTTTTTTTTGTACAGTGGTGAAGTCTGGGTGTTTAGCAGCTTTCACACAGAGTCTTACAAAGTGGCTGGCTGACTGCACGTTAACTTGCTGTAAAACCACTGTAGGGGTAACAGCCGTAGCTAGAATGTACATTTGGTCTCAGCTGAAATAGAAGGAACACTGCTAACCCATGAGGAAATGCTGCAGACTCTGTGCACATTGCTGTCCCATGGTCTTTCCCTTCTGATTCCACAGCTGAGGCAGTCTGAAATGATGCTTTGTCTCATCCCGCACACATGCAGCAGGAGCCTGTGAGGGGTCAGGGAATGCTGCTTCAGGTACTGATGGCAGTAGTGCCTCCTGGGAAGTGCATGAGCTCTTGTCTTGCTAGGACACAGCGCATCCTGACAAACCATATTGATGACTTCTTGCTGGAGAGAGGTCCAGCTTCAGGGGGCTGGTGAAATGTAGGCTTTTTTAGAATATGGCATAGCATGGGAAGGAACAGCTCAGGGATCTGTCCGTGCAGCCCAGCAGAATCTGGATGTTGAATTTGCCTATAAGAGAAAGATGTTAGAGATTACCCACCCAACTAGTGTTGTGCCTGGTCTCAGCCAAATGCCAGCAGTGTTCTATATGTATTAATTCCATATAGATGGATGCAACAAGTATACTTGATAATGCACAGACTGTTTCAAAATACAAGATCCTGTGTAAGATATATTACGTAGTTAAACATGCCAGTGAGTGACTAGAGGGAAGGGAAATTCCTGAGGCAACAAAGTGTTAATCAGTGAGTCAAACAGAGTAGGTCCCACCTATTCGAGGAAGAAATATTTGCATCTCCAAGGGAGTGAAGCAGTCTTTATTTTAATGAAGAAAAATGGCCAAACTATCTCCTGGACAAGGAATAAGTACTGTGAGATTCAGAGCAAGATTAAATCTGTCTGAACCTCCTTCAAAGGGCTTGGGAAGGAGCCTTCCCCAGCAAAGGAGCTTCCCGGAGCTGTCCAATGAGTGTACACTGTGATACAGACTTTCTTATGGAGGGTTCTCCTTAATAGATGCAGCAAGACATAAGGTATGCTTGGAGAAGGAAGCTCTGTGTAGCACCCTGCCAGGAGAGGGTATCACTTCAGAGCGATAAGAGAATAAGAAAGAACTTTCTGGTTATTTTTAGTCTAAGTGTTTTAACTGTGGTTTTCTTTTATTTTTTTCACTTCTGTCTTTCACAAGCTTCTGTAACCGCTTTGCTGAAACTAGATGTCTGAGTAAAGTATTTTATTAGAATTGTACATTAACATAGCTGCACTGGAAGGTGAATTTAAGGCAACTTGGATAACAGCAAGGCACTATTCACCAAAGGTTATGGTAGATGTTTCCGTTGGGGGACCTCAGCCAGCACACTCTCTATTCAGTCCTCCCAGGGCCTTCTGCTTCATGGAGTAGGTGTAGAGCTGGCAGCAGAGGCGTGGACCCTCTGACGTGCAGCAAAACTTTGGAACACATACTTGGACTGTAAGGGTTTCCAGAGACTTTGTTACACTGGGCTACACTGAAAAATTAGTTTCTCTTGTCCTTCATTTGGAGCCTTCTGTCGGAAAGGACTTCAGTTTTCAGTCACAAAGCGGAAGGACACTCTGACTTCAGAGCGGTTGAGGCGTGTCCCTGTGTGTGTCTCATGTCTCCTGTTATCAGGATCTACAAAGCTTCCCACTCAACAGGAAGAAACATGAAATTGTCCTGGAAAGGCTCTGTGGTTGCTATCTGTCATCAGCCAAAGGCAGGTTCCCTCCCAGGCTCCTCTGTAGTGCTCTGTGGAGTTTCCTTCTGTTTCCAGGTGTAGAATCTGGACCTGGATCAGAATCAATGTGCCAAATCAAGGGTTTTTTCTCCAGGTGCTGAAGCACCATATTGTCTAAAGGGACTGTACAACTTCAGCTTTGCTGTAGTGGCTTGTACTTTATGTACTCTTTTTTTTCTTCCTTGAAATTTTTGAATCCAAAAAGGAATTTCTATATTTCAACCGTGGTCTTAGGTCTGCTGGCTGAGAGAGCAAATGGTTTCAGAGAGAATAAATATTACTGGCTATTCTCCTAGCTTAGAGCAGGTCTCTCTGGCTGCTGTGGAGAGTGTTTTTTTATGTGGGTTTTTTTCTCTTATTTTAAATACCCTAGAATATCCCTCCTATCAAAGCTTTTCTGTATTATTTGCTTTGTGTTTCTCCTACCCACTGAGGCTGAGCCACGCAGGGGAGCTGAAGTAAAGGCAAGAGGCTATCTACTTCTACTCAGGCATGCAGAAATTTGAGAGGAGATACTGATAATAACTAGAAGAAGTACAGACCTGTTCAGTGGACAGAGTGGGAAATGCTAGTGCTCTTTCACAGGTAGTGACTGGGGAAAAAAGTTGCCAGAAAGTGAGTGGAAGGAATGAAGGGCTCCTCTCCATGACACAGAACACCCAGGAGCATCCTCAGCTCTCCTCAGCTGGAGCCCTGCTTACAGTTCCTTTGAGCTCTGCCTCGCACGTGTGCTGTATGCACCCTGGGGACCCTGTCCAGCTGCTTCCATCCAAGGATGCAGCTGCTGAGCCTCCGCCAACAGTGTATTGCTGCAGGAGCTGTCTCTGATCCCACCTTTTCCAGAGTCCAGAGGTACCCAGACTCGGCCGGCCCCTAAACTCAGCTAATTGCTAGAGTGCTGCATTGTGGTTTTCTCCTTCAGGGCTGATGTTAGGTAGCAAATATAGCACTGCGTTTTCAGTTGAACAGTGTTCTGCTAGGTCTTCTGTAGCCTGAAGCCCACAAATCCATGCTCTTGCTTTCTGTTCCTACATGTAACACATCCCTTAGGCACTGCTATCATGCATGTTGCCTTTGGTTGTCCCTTCCATCATATATCTCTCATGCATGAGGCAGAAGACAGTCGCTTATCTCAGCCGTATGCTAAGCATATGTGGAAGCTCCAGGCACTCGGCTCACTGTCTGTTCTTTTAAATGCATTTGGACATCCTCTGTGTGGCATGTCCTTCTCTTGCAGCCCTCCAGCTGTCCTGCCTGCCCAACCAGTTGCCCTGTCAGTCAGTGGGAGGCATATCCCAGAGCGCAGTGGGAGTAGTTAGCAAGCTCTGGGCTGTGGGTGAGCCCTGGCTTGGGTAAGAGCGCAACAGAGCATCCCCTCGCCCTGTTCCAGGGCTGCAGGGGGATGCATCGCCTTTCTGAAAGTCAGTGCTAGCAAGAGCAGGCTTTTTTGACAGGTTCACAGCAGTTGTAGCACTTTCATCATGGACAAACAGTGGTCGGACAAGGTATGTGCCCTCTCGTATGGTAGAATTGTGGCTAAACACCTATGCAGCTTCCTGACAGAGACTCCGCATGCAGGAAAGGCAGCTCATTTACAGGAAGACAGGTCTTAAAAGCAGCAAAGGCAGTTTGGAAGGTGGCTAGAGGGAAAGCAAACTAAAGGGAAAGGGGACCGTAGTTAGATTACAGTAAGATGGTACAAAACTGTTTGGCAGATCATACTTAAAGCATGGTACTCAATGGTCCCTTGTCAAAGGGAAGTGTGCACCAAAGGAGATCCTTCAGGGATCTGCCAGAGGCTTCATTCTAGTCAGTATTTCCAGTAATGAATGGCATGTTGACATTGAGAGCACTTCTTTAAACTTTGACTTTAACTGAAGCTGACTGAGAACATGGTGTGCTGCACAGAACAGGCTCAGAATTCACAACCATCCTGCAGCTGAGGGCACGTGCTGGAAGAGCAGGATGCTGTGCAGTAAACATGCACTTAAGATTGGAGATTTCATCAGAAATAATAAAGTGATAAAGACAGGCAATGGAACAATTTACAGGCAAAGATGTAGGGGCTCTGGAGGATCTAAAACTGAGTGAGAGCCAGCAGTGTTGTGCTAGTACAGAAACAGACAGCATTTTCCATTGTATAAATAGGAATGTTGTCTGTGAGGCATGAAGTAAGCCTCCAACTTTACAAGGAAATTATAAAGCCTCAGCTGGAATATTTTATTTTGTTTGGGCTCTACACTTCGGGAAAGACGTGAGCCAGTTGGATAAAACCCAGAACAGAGTAGCAAGAATGATGGGAGATGTGGAAAACATGTCCTGTGGGCAAATGTTAAGATGTGGATGGGGACGTGAAAGCAGGCTGCAAGCACATAAAATGCTGTTACAAAGAAGACTGTTTGCAATACCTATCATGACTAGAAGACACAGTAACACACTTCAGTTGCAACAAGGACAACTGTAACTCTTCCTAGCTCTCTATGATAGTAAAGTGTGGGAGTAGGGAGTTGCCTAGGAGTCTGTATCACTGGAGGTCTCTAAGAGCGGGTTATGCAAAATCATGAAAAGTCATGTTGGCCTTGCTTTGGGGCACAGCAGGGACAAAATGACTTCCTGAAGTCCCTGTCAGGCCTGTTTTTTCAGTCTGCAAAGCCTAACCTATATTAAAAATATTTATCGATGTAGAGGATGACAAATGCCTGGGACTCACATGGGAGTTGTTCTTTATTTGGTATCTTTGTGTTTCCCCAATTTTTACATATGTCACATCTAACTAGGCTGTTGTTACTCAACTGCCAGTTTCCTTTTTCTGGCTGTCTAAGTCAAAGAATCTTAGTATGAATTCAGGGGAACGTTACTGTGCTGCATTTCATGTGTACCCACATGAATCTGTGCTGAATATTCCCACTGTGCTTTGGGACAGATCCTGCTCCTCCCTGGACAGTCCTGCCCTCCTGGTCCCTGGAGAAAGGCAGGAGTAGCCAGCAGTGTGCAGGGCAGCAGCAGCTGGTGGACTCCACACCGTGCAGTCCTTCTACTGGGATGAGTGCACTGCTGGGAGACCTTGGAGAAGGTCAGCAAGCAAAAGCTATACAAGTTTTGGTGCACTGGGGCTCTGTGCTTCTCCCCAGCTGAACCCTTTGTGTAGTTCTGCTCCCTCCTCCTGAAAACACAAGGTGTTAGGTGACCAATCCCACCAACAAATTGCCTTTCTGAACATGCTTGACACTGTACAATCTCTGCTTTGCCTTTGCTTCCTTCCTCATATGGTGCAGAAGTCTTTTTTTGCATTAAATAGGTTTTTTTGCTCTAGGTTCTTGAGCTATTCAGAGATGGGAACTCAAGCATGCATTCCCATTCCTGAGGAAGGGAAATGGTATTTTAGGGGCAAGTAACATCTTGACTCTTCTGAGCCTTCAAAATACAACAGAACCCTCCCCGCTTGTGAGGCATTAATATTATTGCCAGCTGTTTCCACTGGTTAATGTCCTTCCACATTGTGATTTTCTACTTGTGCTATCCGTACATCTTGTCTGACCATAACAGTATTTCCACCATGCGTGCTGGTGTGTGATCTAATTTCCATTGTCTTTACGTGAAAAACACAATTGTTCTTAACTGGAAAGAAATAGAATTTATGAGACAGTATTCTTATGTGGAAGAAGGATGTTAGTAAAATCTTTAATTAAAGCATTGGGGTGAGTCTGTATGGAACAAACAGATTTGCACAGGTAAATGAGCCAGTTGACGAAGACAGCACATTCCTGTCTGTCTCCACTTGATGTCCCAGCTAGATAAACTCTCCACATTTATCATCCTTTGAAACTGGTTGGACTCAATCCTGAAGCTGCTTTAAAGGCCTCTGACCTGTAGAATGTCTGCAGAATGAAGCCCCAGAGAATTTCAGTGTACCTAAAATTTGTTTTCACAGTACAGCCTGCTGTAGGAAGGTTGAGTCTGCATCAATTACATTACAGTCAGAATAGCTGGCATCTAATTTGTGCAACATCTAGAGACATCCAGGCTTGTCATGTCAAAACATAAGAAAGAGGAGAGAGATGGCAACCCACTCTAAAATGCCTGGAAGACCCTTCTCTGTAGCAGTCATGGTCCTTATTTTGCATTATGAACTCTGCAAGGAGTCTGTGCTGTCTGGAAGGACAGTCAGGATACCTCTCCTGGGATATGGAGGGTTAAGTGCATGTTCATGGTCTGTTTAGAATCAGGACACCAGTGAGCAAGGATGACAAATTCGAAAGAAGTTTGTGCAAAGGAGTGCATGGCTGTCAGGTTGCTGCCCATCAGAGTCCACAACACTGCCTGGCCTCTGGGATGCTCACTCCTGTGCCCTTAGGTAGGTTTCACCATCCCTATCACTGTCTGAGCAGGGCAGAGTTTGATTTGCAGGACAAGGTACCATCTGCAAGGTGGACAACTCCATTTGAATGTGATCTTCCAGTCTCACCATTTATCCATGAAAAGAAATAATTACCTTTACCTCTCAATTTTCTTCCTGATGTAGGTGTCTGAAATAGCTGATGTGAGCCAGTCTCTAAGTGCCAGTCTCTTCATTGACTCTAAGGAGAGCTTCAGTGACAATACTGACTCCACATACAAATAAAGCTGGCTGTAGTGAATCTCACTGGGGTCCTGAGCTTACAGCCTGGAACTGAAGTGGAACATAAAAAATGTCCCTAGTTTCTTTGCATGGGGTTACTGCTCCTTACTACTCCCATAGCAGAATGCAGCCGTGATGGTGTCAGCAGGCACAGAGAGGGCTGCACAGTGAAACAGTCTCTTCCCGTCGGGTCATATGGTGAGCACACCTCCCTTCACACCCAAAATATCCACCCTGGCTTTCTTCCCCAGCAGTGCGTAGGATTCATAAGACATCTGTAAAATGCTGCACCCTATTTCTACACGAAGTTCCTACAGCTGTTGCAAATATCCAGGCGTGTTCACACATGCTCACAAACACACATCTGCACGTGTACTCACACTCCAGCAGGACAGCACTTTGGGGGAGATTCAGTGTCTGAAAAGCTGCAGTATTTCTGGGGTTTACTTGAATAATAGGAACTGGACAGCCAGGCTAACAGCTCTGCAAATCAGACTAGGGCAAAAATGTTTATCTAGGGGCAGAAAGCCTTGAAAGGTTTAGGAAGTATCAGAAATACCAGAAATATGACTTGTTGGCATAGCAGTTGTTGAGGAAAGGAGTATGTCTTTAGCTCCCTTCGTTGCACAAGTACTAAGAAGAACCTAGGAGGGCACATGGGGGCTGGCAGGACGGCAGTGGAAAGGAAAGGCAGGGTCTGCAAGTACAGCTTCAGGGATGTCTCAGGGAGGGGAAACACCTTCCCCATCGCACACTTGGCCTCATTCAGGGCAACCACAGCATATGGCTTAGAGCTGGCCAGAGCTGCAGCTCAGTGTTACAGAGCTGTAAGCCCCACAGAAAGCTTTTCTACGTGCTAGAAACTACTAGGTCTGAGCTGAAAAACACTGCATTTCTGTGTGCAGTACTCACAGGTTTGATTCAGCAGATGGAGGGGAAATACTTTTCTGCTGTTGGAGCAATGAATGGAAGACCAGTGGTTATTCTGAGAAGTAAGTCTCTAAGGGTAAGGAGGTCCTTCCCAGACCTGCAGTATTGGCTGTTCCTCAGCACTCTGTCCCTGTGCCCTTGATCAACACTACTCTGCCTTGGATTTTTTACCCATCAGGCTCTAGATGTTAAAATCTGCCCCCAAACAGTGTTTGGCTATCTCTGCTCCCATGCTTCCCCAGTTTCTTCAGCCTCAGCACTACTACCCATAGGCACACAACCAGCCCCTTGCACTACCATAAGCCCTCTAGGACATGTGCTCAGTCCGTGTTGTCCCATGCCCACTGCTTGTGCCAAGGGAAGAGGAACTGGCTGTTTGAAGTGTGTAAGCAGCCCAAATACCTTGTCACCATCTCCTGAAGCTCCTGCTGCCCTGCAGAGGATGTCTGGGCTGTAGCAATGGTGCTTGTGACTCCAGATAGGGAGAGCATGGTGTGCAACCCATCCCTTTCTGGCCTGATCCTTCCCAGTGGCGAAGAGGGATTTGTAGAGATGACTGCTTCTGCTTCCGGGGGATGGGGAAGGGTGTTGGCAGCTGAGGGTGATGGCAGCTGATGAACTGAGGGAGAAGGGGGTCTGTACAACCCAAGATGGATGGGTTGAGGAGTCCTGTTTTCAGGCAAGCAGAGAAAAAGGTGTAGGAGGACCAAAGAGAGTGTAAAACACCCTTGTACACAGCTCCCATGCTTCTTCCAAACCATCCTGGCTGCCGATCAAATTCCCTTATTTGCTTCAGAAAAAATATGGACACAGGCTTTTTGTTCTTTCTTCCTCACCAGAGCTGCGCTACCCTTTTTGTTGGTGTTACCTGAGCAAACAGTGGTGGGCTCCATCCCTGAGGCCAGCTGTCCATCTGTGCTCTCCTTGGGCTCAAAGGTCAGGTCTGGTCTGTTTGGAGAAACATGACATAAGGCCTCCAGAGACCACCAGTTATCTTGTGGCCTGCATATTTCAAGTGAACTAGCTCAAGTCCCAGCCTGATAAATAACCCAGTGCTTTATGCACACTTCTCCATCTCTTTCTGTGACTCGGGTGAGGGGTAGTTGTGTGTGGTCTTGTTGAAGAAAAGTGAGTAAGTATTTGTGTGAAGTGCTGTAGACCTCTGTTGGCCCTCAGGGACTGTGTCCATTTCACCATTCAGCTGAGACTGCCTGTACCTCGCTGTGCACAGGGGTGTCCCCATCCATTCCCTTCCCAGGACAGGTACCATTGCAGCAAGTCAGCAAGAAGCTCTGTTGTTCTGGAATTTCAAGAAATAAATGTCCCCAGGCTGATCCGGGTTGCAAAATCACTGTGTGTGAAGCTTTCAAAACCTTTCATGTATATGAGCTGATGGGAAGACTGAATAGCAAGAAATCCTGTCTGGGAGAGAGGGCAAATAGACAGAGTGCTGACATTTACATTCAACTCTGAGCACTTCTGGACAACCTGTGGGTGTTTTGGAGGCAGGTGCAGATAAGGTGAAATAATTTCTGCCCTGGATATCTCCTACCCGACAGTGCCTGTGAAAAAAATACATTTATTTACTTGCTGCTGTTTTGGGGGGTTGGAAGCAGGCTTCTAGCTGGCATTTTCAGAGCCCAAAGCAAGAAAACTAACACTGCTCTCCCCTGCTTGCACTTCTTTACAATGCTTCACATTCAGTACAGGCAGCATCAGGACTGCTGGCAGCTTCATGCAGCTTACTAGGGCTGAGCATCTCCCCTTTCCCAGGACTACACTGGCATCACCTGAAACAAATGTATATTTCTGAAGTAATTCCCTAGTATGACATTTTCTTATCAATAATAATTGTAGTTCTCTGTTGTGATTGCAGATGAGAGGAGGCACGAGTCTGGGCACAAGTGATGGGGAAGGACATAAAGATGTAGGGTAGGATGGGCAAATGAAGGGCCAGAGAAGGTGAGAAGCAGTCAGGGTGGGAGCGTGGAGGTGCTATCCAGTCTCTGAAGGCTATAAAGAATTGTGTGCTTCACATAGCCTCTTAAAACAATCTTCCGTGCATGGACTATACTTATCCATCTTTAAGAAAACTGGGGTGAGCAATCTCCTCTGCTTTGACATCCCGTTAATCCTCTTTCAAAATGTGAGACTGTTGTAAGCCATTGAGTGGTGCCGGCAGAGCAGATGATACCACGCGCAACCTGGACTGTAAGGGAACATGGAAAAGTTTCCAGGCTGCTTGGCAGTAGTGGCCTTGGTGTGTTTTCTGGAAAGGGAGCCCTAAGATCACCCTGCTATGCCGAGTTCAAAATTACCATGTGCCCAGAATGCACAGCTACCATGTGGTTAACTGTATGGTTGCTCAGTGTCCTTGGGAGTGGTTTACAACAGTGCGTGGGTGGTAGATTCAGCAGGAAAATATTTGATTATGCTGAAGAAATTCTCTGATGTGCTGCAGCTGTAATACTTCTTGCATTAGTCAAACAATAGCACGCCAGCTACCTTGTCCATCACATTAAAGATGACTTATATACTTATGACACAAGCATGCGTGTGGCTTGCTGCCATCATGTATTCTCCACTGAGGTCAGCCTTACACGGTGTGTCCTTATTTCCAGGCTTTTCTTGTCTGTGGTGTTATGTCCTTCCCATTTACTAAACAGCTTTCTGTCTCCTGGAAAGCAGGAATTCTGCTTTCACATTATCATAATCCTAATTAAGGTTCATATATTCTCATTGTCACAGACATCATTAGTAAAATGCCACCTGCAACAGCAAGTGTTGGGGTATAGACTGTCAGGCAGTCCTGAAATGTGTAGCTGCAAGTGGTTGTTTCCCTGAAAGGAATCTCAAGTCCAGCACTTCAGGGTTTTAGGAAAATTTTCTTAATCTTTCCAAAAAGTTACGTGTTACTTAGTATCCTCCTGGTACCACCAGCCAGTTTTTCTGTTTCTGTCCTCCTGGGTACCCTTTCCTGCTTATCTTGGTACTGAAGTTCCTAGCTCCAAGCAAGTCTCTGATCCAGCTGTGCAACCAGTGCAAACTTCACCCTGCCTACTGACCCCAGGAAGAGCAGAAACAACAGATTGTGCTTTTCTAGCCAGCACCCAAAGAACAGCTGAAAACTCAGTGTCATAAACGCATTGCATTTCCCTTGCAAACCTAGTGCTTAGGGACCTTAAACATCCTGTGGCTAGTGAGCAGCTGGGTTCTTTCCATCCAGCATCGTGCTGTCTTTCTTTGTCTTGCAATTACATTTCCCATGGCACCAAACCAGTATATGCTAAGACATCCCAATTTGAGTGGTTAAGCGCTGGCTGACACGTCTAAGCCAAATTGGAATCCACAGCTGGAAACCACCAGTCTTTGTCCTCCTTGTGCCTTGTCCATAGGCTGTTGTCGTCAACAGTGCCTGGCACAACGTGGGCGGGTAAGAGATGGTAACAGTGGTTGTGGTCATCTTGTATGCGAGATCTTTGTCATTAGGACACTCACTGAGTCAGTGAATACCCACAGAAACTCGAAGGGACTTCTGCGTGTCTCGAGGTTCTCCATCCTAAAAAATATCATTCACTACATTTATGTCTCATAGCTTGTATGCAATGCTGGAGCTGAGAGCACTGTATGTCACAAGCTCAACTATTCTTTCCTAAGACACATAATTTTTAAGCATTGTAAGCACATAGAAAGGATTAAATTAAGAAGCACCAAGTGCAAAGGAAGCCTTTCTACTGCACCATCATAAGCTAGACCTTAATCAAGAAGATGAAAGCAATTTTAATAATGCTGTATTTGACTAGATTGTTGGAGGATGACAATAGACTAAGTAGGATAATTTTGTACCCTGCAATCACACAGTGATATCTGCATTTTCACTGATGCTGTTGTGAGTGAGGAAGGGAACTGAGTGAATACAGAGAGTGGCCAGTTCTCCAGAGGAAATGCATACGAGATCTATCCTGGCAGCCCAAGCACAGCCTGGAATGCATCTGGCTAAGGGTGGCACTAAGGCTATTAAAAACAGTTGGTTGTTCTGTCACTTTACCTCCAACCTTTGCCAAATCTTGAACTCTTTATTTTCAGAGAATAAACAAGACTTTATCTTTGCTTGGTTAGAAAGCAACCCCAAAGTGAGCTGAAATGCATTTGAGAGAGATGACCCAGTAGTTCAGCTAGACTGACGTGTTCCTGGAGCTCTTGCCCAGCACACCTTGCTGTGTCCCTGAGAGCCAGGGTGTGTGTGTCAGCCTGGGGCTCAACAAAGCCAGATGTATTAAAGCGGCTCTCTCCTTCAAGACAACCAGTACTGTGATGCTGGAAAGCAGCAAAGAAGTTGACCACTTGCAGACAATTCTTGCCTCTTCTGAAGTACATGCTAGACCCGAAGTGAAAGATGAGTAGATGGAAGGAATATAACCACAACCTGCTCTAGTACTTCCTCTGCCTAATATTTTCCATCTCTCTGAGTCAGTTAAGGGGCTTGGAAGGATTTACTCTGTAGGCTGAGGTTTTTCTTTCATATCTCACCAGCTACAGTCAACACCTACTCCAATTAAACTTATGAACTGCAGCTGAAATACTAAGTCGCCCATGGAAACACCTAAGAGATGTCAAGCATTTTTATTACATGTTATTTTCTTGTACAGATAAAAATTTTTAGTGAAACTTTCCCTCTGATACAGGATGCCCTAGCTAAAGGGTGTTATAGAAACCTGCCCTGGTAAAGTGGCCTAAAACCTAGAAAAACAAAGTGTGTCTCAGAAAGTGCTAGAAATAGCATTTTTATCACTACTAAGCCTGCAATGAATGGTTTGCATTTGTCACATGGTGTTTGCAAAAGAAGGGGCATGGTACAGGTCCTAGTGCTCATTTTGAAAGACCAATTAAGGACTATTGTCAGCAGCATTTCCTATGCTGTGGAGGTAGTGACAAGCACCTCTACCCTCAACACATGGACAGAAGATTTCAAGAACTCTTGGGAGGTGCCTGTCAGCATGGTGCTGTTTCGGGACTGAGGATAAAAGCTGTGTGGCAGCCTCAAGACTTTTTTTTATTGAACTGCCTGTGGGACCACAGAACCATAGCATTATAGAATGGGTTGGGATGGAAGGGACCTTAAAGATCACCTAGTTCTAACCCCATTGCCATGGAGAGGGACACCTTCCACTAGATCAGGTTCCTCAGAGCCCCATCCAACTTGGCCTTCAACACTTACAGGGAGGGTGCATCCGCTGCTTCTCTGGGTAACCTCTTCCAGTGCCTCACCACCCTCATAGTGAAGAATTTCTTCTTATATCTAGTCTAAATCCACTCTTTTTCAGTTCAAAGCCAATACTCCTTGTCCTATCCCTACATGCCCTTGTAAAAAGTCCCTCTCCAGCTTTCTTGCAGGCCCCTTCAGGTAGTGGAAGGCTGCTCTAAGGTCTCCCTGGAGCCTTCTCTTTTTCAGGCTGAACAGCCGCAACTCTCTCAGCCTGTCCTCACAGCAGAGCTGTTCCAGCCCTCGGATCGTTTTTGTGGTCTCCTCTGGCCCTACTCCAACAGGTCCATGTCTGTCCTGTACTGAGGGCTCTAGAGCTGGGCGCAGGACTTCCCGGGGGGGTCTCATCAGAGCGGAGCAGAGGGGCAGAATCCCCTCCCTTGCCCTGCTGCCCACACTGCTGGGGATGCAGCCCAGGAGACGGTTGGCCTTCTGGGCTGTAAGTGCACATCGCTGGGTCATGTTGCGCTTCTTGTCAACCAGCACCCCCAAGTCCTTCTCGGCACGGCTGCTCTCAATCCATTCTCGATCCAGCCTGGATCTGGGCTTGGGACTGCCCTGACCCATGCACAGGACCTTGCCCTTGGCCTTCTTCAACCTCATGAGTTTCACACGGGCCCACCTCTCAAGCCTGCCCAGGTCCCTCTGGACAGCATCCCTTCCCTCCAGCATGGTGACCGCACCACACAGCTTGGTATCGCTGCCAAACTTGCTGAGGGTGCACTCAGTCCCACTGTCCATGTCACTGACAAAGACGTTAAACAGTGTGGGTCCCAGTACTGACCCCTGAGGAACACCACTCATCACTGGTCTCCACTTGGACATCAAACCACTTTCCACAACCCTTTAAGTATGACCATGCAGCCGATTCCTTACCCACTGAGTGGTCCATCCATCAAACCCCTGTCTCTCCAGTTTAGAGACAAGGATGTCATGTGGGACAGTGTCAAATGCTTTGCACATGTCCAAATAGATGGCAGGATGGAGCTGCATTTCAGTTCTGACACTGCAGTCCCTGCTGAACTAGTTCGTGCACTACATGGTGCTCTGCTTTCAGCACTTACAGGACTGAATCTCATGTTTCATGCAGGTGCAAAGAAATTTGCATCTGTCACTTCTGCCTGCTTTTCATGTTCCTTTTCATTAGGTATGAGGAAGAAAGTAAAGATCAGGGCCCTAGGAGGTCCACAGAGGAGTGTGACCTTGCAATGCAATGAGAAGACACCGTGTAGAGGACCATGTTGCAGTTCAGAGGCTCATGCGTGGGCTGGTTGTTTGGGCCTTTTGAGCTAATGTTGCTATAGGTGACCCATATTGGGTTCAGTACTGCATGGCTCACTGGACCAAGACATTGGAGCACAAAGATGAAAGAGCCACTGTGCTGAATCGGGAGAGTCCTGCAACTCTGGTCTGCAGGAGTTCAGGAGGGAAGAGCCAGGACAGTTCTTCCTGCCCTGGAGTCAGTTCTGTGAACTGACTCAGGGTGAGACCTCCTCATTCCAGTGAAACAAAATCTCCTTGTGCTACACATCCTCTGCGGAACAGGAGGAAAACATTTTAATTGTACTCTCATTCACCCACTCCTTCTGCTTCTGAAGTTTGGAATGGTTTACTCCAGTCTCAGGGCATTGCAAGTGGTTTCCCCTCCTGACGTGCACAGACCCCCACACTCCCCCTGCCTTCCCTCTGGGCTGTTTTCTCCCACACACAATATCAAGAAACGAAGTGCCATGAAACCCTTTCTGATTCATCACAGATGTGGGGAAGATCTTAGTAAGAAACGGGAGATAAGGTGTAAGAGCACTGACAGCAGTTTGTTTCTGGCTGGTGAGGTGAGGTTTGCTTCCAGCAAAGCCAGCTGGAGCGTGGTGGCTTCAAGCAGCCTGGAGGTTTGGGCTGGGGAGTGCAGTATTGCGCTGTTAAAGGAAAACCCATTTTCAAAGCAGGGCTCTTTGCACTCCTTTCGACTCAGAAGTCCAACCCATCTTTGCACTTCGGGAAGCCACAGGCAGGCAGCAAACCTTGCTGAAAGCCTATGGAGATACAGTGGAGCAGCAAAGGAAGGCTAAGAGGTTTTCAAACTGTCCGTGCATACGGGTGATTCCTACGCACAATTAGAAAGAGCAAAAAGAATCTGAAAAAGATGAGGTGAGACTGTGGGGCCTGTTCCACCCTAAATGTCACTTCCAATTCTGCATGTTTTCAGGAGCAGTTTGGGAGAAGCTTTCAGGATTTCTTCTTGTGTCGTTGAGGAGGGACCTATTCTGTTGCTGTTCTTCATCCACGCCAGTGACCTGTGCAGCCTACACAGCTTCATGTTATTCAGAGCAGAAACTGGGTTTGGAGCTGCTCAGCGTTACAGACTTATTGCTGTTAAAACTAAAACAAACTCCAAACCTATTTACAAAGTCGTGAGACAGCACCAGCAGATGGGTGGCACATTGTAGCTGCTCCAGATCTGTAAGACCAGGGAATGTTTCTGCACAGTAAGCAGCCCTGGAGATCCTCCGGCTTGCTCTGCCCTGCTCTTATAGTTTGGCCAATGAAACTACGGAGCGTTTAGCTCCTAAAATAGCCCTATGCGTGACACCATGCAGAGGTACTGCATCCATTCCTGAAAGCAATATAAGCATGCTCAGGAGGGATTATGCTAGAGTTTAAAACCCTGATGTTTGGCTGATGTTGTATGTTCAGACTGGAAAGCGGCTGCTTTGACCTGAAGAGCACTGCTGGATTCATGGAGAAGGGACATAAAATTCCTTCTTCAGCTGCGACACTTTGATCACAACAATTGTCTGCATTGGGACCTCCTCAGAAGTGTGTTTCTTGACTAACATGAGGTCCCAGAGTGTGTGGCTCTCTGAAGGCCTGGCACGTCATGTCATTTCTCATTCTGCCAAACAGATGCAAAGTGAACTTTCTTCCCCCAAACACCTCAGGTTTCCGCTTTCCTTTGGGAGGAAATGTTTAACCACACCCGTGAAACCCCTCTTTGGTTCTGTTGGCATGTATCGCTTGGATCTGGTAACTATTTTTCCTCTCACTTATGTCATTTCAGTTTGAACAAGTGGCTTTCTATTGCCTTGCTATTTGGTAACTCATTTATAGTTATCTCCCAGGGCTGCAGGACTTCTTTCTGCTCGCAGACCTCCTTCACAGTCCAGAGAGGAAAACAAGGAAGACAAGGAAACTACTGATTATTCCTTCCCCTCATTGGCTAAATAGAATAATTAGCATGTGGCTGATAAGGGAGGACAGAACTTGTTGGTGTTGGTCTGCCGGTGCTAAATTATATTCTCACAGAGTGAGAGGTTTTAGCTTGTCTCCAGCATCCTCTCTGGAAAATTGGGTGGGATATAAAATCTTATCTGATATTGAATCTGTTCCTAATAGCAGTGACCATTGTTTTACTACAGGGTTACAAGTAGTCTTCAGATTTTCAGAGCACCAGGATCAAAGGCTGCATTTGGTACTCCGATATGAGACTCTATCTTGGCTCTGTCAAACGGTGTTGTCTCTCACCAAGCCTTTGCCATTTTTTTCTAGTTGTGGAAAAAATCACACCCCAGAACCCCCATTCACTTCTAATCATGACTAAGCTGCAGAGAAATTTTAATGTTACAGTATTATCTTGGCAAATTTAGTTGCTTCCAGTAGATGGCATTACAGCAGTGCAGTCCTGATCGAGGTTAGTTCGTGTTCCTGCTCCGGCTGCCGGAATGATCCCTCTGTTACTCTGTGCGTAGAAGTGGACTTTTCTTTCTCTGAGCACTCATGAAAAATGGGGTTAAAAACGTTCTTGTTCCTTTCATTTCCTATCCAATAACAGATGTTATTTCTATTTTATGCATTTTTATAGCATTTTTTGTTTTATTTTTCAGTGTGCATAGCTCCACAGTCACTTTATTTTAGAAAATTTGTCAAGACACTGAGTGTTTTGCATTGTATTCACAAATATGCTAACCACTGGGCACTGCTCTTTCATGTATATAATTTTTGGCCTGAAGTTGTGCATCTGGACTTTCTGTATGGCAGAGGGGAAGAATTAGGTATTTCACACCAGCTCCACAGCAGCTAGCAGGCAAAGCAGAGACTAGTTACAAGAAGCAGCTGGTAATTTTAACTAATTAGTTACATTTCAAATATATTTGTTAGGTTTTTAGGTACATTCCTTTGTACAGTCTCAAAAATGCAAAAATACTGTACACAGATATGCTTGCATGAAAGAACCCAAGCCAAACATGAACATAACTGTTTTTACTGCTAATGTCAAAGTCAGTTCGACAAAAACATGTTACCCCACTATTGCACTTGGGCATAGCAAGAGTGGACATCACAACCCCTCCACACAGATGTCCAAAAGCCATTCTTCCGAACACTTGTCTTCAAATCAACTCACTCATATTATTCGTTAATCAACAACTTACATTAGAAAAATAAAAAAACGACAGGAAGCGTGAGTAGCATATTCTATTGTTTACCTTTGCATTACAATAAATGTAAATTAGAATTTGTCTTTATTTAACCATGCACTTGTGTATTTTAAGCCATGACAAGCTGACTCATAAAAGACAACTCTTAGCATCTGATTTTCCTTCTGTTTAGTTAAAACACATTCCAATTCTTCCTCATTGACCTAGCATGGAATTTATTAACTTACTACCCAATTCACAAAAAGCTGACTGAAATTTAAATACTTCCCCATGATTCATCAAAGCTTCTAGTCCACCAGGTTTTGCACTTGCAAGTTAAAAAAAAAAAGCGCAAAGTGGTTTTTTTTGCAAGCAAAAGCATGCTGGGGCTTGGGGAGATGGGAAGGGGGCGGGGAGTGGGAAGCGGGGCATGTGTCTCTAGGATTTGGGCATTATGGGTGTGGGGGATGGCACCTTCCCCCATTTGGGATCCGTAATCCTGAGTCCTTTCCTGAAATAAGGAACCTAGTGCAACCCTTGAGGACATCTGTACGTGTATATATGTGCATGACTGTATATATATAAAGACAGATAAAATAGCACTCCCTTCTTTACCCAATAGGCCTTTTATGGTTCTTGAAGCATATTAGCATGCTCCCTGCTGCTCAGATAAGCACTTACCCAGGAAAGGAGGCCAGGAGGCCTTAAGTGCCCCAGTGGAAGTGCTGACTGCCAGCCCCTGAACTGTTATGCCCAAGGGCTCTCTCAGCCTCTCCTGCCCCGTTACCACTTGACCATGTTCATCCACAATATTGCGAGGCTTTGGCAGGCTTAGATGGCTGTTGGTGGGGATTTTCAGAATGACAGTTTCAAATGAAGTGGCCAAAGCAGTCCTTTGACTTGATTGCACTAGCTTGCTTATTTTCTTGTTTGATATCGGCAGTCAGTCAGTATTATTTGGTTTGGTACCAATATGTTTATTCAAAAGCAATGGTGGCATGGGCTTTCTAGCTAGACTTCTGCAGAAGTTGCTGTTTTAACTCCACTGTCTGCTGTTGCAACTTCTACAAAGTTTTGCAATTAAATCTTGTGTATTTAGCAAGTGGTCAAAAACCATTTTCCACTTGCTGAGTAAATGAACAGAATGGTTACACTACAGAGGAAACTGAGAGGGGAAAATCAGCAGCAGTCCTCTGAGTATCAGAAGAGGTGGGACATAGATGTGCATATCCTAGCCACTAAAGAAAAAAAGGGAGTGGAAAAAAGGAAATTTGCCAGGGAAATAGGTTTTCTGAGAGAAAAAAATGCCATGGTCTGTGTATATATCACTAAAACCACATCCCTGAGTCATTCACAGCTGCCTTTCATGCAGAGAGCAGGAGCAAAGGCACTGCCGCCCGTGTTCCCAGGGTAAGAGCCACGACTGGCTGTGCTGCAGCTCCATGTCCGCAGTGGGCTGCAGGTAGGACCCTGCGCTGGGCTTGATTTAAGTACACCTGGGAACGCTGCCTGCACAGATTGTGGCAGCGCCTTACAGGCAGTGGTCTGTGTGTGCAGCTGTATCCCTGCTTTCTTGCTGAGCACAGCCCTGGGGCAGACCTGCTCTGGAAGAACCAGTGATGGAGCTCCCAGTCTGCTCTGTTTCCATCCATCGCAGCTGGCTGCCAAGGGATCCTGAGCTGGGAACTGACAGCAGAAAGAGATGGGAGGAGATAGGGAGTGCAGGGAGGTGCAGACACCTTCTTCACAGGCTGAGAACCTGCTTCAGCGACCACTGATGATCAGCCCCATTTCTACGTGTGTAATAGATGTAACTCTGAAGTGTGTGCAAGGCCTCTGTCACCCTTACATTGATGTTTCCCTTCAACAGAAACGACCTGGGAGCGACCAAGCAGTGTGCCTGGGACTCCAAAGAGCCCTGTGTCACAGAAGAGTTCTGCAGGTACTGTTTGATGCTGTGCCTGACCACTGCATTGGGTGAATCTGCTTCTTTACCGCTCAGGAGAGCAAAGGAAAATGCTGTGATGACGTGGGATGTATATTTAAGGTACAAGGTCATGTGAGTGTAGCAGAGTAAACATGGTGAGGCGTTCCCTTCTGATACATCTTCTCGCTTGCTGTTTCCCTACGGATGCATCTTCTGGCCGGCTGTCTGAAGTGCCTGCTCAGAGCTGAGATGGCTCCTTCCTTGCAGCACGGAGGCAGATGGTGGCCCAGCGAGGCAGCAGGGCTGCCGGCTCTGGGAGGGAAGGACAGGCTGCCTTTCCCAGTCCTGCTTTCTGCCGAGGCAGGGTAAGCAAAAAGCTGCAGAGGAACGTGGGCTGGCTATAGCTCTTCCACGCAGAGCACATGTGCATCATGAAGCATTTTAGCAAGTGATCGCTACAGGGTTGACTACTTCACCTCTGTCCTGACTTGAAGTTATAGGGAATAAAGTAACAGAGAATCAGCTGCATAATCACACTGAAAAGCTTCGGGTAGTGCAGAAAGACAAAGCAAAGCAAAAATTAGTCTGGAATAAAAAGTGTTAAATGTAAAGGCCATTGCTGCGAGCTGACTGTAAATAATGCAGTCTAGAGGATGCTTTTCATAGAATTTTTTCAAACTGATGCCCCTGTATTGGCAGAGCTGAGTGGGAAGTATGCTTGAAAACTGTGTATTCTGTTGTGAGCAAAGGATTTGTGATGTAGTTGTGTGTCTTGTTTCAACCCTACTTTGAGCACTATTCTTTGCTCAGTATATTCCAAAAATAAAGCACCCTACAGCTGTATACATGAACCATAAACTCCTTACGAAGCTTGCTTTCTTTGCATAAAAAGCCCATCTTCATTAAACCAGTGCTTTTTGCATACCCTGCTTCTTCAAACACATAATTTTACCAAACAGCACTATGGGAACTGTTTTGAGTTTGGAGGGGTCTCTTTTTCTTGGCTCTTCCCAGCTTAGTAACTCCTGCCGTAACTCCTGATAAGAGTCTGCCGCAGGATCCCGAGGGCGGGGTGGGCCCATGGGCTGGGCATCTGTAGAGTCCGGTTCTGGGCTCTTTCTGGGTTGCAGCTAACACACCACTTTGCCAGGCTGTTGAGATAGGGAAAAGCATCCGTAGTTTCTCAGGCTGGAGGCAGTGAACACTGGTGACTCAAAAAAGGCACCGTGAATTGTATCTGCATATTCAATTATGTGATTAGTTTATAAAACGTGCAATTATTCATTTGCTACCAGCAGCAAGCCTGCTAACTCTCCCATCTGTTCTTACAGTGAATGGCTACCACATCTCTGGGACCCCAGTACACCAGCTCGACTCTGGTCATATGAGCCTCCGAAAAACCAGTGGAGACCCCCAGGTAAGTGCTGGGGAAAAAGCCAGACAGTGGTATCCAAGAATAAATGGGTCTCCGCTTAAGCAGTTTAGGAATCTGCCCAGAGCAGGATATCAAGAGGCCTTTTCTTTTAGAAACTGTCAGATCAGACAGATTTGTTGCATCTAGAATAGTTAGCCTTTGTGTCCAACTGGTAAAACAGTACAAAACGCTGAGATACTTTAGATTTTTTTGTTGTATCACTCCTTTCTGAAAAATTCACCAGGCCACTTCAGTCAATGTTAACAACTCTGCATTTTCCTGCCACTCCAGCCTGAAGCCTGGGCCTGTCTCCAGCACAGTCCTCTCTCTAGACTTGCACATCTGCCCGTGTCTATATCTCATTGTATTTTCTTGCAGCTCCAGCCTTCCCTCCCAAAGACAGTATTCACAAAGAATTTGTCTGAAGCCTTTTTCTCGATTACTTCATCCATTCCTGCATGTCCTTTTACAGGCCCTCCTCTGTGCCTTACATAGCCCGTGCCTCACCCATCTCATCAAGTGTTCAAGGCGCTGACTCATGGACAGCCGTTCTCCCCTGTCTGTTTGCCCAAATTTTCAATAAATATCCCTGCATTTTTTCTTGTACCACTTCGAATTCCTGGGAGAGTCTTCCCTGCAGGTCTGCAGGTGCAGCACAGGGCCCCCCTTCCACCTCCGCCCATGAAACTCTTCGCTCCCTGCCAGCACAGCGACAGTTGAGTAGCTGGTGGGTTGCACTCCTGCTGGGCTGTGCTTCACTGCCCGCTGGCATTTTTCCCCAGCTCATACCTGACCCGAGTTCTGTTTCATTGCTGTATTAACTGGTAGGTTCTTTTGCAGTGCAACTGCTTAAATACTCCCAGTGAAATGCATGTTTGGTTTGTGTGCTGCTACCGTGCTGGCCTGGGTTGCCTGTTGCTCTCAGTGCACCTCTTATGTTCCCTATTTCTCGGTCTAAATTTCATGTTGTCTGCCAACTGTCCCTCTTTGTCTCAACCCACTTTTTTGCCCACTACCTCCTAGGCAGTGGCCTTCAGCCCTGCCCTCATGGGTGTTGTTTCAGCTAAGTCAGCATTTATGGGTGGATTCATGGCATCGCCCATGATACAGTCCAGCGCTTTGGGCTCCCTGTTCCTTCCACATCCACATCAAACACCTTGCACTTCACTATCCTGTGCTGCTGCTTCTCTGAGCTGTTTGCACAGGCCAGAGGCAGAGCGTGTGGGCACTTAAACTAGGTCAAAAGCGTATTAGAAACTGATGTAGTGCACTACCAGACACTCCTGTGAGTCTGCTGTGAGTCCCTCAGAGAACCTGAATAAACTTGCAGGCTGTGGCTTCCTTGAAATAAAGCTGTGTTAATCCTAGTGCAACAAATCTCGTTTCTCAAGGTATCTGCTTTGCAGTTGGCTTGGTAGACAAGTCAGATTAACTGACTCCCCTAAAACTTCCTTTGTAACAACACCTGCCACTTTCCACTTTTATGGTGCCAAGTCTGACTCAAGTTTACAGCGACCTTTTTGGTCAAATTCACATCTGAGACACGTGGGGCGTCCATTGCCATGCACTGGTTTGCTCAGCTGACTCAGCCATCAGACTGATAAAAATCTCTTCCACTACTTTTCTCATTCACTTCAACAGCCTCCATGGTACTTTCTTTCCATTGCTCGTTTATTACATGTTTTTCCAAACTGAAGTCCAGGCTTGGTTCCTGCTTTGAACCTCTTAACTAGTTTTGAATGTGTAACTAGCTGCTGGTGCCATTAATTCTGAGAGCAGCTTGTGTCCACACCCGCTTGGGAGCCTGCTTTTCCTGGGAGCTGTGGCTGCTTTTGCAGAAAAGTCCTTAGTAAGGAAAACCTCAGACCATAAACTGTTGGTTGCAACAAGCTGTTCTCTGCACCCTCCAACTCTGGTACACTTTGGCCAGTCCCTCTCCTGCTTGCCTGTCTTGGGCCATCCCAAGCTGCTTTGCCCTGACTGCATCCTTGTCTGTTCTTGGCAGAGGCTGTCTCCCGCGGCAGAGCAGCTTCCAGGCCTTCTCCAGGATGCTTGCTTAGACCTGGGTAGCAGCCATCACGCAAACAAACGCTGGCAAGATCCCTCCAGCAAGCTCAGCCGCATTTCTTGGAAGCGGGTCAAGGGGGGGGGAAAAGCCACAGCTGAGAACAACGCGGGGCTGTGCTGGGCTGGGCGCAGGGCCAGGCCGTGTTTACGGCTTCCTAGAGAGCAGCGAAACGCTGCCCGTTCAGGTTGTCCCAACCGCCACGAAGCGAGCGGCGGTGCCGGGGGTCGCGGTGCCACGGCGGGGGGACGCGGGGCGGGAATCCACGGCACAGCCCAGCGACTGCTGCCCGGAGCGGACCCGGCTCCCGCTACCCCCGAGCCGGCAGCCGGGGCA
>Ga0065711_1028580_pt1 | contig 40370 bp, 19 predicted proteins | sample Hoacrofraction12_FD_59098 | JGI IMG/M metagenome (GOLD analysis project Ga0065711, IMG submission 59098) | Hoatzin crop microbial communities from Cojedes, Venezuela - Epithelial fraction 12 v2 (version 2) | ecosystem: Host-associated > Birds > Digestive system > Esophagus > Crop | place... | reverse complement strand
CCCCCCCAGCCCCCCTGAAAAACAAAGCAACACCTATGACTAGGTAGGCTGAAATGTGTATGAGGGCAAATTGAAACATTCTCTGCTTCTCTTGAAACCAAGGAAGTAGACAAACTGGCCGTGGTGGATGATGACGAACATCAGAGGAACTTCAGTATGGTATTTTTCAATAACATTTGATGTAAAATCAAAAATAACTTTTTTGATTGACAGGCTTACTTTGCAGTTGGACAACAGGAAGCTGCATCTTTGATTCAGTTATTGGACAAAGTAATTGAATTCAAACGGGGGGCCTAATTTTCAGAGTAACTGAGCACCCTCTCGTTCCATGTTATGTTTCCACATGGGGAAAAAAAGGCATTACATTTCATCCTCCCCTCTTACCGCCACTGTATTTAAAGCTGCCGTGAATTACGCTGCATTTTGCACAGGGGTGATGGAAGCAGTGCATTGGGCCCAGCAGCACAGATTCAGCTGCTGTATTTGGGTGCTGTGTTTGCGTTTGAATGTATATTTAGACACGCTAGCCATCTGAGGCATTGATTCAGCATTCCTGTGGCTCTCTGTCTGGGCTGGCAGGCCATCACTGCTTTGCAGCACTCGCCAGCTTTTTGTTCCTGGCAAAGCTCTCATTTAAATTATCTTATTTGACAGAACTGTCAAGGAGAGATGAACACTCTCTTGTTATGTCTTCTAATCCCTGTTTAGCTGTTTGATGTTGCTTTCCACCCGAGTGATGTGATACTTTGGTATTACAGGCTGAATGACAGCTGTAATGAGGTTGAGATTGTCACATGAGAAGCGTTCAGCACTTTGCTTCTAGGCTTGTTTGCCAGTTCCCATTGGAATGGTGGAGGAGAGGGATTATCACTTGAGAGGCTGAGGCTCGGTGGCTGTACTTGGTTGTGCTGGGTGATCTCAGGTTTGAACTTCAGTGTGCTCCTAAGGCCCTGCATGTTGCATTCCCATTTTCTTTCTAGAGATTCAGCCTGGCTTCTGACTGTCTTTAAATCGCATTCAGTGCTCGTACTGTCTTAGGAAAGTCCCTGACCACGTTACCCACCCGGTGATGGTTTTGCAACAGTGCCTCAAAGGCTGAGGAGAGACATTTTGCTGCACCAGGCACATACCTCCATGGCTGTCCCACGGGGAGGGGCTGGTGTGCATCTGAGTGTGCCGAAAGCACATGCAAAGTTTGGCTGTTGGACGAGCTGTGTAGGTTGTCCCAGAACTGGCACACGGGTAATCTACCGAGCCACGGTGTGTAGCTGGGCAGTGAACTGGATTTGAAGCCTGGCCCTGAGGCAGGTCAGGCACAACAGTGTTGACCCATCCGCTACATCAACAAAACCTTGTTCCAGAAGATGCTGAAGCATTTTATAAGCTGTGGACAGGGCATTGATGTCTCTAAAGTAAATATTAGATACAATTCAAAATGGGAAAAAGAAGCAAGCCTGACAGCCGTTGCTGTGTGTACTTGAAAGCCAGACTATTATCCTAAAAACGCAGTGGCATGCCGCATGATTTTCTGCAGTTGATTTTTCATTCCCAACATATGGCTTGCACTTGAATAGGGAAATGCCTTCCTCCAGGTCATATCTCCGCTGGGCGCTCATCAGAGCCATAGAAATTAGTGTTACCAGACCAGGCCGTGGGTTCGTTCAGCCCAGTGTCTCGTTCCAGCCAGTGGCCAGAACCAGCTGCTGCTTCAGCAGGAAGCTTACATGTTCTTGGAAAGGACAGCTATCAGATAACTTGGTGTTAAGGGAGAGTTCTTTCTTTCCAATGCAAACTGGCTTATGCCTTGCAGCTCTACAGCCTAATGCTGGGATTTGGATATAATACAAAGCAGTTTTTCTAGGATCTGTAGGGAATCTGGTTTAAACCTGCTCAGATAGAGCCTTAAAGGAGATTGGGGACCTGTGGATTTTGTATTGTGGCACAGAGGACTCTTCTCTGGGGACTACTTTCTTTCTTCAGTGCTTCTCAACCAATGTTTTCTATGTGACAACTGATCTTTGTGCTGGTCGCATATTTAAACCAAATAAACAAACAAAACCCACAGTTTCTTCTTTCCCTATAATTTCTGACCTGAGATGACACGGAGTTTGACTGGATCAGGTTACACTGCGTACTGCGGCGCATAACGCCATGGTTTTCCCGAAGACGCTGTCTGACTGCCAGCAGGCTGAGCGCCTGTCGTCGTGCTTGCTGCGGGCTTGGCAGCCTGGCAGCCCGCGGGATGCATCGCCCGGCCGGCGGCAGCGGGTACCTCTGCAGCGCTGAGCGCGGCGAGCGTCCTGCTGCTCCCGCCCTAGCAGGACAGCCTCCCTTTGCTTTTTGCCTGGTGCACCCTGCTTATTCTTTCATGATAGCCCTCCCAGTAATTCCTATCTCCAGACAATGTGCTTGAACTTGAAAAGTGTGTTTCTGATCTCGTGCTAGCGAAAACTCACAAAAGGTCTGCTGAAAACAGTAGGGCTTGTGGAAACGATAGAGCTGGACCAGTCAGGTCACAGTCTAACTGGTGCCAGCTCATCTGCTTCTGATGTTGCAAAAAGACATGCTTCATTTTGCATATGTCTAGAATAATTTACAGTGTTTTGCTTACCTTTGTTTTTCCCTCTTGTCTGTAATCCTTTAATACGTTTACCCCCAGTTGAACTGTCTCTTGGACCCTGAGTCCTGGTTGTCCCAGGGCATGGAGGCACGCAAGCATTTTCATATCAGATTAAAAACTCACTGACTGCAAAAACTTGGAAACTTTACACCCTGGTTCTCTCTTCTTTTTTAGACTATGCAGAAACTTTATCAGTGTTTAAATTTATTAATAGATTGTTTTGCTTTTCTCAATATTTAAGGCCTTGCATGACCCTACGAATAATTTACAAGAATTTTTGTATGTCTGTGTTTTAATTCCACTGGCTTCTGTGTCAGCTGATGAGCTTTGATTGGTGAGGTTTACCTAATACATAACCAAACAGAGACAGTAACTGCATGTGGTTTACTCAGATATGTAGTTTCTTTCTAGGCATATGATTCATCGTCTGTGAGAGAGACTGCAGCTGGACAGCAGAAGCGTTGCAGGAATGGAGATGAAGCTCTCTCTCTTTTCTTGTAGTCTCCTTGATACCTCTGCCTGTCTACCAGCCTTTTCAAAAATCTTCACAAAATTAATAATAGCAAGCTTGACAGGATCACAAAAGAAAAACTGTAAAAACTCTAGGACCTTCAGAAAAAGAAAAAAAATTCATGTTGATCGTAAGCTGGCTGAAGACTCATTTCTCAATACGTCTTACAGCCCGTGTGTAAACTTGTATACAAGCATACATTTAATGACTATAATCACTGGCCATGCTTTTAATAGTTATAGTGTAAAATATGCAGCAATAACTGATGAAATACGCGTATGTATTTAATTCTGTGTCTTTAAATGTAAGAGAAAATATTCACCTTTTGCAACTCCTAATTTTCTAAGGGAAATCCATGTGTTGGCTGTCAGTTTGCTTTTGTTTAGATTTCCCCAGCCTGACTTTGGGTACTGAACTGGAATCTTTTGCCATGTGACTAGACAGCAGTCCAGCAGCATTTCTGAACTAAAATCCAAGTTCTTAGATGCAGCGATGATACAACATTGCACGTGGAAAAAGAGTCCTTCTTTAGAAATTAAAGTGGGATTATTTTAAACAAATATGTATATGGGTGTGCACACACAAAAACACATGCATATAAACACACATTGTAGAAAAAATATTATGAGGCCTCCAGCAAATTTTTTTAAACTGGAAATGAGACGTGACTTAAATAGTAGGGATAATTAACCATAGGAGCAGTTTACCAAGGGAAGTGATAAATCCATCATCACTTGGATTCTGACTTGAGATTGGGTCTTTTTAGAAAAAGGCTGTAGGTCAGCCTCAAGGTACTGTGCAAAATCATATTTAGTTATGTAGAAAGGAAGCACAACCTTCCTCCAGTGGAGGTGGGATTCTGTAACCTATTTTATGTGGGTGGTTGTGTAGATGTTCATAGTGCTGTCTTGGTCTTGCAACTGATTTTTCCTTCACTGGCAATTTTAAAGAGCTTGCTTTGTTAGCAAAATGCAAAAAAAGAAGGAAATATTCTGTCTGTGAAGACTGATTTATGTGTACGTACTGTGCTGGGCACCTTCATGTTTTTGCCTTTGGACTCACCACTCCAGTCAGTTTTGCACACCAATATTAGCATTGACCAATACCTGATGTTTTAGAGGAAAGTGAAAGCCTGCTGCAGAGGGAATTACTTCAAGTTGATTACCCATAACAGTAAATGTGGAAGGAGAGGGTCCTTCCAGTGATTACTCCATGTATGGTGAAATCCAGTCACCGTTAGCTTCTATAGATATACGCCTTATTACTGGTCACAGCACTGGCTAGCTTTTCTGGCAGTCCAGCTATAGTATTGAACTCTAAATTTGTATATCTGTGGATGTAAGAGCTTGGCTACGCATGGGGTGAAGATAGTTTTTCCTCGTGTTTTATTTTCTTACAGTGACTTTTTAGTCTGGGCCATTGTGTGCTATTTCTGACACCATCTTATAAGTTTTAGTCAATATTCTGCATGATCTTCTCTGTCCCAGTTGACATAAACATGGACTTTGATGTTTCCTGTCAAATTTCAACCATTGTTGCAAAAATCCTTTGCTACTGCTGACCTTCCATATTGGGCTGCAAAACTAAATACCTATTAAGTCTATTTGGTACCAGTGGAGTGATGGTGAGGGACCATCTTAAAGACATGTTTGAGATTCCTTAGGCCACGTTGGGAGCTGAAATCAATTCCATGTTTGTGGTTTTGGCAAAAATGCTTAAGCCAGGTGGCATCCGAGTACCTCCCTCTGTGAGGCTGAGTTTGGTGGTCTTTGAAATGGACCTTGGGTGGGTTGTTTGTGCTGAGGACAGCCCGGGATGTGGCCCTCCCTTGGCTTGGAGGGGGTGGAAAGGTGCTTCGCTTCCCTCCCCAACCTCCCTTTGCTTTAACCGTACCCTACCGCAGGCTCAGGCTCTTATTTGGTGGTTTCAAAGGATGGGTCAGGAATATGAGTGTCATGTAGAAGGTAGGATTGTATTGTTTTCTTTCTGGATTTCTCAGAAAGTGCTCTCTCACCCTTCTGAACAATCTAAAGACAGTCTTTTTCATCATTTTGCTGAAGATTCCCCCCTCCCCGCCTCCTTGTTTTGGTAAGAATAGAGCTTAGCTTTGTTTCTTACACCCCTTTTAAGGTAAAATAACGTTAATAACTAATTGTGCCAAGTAAAGCCTTCTGGAGTGTTTTTGCTGACAAGTGCTATTGTATCGCAACTGAATCATTTTTGAGAAATCTGTTTCTGTAAATCTCTAATTTTGTGAGATGATTTTACAACAAAGCATTTGTCTCTAGACGTATAAGACACATGACTTGCTGCAGTCAAACCCGGCCTGAAAGATGAACAACTTTTATCTTTTTTCAGTGAGGGACATACATAGAGAAGGAAGAAGAGAAGTTTTCCCACCTGGGAAGCGGTAGCCAGCTTTTACTGTGTCTCCACTCTTTAGGTCAATTGATTATAATTGCATATGTCTGGTCTGTGGAAAAAGTGTGCATTTGTTTCAAAGCAAAGTTCTGTGCTTTTTGTAAAGATAATAATTTTAGAACTGGATTTTTCAGCCCTTGAAGATGTGCAAAAAAAATACATTTTGCATATATCATCACATGTATGTTCACTTTCATATTCACTGATCATTTGTGAGTAATGTAATAGTTTTGCATAAGAAGAGATGAGCTCTGAGAAAAGAATGATTACGCAGAATAGTTAAAGTGAGCACATATTTTAGAACATTAACAAGGCTAATAACGTACATGTCCCAACTGTGTCTTCCCAGTAGTCTGGAAGAGTTCTTGAAAAAGTACAAGAGATAATAGTAAATAGAAATAGAATCTTCCTATAGACACAAAAGTAAAGAGTGTTTTGGAAAAATCAGATGTTCTGTATTTAAAAATTAACATTGCTTCCCAACATGGGCTACTCCTTTCCTTGAGCCTGGCTGGGCCCTAAGAGCAATTTCAGGAGTCCTGAGAACTTCAGTTTGAGCTAGAGTTTTTAGAGTTTTTTTGTATTTGCTGTTCTGTTTCTGTTGGGATGCACTCAACAGCCATATTTCATGAAAACATTCAGGTTTTTCAAAATAAGAAAAGAAACCGACAAAACCCAAACCAAAACCTCTCACACTTGATCAGGAGATTCCTTTCTAGCTCTCCCCGTGTGTGTAGCACATTGCTGGCCTGTTTTGCCTTCAGTCCTGTGAGCTAACTTTTTCTGTCCAGTTCCTTGTTTTGGGGAGAGATGAGTTTTCTACAAATATTTTTCTTCTAACTGGTCCTCTTTAGGAGACAATAGAGGAAAATTACCAGTCGTATCAGTGCACACGTTATGCATGCTGACATAACGTAGGAGTTAAGAGCTTTCTTCAGCATGGAAGAGTAGCGATATGGCTTACTTGTCTGGCCTGAGCCCTTCAGAAAACATTCAGAAAAGTTGCATGCTTAAGCACCTTGGTCTTCAGGTGTTTGTATTAGTGCTTTGAAGTAATCTGAGCAGAAGCATGTGATTTCTGAGACTAGAGTTCCTTCAAGATGTCTCAAGTCAGGCTCCCCAAATGACTTAGTCTTGAGAAAGAGAGCCCTGTTTGTTTGATGGTGACATGTCTCTGTATCCAGTTTTACTTAAGGGAAAAGCATTTACTTTGTGAGGAAGACAGAGAAAGCTGTTGGCATGGGAAGGAGCAAGCAAGTGCAATACTTGTGCTGGCTGTTAAGTATTTCTTATTTATATTGAGGAACTTGGTCTTTTTTGTTGTTTTCTTTTGCTGTGCTTTCATCTTTGCAAGTATATAAGGGAAGGCCAGTTTTTTGGCTCCCGAGGAGGATGATTTCATAGAATCTTGGAATGTGGGAAGGCATTGCCCCTCTTAGAAGGCAACAGCAGAAATGTTGGTGTGTTGGAGTCAACCTCTTTCCTGGGTTCAGTGTCCCCTCCAGTACCGTGACCCTTCTGCTTAGTACAGTTCGGCTCCTGCGCTTGGATTGCTCCTCCGTTCAGGCTGAGAGCATGCTTTAAGCCTGATCATTTACTACAAGTCTGTAATTAAGGTCTTGTATATGTTCAAATAGATCACAGACAGCAGGGGCAAGAGATGTCATCGGTCATAATTTCCATAACCTAAAGATATTTATTTTTTTGGTTATACCATATATTCTTATTATTTTGTGACTTGGCAGAAATATCCTTTTAAAAGTAGGCCACCACGTCCTTTCCTGCGCTCATTAGAAGTGGGCTGCTAGGAAAGTCCCAGACTGCCAAGGCCTCTATTTTTGGTTTCCTTTTGCAATGTGAGGACAAAGTTTCCTTCAGATACAACTCTAGCCAGGGAACCCATCTGATGGACTACAGCATATAATTTTAGTTAAAAACGGAGGAAAAAAAGATCAACTGTAATCTGTAGTGCCTCTTCACTATATGTATCTCTGAAGGTCCGGGTAATAGAGCAGGCGCCAGGAGCAACCGCTCTGCAGTTAAGGTTGCAACACATCTTCCATTATGACACTGTTTTCAGTGCTTAGGGCCTTTGGAAAAAATTACCTATTAGGCTGAAATTTTTGTTTCTTGGTGACTGTCAAAAATTACGGTTGCTCCAAAATATTGAGCAGTCAATCCAGTGATTTCTTTTGCATTATGTGAGAGTAAAAAAACCTCCGAAACCCCAAGCTGTAGGATGAAAAACACACAGACACACAATCCAATCTTTCCAAGTGGCAAGAATAAACTTCTCGAACAACTACAAAGTGTTTCAAACCGGCACTCTGGAATTCTGCACAACTGAGCGCTGCAACTTTGGCATGTGAAAAAAAGGCTGAGTATTTTTTCCTAATTTCTTTTTAGAAATGAATATATTGATGGTACTTGAGCTGGGATCTGTATTGAAGTTATGCCCCATTTATGCCCTTAATGATATCTCATTGTACAGTTTGTGCCACTTAGGGGATTGCTTCTTCCAAGCTGATGCTGGAAGATATTTCAAAAGGAGTCGCTTATCGCAGACCTGCATTTCCCCTGTTAACTTTGCTACATTTTGCATTATGTTCTGAGTATGAAGCTTTACTTTTGAGTGGGAAAAAGTATTTCTTTTGTGAAGATAGTTATCAAAATAGAAGCAGATGTGCTTTTGCACTGTCAATCCAGTTTTGCAAGATGCTGTCTTCAAGCTCACAACTGCATCAGCAAAGTGTGAATTTTATGGCCTGTGACAATGGAAAGGCTGTAAGAGTAAGTGCAGAAGTCTTCCAGAGCTGCTTCTGCTCCATAAGGACTCAATAAACCTTAGAAGTTCTTTCGTGGTGCACATTCTGAAGAAGCTGCTAGTAGCAAGTAGGAATAAACAGGTGAATGGCAAAAATAAACCGTGCATTTTGTAAGTGCAAATGCCCAGACCCTGGATTGCTGCTGTAGAGTTTCATGAACTTCACCCTAGTGCATCAGTACGTGCAGCTTGGGTGAAGCATTGCAACATCTGGAGTCAGGCTGCTTTCCCTGTCTTTCTGGAGCAAGTGGCATTGCTGAACTGTATGGCAGAAGTAGCTACTTTGCATGCAGTTTTTTTATATGGTATTAAAAATAGGTTTATTTCTGAAGTCAGGTTGGAAGAAAGGTAGCTAACTAAATATTGTCTAATATAATATATATTATTTTAATATATGTTTTAGTGTCATTTTGGAAGCCCTGCTGTAGCGTAACCTTCATATGAGTATGGCAGGCATGACCCAGCTTAGAGGAGACCAAGCACCTTTTAGAGGGGAGCTCTATGGCATATAAAATTCACACTGGAAATTCAGAGAGAACAATACCTGAACATCAGGGACCTCAAACTTTTCTCAGTTGCAGGGACCCCAGAAGATTGTTCATCCCCAGCTTTTTATTCAGGTTTGACAAGCCTAAAATAGAAACACCTCTTTGTGCTGGCAAAGGGGTTAAATTTGTGAGCAAGATTCTGGAAACATGCTTACCAAAGACAAAAGTCCCATAAAATTCTGCGAAGAGCAGATTGAAAATACCTGTCTTAGCTCTGATGCCTGTTGATGCTTCGGGAATCCCTGAGATGTTCTCTGAGCTGCTTCAGCAGACGGGCGGTTTGAGAGCCGTGCCTCAGACAAGCAGATGCCCAGCGTGTACCCAGATATGATCTCCTCTCATGCTAATTAGACTCATGGCTCCAGTGGGTGCTAATCAGTCTTCAAAACAACATGGTGGCTTTCCTTTTTTCCCCCCCTCTTTTGCTAATTATTTTTTTTGTGGAACTTAGGTCTAAGCAGAACTGCTAATGTACCAGTTGGTTGCAGCCCTGGCTAGGTGTGCCTGGGGTGGCAATGCACCTGGACTTCACACCCTGACTCCTTGCGTTAGGCTCACTGTGTTTGCTGGAAGGTCGCTGAATGACTGTCTTTGCCTTCTTCCCAGGCAGTATGGCTGACGTTGAGGCTTTTTCATGGCTTTGTTACAATGCAAACGTTTTTATACAAGCAAAAGGTATTATTATATAGCATCTTTGATACCATCCAAAATAGTGGTAATAGCTGGGTTTCCATAAAGACCACACGTGATGCAGTAATCTGGAAGCCTGATTTGGCTCTTGAAGGACATAGGTTTCCTCACTTTGTCAGTATAGTAACTGGAGCCCCAGATGCAGGAGATTCTGCTGCCTACACTGTAGTGAAGAGTTCTCTCCTGATTGTAAGAAATGAATCGCTTCCTACTTCCAAATATTTTTACCAGTTTGATTCTTGTTAGTGTCCTGACTGGTACATGATGAAGCAGCAAAGCTCATTATGATATTGATTTGTTCATTTTTTTTCTGTAACTGTAGGTGATTCAGCGGCATCTTGTTGAGCTGCCATCATTTGTTTTTGGTTGCACAATTTAATGTATTTATCTAGTTAACAACAGGACACTTGAAATTATACGTTAGACTTACATTTGGTGATTCCACTATGAAATTTGAATGCTGTGTATAATTGCCTGTGTTCTTCTGAATTCACCAAGAAAACTACTGATGTGCTTTATTTTTTTAACATGCTGTTCAGTCACTTAAAATGTTGGTCCCACACCAAGAAGAGAACAGGAATGCTTCTGAACAAGTGAAATGTCCAGTTGAAATTGCATGTCTCAATTTTGGGCCCTTGGTCCCACTAATGTTACATTAACAGAGCCAATTAAGTAATTTACTGTTTGCTAGTCCATCCTTACTCTGGCATCTGTTGTTGCCTAATGTTTAATGACTCTCTTGCATTCGCACTGAACTGTTGATGTTTTTAGATATGGATTTACACTGACTGTAAGGAAGGCAGAACAATACAAAGGGAATGCAGAAAGAAGCAGCAGTTTGGACAGCAAATAAGAAAACTGAACTGATTTTGGGTAAACCCAGCTGAATGCTTTTAGAGAGAAGCAGTCTGAACCTCGCAGGTGCACGTTAGTAGGAGTAAGCAGGAAAAAATCAAAGCAGAAAGTTAGCAGTGCTAAAGAAAAATGAACCTGTGTTCTGAAAAAAATGGTGCTTTGTAATGTGTAGCCTCAAAGGCATCAGTGGGTGTGATGTTGTGATTCCAATGAGCAGAGTGGGAAGGGAAGTGGCTGGTCACCTGTTTGGTGATTTTAAAGCAAGTGGCTTGATCATTTTACGTCTTTGCACAGGCTGGGAAGTGCTCAATGACTTTCAACTTGTCTGGATAATCAGTCTTGTGTAGCACCCTAGGATGTTGTACATACATGATAGTCTTGTAATTCACACAAGTCAAGCGCCCACACCTGGTACCAAGTCTATGACGTGTGTAAATTTGCTTACAATTACCTGCTAAAATAGTAATTTCTTTTGCGCTCATTTGAGAGAGAGAAGGCTCTCGGGCGCAGAGCTCAGTCGCTGAAGGCAATCCACCAGGCAGTCACTGCGCTCTGTCACGTAATTCGAACAGTGGTGGCCGCAGTGTGCCACGTGATAAAGATTATCTTTCTCTACCATAATGAATAAACAGTGTTGGGGGCTAATTAGAATCACACTGCGTTCATTCTGAGCGAGGATGTGTGTTTGAGAAATGACTTTTAACCAGTTTACAACTGAAGACTGTGTGTGGGGAGCAGAGAGCGATCCTTTGCACGTTTCTCCCCCCGTGTCTCACTGCTGGCTCAGGACGCACGGAGGAGCTGGCCATGAGAGCGGGCTCCCTCCGCACGTCGGGGACATTCCGTGGTGGTGAGCCTGGATGCCTCTGGGGTTACTCAGCCGGGGTTGTCCCAGGCAGGACGGCCGCACCGCTTTCTGCTGGAGAACGGGCAGCGAGGAGGGAGAGAGGTGTCCTGAGTAGCTGAAAGGAGATCATTGACAAGTGGCCGACCAGCAATTTTCTCAAAATGATCTGCCTCTTAAACGCTTGGCAAACAGCAGGGCAGGGATTTGTACGGGTTCTGGCACTGCTGGTGGCTGTATAAATTAATACAGGTTATAAGCGGGGCCAAGTTGTTTGTAGAGGAGCAGGAGCCAACCCACAGAAGAGCTGCTTTTGGATTTTGGACACTGAACAAAGTTTTAATTTCCAGTAGGGCCCGTATTTTTTCTTTTCCCAGCCCTGCTCTAAACACCTTCCTTTATTTATTTATTTTTTTTTCTTTTCATTTGCTTCTGTCTCCCTTTGCATTCTTAGATCTCTAATAGCTCAAACATGACTGGGCTTCGGTCCAGGCTCCTGGCACGCGATGCCAGCCTTCGCTGGCCTTGATCTGACTGCAGCAGGCCACGGCTGTTTTTCTGAGCCACCAGTAGCAAGGAGAATCAAGTCTTTTTCCAAATCAGAGGGCGATGTGTCCCGATACAGAAGCTGCACAGAAGAGGCCAGTTTGGGTTTAAAAAAATGACAAAAAAAGAGAAAGTGCTTTTTTCACTACGTAGTCGTCTGAAAAGTTACTCAGTATCAATAAGTATGTGAATAAAACAACATTTAGTAACAAATAATAATAACAAATGGAGAAATTGAGTTGTGATTGATACTGATTTCTAAGCATGTGTGCTGAAAAAAGCATAATCAAAAATATTTGCATTTCAGGGATGTTTTGTCTGAAGGTGTGTTGTCTGTGACCTACAGTGTGGCGGTCCTAGAGAGCTGACAGTCCAATCCGTAAGGAAATAAGAGAAAAAGGAGATTTTGGAGAGGGAGATGCAGGGATGGGGAAAGAAAACCTATTGCCATTATGCTGCTTAAAAATGTGGTGGGTAAATCAATTAATTAACTGATCTGGTATCATCCAGGAGGTCTATAGCAAATTTAAAAGAGAAGACAAACATTCTGATTCCCAGTGAAGTCCTTCAGCCGTTAAACCATCCTTCTTTTCTGTCCTGTTCCTCATATATCCCTCATTAGTGTACTGCCAGGCGTCTCACTGTAGTGCCTTCAGAGATATGACTAATGTGTCATGGGTTTGTTAATCTTACCATTTGTTCGGATGGGCCTTGCATCTGGCTGCATTCTCTACTGCTCGGGAAGCCTGTTTCGAGGCTTTTTGGTTTTGTTTGCTTGATTTTCAATGTTTGTGCCAATCTGTGATGATATTTGAGAAGGAAGGTGGAGTAGTGCTACAAATGCGGTACTGAAGGTGGTAGGGATTGTGGTGGTTCTCAATTCCTGGTGGTAATTGTTATCCATTGCAGCCTTCATTTCAAATATTTAGATTTTTTTCAGAGTCCGGGCATAGAGCATGTATAAGATGAGGACAGAGATGTAGATTGATTAGATCTTTTACTGAAAGTCACTGAAGATACAGGGGACACGTTTCACATGCTTGCAACAGTCTGCGTTACTGATGAGGGACCCTGTAAAATTCTGCTGTGGATTTGAGGAAAGAGACTTTACTACAAAAATCCTGCCAGTATCGGTGTTGTAGCTCAGGTTTGGAAACTCACTTTCTAATCTACTACACTGCTGATTTAACAAAGCTTTGAGGTTCAAAGATCTGCTCTTTTTTTTTGTTTGTTTGTTTTTGCCGGTGCTGATCCTGCCTGAGCTTCGTGTGATATGGTTGTGCACCCACAAAAAGTTTATTTCCATTTTTGCCTTTGTGGTCTGTTTTCAGAAATAACAGTATAAGGCTTGTGACTATGAGGAGTGGGTATATAGGGTAAGACAAGGAGTTTCGTGTCTTAGTGAGGAAACTGAAGATGTGAAATAGCATCCACAAAAATGTTGGCTACGTATGAAAATAAGGTTGAATGGTTCAGTGGGTATGTGTCACCTTAAAGCTGGTGTGCATTTGTCTGTTAAAAAAGGAACACTGTGATGGCCCTCTCGTCTGTTTTAATTCACCCTCATTAATGATGATAAAAGTTCATCTTTGCTTCAGTTGCCTCAGGTGATGCCTGGGGTTCCTTTCTGTTTATTAAACAAACAGCACAAGCACCTTAGTACCTCTGTGAATCGGATCCAAGGCCTCTCTCTCCCTTCTTCAAAGACATGGCTTTAGGTCATGCTAAACGTTAAGCATGAGCTCAGTTCCTGGTGACTTCAGGGTACCATTCGTAGCAGCAAATGGATCAGACTCAGAAGGGACCTGGATGCTTAAACGTAGAGGTGAGATACCCAGACCTGTTGTTACTGTGGCTGCACAGTGTTGTAAGATGGCTGTGAAACGTAAAGCCAGTCTATAGTCAGTGAGTGTCTAGGGTGGTGTCTTTTCCGAGGGTGCTGGAGCATGGCTGTTGGGTGCCTCCTTGTTGCAGGCTCCTGCAATCTGATGTAGCCTGGGGCAGGTGCTGCTCTGGGTGTTACCAGTGTGCTCATACGCTGCTTTGCCCTGTACAGGCACTGTGGTGGTAAGGGCCACCCTAAATTTCACATCAGCCTTAGTTCTGAATGCTTCTGCCCTAACGACAACGCCTTCTGGCACCACCGGCTCCGTGACTTGCTGCTTCACATGTCGTCTGCTGCGTTTACGCTCCCATCTTCCCATCTTCTCTCCTCCCCAGCAGCTGTGCAGGAAGATGCGAGGCTTCAGGGAGAAGGCATGGGGGGGTTGTGCGTGTGTGTTACCTATTGAAATGCAGGAGGGAGCCTGGCGTGGTTTGATGTCGGGAGGGGAGCCAGCTGGCCTCTTTAAAATACTGGGTTAGATGCAACAGGGAGATGATAGGCTGTTCAACAAACTTCCACTGCACAGTGAAACTTTATGAGGCTTGTGAAGGCAGCATGAATTCACGAGTAAGTGCTGGATGGGGAGCAAGGAACTCCGTAGTTGTAATCTTGCTCCTGTCAAAAAAAATTTAGCAGAGGGCTTTGAATACAAAGATTTATCCTCTGTGTTGCTCTCCTCATGAACAAAATGGAGACATTGCATTTTCTTTAGCTCAAGTTTGTAGCTAATTAAATTTTATAGAATGTTTGTTCTGTGCTCCAAAGGTGTGTTTTATAAACCAAACATTACTTTTTTGGTTTAAAAAAACCACCCCTTAGTTATAAAAAAATAGCATGGATTTGTGTTAATAAGAAATTAATAATTATAATAATAATTATTATTTTGTAATAGCAAGTAACATTTGTTGGCAATTAAATACTTTTAAAAAAATCAGTATGTTCAAATCAGGAGTTCCTAAGTCCCTTTTCATAAATAGCTCCTTCTTTAGACACTCAGCACAGAGAGCTGATTTGAAACAGATCAATGGTGGAGCTGTAGTCCATCCGTGGAGACTTTTAAGTCCATATGGCGAGACTGCCTAAGGAGTCAAATACTTTCTGGAAGGATCATGCAATTAATCAAAAAAAGTAGTAGTGTTTTCAGCTGATTTAAATCTATTTAGTATTGTTTTAGGTGAAAAAAAAGTGTCTCCACTTCAAAGCACAGGAAAAAATCTTCATGATTTCCTGTTTACTCATTTTTTGGTGGCTGTCACAATCCATATATTCTTAACTATTTAGTTCAATAAAATATGTTCCTTCTTAGTGACAAAGAAAATTGCATGACTTAAAAATAATGTGCTGTATCTTTAATATGGTTTTCCTTTATCAGATATACAGCATCCAATAAAGAGACACTGAGCAATTCAACTTTCATTATCCGTACTCAATGGAGAGAAGTTAATTTATTTTTACTGTAAGACTTTTTAAAATTATTGTTCTGGGTGGCTGGATTAAAATCTGTAGTTCTGTAGACGTCCTGGTGTTAGTGTGCTTTGAATTTATTAAATGTTATATATTATCCAGTCTACATTTGAGGCTTATTTGAAATGTGAAAGTTTTGTTGGCATAATTGGTTAAGAAGGTGGAAGAAGTGGGAGTTGGATTTCAAGTCAACACACGCTACTAGAAGTGTTCCTGTAGATGCAATTACAGAGTCGGAGTCCTTTTGGGCAGAATTTGGGGGAAGGGAGAAGAAATGACAATTACGAACCATCCTGGCTTAACCCTTTGGTGCGAGCCGCGGCGCTGGCTGCTACGAAGCCTTGCTGTGTGAGGCAGGGCTGTGCCCCTGCGGCAACGACAGCACAGGGGATGTCAGGAGGGCCTCTGAAAAACGCAGTCTAATTAGTAAAAAGCAAGCAAAAACTGTTACAAAATCTTCCCCTGGAAGGAGGAGGGTTGCTGTGCAATGGGAGTGAAGATCTGGGAGCTGTTTCTCTGCCGTGCTGCTGAGGATGCCTGTGGCATGACCCAGAGGGCCGGCAGAGAATGCTCGTTGACTTGCCACCCGTGTAATGCTGAAGTGTGTTCCAGTAAATAACCAGAGAAGTATTTTGGCTTGCTTTTTCGTGGGTTTTCCAGTAGAAAAATTGTTTGCTTAGCTTTCAAACTTTTTCTTTTTTTGATGTTTCTATGCATTGGAAAAATGTATTTATGTTTGCAAAACACTGGGCGTATCGACCTTTTACTAAACTTCCTCTTCCTTAAATGAAAAATAGATTTGAGAATGATGATGATGATCACTTTTTTCTGTTACTGTAGTGTTTAGAAATCCAAATGAAATAAAAATACTTGATATCAAGAAACTGCAACTCGGAGATATGAGGCCACTTCCTAGCTCTTCTCTCCTGACCTTGCTTAATTAAATTGCTCACTCTGTCCCAGGCTGGGTTCCCTGCCTTTACTGAAGGCAGGCTTCCTTTTCCATGCCTGCAAGATTATCGGGGAGAAAGTGTCTTGTTGTGTTTATATAGATCTCTTGAAGCCTTTAGCTGCTATTGTGATATGAATACAAAGAGCTGACGCTGGAAGTGCTGTAGGGCGGCTGAGATTAGATTTTGGATCACTGCCTGTGATCCTGTTAAGGCTAAGTAGGCGTTAGTGCTGTCCCTGCAAGTGAGCAGGCAGGGTTAACACACCAGGCAGGCAGACTGTCTACCGAGAGAGCTTTGTGGGCTTTCTGTAACATGGCACCCTCCGCTGTAGCCAGTTCACCTTTTGTACGACATCTTACACAATCAGGACTTAGGCAGGGCAATTAAATGGGATTTCTTAAGTGGCAGCAAAAGAATGTTAATTGATGTGTGAAATATAATTATCCTCCTGGGCTCCTTGGCTTTCTTTTCTTCGTGACTGGTTTTGATTAAACAGCTCTACTTTCTGGGCCTATTGTATCCATTCACCCACTCTTTTCTTCCTAGAAGCAGGCAATGTCTAAAAAAGGCTGTCAACTTGTGCATCCCAATATTTCCCAAGGCAGGAAAAAAAGGGGAGGGGAAGTGCAGGCAAAAATCAGTCATCCTGCCTGGTATGTGGGTCCTTTGCTGAATGCTGTTTTTGGGTTGGAGCCCTGCATCTGGACTCCAGCTCATGCCAGCTGAAAAGGAAACTTCTATTTTGTTTGCTTAAAAGGCAACAAGTCAATGTTTTAAAAGGCAACCTGAGGGGATTTTTCAGGGACTTGACCTGATTGATCTGGAAAATAAGTTAAATGAGGTGTGGCCAAGAACTTCTTAAAGCAATCAAGCAAATACTTTTTGACCAAGATGGTCAGGAAGCAAGAGGGTGGGATACTGTGTGTTCTGCTAAGCATTGCCTCTAAATCATTTTCCTTATTTTTGTCCTGGTGGGCTATCATAATGCCCTCCATATGGGTGATTATAGCCATCGGGATATGCAAGAAGTTGGATATTTGTAGAGAATGTTTGTTCTGTATGAACAAATGGCATTGGTTGAGAGTGGGAAGAAACCAGAACTAAACTTGTGTGATGGTTTTCTCCATCCTGGGTCTTTGGATTATTGGGTTTTTGGTTTTTTTTTTAAACCCTTTACATGGTGTTAGGGTAACAGAGGAATACATTTCCTGTTTATTTCAAGGCACCAATAAAACTGGGTTCATGTCAGAGTCAGGGTAGGCATCTTAAAGTTTTATACTATTTTTTGATTCCTGAAATGGTGAATTTCTGGTGTCTATAAACTTCTATTAAAAGTCTGCTATAGTAGTGGAGTTAATAGTTTGGCTTTCTAGATACCATGTCATACGTGTCCAGCAAACACAGAGCTCCAGAAGGTCTTTGTGCTGAGCAAAGGAAGGCCCTGGTGTTCTGAGATGAAGGGGGAAGCGCAGGAGGTGACAGACTGAAACCTCCGATGCTCAGCTGAAACTCAGGTGTCCTGCAGTTGGCTTGCTGTCCCCTGCCCATCTGAGGGTGCCTGGCTGCATTTAGGTGGGCAGACAGGTCGTGGGTGGTATGTTGGGTTACTTTGGCCGTGCAGTTACTCCAAGCTTTGCTGCAAAAGCATGTGACCTGTCTTGGATAGGTGCTCCCATTCCTGCAACGAGACCATGATTGCGTGTCCTGATGTATCCCAGGCTCCCAGCAAATACTTGTAATTGTCCACGTGGGCCAACCTGTCCTCATGAAACTAATTCCTTTTTATTTTTTTTAAAGTGCTAATTTTTTTTGGACCTCAGAACATCGCTTAGCAACAATTGCCAGTTTAAATCCGTTTAGGATGAAAAGATCCTTTCCTCTGTAGCTTGAAGACTTCTGTCCCTTTCACTGGGTAATCCCTGGCTCTTGCTTGATTAGAACCAGTGAATAGCCATTGCCTAACAACTGTCCTCATATGGTTGATCATCCTGTAGTTGTTACTGATCTTTGTTTTTGCAGACCTCTATTGTAAATCCCTCCTTCGTCATCCCTCTTTTTGAGAAATCTGTTTAGTCTGTCTCGTCCTTCCTGTAGATCTCTGTCTAACCCTGTTGCTTTTTCTGTTGCACTTTTTGTAATTCTGCTGTTACATTTCTCTGAGGCAACTAGAACTCCATGTGATATTGGAGATCTCGGAGTCAATGGTGGTAAAATGATTTTTACTTTTTGGCTTTCTCAATGGTGAACTTCCAATTTGCTTTTCATCTGTAGCTAAGCATTGGTTAGATTTTTATAAAAACACAACAAATTCTCCAAGATGTGGTAGCTGATACTAAGCTGATCATCCTGTAGGTCTAGTTCAGATTGTGTTTTCTTATTGTGTGTGGTTTCGTCAGTGCAGATGTCTGTTCCCTAATGCAGACAACAGTGCGATTGTTAAAGTGACGTTTTCATAATATTGGTCCGAATTCAGCAGCTGTTGGACAGATTAGAGTCCCATAATGGAGTGCTCTGAAAACCAAAGGTTGAAGCTGCATCTCTAGTTTCCAGAAGGAACTCGAATCCACATTCAGTACATGAAAAATGTACAGACTGCTGGTTTACTCTAACATTCCATCTCATTGCTTTTTTTCTGTTAAAACGTTTTGATTTTCTGCTCCAATGTGACAAGAAAACATGTTTTGAAACGTTATGAATGTCTGGCCAATGATTTGGTTTTGGGTTTTTGCCCACCTGTATTCCTGCATGGCCTGTGCACTTGTGCAAAACTTGCTCTTGATCTTTTACGGCATGAAAATAATACAGCAGTGGCCTGAACTGTGGCTGTTAGTTAAAGGTAATACAAAATGAAAATTAACTGTTTTAAAATACTGAAAGGTCAAGAGGCAAATGAAGGATAGTGAGAGAGAGATAGGGTGAAAGCTGGTTCCAGGAGGGGCTGAGAATGCCGGAGGGCAGCAGCAGCTCCGAGTGCTACACTCCCACCCATGGCTTGAAGGTATGCTTGCACAGATACCGGCTTTTCCAAAGAATGCTGCCATGTGCCCTGTCCATCCCCAAATGCCAGTGATTTGGCAGGGAGTTGCAGATGGTCTGCCTCTCTGCAAAGCAGAGGCTAACAAAGTAAGAAGGCAGTCACAGAACTGCATTTTAGTGACAGCTGAGATAAACGACACCTTTCCCAGAGCCTGGAATGCAGAATATAGAGCCAGAAACTTGGGGTGTGCCTAAATCACTTGCGGGGGTGAATGTTTGACTCCTTTCCTGGCACAATCCTAAGCAAGGAAGAGGGAAATGGAGAAATCCTCACTTAGTGGAGCTGCGTGTCGGAGACAGTCACTAGATCCCCTGATACTGCAGCTCTTGTTCTAGCTCATTTAGCACCACAACCCTCCATAAACCAAAGGGAGTACAACATGCCTAATGTAGCGTGAGGAGCGAGGCGGGGTGCGCCCGACGCTGGAGATTTACTGCTACCTGATGGGCCTCGGTGAACAGCCGCCTGCTCCCCCTCGAGACCCATCACCGCCTTCTCTCCCGCTCACACACACACGTTGACATGCACACACATACACGCGCACGCAGGAGCTCTTGAGGATGCACTTTGAGTCTTTTGTTTTCCCTCATTAAAAGTGCCAAGATGCATGTCAAATGCCTGGAGCAGTCTCTTGTTTTATAGTTTTATTATAGTACTATTATGACTTATCTAATTTATTTTTTCCTCTTTGTATGTGTGTCTTACTACTTACACTGCAAGTGGTTATGTCAAGCGGAGATAATCTCTTTGTGTGTGTTTCTGTCTACATACGTATCTTTATTTTTGGAGGGGCTCTTAAAGGGGCATGAATATTTGTCTTTCCCCTCTTTTTCAGGTATGCAAAAGAATTAGTAAAAGCGCAGAAGCAGACCCATTCTGAATACCATGCTGCTATCTTAATGATTACAGTTCTGTAGGATCGCAGCAGCAGCTCTGTTTGCTCTCAAATTTACACAGCTGTGTACTGCGGGTATAAATTAGTTTAATATATACTGAGGTGTGTATAATGTCAGTGAAGCTGGCACCATTCTTTAGAAAGGAATATTTATTGACTTACGTCTTTAAGGTAGTAGAGATGATCAATTTTTTTAATCATGTCCATTAATTTTTTTCTTACATAATTGGACTAGAATTAAAAATCCTCTATACCAGTGTGTATATAGACTAGATTGAAGTTGGTGGAGTATTGAATCAGCTTGAAGTATTTTAGGAAATTCTGCTGTATGATGTCAGCAAAGATCCACTGGACATGAACTCAGCCAGTTTGAATGCCGTATTCATGTCACCTACGTTTCAGGCTGGAACACCAAATGTGAGCACAGACATGGGAGCAAACAGGCTAATTTTACTCTGAGCCCGCCTCGTCCTTCACTGTGTGTGAGACCAAGCCGTTGTGCAACTTCAGCCTTCCTTGGAAACCCCACCTGCGTGTCCCTCCGCTGACAGCTCATGCTGGCTCCCACTGTGCACCCGGTCAGATCCGATCGCTGTCAGTGTGAGCCATCTCCTCGGCAGCTTGGCCAGGCAGCATCCCCTTAGCTTCCTGCATTGTAAATTTTTCCGATCGATCTCTGCACATGCAGAGATTACTTATGTCCCATAAGAATCCTTACCTCTGGTAACTCTTCTCTCACCACGCTAACATTTTGTATTTCACTCTGAACGTCAGCTTGGACTACTGTTTGCAAGAGAATTGCTCTGCATAGTAAGCTATAATGCATTGCGCTGTGTTTCCTCCTGTACAGCAAAGCCAGACTGGTCTCGTAGCTTGCATTTCCTTTCAGGGAGCCCTCGCTGCTTTGGCACCGATTGTCAGTGCCAGACTGAAAACTGTAGCAAGGAAGTCTAGAGTGAACTTTGCTGTGGGGCCAGGACCTTGGTTTCGTGACTCATCCATTTGGAGAAACACCCGCCTAAAAAGTGTAATTCTGAGATGGCCCCGTGTAAATGACACGATAGAGACTCTCAGCCAAAGTACAAATCCTGTTTCCACTTGTTGTAGGAACAGGGGAAGTGGATCTGCCCCCAAACAGACTGTGAAACTGGGGCAGGACGTTGCAGTATCCTTTTTCCTCTACGTTTGCCTTTGCTCCTACGCTTGCCCTTCCTTTAGGACCCTTCTAACCTTTCAAATGGGAAAGCCAAGTGGCTTCCTGTCCTGCCTGTTTATGGAGTGAACTGGTGCAGGCTGGGTTTGAGGGAGGCTATAGATTTCCTGGCACTTGTTCAGCCCTCGGCGTCCCGGCCTTCTGTGCAGACAGTTCTCCCGGCCCCACCTCTCCGAGCGCTTGCTGTTGCTGTGTCTTACAAGAGGCACTCGGGAAGTCTTTTACAACCCGCTGAATGGTGTCCATTTGCCATATGAGGAGTTCATATATTTTCTTCAAAACTTAGAGAACTGAATTCCTCTCTATCTTTTTAACAGGTGATGTCTTAGATGCCGAAACATAAAGTAAGCTATGCCTGACCAGAGGGTATTTGCTGTCACAAAGAGTAAATTGGGACCCTCTTACCATCTCGGCTGCTGATGGTAAGTTAATGGCCTAATTTTGCTTGCTCCAGAGAAGTCTGAATACTTTACAGTGGAAATGGGGGGACTGAGACATGCCTTTCTAACACCATTATTAACCTGACAATCTGTTGGTTCGTTATGGGTTTGAAATCTCGTGGGAACAACTCTCTGTCTCACAGCAGAACTGACACACAATCCGCTGCAGCTGATTTGCCATGGACAGCCTTCAAATGTTGAAATCTCGGACTTTCTAAGCACGGGGCTGCTATGCATGGGCACACCTCCTGCTAATCTTGAGGCATAAACACTCAGCGGCTCCAGACGCTTGAAGAAATAAACATACTGACTCGGTATTAATATTTCATCACAACACACTAAAGTTAAACCTCACTGATCCAGAGTGACCTGCAACCACTCAAGAAAATGTTTCTTTTCTCTCTTTTTTTTTTTTTTTAATAATTTAACTTTTTATGGGAGGAAAATAAGAGGAAATGGGTCTCCTGCATGGCGGGCTTAACATGGCTAAGCAATGGGTCTCCTGCATGGCTGGCTTAATGTGACTAAGCAGAGCCATTTCAGCTGGAGCAAAGCTGCTCATGTACGGAGATGTTGCTTTGGAGAGGTTTGTAAGTTCAAGGAGGACAGTTTAACAGCTTTTCTTGTCTCTGCCAGGTAAGGTGAACCAGACATGGCTAATGCTATGGAGTAACAGAGTACGCAACCAGTGCATGCTTAAAACAGCAGCTCCTTTAAATATGTAGAGTTGCAGCTGGAATACAACGTAGCCTTGAGAAGGCACATGCTTCACATCACTGCCATCAGAAAACCCTGCAGTCTAGTCCATGGCAGATGACCTGATCGCTGAAACCTGCGCTGAGCTAAGGGGTTACAACCATGAGCAGGTTTTCAACAACTGATGCCCAGGGAGGTTCCAAGCAGCAATATTTGAACTGGATGTTAGTGATCTGATCTTAAACACGCTGCACTCGATGTGTATCTTGATCACAGATGGCAATCAAGTCAGAACTTAGCACAAGGCCGGGAGGAGATCTCTCCTGTGGTGGTTCGGCAGAAGTGGGTGGCTCACAGCCCGTGTGGGTGGCTGGGTGATGGAAGTACAGTGAGCTGGGTCTGTAGGCAGCTGGGCAGGGTTGGGAGGTTGGTTGTTGTTCTCAGACGCTCACTTCAGAGCTTCTAGGCAGTTGTTAACATGGTTCCTAAAGTTTAGAGGTAAAAATTGTCATCTTTTCCATGAATTAAGTGGCCATATGTGACCTGAAACTCAATGTGAGTCAGTGTATTGCCTTATATGCCACATAGCTAGCAAGGTCTTCACCCCCAATTTTTTTTGTTACTCTGTTAGGGTAAAACCCTGCCCACAACACCCACCCCCCGTGGTGGTGTTCTGAGTTAAGCGTGTTTAAATCAAGTCTTAAAGAGTTATTTAATTTGCCTTGCTTTGCAATGTATGTTCCTGTGTCTCATTTGATTTTAATGACTGCTGAGCACTTTGGGATATACACATGAAGGGTGTTACACGTGTCCATCTCTGATCCGCTGAAACAGGGAAAGAACGAGATAGAGGATTCCTTCCGAGCCGAGTTAGAGGCAGACAACTCCAGTCACCACACGGGGCAGCGGAGAGCATCAGAAAAAATGGTGACGGGAAACAGCAATACTTCGTAGCTCTAGCTGCTCCAGCATTTTATCAGATTTACAAGAGCTCCAGTAAAACATACTAGGGGAAAATGTGAAAACTCAAGTGCAATTTAAACAGTAGCATTCTGATAAACTCAGGATCAGCTGGTTTTGATCGCAGTGCAGTTTGATGCAGGAGCACCACTTATGTGTTATGAGTGAGGATCGGAGGAAGCTTAAAGCAGCTGTGCTTCTATATTTGCTCCCTCTCTGTATTCAGGCCTTGGCTTGAGAGCTCAGAGGAAATGAGATGTGTTTTGCACAACCCAGTTGCAATCAGTGGAAGCACCTACTAGTCTGCTGGTACCGCTTCTGACCTTTTCAGAATCTGATTCCTTATCAGAAAATGAAAACATTTTTAAAAGAGGAATGGACTTGTTTATTGTGAGGTTTTGTGAAAAATCAAAAGGCAATAGTGAAAAGGCACACTTACACAACGATTCGTATGGGAGTTTTATTCTCCTGGCTAGAAGAACCTGGAAGTATCTTTTTACAAAGTGATCTCTGAGATTATTTTGTGGATTTCTTCACTTTCACTGTTTTTGGGAATGCCTGTAACAGTGCATATCCTGATGGCATTAAAAATAAAAGGCATTTGGTTATATCGGTAGTGATAGATTTGTTAAAGTATGGTTCTTCCTCTAAGAGTTGAAATGCAAAGTGAGGCCAACGTTCCTGAAAAACAGAGGACTGGGAAGACCCTGAAATGTGAGGCTTTAGTGTCCAGAATTTGGAAGAAATCGTTCACGGAAATCATTACTAAATCCCAGACTACGCTGCCTCTTCTGATCCAAACGTTTGTTTGGTAAGGCTGCAGTACCAGAAATAAACCCTGAATTAGAGTGACTTAGTCTGTGTCCCCCCACCTCCCTCCTAGTTTCAGCATCCATCTGGGAATCAGATCTTGATTTTCTCTCTTATTTTCTGCCTTCTTATTTCAGGGCTTAAATAATCAGGCAGATCTGCAGAAACCAAAGAATTCAGTATATGCAGATTAATAATTGGATGTGAAAAATGGATATCAAATGTTGAGCAGAGGATCTGCAGGGGATTTGGAAGCCTGTTCTGTGTTAGCGAAGCAGGTGCGGAATGCTTCCCACGTTACTCTGGAAGAGCCTGGTCCTTTCAACACGGTCGGAGAGCACAGACGCGTTTCGGCTTCTTTCATCTACCGGAATGGGGAGCATTGCTCTCTGCTGTTTGGCTGAATGCATGCACAAAAGCAATGAAATTAGTCCAGTTAATTACCTATCAAGACTACTGTGCAGGTCTGGGTTCTAGCTGTAGTTTCCAGCAAAAAAAATGTTCTAAGTATTTGCAAGAGTTGCAAAGATGCTGGTCCATACAGGATTGTGAAGGTGACCCCGCAGGGGCATGGTGGCCAGCTTTTATGTGGAGGGGACGCTTAAAGTTCAAGTGGTAGTGAGGAGAGCCTTTCTCTCCTCATTTGGAGCCACTTTCACCCTCCTTCAGTCAGGACTAAATAGCAGGTTTGCTCACATATGCTCCCCTCTCCTTTGTAAACACAAAATCCCTTAAACAAATAGTGGACAGATCTTTTTTTCACTCTTCTGTTTATTAGAAGGACTTAGCTAATCCTTGTGTTTACAAATGGTAGGGTGTGTCAACCTACAAGCCAAGGCAGTTAATGAAATTCATCTGTTCTCTATTTTCCAACAGAATTGAAGGGGGGGGAAGGCTCAACCAGCCTTCAGTGTAACACAGAAAGATGACTAACGGTGGTGTTTGCAGGCAGAGGCTCAAAAGGGAGTAGAGGGTGGGAGGAGGTGAGGCAGCTGAATGCGAGAAAGGAAGGGAAATATTCCCCCTTCAATTAAGGTAATTAAAAAGTAGTAAAAATAAACCACCCGAAGGAGAGTCTGGCCAAAACAAAGTCTTAAAGTACACTTATGGTTTAAAGAGTCTGCCGGAGGCCACCACCGTGTGCTGCCACAACCCTCGTGTCTCTGCCTCTGCCACGGAGAAGCACCAGGCGGGAGTGGGCATGGGCAGCGCTCGGAGCTGACTCCGGCTGCCAGCATGCCGAGCGGCCAGGGCACCGTGTTTGGTGGAGCGGGACGGCCAAATGCTGCTCACTGTGGCTTTCATGGGCGCAGCCCTCAGCACGCAGCTGAAGTTCAGCACATCAAGTATTAGGAGAAGCTGCTGTAATGTTGAGTTGATCCATGGAGGGAATTAAAACCCCTCTGAGAAAGTGGTAAAGTCCTGTGGGCTTCTCTGTGAAGGCTGCTGCCACTGTCCGTTTTACTGCCGCATGGCTTGTTTTCTCCGGTCTCGTTATCTGTACTGTTCTTGTTTGGGTTTTTCCAAATTAGTTTTTTCTGTTTACTTTCATGGTCTTTAATTCCCTGGAAGAATTGACAGGGTGAAATGACTTTCATTGGTGATTTCTCCTTAGTAATTTGTTTGTCAGTATAGATGTATTTTGCCACATGAGCTGCAGTGAAGCTGGTAGGAGCCAGCTGCGTTGAGCTCCTGATTGTGGTACATTTCCTAGAAGCCTCAGTCCTGACTCCAAATGCATCTTCATTAAATCTGGACAAGTACTTCTGTCAAACTGCGTTGTTTTTTTATGACGTGGAAAGAGAAAGTGGCTGAAGAATGAGTTAGATTCTTCAAATCTGTAACTGGAGATGTAAAATTATGTGGAAAAATATGCTCATTTGAGCTTCTGGGAGATGCACCAATCATTGTCCGCAGTCCAGAGACCCTGTGACTAACAGGCTCAGTGACAGGAGTTTTTGGCATTCCCACTGCTAGTGTCAGTAGATGATAGGTCTTGGTTGTAATCCCCAAAACACTGCACATAATAATAAGCATGTCCTTTTTAAGGCTGCTGTACAAAAGAGGACAAAACTGTGACATTTGAGCTTTGCAATTCTAAGGTACTGAGATCTGTAATTCTAGAGACATTAAATTTTTTTTGCAGTATAAACCATTATAAACTCCAATGAGACAAATTGTCCAAATCTTCAGGGCACCGAGCACTTGGGGCAGTGGTTGATTTCAGTGTGTGGAGGGGTGTAGTGCTGATTTTGCATCTAATAAGATCTCTTTACTTTGATTTGTGGTGTTTATCTCTAAATTTTTAGTAATCTGTAATAGGAAAACTTGGATGTTGGGGGAAGAACTGTCTTGAGGATTACACAGTTTGCAGTAGGTCTGTTACCTGCAGTGAATGTTGGACAGGTGTTTAGAGTTTGGTTTCAGTGTGTCTGAGAGGTAGAGTTGTTCTGCACATGCAGGGAAGATAACTCCAAGAAAGCCTAGTTTGGAATTGATTACTAATAGGAAAAAAAAAATCAGCTTAAGGGTTAAATAAACTCCCAAGTATTGTCAGATTACTATATCCTTGGTTTTTCTTCTTTTTTTTTTTTTTCACCTGTTGTCTGTCCATCGTCCTGCTTAGTCTGTGAATTCATGGGGCAGGAGCTGCTTGTATGTAACCCACTGTACACAATGAATTTTTAATGTGGCCGCATCTGCAACCACACAGATTCATGACAGCTGCAGTTTGATAGCTAAACCAAAATACAACTGAGTAATGAGAAATAAATTTATTGTACGCAGGCCATGTTTGAGAATCGCTGCTTTAGACGTGTGTGTTTTACAAATAATTAAAAAGATAGAGCACGCACACGCTCCCCTCCAGGCCAAGTACTCTTTCCTATCAAGTGTCTGTAGTGAGGGGGCAGGAACGTGCCAGGAAACAAAACATCTACATATGCAACTGTTTTCAGAAAGGTCATCAAATGTGGACCTTGAGTCTGTCTTCTCCTGGCTGGGGTTAGATAACAAGTGTGAAAAGTCCGAATCTTCACCAAGCTTCTGTATCAGCCCTTCCTGAGCTGCGCCGGTGGGGAGCTGCAGTGTCAGGTTTTGTTTGTGTCAGGCTGTGAAGATGGAAACCTAAAAATCAACCCCAGTTTCTGTTCCTGTTGCTGGATGAACTCGTGTTGTCTCTTGCTGTAACCAGAGCTTGAAAGAAGCAGCTTTGATTTCCATGATGTGTGTAAACACAAATAGAAGAAATTTTTGTAGGACTTTACAGAAGCACCCGAGTATTCTGCAATACAACTAATCTGTCTGGTTCTTGTTGCTTTAGCTGATAGCCGTTTCAGCAGGAAAGGCCAGCACTGTATCAGGCAGAGCTAGGTGCTTGCATAGCCATTGGGAGTGGGCTGAAGCCCTTTTGTTTATATCCTGAGAAAAGAGGTCACATTTAGCATGGTGGGATGGACTGAGAAGGCAATGCCATGGCAGAGTCCATGATGTTGTGTGCTGAGTTCCTTGCAAAAGATAAAATACGAGAATGAGAGCCATCTTAATTCTGAAAAATGCAGATTGAGGCTCTCTAGGAAAAGTTTTCTGAAGCTTGTCAGTTTAATACAGCAGCAGTGTTACCTTAATTGCTGGTCACTAAAGTAGTAATACAGGTTACTGCAAGATACATTATTAGTGTGGTGACTGTCGGTAAACTGATGAAATCCACAAAATAAATAAACTTTTGTTAGTTTTTGCTCTTTATACAGAGATGACATCTTGCAGCACTCATGAGGTGGTGTTCAGCTTTAGTTTTTGAGCCAGCTTTCAAGCCTGTGAGTAGTCTGGTAGGTTCCCTGGCATAGAACAGAGGCAAGGATTAGTTACTGGGAGGGAAGAATGGTACTAGTGCAGATGATAAGGAATCTAAATTAAACTAGAAGAGAAGAGAAGAGGAAGACTCTGTAATATTTAAAAATGGCAAACTAAATAATATATAATTTACAGAAAATGACAGGGTAATGCTGGGACTATTTTTAAATCAACAGTAAATTAGAATTCAGACCTCTGATAGGTTTAACAGATGGTCTGGATCCTAGAATCCAAAACCCACACAATTTATTTCCCAGTATGTTAAGAACAAAATAATACTCTGCAGTCTTTGCGGAATGTTTCTTGCTATTAAGCTATGTTGAAGATAACTTTTGACCAAGGAGGACTGAATTGAGAGTGGAAAAATAGAATAAGCTGGTTTGGTAAGAAAAAACCACAACTCTGTACAGGGCGACTGTGGAAATGTTACAGGTTCTAGGGAAAGGAGACAAGAATTTGGGAAGTTGAAGGAATAGAATTTCTGACTGGCCCCATGTAGTCTAATTCACTGTTGAGTAGAGAAAACAAGTGGATAGATTTCCCTCGACCTTTACAGATTTTAGACAATGCTCTATCACATCGACAGTAAAGGGAAGTGTTTGGACGCGAATGCATTCATCCTGGAAACGTTCATGAAGACATCCTCAGAACTTTTTGTAGAGATGGGGAGAAGAAAGGTTGGGAACATGTCTAATTAAGAAACAGTAAGCCCATGTACACTCACTTGAAAAACCGGTATTTTTTATCTTGTGTTAGTACAACTACACCATTGCTTCAGCTCATGGAGCTGGTGCACCTTGTGTCTTGGCTACCAAAAAAATCTTGTGTGCTAAGAAATGATTGGGATGTAGGCAAAAATAATGTATTTTTTTCTGGCTTTGTTTTTGCATTCAAAACAATACTGTTTTGATAAGACAAAATACTTGCGTAATTCTTGGGAGAGATTTGTGGTGAGAGAGGCTTTCTGAACAGTAGATGCATGAGACCCATGTTTGAGTTCTTCCTCTGCTTCAGGGAAAGTGATGTTACCTCCTGGGAGAGTACTTTAACCATGGCTTGGTGGAAAGCACTGTGCCTCTCCCCTACTGGCACTGGGTTTTTGTTTTTAGGGGTACAAAACTCATTCTCTAACATAAGTTTAGGATGTTCATCTAGCACGTGGAACACCTGGGCTGCAATTCTTGGTACGCAGCATATTTGTTAAGGCAAGGAGGCAAAATCCTACAAGAAAGACTGAGAAATTACCATACTAACCACCCAGTAACACAGGAGATGGGGTACCATCTTGGGTGGCGAGAGCTGACAGTTCATGTTCCTTTTAGGTAGACAAGCCACATGTCTCCCATGTTCCTGATGAGCACCTTAATCTAGCAGCGGCTTCTCGAATAGAAATTAGTGTCACCATCTACTGTTCTTCCTCTGCATTTAGGAATGTAGCCCTAAAAATTACTCCAGGCCAATTTGTCATAAATTTATAAGTAGATTTGGATCTTTTTTATTTCACTGGATGTGCTTAATTTTTAAAAAACTTGACTTGTAGGCTTGACTGTAATATAACTAGGAGCCTCTCTGAAAAAGAAGAACTTTCCTATTACGCACTTACTAGCAGTAGAAGTGGCACTAATGGGAAGAGCTGGTGTGTGTGCACTTCGACACTGTCTCTTCAGCTGGGATATTCTGTGCCACAAAAAGACATGCCTCAGAACTGCTGATAAAAATGAGAGAGTGCTGTTTACACCAAGATTTACGTTATTGTCTGCGACTAGATGATAGCAGCATTGCTGAGCAAAATCTAGCGTTAAGGATTGCCCTCAGTGGCTGAACACACAATATTAATGTTTAGAGCAAAAGTTACCGTGAACTATTTTCATCCAGACCGAGGTCGTTTATTTGAACCATTCAGTGAAGAACATCTTGTAATGAGACTCTGCGATTGCTTAAGGAAGGCTCAACAATTGAGCTGGTATCTAGTCAAAGTTGATCAACGAGATGATTCTGATACACTAAGTTGCTTTTACCCTGCGCTGTGAGGTGCCTCCAAAACTAGAAAAATAAAAAGGGCTCGTGTCATTTCATAAATACACATCTCGGTATGAGTTCTCAGACAACTTTTTGGTGGTGCTTTCACTGGCTCGGTTAGTTTTGCTGTTGTTGTTGATCATGTCCTATAGCCCATAGTAATTTGAAGAGAACGCCGGTGACGATGAGCAAGCTTTTAAGCTGAATGAAAGTTGTTGCACTGAATGGCTAGGATGTTCTGGTGTGTCTAGATTTGATGCGGAAAGAAGAGCAAAACATGTAGCGGTGTTTCAACGCTTTTGTCCTGTTTAAAGCTAGTTGCAGTCTGCTTGAAGGAAAGCCTTGGTTTTGAAATAGAAGTCTTTATTGAGTTTCAAATGTTTTCCAAGGGCTTGACAGTTCTGATGACATTTTTCTCAAAAAAGATATGATGGGAAAGGTGACATATTTTAACTGAAGTGAGAGCCTGGTTGATCAGATATTGAATTGGGTAGAATGAAGAAATTTCTGTATCTGTGGAAGATGTTCTGACCACCAGGTTGTGCACTGTTCTTGTCTGTAATTCCTGAGGAAAAAATGCAGAATGTCTTTTTCTGCACTGCACAACTAGCTTGATATATATATGTTTTTTTTCTTTGAATCTCGATTCTATGCAGGACAGGGAAATTTCACAGCCCATCTTTAGTTTTTCCTTATTTTGGAAGCTTGAAACCATTTTTCTGGAAATGAAATTGAGAACCAGATATGTATTTTTTGCTATGGAGGAAAAGCGGGGGGTGGGTATGTGTATTTTTGTAGGCTTTATGCGCTAGCTAGTTGAACAAGTGCAAATTCTTACTTAACTTTAGTATACACAAAAGGTGCCAAGAGCCAAATATCTTGTGTCTGTCTGTGTGCTGGACACAGTTTGAGCAGCAGCAGAGCACATGCGTTCCTCAGCTTCCTCCATTACATGACTTTTTTTTTTTTTTTTAAATCAGAAAAGAATGTTTTATTTTCAGGTATCTAATCCTTATTCACTGACGTCTTTGCTCAGAATGCTCTTAGTACCTATTCCAGTGACTCCCTGACACCACACTACTTCACCCTTTGCCCTCTGAATCGCTAGGTAAGAAATTATGAATTGCCTCGGCAAATGGGATCCATAAGCCCTCTCGTCCAATATCCTGCCTCCGTCTGTAGCCAGCCAAGACACTTCAGAAGAAAACCTGCATGATACCCTACAACTGTGGAATTGCATTTTGCACGTGAGGTATTTTTATCTCAGGCAGTTAATACTTGACACGTGCCCAACTATATATTTATCTTTTTGTTGTAACTTATTGTCTTGATTATCAGTGCCAAAGACTAATCCTTTTTAGAGCTTTATGAATACTTAAATCAGTATTATTTTATATAAGGCAGTTGGCTCCATAACTTGGTTGTGGGCTGCATGGAAAACAGAATTTTTTTTTATTGGTTTTGAATTTGTTTTCGTTCATCTTTACCTGATGTTCCTTTGTTTCTGTGTTTTAAGGGTAAATAAGAACACATGCGCTATGCTCTCTGCTACTCACTCTTCCTGATCTGCTCACTAGATCAAGCTCACTAAATCAAGCCTTTTCACCAGTATCATACAGAAGCCTTTCCCTGAATCTAAAACTTTTCCTTGTCCATGCCTGGGCTGCTTATTTCTGCTACATCTGCTTTTGAAATGGAGCGAGGAGTGAACATAGCCATCCAAGGAAGGGCGTGCCATCAATTTACTAAATGTTATTAATAGTGTTATTTGCAGATTGTTCCAAAAATTGACTTATTTTCAAAATTCTGCTGAAGTGGGTGTGTGGGGAGCAGAATGTCAATTTCAAATATTATGGTATTAATTAGAGATATTTTTGTAGCATTATATTAATAACCTCTGTTTTGATTGGCACCTTAGCTTGATATCACCAGAGAAATCATCTATTTTTCCCCAGGGGTGTACTGGATGCAAAGAGGTATAATGGCAGAAATTAGAAATAATTGTAGAGACAAAATAATTCCGTTTCTGCCTATTAAGATGCAAAAAAACGTGGACTGGATCCTTAGCTGGTATGTCATGACTGGCGTGATGCCACTTCACGCCAGTGGGGGAACTGGCTCCCTACCTCAATAATCCTCGTTCAGAAGATGGCCAGTCGCACAAGCGTTGGTGGCTTCGGTTAGTGACAGAAACCTGGCTGCTCTTTCAGCTGGAGGGAATGTGGGATTCGTGAAACTTGAGGAGGGTTGTGGCAAGAGTTGCCCTGAGATCGCTGATTCCATTCCTGCTTTTTGTTTTGTTTTAGTTGGCTTGCTCGGATTGTTTTCACTCTTTGCCAGGTGCAGAGTTGAATGGCAGGCCACACTCAAAAGCTCTTCTTTCACAAATCCACCCACGCTACAGATTTCTGTGTTCGTCACGTTCTGTGACATGTAGCTCTTGGAAATATGCAACTTGGAAATAATATCGTTGAATCTGAGTGTGCTTGGACTAGTAAAAGGTGGATTTTTAACTGCCCAGAGAGGGCAGGAAGAGAAAACTACAGGAAAATAAATGGGAACCTTAGATTCCCTTAGAGTAGGACTGAACTGGAGCATTTGATCCAAACCCTATGAATTGTGAAGTTTCAGACCCAAATCAGCGAGACCATGCTCATGTTTAAAATAAAGACGAGCTATGGTGCCAAATAAAGGTATCTTCTGGGATTTCAATCAGTTTTTGAATTCCCCACAACTATGTGTCTTGGTCCTAGCATCCAGTTGTGTGTGCTTGCTCTTGTCTAGCTGCCTGACCCTCCAACCATAAAGATTTGTTATATATCTGCTTCCAGTGATGCCTTTTTGTCTGCAGCCAGAAATCAAACCCAGTCCATTATATCCAGTGTAGGCTGAAGTTCCCATCCGAGGTCATCAAAAATGTACACGGTGAGCTGAAGCATGAACAGTCGATTTTCTACCAAGAAATACTTTGGGGATAGAGGAAACAAAAGAAGAGCTGAATGTGTTCTATTTGGATTAATACAAATCTTGAAAAAGACTTGACTATCCCAATGTGGAATAGTTCTCTGGTCGCCTGCAGGACCTGATCTTCTCTTTTGTACTTACTTTACACCAGGTTGAGTTCATTAGCTTTGCCCTAATGTGCCTAGAGTTTGCATTGAAAGTATGTTAGAGAAGAAAAGGAGCAATAATTTTGAAGCTAATGTGAAGAAAATAAGAATTTAAAGACAAAATCCACTAAATTATGGACGTAAAAGGAAGATTGATAGTTTGGGGGATTTCATAACGTTTGGAACAAGATTCAGGACTGCAATGATCGTAAATTGCTACCACTTAGTTGCTACTACCATTACGGCTCAAGGGGAGGAAAATCAGCAGACACGTATTGGAAACTGGATCAAGTCCAGTAGGTCCTTATCAAAAAAATAACATGAAATGCAGAAACCACAATTTAAGTGAGGCTTGATCCTCCATAGGTTGATATTTTGGCACAGATACTGATGCTGCTTTTACTTCTGTTTTATCTTCATGGTGACTGTCTCCAAATAACAGAAGAAGGGAGACAGACTAGGGAGGCTATACTTTATTCAGCAGCATTTATTTATAGCATTAACTATATATCTTGCACTGTTTGAGATTGTCCAGTTTCAGCCTTTTTTCTTATAATTTACTAAAAAATAGTCTAGTGGGAGTCTTTTAATATTACCCTTTTGCCTGTAGCACTCTGATTTTGATTATACATTGCATCATGGGTGAAATTTGGGTTAAAGATAATTGTAAATATGGTATTGATATTAAATGATGTTTTCCCAACATTGCAATAATGCTTGTTTTGTTTGCTGGAGAGTTTATTACTTTTTGATCAATAACATGTGAGATTTGTGAGGGAAATTAGCATAGTGAATAACAATTAGGAGAAAAATCAATGGCATTCAGACAAATAAGTGACTTGAAAAAGTCCCACAGGCACACATACACTCACACAGATTCTTTAAAGTGTAATACATCTCATTTTGAATTCTAGAAGAGGAGAGAGCTATTTGGACCAGAACTGAAACTGATGGCAGTATAATTGAACTACTGTGGGGCTACTCGTCGCTATTTAGTGTTTCTAATAGCTTGAATGTATGACTGCTTCATTCACTCTGTCTACAAACTTCCTTTGACTTCTGTCATGTTTTTTTCTGTAGTCCATACCAGTCTACTTTCCTGAGGTCACCCACACCATGTATTTTTTGTGTCACTTAATATACTTGTGTTTCCCCTCCACATACTAAGTTCCAGCTGCCTTTCAAGAACCAGGAGGGCTTCAAATGACATAAGCCATTGTAAATGTTCAAAATAAACAGATACAATTTGTTCTTCAAAAAAGATTTAAGCTATGCAGCTCTTTGCCACAGCATGTCACAGATCTTAAGACGTTCACATGGGCTCAAAAAGGTCCTAGATTATTTCATGGAAAAAAAATCCAGATAGGACTATTAAACTCATAAAATCTTCCTGACTCAGGAGCCTATGTTCTGGACGTGGTCAGGAGCTTAGAGAGTACTTTGGTTCTCTAGAACCAGCATCACAGCATGCCTTCTCCTGCTTGTGGTGCTCTTCCCCAAACCCATTCCTGATAAGCCCATAGCCTAATGAATGGTTTTACATCTTTATTTTGGACCTACAGCTAGACTCCTTCCTATTCTGTACTAGGGGTGATAACAGCAAGGTGGATGCGACAAGGGAAATGTGTTCTGTTTGGTGCTGTGAGTTAGCATCTCTCACTCTTCTGATGACTTTTACCTTAGAGCAACTGTACCATTCGTTGCAGGAAGGTTTTACGGCGTGAATGTTCTCTTTGGAAGAATTGAATGTGTAGCTGTGTGAGAGATACCTGAGTATCTCTCCTGTAAGAAGGCAGGCCTTTCTTGGTTCTCAGGGCCTTAGGACCTTTCAGAGCATAATTTGTATGCTGAATCTTAATGAGGCTTTGCTAGAGAAGCCAATGGTGATCACAGCCCAGTCTGAGTGCACTTGTGGAGACCTGGGGAACGGATGGCAGCTTCTTAGAGGTGAAGCGCAGCTCTGAGAAGCAGAGGTTGTTGCTTTTCTGTCTATAATGGGAAAGATGCTTTTGCCCAGGAAGAGGCAGGATGGCAGGAGACTCAAGGCAGTGTCTTTGGCAAGCAGTAGAAGTGCTTGTATTTGCTGTTGTGGTCTTTCCATACTTGGTGAGGTCTTGGGGTTGAGGACTCCAAGAAAGTGGCTGTGGGTTTCCTCACACTGATGTCAAGCAGGTGAAGTAGTGATGCTGAAAAATTGAGTGAAAGATCAGAAGCAGTTGTCTTCTGGCTCTGAATAGAAGCTAGAAGACTGGCATTTTATCTTTGGATCTTGAATACTACAGAAGAATTTGCACTTCCTGACTTGGAGAGCCAACACTGCTACTTTACAGTGAAATAGAGAATTCACTCCACAGTCATCTGTGCTATGGTGATGTGTGGCATGTAATCCTGCAGAAAGCAGCTGAGGAATAAAGCTGAAGGCAGTAGGAGGGATCTAACAAGAGTTTTTGGATCACAAAAAAAGCTGGAGGATAGGGTGCAAAAGAAGAGAGTGCAGGTCTGTGAATAGTAAGCTTGGTGTTTAATTGCGTATTCTCAGAGGTTGAATGTCTTTGTGTTTGGATGATCACGTGCTGAATAGGACTAACTGATGTTCTCAGAGAGATGCAGCTGTGCCAGCTGTATCCATTACTAGAAGTGTCAGCCGTGAGAAAATAGGTGAATGTCGCCAGTCTGGTTAGCCTAAACTCCCAAGTGGCTACTGCCCGGGTGAATTTCAGTCTCTGCCACCTTGAACCAAATTCGTAATTGTGGCAACTTCAGCACATCTTTCATATAGTCCCTTTTTATCACCCGAATGTCAGTTGTTTTCTAATGGGAAACTGTCTCTGTGTACACAGCTGGGACTGGGAGCCTCCCCTTTTTTTGGATTGAGATTTGTTTGCATGCACGCTACATACATCTGAGCACGCTTCTCTCCTGCAGTCCTGTTCAGGAATCAATGTTTAGAATAATGGCTCTGCTTTCCTCTGAATTGAGCTGGTTAATAACTATTGCTGGGGAAATCAATCAGCTCTATGATATCTTATTACTTACGCTAATTTAATCACAAGGAATGGGTCATTGCTTCAGTTCAGAGGGCAGAATTGAGTGTGTGTGGATATGAGAGTGTATAGAGAAAGAAGCAGAGGCAGGGAGACTTTGTAAACTGTCACACAAGGGGTAGAAATGGCATGGACTCTCCCAAGGATGTAGGATGGATGATAGAGAGAAAACTCTCATCCACTCTCTATGGTTCCTGGTAGTCTATAGGTTATTTAATGTTGTTTTCATGTTCCAAAGAATCTGATAGGTGGAGGTAAATGAAAGCTTTTCCTTTCTTCCCCTCTCCGTTTTGTCTGTGTCTACATAAGCTAAAAGAGCCGGATCATAGAGACAAACAAACGGAAAACATGTGTGACTTCCATCAAGGACCTCTGAGCCCATTTCAAGTTTTTACACACCCAAGAAAAAGGTAAATGCAAAGGAACTGTTCATGTGTTGAGTGTGTAATAATTAGAAAGAAACTGCATGTAAATAGGGTGTCTGAAGAAATAAGCTTGACTTGTAAAATGTGCAATTTCAGCCTGGCAAAGATTGTCATAACATTTTCAAGCTCTTGTTTAAATTCTGTTTCTTTTCCTGTATACATGATTATGTTATGTAAAACCTTTCCTAGATCCTCTTGTTCCTAGTGGAGAGTACTGCTTTTGTCCATCACTACAGAAAGTAGATTAAAATCAATTTCTATACACTGAACTGTATCGCTACTGTAAAAATTTTTCTCAAAAGAAGTCTTTCATTCAGAAAAAGAAGTGGAAGTATCTGTTTTCAGGTATAACCAAGTTCCAGAAGCTAAAGAAAAGCCTGGTATATGAAGTGTAGCTGTGTAGAAAGTCATACATCTTCTTGATTTTTGTATAGTGCTTCTTTCAGGTAACCCAAGTTCTTGCGACAGTAGATTTTACTCAGATCCTGTTGGCTTTGTATGGTTTCCCCTCCAGTGTGAGCACGTAGAGAAGACTGTTTGCAAACTGTCAGAAAGATAAGGCCTGTTCTGGAGCAAAACCTTGCTGATGTTCCAGTATATTGTACAAAGCGTTCCAGGTTGGAGGAAGGGCAGTGAACAGCATTTAGCAAAGTCTTGACTAGAATATTATTTTGTGTAGACAAAAACAGATGAATTTTTAAAAGTTCTGATGGATCATGCTTAATCCTTAAGGAATTACTTTCTCTGAAACAGTGAAATTGCTTTTAGAGTTCGTCCGTTTCTAGGGGGAAGAAAAGAATCAAGATGTGACGTAACACATTATAAACACGTCGGCCTGTTACTGAATCTCTCGATGCAAACAGCACCACTTCCCTGATGAATAGAGCTTGGACACTATAAGAAAAATAGAAAGCACTAGTGCTAACTGCTGCACTAACGTTATCTAATTCACTTTATTAACTAGGTAATGGACTAAAGCCATCATGGTCTAGTTGAAATAAATAAATATGTTATAACTGTGAATTAAAGTAACTGCATTTTGATGGTTTGGGGTTATTCATATGGCTAAAAAATGTTATTTTTAGTCTAAACGCTGCTGGACACATCTACTTGTGCCCCAGGGGCAGTACAAAGTATGTTATTGGCATCTTATTTTTGTATCCCATTTACTTCACATTCACACTGCTTCCAGATGATATTTTCCTAGCAAGATCCAATAACATAAAAAGAAAAAACAATAAAAGAATGGGGAAATGTCAAATAGCATTAAAATGAGTACCAAAATGTGGGTTTCTAGTGTTAGGTATCTCTAGAAATCCTTTGATGAATGTCAAAACACTTTCAGAAATGCTCACCTTCAGCCAAACTCGGCCTCTAAGGACTTTGATGGGGATTCTACTAAAGACTTAGGAACAGTTTGGCTGATGCAGAGCTATTTTGGTATGTCTGCATTAAGCTTATTTTTCATCAACTGCCACACCTGATGGAATAATACAAAGTGTATTTAGTGAAGGTTTACTCTGATCATGCAAGACTTCTCAATATTATACAAGTCACTCTTGTGCATCTGCTGCATCCTCTTGCATCCTGTTGCTTGGGGATTGCACGTTAACTCTGGGTTTGTTCTGGTCGTTGCATTGTTAGACAGCTGAAAAGTATATTAACTTTGATCTTCCAGGGGGTCGATTTCTACAGTTGCTAGAGACGCTTTTTCATCAGCAAGAGCGAGGTTATATGTGGTAGGAGAAAGCTTTCAAGACACTCTTTGTGAACCTATATTCTGAACTGTGACTTGGAACTTTGTCTCTGAGGTTTCTTTTTCTCTCCTGATGAGATTACGTGGCTTTACTTCATCCCCTGCTTACTCAGTTAGTGATCCGCTGGGCAGGTAGTAGTAATAACCGCTCTTCTTTTACACTCTTTTTCATCCATATGTGGCATTCTACTTACAGCAAGATGTGCAAGCACTCAAGTCTGGACTTGTTTTCATTGACAAAGATAGAAAGCTAGAGAAACTTTAGCTATTCTAGGTTTATGCCCAAAGGATGTAACTTATCCCTTCACATAGTTAAGTCCACAAAGGTAAGTGGCTGTTTTCTGGCTTTAGCTCATGGCTATTGTCTATATTGGCCTCCTGCGTTTGTGGAAGGAGTGGTTTCAGGGTGCAGATCAAGATTTCTTCAGCTCCAAAGATGCTTGACCTGTAAGGTGAGGGAGTAAACCTTCACACTATGCAATCTGATTAGTCCTGAGTTTAATTTCTCTTTTTCTCTTTTGGCTGATAAAGTGGGCAGCCCTGTGTTTATCAGTGTACAGATATCACTAAACGAACATAACTGAGTGCTTAAAAAAAAACACCAAAAACCAAAAAAAACCACAAACAAAAAGACAAAGGCCCTGGAATAGATACATTACTTTTGTGTGAAGCAAGAATATGAAATTACATCCAAATAACACACACCTTAGTCTGTAACCTACTATTGAAATACTCCAATGCCTCTATTTTTGTTAACAAGGGCTGTGAGATCTTATGAGGAATGCTGGCACTGCCACTCTGCTCTGTTGCTTTACAGTTTTGGGGGAAAGGTCAATAATGGAGATGATCAATTGTAGGGCGAGGGTCCATGGAAGTTTTCGGGCAGAGAAAGAGAGGTTTCTTTTTATTTTTTTTTTTTTTAATTCTAATTAATTCTTTATCACCTGTTATGTAACAGACTCTTGATATCAGCAGTGTCAGAAATCAGGGCCTGATCCTACTTCCCTCTGAAATCGATGGGAATTTTGTCATTGATGGAGCAGCTGAGCAAGTAACTTGCAAGAATTCATTTATTCAACAAATCTGGTTGCTGCTTCTGCTTATCTATATTGATTGTACTTGTGTCCAATCAGGTTTGCAGCATTAGCTGCATTACCTTACAATAACAGGGTAATTCACTTGGGCCATGTTTCTACCAAGTCCTAGAATCCCCACAAAGATAAACAGAAGTTTGTCCCATGCAAAGATGCCTTCAGGTTCTTTCAGGAGCAGCTGCCTCTTTGGTTAGTCATGTATCTCAAGGAACTGTATTCCCTTTTCGGAGTTGCCAGACTTAAAACAGAAAGGTGAAGTGACTTGAGGACCTTTAGGTAGTGTAATGGAAAGATGGTGCAGCAACAAGCATAAACTCTGGGCTTGGGAAACCTAGTTCCAGATTGCAGTACTGTCACAGGCTTCTCTGCCACCTGCGGAATTTGAGTCTGTTATCTGTCTCATGGGCCTTGGGTAGCCTTTCCTTAGAGGATATGTTGTGGGAGCATGGATTCACTCTAGGCCTCAATGACGTCTTGGTCCCATGGAGAAGTCTTGGGCAGGCAGCCTGGGCAGTGGCGTGCCCTCCTGCATTGCTATGCCGCTCTCACTCCACCTTTGACTGCGATAGCTGGGTGTCGGCAGCCAAGGGGAGGACCAGGAATGGGACCGAGGTTCCTGTGGGCAGCCTGCTCCCTGTGTCTGACAGCCTAGTAGTATGCATGCTTGGAAAAGGGGTAAAGAATCATAGAATGGTTTGGGTTGGAAGGGACCTTAAAGATCATCTGGTTCTACCCCCCTGCCATGAGCAGGGACATCTTCCACCAGCCCAGGGTGCTCAGAGCTCCATCCAACCTGGCCTTGAACCCTGCCAGGGAGGGAGCAGCCACAGCTTCTCTGGGCAGCCTGTGCCAGGGCCT
>Ga0065711_1028578_pt1 | contig 40379 bp, 21 predicted proteins | sample Hoacrofraction12_FD_59098 | JGI IMG/M metagenome (GOLD analysis project Ga0065711, IMG submission 59098) | Hoatzin crop microbial communities from Cojedes, Venezuela - Epithelial fraction 12 v2 (version 2) | ecosystem: Host-associated > Birds > Digestive system > Esophagus > Crop | place... | reverse complement strand
CCTCTCCTCTCCTCTCCTCTCCTCTCCTCTCTTGTCTCTTCCCTCCCCTCCCCTCCCCTCCCCTCCTTTTCCCATTCTTTCTGCAGTGGATTCCATCCTGATGGATGGAATAGCAGGTGCATGCATCAAGGTACCTTTTTTTTTCCAGGCCAGAAACACCCCAAGAAAGATCTGATTCATAGAGAGGTTTCCAGCAGATGATTTGAGCTCTGCAATTTCTCTCCATGATCATAAGTGCCAGAAGGAGCTTGGCTCACATGCTGGAGATCAACACACCTTTCCTCCCACTTCCAGCGCACGAAGGACGCTGACAGCCACAGCACCCTGCAAAGACTTTTGCCTCTCATTCCCCGTTCCTGAACTTGAATGGCAGCTAAGCAGGGAGGAGATGCATGTCTAGATGGGCAATGAAATCCTCAGAGCCTGCAGTCTGCATTTGGGTTCTTTACTAAAAAGAGAGCCTCACACAGAAAAGATGGAGATGTATCCAGAAAAACAACTAAGGACCCTAACAGAAAACCTAATTTCATACAATGCCAAATTTTTTGTTCAACTTCTTTTGTTTCTTTACAGCCTCTCACACATAAACACACAGCATCTAGGATGTGAACAAGCTTGGACCTAAATTCGAGGTACTTGTAGAGTGCCTTCACTATCAAGGTTGTAAACAAATTCAGTGCGGAAACAGACAGTAAGTGACCTTGAAGAGAAATTCTTCTTAGCCTCTGTGCCATTCACCGCCTTTCATATTTGCTTGTAATACCCCAGAATCTATCACTAGTTGTCATAGCTACCAAGGGGGCAGATTTTCAAAGTGCATGCCAACAACCATCTAACAGAAAGTAGGTCTTAAATCTGTAGTTCTTTTCACCAGGAGTTAATGATGCAGCCAATTTGGCCACCACAAGGCACACAAACATTATAAATATAATGATTTAAAGAAAATAAGTTATGACAAGGCAATTTCAAAAATGTGCTTACGATCACCAATCCAACCCAAAGCAAACAAAAACAATCATTTCACAAAACTGAAGTGTGTGCCACAAGAATGTACCGTTGGCTGGTGTTTGCAAAAGAATTCTATTGTTCAAAGTAGCTGACGTTGCCAAAAGATACAATAATTTTATTACATTGGCTTAATCCACAGTAAACTACTCTGTGTACTATAAAATGGAGGAAAAACTGCAGGATTTTGAAAAGAAGCAAAATCTGCAAACTGAAACATCTCAGCTGCATGCCTTGGCCGTGAATCAGTCCAAAGGAAATGTTAAATATAGAAAGAAAGTACATGAATTTTACCAAAGACCGAACACCTAGCTGTTTGCTTCTACAATTAATTAGCTGCAGACAGCTATAACAGCAGAAGTTTGGAGGTCTGTGCTGAAGTTAATTGCAAAAGGCATGTAAATTTAGATAGCTAGTCAGTGGAAAAAATGGAAGACATGATTAATCAACAGGATCAGATAGAAAATTTCCTTATATATAATTGTAAGGAGCAACTGTGCTTTAATTGTAGCATTGAGAGAATATGTCTTTCAAATGTTAAATTATTCATCGCGTTAGATACTTGAATGATCTTTTCTTAAATCTTCATGTAGGAGGTAAAAATTCTACAGACAATACTTAAGGGAAGATACTGGAGGAAAATTTATATGAAAAATTTAAAAGTCTCTCGTCTGCCTAGGCTGATAAATAGTAAATATGAAAAGGGGAAAAAAATTAAAATAAGAAGGAAAAAAAAAAACCTTAAGGGAGAGCCATGATTTGAGAAGCCTGTTTCTTAGAACAACAAATAGTGAGTCATCGTAATAGAGAAAGAATTAGTCATTCTTTGCAGCACTACAGCACATCTTCTGCATGAGTTATGCAGAAGATATGCAGAATATGGACTAGACTCTAAATCAGGACATAAATGGCTGATTTTTAACAAAGGTTCAGAGAACAATCAACTAAAGGCTGAAATCCCGTGCATTATAGCGTTCTGTATACTGCAGCAGCAAGCCATCAACAGAATACAAACTGGATTCAGGCAGGCAGCTCAGGGATGCGGTTAATCACAGACCGTAATCCGGACACCTCACACAGGCAAAATTACCCTGGATTATGCCAAGAGATCTTGCCAGGATGAGGATGACAAGAGCAGGATCAGGCATTCCTTGCAGAAACCAGTCAACTAACAGCTGACATCATCTATCAGGATTACACCAGTTATCTGGCTTCCTCACGCTATTTTTATAGGTAAATGGGGTAAAATGGGGCCAAATCATCGACTCTTTTTATGTGGGAGATAGTCCAGATTAAAATAGATAAACCAGAATATTTTATTCTACACTAAAATACTGTCACACATGAAGTTATGCAAATATCTTTCTCTGGGAATAAATACTCCAGATTTACTCTTGGATAACTTAATGTGGAACACTTACCAATGAAAAAAGACATTTTTTTAAATCCAGTTTTAAAGATGATTAAATCAAACTTGAACAAGACATTCCTATTATTCTCTTGTATAAATGCTTAGAAGATATCTTATTTTAAATTTACATTTCACTTGAATCCTCGTGAACTTTCAATGTAAATAGAAATGGTGTGTATTTACTTCTTAGTTTAACCTGCTTCCGGAGGATACTGAATTAAAAAGAAACACTTTCAGTGGAGGATAAGTATGTCTACGTATGGAGTAGTTACAAGGCAGTATATCATCACATTAATATGTTTCTTAATTTCCACATGCGGACAAGACTTTGGTATCCAGAGACTGACATTGCCACGTTAGTTCTGTAAATAAGGACATTTGTACCCATTTATAATAACAGTATCATACAAGTATGCGAACAAACACAGGATCAAACAAAAACCAAAACATATTCAAAAGAAGGAATGAGAGAAGCAATTCACTGTTCTGTTAGTGAACAAAAACAGGTTTGTCTGGCTGTGGAACATACGTTACATCTTGCACTGCAGGCAAGAGCTCAGTAAAATACAACTGCAGAATCAGACAACAGTTGTGGATCCATAATGGACACAAGACACTCAGAGCCCCCAGTCTTCTCAGTGGAAGAAAGATGGTTCTTGTAGGAATGTGTTGAAAGCCTCTTGCCTTACTGCACTTTACTGCCTCTGAAAGACCCAGATTATTTCTTCTCTTCACTCCCTGTTAATGTGCTAGTGTTTTCTGTCTGTTTCCACTAGAACTAACACAATCAACAAACTAAAATGCAGCTGACTCAGTCTAACCAGGAGTGCTTTTTCTAAATTACGTTTATATTTATGGCATGCTCAGGTTTATGCTGTGCTTGTATCTGTTCCAAAATATTTCAGTTGTGAAAGAAGAACCAAGTTAGCCAAAAGAACAGTTTATCTGCATAAAGAAGTGATACTTAGAAATCCTGCCAAGTGAGAAAAAGGTCAGCTATTTAAGCAAGCAGTGAAGTTAACAAGTAGCCCCCCCCTCCCCCCCCGAAGCCTGTTCAGATATATCATGTGTGAACTGTAAGTCTGAAGAGGGACAAACTAGCTTTATCCTTGTCTTGTTTAACCTGACCATTTCACTGCTGACTGTTTCTGTTTTGTTTTGGTTTTTAATGAGGGCTCTTTCTATGGCCGGCACATTTTGTTCCTATTTCCCAAGGTGTTTCATATTCTAACTTAGCTTTTTCTACAAGCAAAATGGTTTGAGTCTAAGGAGGGTGAAGTGCCCTTTCTTTAAAAAAATCTGTTCACTTGAATGAATTTTTAATCACACAATTTTTAAGAAGTCACAGCCAGATCCACTGGAGAACTGCCATTCCTGTATCAGGATTTAGGCAGAACATCCGAAACTCTGCTGTTTGTGTTCAGGGCCTCAGCTCTGAACCTCCCAAGCTCCAGTGCCAGTGAAGTCTGGAGCTGCCCAGCACCTTGTCTGATTCCCACATTCCCAGGTACCTGCAGCAGCAACCCTGTGGATGGCCAGAACTGCCCATCTTTTTGGTGCCAAACTTGCCTGCTGAACGAAGTGATGAGAATTCAAGAACAAGCTGTGTTTCTGCCCAAGTCCTCTGGGACATGCACATTACCATGGGCACTCAGAGCTCGCTGTGGCACAGCGTTGGCATCAAGTCACATTACAGTATCCTCTTACAGTATTTTTCTTGTTCCTAATGCTTCTTGTATTTCTCGTTTTGCAGGATAAAAGCTTACACAGGAAGGGCGGGGATTGTTTCCAGCCAGCTTCACAGCTAGCCTGGTGCTGACAGCATTTTCCTAGGAGAGAGATAGGAGATAAAGGTTTTTGACAGCCTCAGGCTGAGGAGGGCAAGTAACTTCTCTCTCCTGTTTCCTAGGCGAACACTCCAACTACTCGATACTTTGCTTCAGGGAAGCCCAGCTACCATCTTCCTCCTCCCTCAGCCTAATTTTGAGTCCTTTCTAAACAGTTACTTGCATCTTGACTCCAGGGACAGCCCCAAACAGCGAATCTGAGGGGAACAGAAGAACCAGGTGCTTGAATAGCATGCTTTGGCTCCCTGCACGGGCAGGATTTCCAGCATCTTGCTTTTTGTGAACTTTCCTGGTAGTTCTACCAAGCAACTTGCTCAGCAGTAAGGCTGTGATTTTTGCCATGCGGCCCTTCCAAATGCCTGCTTCTCAGCATGCACGGTGTGGAGAGGTTATGTGCATTATGTAAGGTCGTGGGTTGTTTTTCCCAGGCCACCCAAGCTCCGTCGCCAAGTGGATAGGGATGTCACCATCCCATGTCTCTTCCCTCTCCATTTGCCTGGCTGCCACTCTGCATTTTTCCAAACCATGCCACATAATTGCAGTTGTGCACCCTTCTCCTTTAGAACAGACATTGTCTCAACCTCTAGGTTGCTCATTTAAAATGAGAGGTGCTACAGGAGCTATGCTCAAGGCATTTGTGGTCTTTCTTCAGATCTCATGATTCTGAAAGTTCAAAACATGTTCCTGAGTTCAAAGCCAAAAATTACATATAGAAAGAATCCTTTACAAATTAAACTTCTTCTCAGCCTGAATTTGATACAACATGCAACTGAAAACACCACCCCCAAAATAGTGATTAGGCCAAATTGCAGTGATTTGATGGACTTCAGTGGACTTAATACTGGTAAAATACTGGTTCAGGTTTTCCCCTAGACAGCATGAAAATAATAACCAGAGTACCTTCTTAGAAACTAGTTAATTTTTGTGTGTGTGTGCATGAAATCGGAAACCATAATAAGATTTTGAAATAGAGAACTAGATTAAATTAAATCCATCATAGAAATATTAGTGCCTGCTATGGCCAGGCTTGTGTTCCAGATTCAGTATCAAATTCAGTACCACATACTCACTCCAGAAAGAGGATGGCTGATAACTGAAATCAAAGTAATAATAAAAAAGCTATTCACTTGCTGGCTGATTGGAACTCCAAATTCTCATCAAATCAGGAGCAAATACAAAAAGTGTATCTGATCAATTCTATTTTAAGGTTTTTTTGATTTGTATTCAACATGCAGATATGGAAAGATGTTGTTTCCTTTTTCAAAAACATGACTCGATTTTGTTGATTGTTGAAAATTAGCTTCATGAATATTTCAGTAAGGAAAAAGCATTTCATCAAGTATTCACCGACTTCACAGAGCTAATATACAATTGACTTAAAATAACTTCTGTTTACAAGGCTGTATTACATGGAAAACAGCAACTTGGTTGGTCCAAGGCTGGATACTATTCATCCCAGATATCAAAGCAAAAGATCTCCAAGTGTTCTGGAGGCAGTCATAGTGAAAATTACTGGAAAGGGCATTCCTCACCAGGCTAAACATTTTTAAGAGTAGTGGGTCTGGATCAGGCCCAGAACTTCTGAACTCAGAGCCTCTATTTTGCCTCCTGAATCCATTTCGGCATTTCAGTGAACGGACTAGACAGATCCGGGTAAAACGCTGAGAATTTTTACGGATTTAACAATACTGAAAATCAAAACCATGTTAATATTTCTGATGATGCATAGCCTGTAACAAGATTTACTTTGGAAATCACAACTTTGTGACTGAGAACCAGAACGAATTTGGCTACCAGCTATGATAAATAAGTACAAACATTCCTGTTTGACAAACTGGCTGGAAGCCCATTTACTAAAAACTGTCACTATCTTTATATTGATTTACCAAACACAAGGTTACAAAAATTCTGTTGGATGGGTTTAAGTTCATACATCAAATCTAGAAGGCATATAGCTTTCAAATGCAAAGTACTCTTGTCATGTACTTACTGCTGTTTTGAAGACACATTTAATAAAAGTCATGAGTAACATATGTTTGCTAGGCTTTTTACAAAAACAAGCCACAATCAAATCTACTGTGTAATTCATGCTATAACGGGATTGCTTTGAGCCTTGTTATAAAAGGTAAGACTCAAAAAAAGTAACTTCATCTTATGTATAGTTTCTTCATAACAAATCTTGTATTCCGCATTTATCTATGATCTGCATTTTCTGAGTGGTGATAAACAACATAGTTTCTATGATCATCAACAGCAGTGTTTTTAAATGCTGTGCTTACAAGTTTAACACTTTGGCTTGTTACCTCTCAGAATTCATAGAGGGGAGCACGTCCAAGAAACATTTTGCTGCTATACAACATACCACGGAAGGTCAGGGCAGACTCCAGAGATCTGAAGAGCTAGTGTAGAGGTACTATTTAGGCTTGTGTTTTTGGAAGTATGCTGCTGAAATTAAATGTAAATATACATAATTCCATTTTTATTATGTAAATCATACTACCCTGAATTGTGGCCATCCCAGGAAACTAGCTGATCTTAAAATTTTTACCATCTTTTAAAAAAGGTCTGTCTAGAAAGATATTCCACTGCTGTATATAAGTACAAGTATGCCAGTTCTCACCAGAATCTCCTCTACCTTGAGCAGATAGCAAGAAAAAATCTCCTGTTGCACGTACAACCCAAATTCTCTGGATAAACGAATTCAGCCTAAAACCAAGGAGTATTTTAATTCTAAGACACTAGTTCTAGGACAATCTTAAGCTACAGATAGATGTCAGTTCTTAATTAGAAGGTTATATTGATATCTATATTGTATGCTGCATTTCTGTGATACTTTGAAAGACATTCACCAAAATGAAGGCAAACTTATAAATTACTAATGTTATAGTGTATTTGCAGTGTTAGCTTTGCCCACTGAAGTCTGACTCTGCAGCTTTTTTAATGAAGAGTATATCCTAGATGTTTACACACACTTCTAAGCAAACATGTTACCCCCGTTGATTTTATCTGCTGAAGTTTTAAATGCTTGCCATATTGTAGCCCTGCGAAGGCCTCCTGATTGATTATCAGTGATGTGGCTGCCAATTAATATATTTAAATTCTTATAGTTCTGAGATTATATTGTGTCAAAATTTTTCAATCTTCAGCTTTGAATAAAGCATATGAATTTTCCTTTTTCTAATTGAATTTCAGAATTGTTTTTGAGAAATATATGTATTCCCAGTGCATATTTGGCAGAATGACAAACATAAAGAGTGCAGTGTCCAAATATACTTCACTACTGGCATTAAATTGTGTAACATGAGCTCAGCTAGACTCTATAGCAGAGACAAGCAATTATCTCTCTCCTTCCCCCACTACTCCCCCAAAATGAGGAAAGTTCATGCAATCAGCAGTGACCATGCACAGAGTCTCAGGTATACACATGTGCTACCTGAGCAGATCAGACTGCTGCTGTGTGTCAGCATAGATTTGCAATTAATACTAACGCGAAGTTTCTTCATACCAAAAGAATGCAATTAAACACTGAGAAGGTGCTGATTTGAGATACCATTGACTAGTTTGTGTCACAGAACTCCTTAATGAAAATCCATTTCTTTCACAGCAAGCCCTAAATGTTATCAATCAAAACCCAGTTGCCTATGGATGTGGACACCCTTTGAAATAATATGCTATCAGGATAAATAAGGACACTTGCATTTCTCAGTGTCAATGGAAAAGCGCTCAAAGCTTTTGGCTGCCTGTTTATGAATTTTAATGAGCCCTGGATTTGTCTCAGAAGGAGGCAGCCTTAGTTTTCAGAGTGATTCAGACAAGTCAGTACAATATTAGAAAACAGTACAAAAGCATGAGCGATAACATAATAAAGCACTTTGACGAAGCTATGTTCGGGAGGGGAAGCCAGCTTACATAAAATCACCCCCACGGCTTCTCCTCCTAAACTACAAAATTACCAACTTTGAATCTCAGTTTCCAATGTCATTTTCACTTTTTGTTGCAAAATAATTTGTGATATGAAATGAACAGTAAAAATAGAGGTTGATTGTTATATTTTAGTCTCAGATGGAGGATGATTTGACACTTCTCAGCCATCAGACAGTTACAGGGCAGACTCAAGTTAATTTCAGCTTTAGAAAATGTTTGCTTGAATTGCTTTAGCAAGACCTTCAAGGTTGCCAGTTGAACCTCTGCTCTTCAAGCCCCCCAGACACATGTGCACATCTACGTACCCCAGCAGCCCTGCAATGCCTTTGTCCCAACTGCGGCCATGAATGCGGGGAATAGTTGCCCTGGCTGAGACCAAGATCCTATTCCAGCCTCTTTCCTCATTGTGTTTTTTACATTTCCTGTATTTCCTGTCTAAGGGCAGGCCTATGCATTGTTTCCTTATCTGCAAAATGGAGAACATCACTGCCCACTGTCACAACACCAGCATGAGGCTCATTTCTGCAGCACCCTTGGTTTCTTCCACAAGTCAGCCTTCAGGGCTCCGTGAAAACCTCGGCTCTGCTGTTGTGGGCTCAGGAAGAAACAACAGGTGAAAAAAAGTCAATATTTGCCAAACAGAAAAGGGCAGCTCCAGCATAAGGTTTCCATGGCCTATTGAGTCATGTGGAGTGAGAAAGGTCATGAGCACTGGATTCATTAAAGTCCGGTTGATTTAGGTGAATGCCGTGGTGGCTACGGAAGGCCTATGCTTAGAGCAAGAAGCCAGCGCCCCAGGTGGTCGTCCTCTGAGCCCTGGATGAACTACCGAAGATCTGGGAGCTGCAAGGAGCAAGGGTTTCTTTCCAGCTGCTGTAAGAAAAAGCCAGCCCAGGACCCCCACAAGCTGAGAGAACCAACTGATATCTCCCACTGCCCCAGCTCCATCACCTCATTTCTCAGCATGAGCGGCTCCCCTCCGTGCTGCCGTGCCTCTGCCTCTCCTGCTGGGAAAACGTGGGGTAGGAGGGTCCCTCATCCAGCCTCCCTTCTGCAGTTCTTCCTGCTGGAAAGATGGCACTTCTGTAAGATCTAGCAGGTGAGAAGAAACTAAATGACATGACAATTCCTATCTTGACGATAGGGAGCAGCATATGGGGTTGTTAAAATTCTCTCAGGGAAGGCCTTCACTTACTCTCTCATCTGAATTACTTAGGACTTGCTGTACTTATCTTCAGAATCTCCACTTCGCTTTCTGAAGGCAGACCCTTAAATGTAACACAAGATGGAAATCCCAGGCTTGTTGGGAGCCTATTTGAGTTTTCACATCTTCAGACAAAACTCTCTCAGTTCCTCCTTTCACCTTACTGCCGGGAACTTATAAAATCACTCACCATTCTGCAGAAATTAACTAGAATCATGTAAACTCGATGCTACTGTTCTTCTCATCTTCTTTTCATGTCGTTATGCTCATTTCCTTCCACCTCCTTGTTTTATTCTCATCTTTACCTACTGGATTGTTTTCTTCTCCAACCTTATTCCATGTTCTCACATTCTTTATTCATGCCTCTTTCTTATGCAAAAAAAAATCTGTTCTTCTAATTTCTTTTACATTTCGTGTTCATTGTGCTCCCTCTTCCTTCAAACTGCTTACTTATACTGAGGTCCAGCTTTCAAATTCTTTTTGACCCCCATGCACTTATGCTTACTGCCACTCCCCAGCTGATCGTTTTCATCTTTGTTGCATTTCCCTCATGTCTCACATACTTCTGCTTGTTGTGAAAGATAGAGGAGGCAGTATTCTTAGCATGGCAAAGACATAAACAGAACAACTATTAATTTGAAAAAATCAGTTCGTTATAGCCAGGAATGGCAGACTCAAAGCTAAGTTTTGTCATAGTATCCTTCAAAAAATGTTGGAACTGGGTGGGAAAAACTTGGTTCACTCCTAAACTTATCACTGGTTACTACTGTATGAGAGCACATGATATGTTACATTCATCACACACAGTCAATCAGATCAGTTGATGGTGTAAAGCACATTAGGAAGTGGTAAATTCATGTGATATATAAAATTCTTTATTCTGGCATTTAAACACTGCCACACCCAGAGAAAAAAGTTTTTCTGCCTTGCAATGTGTTAACCATTAGCCCAACACCAAAGTAGTTGTTAGCTGACTCTGTTTACTGTCTGGTCAGGTGATAGCCACACCTATCCATCAGAAGAGTCATCAACATTTTCCTGGAAGGGGCATAAAATCGTTCGGAAGTCTGAAACTTTTTCCTGATTAAGTGCTGGGACATTATTACAGGCACATAGCGTACATTTGGATCATTACAAAAAAAATCATGATCTCTCAAATCCCTTCTACTGCCTATAAATGGAAAGTAGATATATAAGAACTGACCCCAGAACCACAGACTAAGTTGTACAGGTGTGAAGCATCACAATCAGCTATCAGCCGGACAATATCAAGTAAAAGACACTTTTGCATCTAATCTAGTAGGTAGGTAGATTTTATTCTTTTTTCATTGCTGCCCACTTGCTTCTGTAACAACTGGCATCTCATGACCTACATTTGGATTCTGTCAGAGAAATTATTTTATATCCTTTTAACTTCGCTTTTCTAACAGCACTTACAGGGTAACTGGAAAATGTGAAGGTCTTTGTAGGCTTTGCAACAGTGAGTCTTTAAACACACAGTAGCATGTCAGTTTTTCAGACAGGCCACAACACTAGCACATTGCTTCAGGACATCTAAAGAGTAAGCCTGAATTTCTTGAATTTGTGTGTTCAGACTGTAGATAATAGCCACATCTCTTCAACATTCTTAATTCTCTTTGCTTTTTGTATTATCCTGGTGCCTGGGACTCACAGTCATGGATGTGGGTCCCCTACATGCTGGCTTGGGAAGCAAACTGTAAGATAACCACAATCAGTGCCTCTGTAAAGCCAGCATAAGAAAAAGTGTCCTGACCACAGCCTCCCAGTGACACTTTTTGTTGCCCAGGAATGTATTCTACAAAGCCTCATCTGGCATGTGTATATATTACGTCAGAAGATTCCTCCCCCTAAATGGGCCAGACTGTGGAAATCACCCAGCTAAGCCACATGGAAAGGCTGCAAGCTGGTCCACAAGACAATGAAGAAAATTTCTGTTTATATGAGAGCCTTTTGCTCAGGATTACCAATCTCCTGACAAAAGAGCTGCTTAAGAATGCGATAAAGATTACGAAACCAGATAAGAACGTACAAAGATTTTAAATAGGGTGGTAAAGATAGTAGTATTTATTAAAACCCACATCCTCATGCATCTCAGGGCACCCATCCAAGGAGAACAATCAAAACATTTGACAAGTGTGTGAATTTGGAGCTCAGGTACTCCCTCACAAGTCTGGTGCTATCTTAACATAAAAGTGACATTTCTTGCCTGATAGATGAACAAAATATTTTATATCCAAAATGACAAATCAGTTTATTTAAATGCTCATGAGATGCAACGCTAAGAAGGAAATAGAAGGTGTAGATTTATGTAGTGATATGAGCTTCCATGCCCAAGTCACAGATAGCATGTGCGGCACCTGGGATTAAAGGTTAGGCATTCCTGAGTCCCAGTCCCACGACAAGATTTGGAGACTTGTTTCCACTCACCATAGAGTAAGCAGTGACAATACACCCTTGCCAGAAAGAAGTGCTTGAATATCAAAACAACTGTCAAGCTTTAACCTCATCAGGTGGGAGTGAAATTCAAAACAGGAAAGCATAAAGCAGTATGAGCCCTAAAGCCACATTCTGTGTCTTGAGATGGAAGTATGAACCGCAGAAATCCCTGTGTCAGCAGATCTCAGATCACGGCAGGCATGCAGGGAATAAAGAGATTATCAAAACTGGGATGAGCTAAGCCCATGACGTACAACCCTGCAAATGATCTGCTATTCAACAGATGCCAGCACAGAGCTTTCAACACCCAGGACAGATGTTTGAAATGCTTAATGGGAGCAAGGAGCCCTGCCTCTGCACGTTGAACCTGCTCCTGGAGCGTCCGCAAGCGCTTGGCCAGGCAAGTACAGCAGCAGTTTAATTTTCTTCTCCCAGAATTATGACTTCCTGCACAGGCTGTTAGAGACCCTGCTGCTGATCTAGGTGAAATGCTCAGGTTTTATGTTTTGAAATAAGCAGGTCTCTGGCAACTGCAAGAGATTTGTTTGTTTCTCATACATACAAACACAGCAATTCTAAACATTGCAGCTAAAAGGGAACATGAATATTTGTTACAGAGGATGTGAATTCACTACTAGGTACCCATAAATCCAGTCTTCTAGTACATTAGAAGAAAATAACGTGTTTAGTCAAGTGATCTATATCTTAATAAAAATACAATGATTCATATTTCTAGCCACTGCAGAGAAATAATCTTAAAAACATCCTCTTAGGTATTGGAGAATGGTAGTCTTGTCATCATCCCATTTTACTGATGAGAAATTCAAGACCACAGCTTCTTGCAAGAGGAATTCATCATTGTTTACATCTGACCTCTGGCACTGAGAGGAATCCTGTACGAGCCCCTTTCCAGCTGTGACTTGAATTAGCGTTACTCGTGCTTTGGGTGTGCATGATTGTTTCAGGACCTGAAACTGGGAGCAGAACTATTTGAGCTGAGGCTAAAATGATCAACTAGCATAAATAAGCATACCTTCCTCTGTTTGGCTAGGACAACAAAAACACAAGCAATTATATGAACCTCTTTTTATATTTTATGGGAATTTGTATATATTAAGTACTTCAGACCTTCCCTTTCTTAGTAAATATCATTAGAAGAACTTGTTTAAATGGATAACATCAAAACAGTAAACTTTACTGGCCTATATAGTCTGTCTTTACTGCCAACTTCTTTGTTTTGCTTTGTCATATGCATTGCTGAGATTTTTTTTTAAGGATTAATTTTTCCTCAGATACATATAATTATTTTCGATAAAGTCCTGGGCTGAGATTTTGGTTTTTGTCTCGTAAGTTCTGACTCCGTAGATTTGGAAAGGCTTGCAGTGTGAAATTGGAAATGCAAAGACCATACAAGCATTGCCCTTCTCTCTAGATTAGAAACTGAACTGTCTGTTTAGCAGCCCTGTGAACACTTTAGTTTGCAGTACAGATTCTTGTAGGAGAACAGCATAACCAGGAAAAATATTTCCCTTTTCAGAAGATTTGTACTCAGTCCTTATGAAAGCTGAACTCTTCATCAAAGGAACCTATGGTCACCTTTTCTGCATCATGATGAGTCCTAAATGAAAAGGGCGCAGCATGAAAGAAAAATGTACAGACTGATATTCTCCATACTTGTATACTGAACTTCACCTACAGAAAGGCTGTAGCAGTGGTTAGGAAGAGAGGACACCATTAGGTCTTTTGAGCGTTCGTCTCAAAAAAAACCATGGCTGCATGAAAAGTGCTGGATTTTTCCTACTGAACTTTCTATAGCCTGTCTAGTTTAAAATGTCACTGAAGCTATAAACTGCCTTTGATATTCACAGGAAAGTCCCCAAAACCCTCCTCTAGAATAGACGAGGCTGGGGCTCTTGGAATTTATTTAGAGACAATATTATCTGCACAACGAAAATATTTTTTCAAGTTTTCAAAGGTTTTTTGTAGCTTCCCACATTTCTCCAGACTTGTGATTCCAAACTACAGTCGCAGAATCACACTTTCCCCACCCCTTTAATGTTGATTTATTAGGCTGCTTCATGTTCTTTATTTCCCATTACAGAAAAAATAAGTACAATTGTTCCTGCCTGAAACATTAATTTTCTCAGTAAGCCACTCCTCTCCCTGTCCAACACTATAATATTTTAATCTGATAAACATGGTGAAGAATCTTAGATTTTGTGGGATCCCAATGCATTAGGGAATTAGCAAGTGTTCTTCTTGTATTTTACAGCAGTGCTCATACATAACTGCCAGAAGAGTTTTTTTCTTCTTTGTAATCAAAGGCAATTGAACATTATTTACTGTGTGGTCAGTATGAGCCTGAATAATAAGAATTACAATCACAAAACAGCTTTTAAGTGAGTGGGAAATAACAGCCAGGGATTTTTTCCCCTTAAAAAACCAGCAGCCAAACCCAGGAACACAACAAACACAATGCCATTTTAGTGCATTTCTGGAAATACTTAATTACAACATGCAGCACAAGTCCATATTAAAGCTCCATAACAAATTTATACCTTTTAAAAATTCACTGGGATTCAAATCCAAACAAAGGCTGCTAAGTGACAGAGGAAAAATAGAATTACTGCTGTATGCTACGTTACTGGCTATAACAAATGATTATGCCAATCCCTGTCATCAGTTTCACAGAGATCCCAATACAAATGATTACTCTTGTGCTCGAAAAGAGAAGAACAAAAATAAAAATATCCCCAAACATGTTCCCTCTCTACAGGTGTTACGCACTTCCTAAACGGAGTGACGGTCAGACAATTAAGACAAGTACATCCCATACTGCAAAATATCAGTGCTTAGAAATAATTTCTCAGTTATTTTAAAATATGGGACTGTTGTATGGGATATGAATGGCAAATAACATACTGAAGTGTGCATTAAAACTGTCAACAAACAAAATTTTTATGAGCTCAATGAGATTTTCCACCACATAGCTTCATCAGCACAAGATGTCTTCTACAGACACCTTTCATTTTGCTAATGACTGTTCTATTTTGTTTCAGTGCAGAAACATACTCAAATTTAGCCAGCTTTGTGTGGAGACAATCTAACATTTGTATTACAAAGTAAGCTGACCTGCAAGAAATTTGGTTCCAATCAATTAGATCTACAGCTTGGCTTTAGAGGTTTTTTTCTACATGACAGTATTATTACATAGAGACGTTTCTCTCCTGCTCATCCACACTCTTAAAAATTGTGTCTAGACTCTTTTTTTACATCTCAGCCATTCACAGATCTTTCTCTTGGCACTTGACAAATGCCGCAACACACCTTCTACGTTCATTCACAGCCTTTCCTTCTGACCTGCGCATTTTTCTCGCTGACTGCTCTTCACATCTGCTGCAGCTTTCCTTCCCCCCATGCATCAGCATAACCTGTTCTTGCCTCTCCGGGTCACCCATGGTCCATCCTCTCCCCATCCCTTCCTGGGGCTGACTCCTGTCTCTACACAGACGGCTACAGCAGCCATCAATTTTCCAGCCAGCACCATCCAGCTTCTCCAAGCACTGCTCTGAGGCATGAAAGGAATGCCCAGGGAAGGGGCAGCAGCCACCTCCTTTGTGAAGATGCCTGGTGAAATATTCAGGTTGGTTGTGTCCCTGCCATGCTGGTCAGTATTGTCTCGTCACTGCTTTCTTCTCCAGAGACTGCTGACTTTCAAGAAAGACTTTGTGTTTGATGTTATAATATCCTGCAAAATGACCTCTGTGATGCATTGGTGCAGTGGCTTTTGGTTGGTGGATGTCCCCAGCTTCTTGGGACCTGTGATGCAGGCATTGCTGTATTAATAAAGAACCCAGAGCAGAGGTAGCAGCAATGCATGTGGAGTTCAGATATGACTTTTTTAAAACCCGAACTTTTTATTTCATTTGGTCTTATTGACTTTTTAGCATCAAATAAATTTGTTTTTTATACCTGATGACATTACAGGGCCATGAGAGAGAACATATGAAAGTCAGTATTGGCATGTTACATGCTGTACAAAGTACTCCAAGAGTGCTATTTGTATAGTTCTGCAGTGACTGGATAAGCAAAATCATGGCATATAGTCTATGTTTGTAAAATGTCACATAAGCAAAAATTTTGTTCAAGGAGTTATGTGGTGGAAGAATGAAATAGTTTTAATACAAAACAAAAAACATGACTTTGATTAGTACTTAGAAGTGAAATCTATCCCTAGGCAACCTCTTTGACACACAGGCATCAGGAGAGCAGAACGGCATCTTGTTAGAGGGAGACTAGGCAATGAAGGTGCTAAGTAAAAAAAAAAATCTTTACAGACTGTTAGCATCCGTCGCTTACTAGAAATCCAGTAAGTGTCTCAATCAGCATATCTCCACAGACAAACAGCATTTCATAGACTGATATTAATTATCTCTTCTTTTATATTAAATTCTACCTCACTGACCTTGCTGCTCTTCAAAGGAAATGTGAATAAGAAAAGGTTTTGTGTTCCTGCTAGCATTCATATTTCATACACAGACTGGAGTCTGAACACATTTTTAAAAATTGAAGTATAACTAAGATGTGGCAAAGCAGATCATACATATTAAAGTTCAGTGTGGATTGCATATACTAAAGTCCCTGTATCTGTCTAGGCACATAGCTAGAACGCAGCCTCTCATCAGAGATACTTCAACTAAGCACATGCGTCCTAGGTGTTTTAATATTGCGTGGTGTAGGTGTTCACCCTTTAGGTTTTGGTGTGTGAATTTCATTTTCAAAATAAATGTTTGTGGATTAGTTTCGGTCTGCAGACTACAATTTAGCGCATGGAAGAAAATGAGACAGACTCAAATCTAATTCACGCTATAAAATGCAGCTGGATGTATTGAAGTACAGCTGGGATGCACAGGCATAGAGTTCATTGATGGTTACAAATATTCTGAACTTTCTGCGCATTTCCAAAAGCGGTGAATATAACACACATTAACTTTTCGTTTATGAAATCACATTCCATTTTTTCAGCATTCCATGCTGAAGAACGAAAGTTAGAAAAATCTCTTTTAAAATGCAGTATGTTTTGCCTTGCCCAGCAAAATGTTTCTTCCCTTTTCTAAACAATTCATCCTGAAAAGAAATGATCAGCTTGATTGGATTTACTTTTTTATACACACCGTATATCAAGGCATTTGTGAGCTGAATGTTATGTCCCATAATCCTGTCCAGAAATGTTTTTATCATGAAATAATAATCGCCCCCTTGAAATTCAAATCTATAACAGATAATTGACACATTAACTCTAGAATGGTAAGAGGATATGTGGAACTATTTTCAGCTGCTATCTATTGTACATGGCTGTGCTTCTGAAGCACTTAGCGCACATAGATTGCTGATACATTTTCTGAAGAGGATAGACTTTGTAGAATGATTATTTCTGTAAAGAGATATATCATAGGTTTTTGCCTTCACTTTTCATAATGCACGCAGTAATGTCTGGGAAAGTTAAACACATTGTTAAGAAAGCAGATGATACAAAATAAATTGAAACTATATTTTAATCCCTTTTTATACCAGCACTGACATTGCTTTATATATCAAGAACACAGGATGCACAAATATTTTCTCATTTGGCTCCTGAGTTGAAGATGACATGACTGGAAAAAATTGCTTATACAACCAAAATTTCATCTGAGTAGTTGTGTGTGTGATTCATGCCATTCAATTCAAAGTATAATTTTAGTCTACTTTCACTTGCCCTTGAAAAGCTTTTCAAGAGAATCTTGAGAAAGTCTAAAAGTGAGGGAAAAGATAAGAGGTAAAAAAATATGATCATCTTTGTCCTCACTGTATTTAAAGAGGCACAAAAATAGCTTATTGATGTTACAGACTGTATCCAGTAAGAGACGGGCTACAATGGAATTTAGCAAGAAATTAGGTGTCTAAATTGTGATCCTGAGAGCCTTTGCTGTCCAACTTCATTATGTCTTCCTTAATGACTTTGAGGGTACATCTGCTGTTACAGCGAGTGACAGTGCCCTGGTGCAGAATGTGACCTGGCTACAGCAGCAGGGGCCACGCTTAGCATGGCACCAAGCTTGGTGGCTCTTCTCCCAGCAGTGGGCTTGTAGCGCTACCAGGCTGTGCAGCCCTGGTCTGGGCTTGAGCTGGGCCCCAAAAGTCCTCCCCGAATAGGAGACCAAGGCTCAATTTTCTCCCAGATTTAAATAGCGGATGTAGCCCCAAAAAGAACACACTAAAGCACACAGAGTCATCCAGCCCCAGAGCACAGTCACTAAAGGAAGAGACTTTTTATGGTCTGATGAGAGATAGCTCCATCTTTCAGTGCAGCTGTGCCACGTCTCCTCTAAGGCACATACCTGATACCACCAGTCAGAAGACAAAGGAGGTGCCTGTCATGTCACTGGCTAATCAAATTCCCTTGTACATGTATGCATACATGTAATCAGTTGAGCCAATGACCATTTCAACACATTTCCTTGTCATCTTGATTTATTAAGGAAGTGAAAGTTGAGTATTTCCAGCTTCTCTGATGTTGAAAACTAAGGACTAATCCTAAGCAGTGTAAACTTATCAGCTGGTCATCTTTATGCTTAAAGAATCACTCAGTAAGCTATTGTTGTGGGCTGTACCCATACTCTGGGTTAGAGCCTACCTCCCTTTCACATAGCATCAGCCCACCCTCCAAGGAAAGGAGTCGCTGATGCTTGTACTCATGCTCTGGATGGTGTATCTACATTAAAACAGGTCTTCCGCTAGCAAAAGGTGGTTTTAAGGCTATTGCTCTGTGAAGCGCATATCAGAGATCTCATATACATTCAGTGTGTTGCTACAGATCAGTCTTGTGAACTTTGTTGTGCAACTGAAATCTGTGTGATGTGGTTTGACCTTTACAAAACTCACACCCTTGATGTTGTAAAAATGCTTACGAAGTATGTAGCATGTGCACAGAGAGCATATGGAACTCAAAACACCCTTGTTATCTTCCCTAAGGCAAATGTTTTTGTTGAGATGCTCCACCAGAACTCTCCCACAGGCTTTTCTGCATATGTCTTTCTAGCCTTGGCTCCTCTGCTGATGGCCCTTAAGCAGAAAGGTAGATATGCTGTTAATGTGAGTGGCAGATTTGTATGGTAAACTTTCTTGTGTGTAACAGATTAGGATTGCCTGCTCTGTTCTAAGCCTGCTCTGTTGATGGCTTTAGCAGGGGATTGTCATCTTCTAGCTACAATTATCTGTTAACGTGTTGCCTTAGCAATGGGATCCCATTCATGAACAGGCTGGAAACAGACTTTTCAAAATGTGCATGTTTTCAGATCCTGGATATTTAAAATATTTGTAGTATGGAAAAAAAATACATCATATACCTAAACTTGCTCTCTCAGTCTCAATTCTGAACAAACCAAGATTTCCTAGAGTATGTGAATGACCAGCCTGTGACTTCAAGCTTCAAATTTCTCTTCAGAGAGATACACAGGATTAGAAAAATGCTCCCCAAACCTTAAAAAGAAGTATATGAAGTAGAAAGTACCTGTTCCAAGCCATTCTATAGATTGAAAGACATCTATTTAGAAAGAAAATGTCTTCTCATCCATGTGGAAATTAAGCTGCTGTGAATATCCTTCTATGAAAAGGATGATAAATTCAGAATTTTAGGAGGTGATTTGAAATCCCACTTCTTAGTAGACTCAGAATATTTTTCACTTTTTTTTTTTTTAACATTTCTCCACATTTCTTCTTCTTTCCATGCCTCACCATGATTTTTAAGTCATCAGGCAAGGCCATTTGGCCTTTAAGCTCTTTAAGCAACAGAAGGAATGAAGTCCAGCTGAAGTTTCTACCTATTACAGACTACTCTTCCATATTGCTCTCCTGAGACTCTTCTAATAGGCCAGAGACAGGGCATATCATAACTGCTCATCTGGAGCTAAGTGCGTGCTTATGGTACCAGCCAGTCTACACATGCACGTTGATTGACTGGATCACTTCTGCCAAACACACTGTATCTTTGCAGAGAAAACTCATCTATTACAGTGACTCAACTCTCTCTCTCTTCCCACCCTCCTTCTCTCCTGTTTAGACACTGATTTCAACAGACATTATAAGAAAATATCTTGAGATTTCTATTCCTCCAAAGCTGGCAAAAATTGGCCAACAGATTCAAAGTTCTTAAGCAAAAAGGAAGACAGACAGACAAGTAGAGATTGCATAATCATCGTTTCCTCAGAAAACCATGTTAAAAACAGATTCCTGAGTTCTTAGATGTAATAATTACAGTCATTACCACATAATATACATTTCCATTAACATTAACTCACTGAATACAGATAACCTTTGGAATTTAAAGTGGATAACGCCCTTTTCTGGTCATTCAAAAAAGAATTAAATCTGAGGCAATTAAGCTTCATTAAAGTAAATGATTCATGGAGACCCAGTTTTCAAATCTGAATGCCTAAGCTAGCAACATTTCCACACTTAGGTGTTGAACCAATATGCTAGATGATATTTGTCACATAACCAAGTATTCCACTGGAAATTTCAAAAGCCAGATATGGTCTTGGTCTCGTTACTTCACACAAAAAAGTTTGAATCGCAAACTTGTAATGCATCTGTATCGGTTTTCATTGTGACACAGATTCTCAACTTGAGGGTCTTATATTTGTCCAAGTAGGAATAACTACTCTGCCTACTTATGATGAAGCACATAATAGATCAGACAGGGCACACGATAATTTTTATATGATCATAAGCAGTGAAGATATATTGAATAATCAATCCCTGTTCAAAAACTGGTGAACATCATATGAAGCTAGTAGGTGGCAATTTCAAAGCAAACCGGAGAAGATACTTATTCATAAAATGTGTATGAGTTCAGTGTTTTTTCTTGCCACAGGATATTGAAGATGCTATCAGACAAACTGACAAAGGGACACAAAAACACCAGTGATCTGCAAACCACAGATCACTGGAAGCCAAAGGTCCATTCTGGAAAAGTATCTATATTCTTGGGCATCTGCTGTTGGTCACCATTTCTTCTGTTTCTTTGTTTTGTGGAGAAACAGGATTTTATTCGGGCAAGTATCTGTACAGTATCATATGTCTGTGAACCTATATATCTGAACTCCTACACACAGCAGCAATGTGCCCCCTCTGCTCTCACACCATCCAGTCAAGGGCCAGGAGATCGCATCCAGGTAGTTGCTCCCATTACAGCATGGAAAACATTCAGACCATTGCTGTTGTCCAAATGTCAAATTTTAGCAAGCAAGAAGAGTCCGAGGAAAATGGACTTTTAGGTCAAAACAAATCTTACATTCTTTCAAGCTGAGCTCTCTGTCTATGAAAGAGAGGCCCCAGTCTTCCTGCCGTACTGGGACCTGATACCTACAGTGCTGAGAACAAACCACAGTATATTTCAACTTCACTTTTAATTAGCTGTTTTATAAGTGTCCTGGTTTCGTCTAGGATAGAGTTAATTTTCCGCCCAGTAGCTGCTGTGTTTTGGACTTCATATGAGAAGAATGTTGATAACACTGATGGTTTTAGTTGTTGCTAAGAAATCAAGTACTTTTTACAGTCTCTTGTGTTCAGCTAACGAGCAGGTGTGCAGGAGCTGGGAGGGAGCAGAGCCAGGCAGCCAGCCCAAGCTGGCCAGTGGAAAATTCTATACCATAGACGTAATGCTCAGTTTATAAATGGGGGTTGGTCAGGGGGCAAGAATCTTCTTTTTTCCTCTTTTTCTTGGAGTTCAAACTTCTCTGTGAGTTCAGTCTTTTTTTGAGAGTTTTGCGAAATTCACGAAATCCGCAACTTCCGAGTTCTGGGATCACTGCTCGGGTACTGGCTATGAAATTGGTTGTCAGGCAGTGAGAAAAAAACGGTATTGTGTATTGTTTGTTTTGCATATTAATTATTATTGTTAGTATTTTCCTTTGTTGTTTTATTAAACTGTCTTTATAAAAAACCCATGAGTTTTACCTTTTTTCTGTTCTTCTCCCCATCCCACTGAGGGGGAAGGGGAGGGATGAGTGAGTGGCTGTCTGGTCCTAGTTGCCAGCTGCCGGGTCAAACCACAACAATAAGAAGGGAATCTTTTCTCTTGTTATTTATTTTCATACTAATTGTTTTTCTATAATTTTTGTTGTTCTTCAGCTGTCTTGCATCATAACATGTTATGTATATTTCGTGTTCAAAATTAGTACATTTATAATTGCCAAACACACAGTGGTCAGAAGGCATCAAAAGCATTTTTTCATCAGAACATATTTCATTCCTTAAATACAGCTTCACACAGCCCTTTCATGCTAATACTTTATAAATTAATCATCAGGAATGGATGCCAAGTAGGTTATACTTTTTTTTGATGAAAAGGAAATGCAAAAGGCCAACCGCCTATTTGCTCTAAAACAGAGGCCTCCTATTTATATCTTGCTGCCTATTTAATAGAAAAAGTTATATATATATCTTTATATATATATGTCTTCATTAAAGTTCCCATGGTGTTCCTAAGTACCTAATATGAGACATTTTCCCAAATTAAATGCACTGATTTTGTCCTTGTTTTGAAGTAAGCTAGTTAAGAGTGCATTCATAAATATGAAGAACATCCTATGCACATTGTTTGCACAAAGTAAATTATGTTCAGGCAAAGCAAGGCAGCATAATACAAAGCACTTCACAGGAAGAACCAGGGAACATTTTTAAGATGAACTGCACTGAAGAGTGCCATTTTAGATTGATGATGAGTGTGCAAATGACCTCGGGCATAACAAATACCACAGATTTTGAAAATTAAGTGAATGCAATATTTCAGTATTTTATCCGGAAACAAAGCCTTTATAATTTCAATTTATTTAGTTTTAAATGAAATTTGACATCAAAGAGAAGATTTCAGTTCAGTAAGAATTAATTCTACTTTATTGTCCAGACGCAAAATTGACATATTCATTATCTGCAGAGCTCTGCTTGTAGGTAAAGTCAAAAGGCGACATTTGCATAAAATTACACAGAACTTACTTGATTAAAACCTGAATGTTACCAAGATAAACTTCTAAGGCCACACTTACATAAAATTACTTAGCATTTGCTTGTTTAAAACCCTAAATCTTATCAAGGTTCACTGATTTACTTAAAAGTTGGCCTACGTGATAAGTATGCCTAGGGAAGGTACTTGTCAAAAAATGTAAGCAACTTCATGATTTCCTCAAGTTTCTCTAATTTTGGCAATTCATACATGCATGAAATTCAAAGCATATGAAATAATTTTATATTTTATCTCATACAACTACTCTCAGATCTACACCAGACCATACACAACTAATTTCTTGCATCTCTATGTTCGGATAGGCAGCTTTTATACACTGTGAAATCAATATGAAGAGAATATCAGAACAGTGAGGAGATCACGCAGAGAACGGCAAATTAAAACACAAAGCCTTTAAGCTCACTAAATTCCCCTTTTCAAGAAAGAAACAATACCTGTTTGCTGCCAAAGTTTTAAAGACCAAATTGTGGAACCAGGCTGGTCCCCTAATCAGACTGAGATGGTGAGAAACTCTTGTGCCAACACAGAGAAAACACTTTCTTCAGTTTATTCAACTATTTCAGTCCAATACATGAAACTACTTATAGCCTGAACGGGACGTCAAAAAAAAGCAACACCAAAACCTAGAACCTTTTCTGTTCCTCCGGAACTAGACTGAAGAACCTGAGATCTACCAGCTGTAGAAAGATTTGGTGATCAGAAACAGTCCTGTCATTTCTATTTCTGTAGACAATGCTTTCTTGTTTGACTAAATGCATTCATTTAGTATCTAAAATGTATTACATATCCACCACATTTATGATTGTGCTACTGGTTGATAGAAATAATTTTTAAATGCCATTTGTATTCATTTTAATTGCATTCCAGCTCTATTCAAAAGCAATTTGACATCAACCATAAAGAAAAGAATAATCACCAAGTAAGTTAGAATTGCACCATTGACTATTTTTAACATAATAAGATTAAAACTACTAAAATAAACATGCACAGGTATAGTATAGGCTTTTTGGTAGCCTTACATACAAACCTCAATGCTAAGTTCATTAATTTGCTAATCAAAATGTTTTGGTTCTTGCCAAACAACAACCATCTAATGTTCTTTAAGAAACTAAATTTACTATTACAAAAAAATTAAACCATTTATATGAAGTTTGCTTGCTTGTTGATGTAAATCACTCTACCTGGAAAAAAAAAAAAAGCCTTGGTCTACCTTAAAGTCTTGTGAGATGATTCTTTTCTTTCTGCAAAGGAAGATATTAATTTTCAGAGAAGCCAGGACCCCACAGATCCGTTGTGCTGTAGGTGCAACAAAATGATGTTGAATCTCCTGTGCCAGACAGGTCTAAAATAGGGCTGTTATTTGGTAGGTTTTCCGATAACTGACTCTTTACAGATGAATCGTAACATGATGCTGGAAACTTGGCAATTACATCAATGACTCTGCACCATGCATTGTACATGACCTGCATACTAAGAGAGAAGAGTACAAGTAGAAATGAATGCTTTTGCAGTTGCTGAAACTCACCTCATCTCATTATATCCATTGTGTGCGCAGTCTGACTTGCTTAGAAGACAGATGTAAAACCAACAACATCCTACAATCCACACGTTACTTGCTGTTGCTGCTCGAGTTCCCATGAAATGCTAAAATAATGACTAAATATCCTGAGATTTGCAGCTGAAAAAAACTCTAGAAAAAAATATTCTCAGGCAGATTCATATTTATAGCAGTGCTCACAAGGTATTTCAAAGATTTAAGACAAAGTTTTGATTGTGTGAGAAAATGCAAGTGAAGTATCTAAGCAAAATTGGCCTGCTTTTCAGAGACACTCAGCAGTTTGAGCCCCCATTTAGTTCACCTCTAAGATTATACAAAATAGTCTGTTTGTATAATCTACAGCCTTGAAAGAAAGGTCTCCTGTGATCTCTCGTAAAAGAGTCTTGGGAGATAAATGTGAGTAACACAAAAGACATTCTCTTTCTTTCCTGCAAGTAAGTGCCATAAGCCCAACGCGTTTTCCAAATACATTGTTATAAGCACTTTGTTCTAAGGGGATGAAACTATCTACAACACTTTTAACGTTCTTTTTTCCTTAAAGTGTATTTCTATTTGGTGGCTTTCAACAAAGTTGTTCCAAATTGCTTTCTGAAGGAAATAGGGAATACTTGATGGAAATAGGAACAGCAAATACTACACATGAAAAGACAACAATGTCTGGGAACAGAGAAAAGAAGTCCAATCTGCTCCAGAGTGGAATTCTGTTTTCTTTCTGGTTAAAGAGAGAAATGTTCTACTTCAACATGTTTTGCCTAGCAAGGACCCAGCGTTTCTAGGTGTGCAGTTATCTGCCTGAAACACAACTATCTAAGTACATATATATGTAAACATGCATGCACATGTAAACACAGACATACACACATATATGTACAGTGTATTAGTATATATATATTTTCTTTCTATTGAATGTAGCTTATGGTTTACTGCTTCAAAAGCTATTATTTTCACTCTTACTTCCACATTGTCATTTAAGGAACAGAAGTCACAGTCTTCGCAGTGCAGAGTCCATTGCAGACTCTGAAACTCAAGAGTTTGTTTCCTCTTGCCATCACTAAAAGACCTGTCATTAATTAAATGGCTAGGAAATTATGACAAGGTCTACTGACTACACGGATGCTAGGCACGAGTTCATCTACCCACCTCCAAATGCTCTCCCCTTGGACCCTTTCCTGTCAAGGGGAACTGCAGATTGGAAGTGGAAGTGCGCAGTGTCTCACCAAGGGAAGACCATGTGTAAATGCAAGAGATGGGGTCTGAGAGGGAGAGGCATTACTTTTTGTCCCTTCCTCCCTTGGTGCTGGATGACTCTGCAGGGCCTGGGGAGCGGCAGAGGAGCTACAGGGAAGACAGTGCTCAGGCTGCCAAGACTGTGGCACGGGTGCCACAGGTTATGGGGCTGATGTGCCTGTAAAACCTCTTCCCACACAATTCCTGGGGCTATGGGTTTACCTCCATCTTGTGATGTGACATAGAGATTAAAGACAGAAGGTGTTATAGAGTCATCTGGGCAGAAATCAGGTCAGCCCACAACTTGCCACTGCCACAGTTAAGGTTCCCTTCTCATAGGATGGGCCAACACTCAAAGCTCTTTCCAAAGATCTAATCTTCTTTTTACCAGCTGATGAAGGAGAAGTGTTAAGTGACTTGCCTAACAGATCTTAAATGTGCTTTAACACAAAGAGCCCATGAATATTTAACTATTGATTGGTAACTTTCCTGCGGCAGATGGAGAAAAATTCAGTTCAAAATAGACTTAAGGGTACAGCTTCCCACTCGGCTGTGTGAGATGGATGTCAGTTTCTGGGTCACAACTGGCCGGGAAGGAACTTGATCCTGGGTGGAGCAGGTCTCAGTATTGCTGTCCTTTATAGCGGAAAGTGAAAGAGCACAAGGGAATTGTTTTTTGTTGCAACGCAGAGGGCAAAGGCCTGTGGAGAGCAAACCCTTACTTCCCACTGTCCTGCCAAGGGCATTCTCATCAGTGCAAGCACTACCACCCAGTGCTTCCTCTCTGCCAGCTCTGCTCCCAGACCTTGGAATATAACTAGCATAACCGACTTCATATTAATCCATATTGGAACACAGTAGAGTACTACAGTCTTGTTTACTTTTTATAAACCCTTAATAAGGGCAGACAGAGAAACTGGATGACACCTTGAGCCCAGGATATACTGTACCCAGCCAAAACAACAGCCAGTTTGCACAATCTACAGCTATGAAATACAGATGGAATTAACACAGCTAGTATGCACTTATTCATACAGTCACTTCAGAAGAAAATACTTCCAATGGAATGAATCCTGAGTACTAGGTAAGACGAATAAGATTTCCCTAGTGACTCTTTTCAATCTTTGTTTACAACATCAAAAAAAATCTGAGACTCAATTATTTATCTGCCCATGATTTATTCATTCACCTAGTAGTATCTCAGTAAACTAGCATGTGGTTTGGCTGCTCAGTTTTCCCCTAAGGATTCTGGCCAAACACTCCTGCACAAAGGAAAGCCGGGGAGTATTTTCATTTGAAAACACAAAGAAAGCAGATATATCTTTTCAAATCTCTTTCATTACGGCTTTAACTGGTGATGCACATATTCCAGACAGTCTGGTTCAAGGTTGGTTAAAGTCTTCAAATGTTTGGAGACTTCTGAAGTACCCTCATGCTTTATTGTGCCCCTGAAAGTGGCTCCCAGAAAACGGCCTTATCTCTGGAATACACTGAGAAGGTGTATTTGATTACACATTCCAAACACAGAGGAGAAGAAATTAATGTGGGCTTACACACACACACACACACACACACACACACACACACACACACACCCCCTGCCATTGTAAACTGAACTAGCTTATTTGAGGATATTGTTATTCTCAGAAAGTGTAACTTGCAACTCCAGCAGGCTTGTTCGGTCTTGCTCTGAGTTCCCCTTTCTTGCTTTTTGCCTGAGAGTCACAGCTCCTACCCTAACTATGCAAAACCTGCTGCTTTCACTTCACATCATTTCCCCAAAATTCATTCCTCTCTATCGCATGTTTCTCTTCAGTGAAGAAAAAACTCGAGTCACAACAAATAAAGTGTCAGGTTTTGTATCTCATCATTGTCAAAAAAGGCACAGTCTGTGGGGAAGGAAGGATTTGGACAAAATCTGGTCAGGTCCTGGTAAAGAAAAGTATTCAGAATGTGGTAAAATCCTTCCATAAACCCGGGCCAATCTTCACCATTAAAGTATCTCACATCCCTAGTCTTAACCACACCATCCTGTAAACCATTTATAGCTAGAGTTCAGCATGAATGCACCAAAGCCCAGCCACCACAGTGACTACTGATTAAAGTAAACAAAGAGGGGAAAAACAAACAACCTCCAAGTCTTCAAACAAAAAGAGACAGAACCCAGTGGCTGGAGGAAACCCGCTCTCCATGTAATAAACGGAGCAGGGAGTGTCTGAGAGGCAGTGACAGACCTTACCAAAGAAGAGAGATGCTAAGAGGCAGGAAAATCGAAATAAAATGAGGTAGCATAGCAAAAAAACAATTTGATGGAACAATGAGATATGGGACTGAGTTGTACTCAACCACTGACTTAGGTAATCTACATTTTAAACACAGTTGCTATATTCTGAGGAGAGCTATGGTTCACTAAGACTATACTATCTATGTATCTAGAAGCTCTGAAGTGCTAGAAAACTATAATTTAAATCAAAATGAAGCACTGAGTGCCATTCTTGTGGAAAGAAGAGTCTGCCTTGGCTTTTTGTCCAGGGCTGAAATTTATTTATTGTATATTTATCATAACAAAAGGACTATGCTTAAAGAATTCAAAGAATTTCTGGGTTTGTAATAAAGCAAAACCTTTCTAATGATTCTGTAATTAATGTACTGTAATTCAGCAATCCAAAAGATCTAGAAATTTCAATAAACTGAAACACTTTACTGCATTTGCTTTGGTTCAGGCATGTCCTGCATTTATGTTCTCAGTAATCCTCTTCAGACAGGCAATTTAACTAAAACTAGCACAACTGAGCATATTTGTAATAATGCATGTGGTAATGTGTCTCACTAAAACAGCTGTATATAACATAAATTTTCTCATGTCAGAAAAAAAGGACAATAAATTAATTACGGCACTTCACGACTAAACCTTTATATATTACTCATTCACCCACCTCACAATATGACATCATTGTGGTCAAATGTAAGCCGTGACAAAATTAAATACTAGAGAGACAGACACCCCTCTTCTATGAGCTGACTTGTTTCTGTAAGAACCTCTATCAGTCCTAGAAGTATCAATGATGTCAAAGACATTTAGATGGCTCAGTATGCAGAACACTTTTAAAACTGGAATATCTGCCTTCTGGAAAAAAAAAAATCTTATTCCTACAACCCCACCTATGTTCTTGTGTTTGCACGACACTTAGCCCTTCAAAGCAAGCTGATAAAAGCCTCATTCGAGCCATTGCCCAGTCTTGCTGCATTTGCTCTGGAGTGGAACTAAACAAAGCACCCTAAAGCACAAGAGCTCTAAACAACAAACCATGAACAACATCTTAAGGGCTCGTGTCCCATTCAGGCTCTGCAATCAGACCAGCAATACCAGCAGGACTAAGAAAGAAGGAAACAACTCCCTACTGGATCTCATGTAGGCACAGGACAAAAGGGAGGTTGATTTCCTCTGTTGCCAGCGTGGCCATTTTAAACAGGAAGAACAATTGCAATAAAAATATTTGTTTTAGTGTTTTCAGTAAGAGAAGAAAGCCCTTTTACAATCTGGAAAATGCAGAGGTGGATACCAGTATGCCAGGTACTGATGGCTGAAATAGCCCCATGATGATACATCTCTAAAGATAAGCCTCAGACTGGCTACTTCACTTCAGAAAGACTAGAGAAAGCTTGATCAAACTCCACTATTATTTCTCATGGATGCCCTTTAGGCCATGCTGACCTGTTGTAAACTGTACTCTTATCATATTCACTATTACTTCTTCAAACAATTCCTAATTGACAAGATAGACTGTGACATTCCATGGTATCAAGTTATGAAAGTGTCTTTCAGTAGAAATTGCAAAAAATTTGGATTGAAACTGCCACTGCCTAGCCTTTTCCTTCCCCCTCCCCATAAGCTCATTATGCTTAACACTTCAGTGGACTCCACCAGGGATTTATTATAAATTTTAGTATCTTAGCCACATGAAGAGGGATTGGGTTGAGAGAGTTTTTTCAGACATTGTTTTCCAATTGAGCATTAAGTGCCCATTGTAACACTAAGTCCCTCATGGTGTAACAGATGCCTTTGTAATTTAATTCATGTGAGTTCCATGAATATTTATGTATATTAGTTAAAAAAAATAGTTAAAAAAAATGCAGCTCCAGTAACACTGTTCTGTGTCCCCTAGTCAACAAATAAGAAGTGCCCCCCTTGCTACACACTTGTCTCCCAGTTATTAATGTACAATAACAAATTCCAGACTCTCAGCTGGGAGAATTATATTGTAATTGCTTAGTAGGCTATTAGGGCATACCTGTCTGTCAGAATCAAAATACACAAAATAACACTGCTGTTATGGGAAGAGAATGATTGATTTCTTGTGCCATCTCGTGGAAAAATTATTAATTGCAAGACAATTTCAAACACACGGTTCTGTTTAAGCAGAAATGTTAGGAACGTGGTTCAAGCCAGCTTTGCTTCCTACATGAAAAATATGTTGCCTATAAAGTAGTGACCTGGTTTGTTAACATCTCATAATCAAATATTTTTGATCAGTCGACCCAAACTCACTGGCTTATCTTTCTGTATGCCTTGCGGATTGTGCAGTCTCCATCATAAAACTCTGATTTATTTTCCTTGCTACAAACTATTTTTAGATCTTCCTTCATGTTCAGATTTATACAAAAAGACAATATGCTTCTTTTAAAATTCATTGCGCAACAGAAGCATTTATTCTCACCTGGACTGCTGGTTGGAATAGATTTTTTTCCCAGTACTTTTTTGAAAACCACAAACTGATTTTTCTAACAATAAATATTAACTGATTGCTTAATTAAACTTATTAAAATGCAAATTAAAATCCCAAACCAATGACAATAATTAAAAAAAGAACACATTATCAAAATGATGAAAGATCAGATCCAACTTTTTCCATTATCCAATATAATGTCAATTAACTATAATTGGAAATGAAAAAAGTCTGAAAACAGCTTCTGCTACAGAAAATTAAACAGGACTTCATTACCTTACACAGTGCTCAGAAGAAGGCAAGAGGTTTAGGTCATCTTTGTGTTTCTAAGTCCACTTGCAGTCCACCAGAATTTGAAACACAAACTAAATCTCCTTTCTGTCTTCTCCTCTCCAGCCATATGATACTTCACCTGCAGGAAACCTAAACGCTTACCTAAATCCCGTATCTTTAATCTATACACATGTGCTAAACTACATTCACAGCAGAACATAGATGGTAAGCTCTAGGAAACCCCAGTGAGAGTGTGGTGGAATAACAGTAATGCTTGAGGATTTAACCATGCAGCTCTTTTTAGCATTAATGTGAGTCAATAAAATTAATCTCTATATTGCACTTTGAAACTACATGTGTGAGGGTTTGAATTTAGTTCCTTTTATTTATGGTTATCCTTTGACAACGCTTCAGCATATGAATACCACCAAACAATATGACAGCGGAGCTCAGCACCATTTACTCTTCATAAAACGAATTAGAGTTGCCTGGGTGCAGTCTAATCCAGCAAACATTTCAGGGACTGCTCCATCCCGCGCTCTGCTCTCCGTCTCTCGCCTCAGAACTAGCACACACGCCCTTTTGCCATATATGTCCTTCTTTCTAGAGCAGATGCTGCTCTCTTACACTGCTGCATGACAATTGGTCAAGAATCCCCCATGGACCATGCCAAGAGCAACAAATTTAGTGATTGTTTAAATAAAAACCACTCAATATGGCAAGCTACTGTGCTACTACATTGCTGCACTGACCTCCTTCAAACCGTACTATTTAAATTCCTCTGGCCTATTAAATGCCCTTCCTTCTTCACTGTTGCTGAAATACCTGTGTGCTATACAGCATGCTGGACCTGCCAGGGGGACGTCGGTGCTTGCAGAGAAGAGCGGTTCTTTTGGCGGTGTCAAGATCTCATTGCATGTGGGTCAACCACAACTTGAAGACACACAGAAGCATCTACTGTTTGTGGAAAACCTACGGCTCCACACAGCTCTTCACTGCAGCTCTGAGCCCTGAATCAGTGGCATAAAGTCCTTGCCTGTCCTCCTTCTTGGCCACTTTTCTTAACCCACTGCTGTGAGTGGACTTGGACAACAAACAAGCTGCAGCCCCAGCCTGCCTCCATGCATGCGGTGCAGCAGGAGACTGTACACCAGCGCAAGTTCCTGGCTGGCTGCCCTCATCACCTTTGCTGCATGCGCTCATTTCCAGAGGCTTTGCAACCTCAACAGCAAGAATGCAAACACCAAGATGCTGAAAACTACGATCCCTTCATACAGGCCTAGTCTGTGTCATGCTGATGTGAGAGCTGCCATAGGCCAGTTTGACACAAATGTTTTGCTTCTTAATGTGGGAGACAGCTTATATACTGTTCTTCACAACATAACCTAAGGGAAAGATTTTCTCCAGTACCATCTTTCACATCGTTACCAAAACCAGACCTGCTGTAGCTGGTTATTGTTGACCTTTTTTTAATAGGAGCAGAACTGAAGTCACATTTCGGTTACATACAGTTTAACAAGACTATAAAATTCAAGTACTGACAAAGTACTACAATCCTGCTCTCTTCCTTTCAGAAAATGCAATGTACGTTCTTTCACAACAAGAATTCATGTAAGTGCACTTTCCCATTTGGTTTTTTTGCTGCTAGTGTGTATCTGCTGCAAATAACATTGTTTTCTGGTCAAAATCTTCCATTCATTGTTGAACTACGATAGTATAAATTGATGTCAAAATTTTATCCCTGACTTCTCCTCAAGTGACTTTCCTGCCTTGCCTCAGACCCAGTCATTAGATCTGTACACGCTGAGAATCCGTATGACAACCCTTCTGCTTCAGCATCACTTCCAGACCCCAGATCCATTCCCTTGACCTTGTGGACTTGGACAGCTTATAGACTGGGTAAGACAAATGAACAATCTAGAGTTTCTTCTGTTGCTAGCTTTATCGTGCAAAAACACTAACCACTGAAAATTATAAGATTTGAACAAATGAAATTGAGTCAAAGGAACTTCTATCTTGTTTTGGAGACTTCAAAGTCGTGTTGACTCTTGTTTTCCAAGTTGTCTTTGAAGGATAAAGTACAGATACAGTTTCTTGCCTCCAGGTGTGGGGTTTCAGAATTCTGCCAAAGATTTTGTGTGAGACCTGGAAATGCTGTAGCTCCTGTAACCCATTAAAAACTAAATCTAAGTCATAAAGAAGTCAATAAAGATTTCTGAGATTAGCCCAAGTCATAGGACAATTTGGTAGCTATGTTAATGGAGCCATATTCAAGGAACTGAAGTACAAAATCAGCAGCAATAAAGATTCTGCAAGACAAATTAGATTGTTAATAACATGTAAACAGACCCACAGTTTTCAGATTACATCATTAGTAATAGCTGCGCAACTCCAATGCCGTCAGAGAGAATGCACACACAGACCTAAATGGAAATTGCCAAACCATCTTGTTAATAAGGAAGAAAGGGAGGAGAACTGTGTCACACCCTCCCAGCTGTGTTGGCTCTGCAAGGTTAACAGGATTGGAAGGTAGTACAAACTTAAATTTGTCATTGGAAAACCTGCCATTTTTCCCTATTCACATTTCATAATATAGCTAATGCTTAACTTTTCTTCTCTACCCTCTTACTTGCCGTCAGGCATTTTCATTCCAATACATTCCTGCACTGCTTCTTTGACATGCTTTGTTTCTCCTATTTAATCTCCTTGTACCTAAAGCAGCAGGGGTGTGCAAAGTGTCATTACTCACCTCAGAGAGGACATGGGGGTGACTTTAGTTTCTGTAGTCCTTCTAAAAGGAACCACAACTCACTTTGGTCCTTTGTATCTAAGCTGCGTGCGTAAAGCAGAGGGTATGACCATCTATGCCCCCATGGATCTGACATTGGCCACAATGCCCTTATCTGTTGCAGTAGAAATGGTGTCAGCTTCAACGTTAAAGCTCCTTGTTAGTGTAAGTCTGTGCAATGACAAGGACAGTAATGTATATTTACAAAGTGTTTTGGTGATTCTTTCTCAGACAGTTATAAATGATTTCTTAGATGAGAGCTTTTTACACTTGATGAATAGCAGATGATTGTCAATACTTTACTGTTAAATTTTTAAATTAATTTGAAGTATAATTCTCCAACTATAAAGTGCTCTGAGACTACTAAGAAATGAATCACATTAAATGAACTTCATTATAAATCATCATCTTTGCATGACACTCAAAAGTATGCCCTGGAAGAAATTAATGCATCAAAGCAGGATTCTCAATGTTTCATTTAAACAGAAAATGCATTTCAGAAATAATTAGAATGAGAAAACACTAGGTGACTATTGAAATCATTTGTGTGGAACTCCTGTACCAGACTTACATAAAAACCAAGCTTATACTTAGTAAAAGCTTACAAAGTGGTAAGCCCTGTGAAATTTTACACTTACGCATTAGTTCGCTTTATGTTATTCAAAAATTTAAAAGAGAGTTACAAATCTGAGCAGTGACCTACAGTCTTACATCACAGATGAACTTTCACTAATTACATTTAAGAACAAGAAAAGCCAGTACTGCAGGAAGGAAAGAAAACAGAAAATTTGCGTTACACTTTCTAGATAAAATCATGACCTCTTTCTATTGAAAAGAGTAACACCAAACACATAAAACATAAATACTAAACTTACTTCCAAATCATCATTAAACTACACTTCATGAGAAAAAAAGTACAAAATTAAAAGCAACACTGTCAGATAAAATATGAAGTACATACTGTAAACTGCATTTTGTAATAACAGTTTGGTCTCCTGGCAAAATCCAGTCCTCTGGAGTGAGAAAGGAAAAGAAACAAACTGGCTCTGAACTAATATGGAAGCTACCAATCTTCTGTAAACACATGGATATTTGCAAGTCTTTAGTCCAATGACAGTAACCAAAGGCAACAGGTTGAATACCCAGTCTATTCAGCTGAGGCAAACATGCTGAATATTTCTACTGAAACTGAAAACTACAAATTAGGAAAACATAACTTTTTAGACTGGCATTCAAATAAAGCTTTAAATTATTTAAAAACAAAGCACAGAGAGTTTAAACTCCAGTAGGAGGCTTCTTGTGTTAGTCTTTGTGCTAGATGCTCAACCATTTCAAGCTGCTGTCTGTTTACCACAGTGGCCTACATTCAACTACAGAGACCATTGCTATGATTAGTTTAGGAACTTGTCTCTTCTCCACTCATCCATTTTTTTTCTAGCACCTGCTACTTTTTTACAGCACAGAATAAAAATGGAAAATGTAAGTCTGAAAGGTTAGGTTTGTCAAAATTTTTGAAAAATTTGTCACAATCACAAACAAGTGCTGAGAATGAAATGCTACAGTGAAAGTTTACATTTCACTGTAGCATACAACTTACATTTCAGACATCACTCACCCCTTCAGAATTATTATAAAGACACAGATATGCAGATTTAAAGCTGTACTTGCAAATACAGTAGTAGAGCATTTTTTACATGGCATTTCAGTGTTTTATTAATAAAAAGGTTTGTTAAGTTTAGCCATGTAGAAGGGAATGATACTTTCTGCACATCTACTGAACAAACAGAAAAGCAAATGCCAAATAAAAATTACCTAGAGCCATACTAACTACATTTAAACTTAATATGCAAGCTAATTCTTACACTTCAATAAGGTTTTAGCAAAGAGTTTAAAATTTTCATCCAGCTGTGATTTGAAATTTCAGGGAAGTCTTAGAATTGTTGACAAAGACTTTCTATAACAAGACCAATGAGCTTTCTCGGTTTGAGTGGACTCACTAACGTATCCTTATCATAAAAAAGGTTTAGGGAAGAGCAGAGTTTATTCTTCTACATGCTTATTTTGCTACACATGAGCAGACGTTTAATGGTCAGCAACTGAGAGCCTGAAATACTAAGGTACAGAGTCCAAACAGCACAGTCTTAAATGGTTTGTTTTTCTTAGCTGGTTTACGTTTACTTGATGAGGCAAAGATCTACAAAAAAGAGTATTTTACGACCCTAGACCAAAAACCAAAAATGGCAACATATCTGCCCCTGACCTTACACACTGGGGGGAGGAAAAGAAAAAACATAGAGGGACTGCCTTTATTTTGCTCCAAAATAAATATTTACTTGCTTTTTCAAAGTAGTATTTACTTGCTTTTTCAAAGGAGAGAGGGAGGTGGGAAGGAAAACAGACTGAATGGAGCCTAAAAGAAAAGAAAGTTTGTTAAGTTCCTACATTTGTCCTTCCCTGGAGAATTATCTCATTTAAATGCAAGACCCAGTCACGTAAAATGGGAGAAATAAAAGCTTTGTGAATGTAGGCATGAAAACTACTTATACTTGCAGTAAACAGTGATGAGTCAATATCTCCTTATTTGGAAGATTGGTTTGGTGTAATATATAAACATAGGTAGTTATTAAAGCCTGAATCTCTGCAAGTTGACAAGCACCACACCTCTACTGTTTCTGTCCCTGATAATCCTGAAGGAGATCGTTTCTGTGCAACAGTTAAGTGTTACTATCGTCACTACGTGGTATTTAATTATTATACTGGGAAAATGGAGCATCACACGCTTATCTCTGATGTAAATGTAGTTCAGTAAGATGGAGTTATGAGTGACCTTTTCTAAAACTGAAATGGATGTGAATGTACAAGAAGGAGCAGCATATTCCACTTGTTCCACAGTATTTCAGCAACAAGGCAGATCTAAACCAAGATCTACAAGTGAATCTGACAATGCTGTAAGTGCAACAGAATTTATAAATAACAAAAAACTACAGAAAAAAGCTGTATAGGCATACAGTTATTGTTTTTTCTGTATATTCATTTGGATTATGTTTTCATTGTCTTATACTTGCCATCTGTACTGAAACTGCTTAACAGAATGGTCCTTTGTCACTAGAGAAAAAAATGTTTCATCAATATGCAGAAACACAAATTCTTTACTTAAACAGAAGTAAATGGTAAAAACAAAGCCTTATAAGTAAATCTACTGCAGATACAAGAAAAACTGCAGAAGAAACATAAAGCATAATGGATTATATGTGGATTACAAAATACGTGCATAGCTGCAAATGAAATTTATGGGAGTAGGAGTAAAGGCAAACATATACCAAAATGCCATCTGCAGTAACAGGAGCATTGTCACTAGCATGAGAGTCAAGGTGCAAAGGTGGAAGCTTGGAAGACTGGTCTCTTGGTAAATCAAAAATTACTGCTCAGATAAATGTATTAGCCAAGCACAGAGCTTTATTTTAGAGGGGATGAACTAGGCAGTAAACGATCAACACAATTACCTAGTTTTCCATAAGGTTGTCAACACAAGATGTTTTGTTGCATAACAAAGGATTCCAGATAAACTCATAGCTACAGTGCCATCACGGGTAGCACATCTTAATACTCTGCTATTGGCAATGCTATGCTCATACAACACTTTAACTGAATCAACAAAAACCTCTGAGAAAGTGAGAAATTAAGCATATGGGCAAATCTGTCTGACTATCACAACTCTCTGGGATATTCCAAAAAGCATCTGCGTCATTCAGTGCCCTTCATTTTATTAAACCCTAGAGGTTTCAAGCGGCCTTTTTTAAGACTATGAAATTAATTGACAATATATAAATATTTATTTTTATTTTTTTTTAACAACAGTGCCTAGTTTCACAATTACTGGTAATAGACTCATGCTTCTGAGAAAAACGCATGAGATTTGGCTGATTAGAAAATCCATAAAGAGTCTACTGGTAGATCAAGGCATGCTGATGCACAATTGTATTAGTGGTTTTGTCCTGTTACTGAACACAGCACAGCACAAGTTTGTAAGTTCTCAATTACATGAAAGCACATATGCAAACTGAATTTCAAAAGTACAACAATGAAACATCTCATTATGTGTCTGTTCTGTCTATTCTCGCACTTGCAAAAAGAGCTGGCAATTTTCTTAGAAGTCTTTCTGTGATTTATGATTTCTATAATAACATTTTCATTGCTTCTACAGTTACTTAACACTGTCCTATTGCAAGTGCACTTGCACAAATCTACCTATTGCAGGCATATAACAATATTCAAAACACCTCTGCATTTCCACAAAAACAGTTTCAGTGAAACTTTTCCTTTGTTCCCTCAGCTGCATCTCCACGTTTCAGAAGTAATTATTTAAAGACACCCACACACCTACTACTTCATTTAATAGGCAAAATCCCTACCCTCACCACCGAGAAATCACAGGTCAAAGCTACACTTCTGTTCGAAATGCATCTTGTTCACACTCTCTAGTGATTCAAACAGGTAAATAAAATGTTAAAGAGGCTGTTGCTGCCTGTTAACTGCACATCTCTGTTTCCCTCAGTTTGCTTATGTGACCAATGGTCCATGCTGCCACCTATGGCAGGATAAGCAGGCAAGTCCAAGAGAGCATGGCCATTACCTTTAATGAGACATAGTTTCTGCACTGGCAGCAATACTCTGTAATACCTATTCAGTAATACTCCAAAGTAATGGAGAAAATTAATGTTTTAACCATGACTCTTAGGATATTGTACTCTCTCATTACAGCTCTCTTATTTAAGGTCCATGTTCAGCATTAGTCGCAATAGCCCCCCAAATTATTTTTGTGCCTTATGTTAAACATACACTTACAAGTCTTAACAGATCTGGGCTTATACAGAAAAGAATAGCAAAGAGTAAATGCCAAACATAAAAAGGATTCTCATTCTTCCATATCCTTTTTCTTGTGAAGTAAGACCTACACATGGGTTTGGTAGTGCAGTAAGGTTAACTCATTAAACAGAAACCCCACTCTCTTGAAAGAGTATCCTATTACAACTTTTAGTGTTATTTTATTTCTGATATGCCAACTCTTTTCCTGCTTAGCGTAAACTAAAACTCTCACTTCTGTTACCTAACAAGAATTTCGTACAACCTGGACATCTGTAGGCCTGAAATGTAAGATGGCTTAACAACTGTGGGCCCTCAGAAAAGATGAAGTACTGCTGTTTAAACCCCCCTTTTTTTCTGTACTAAGTGAAAGTCAAGACAAAGAAGAGACCAAGGTCAGAAACCAAGAGCAAGCCAATATTACACTGACTATTTTATTTGATTTGCACCACTAGCTGGAACTTGAATTGCAATAAAGTGAATCAGCCTGGTTTCTCTGTAGTATGTTCTATTCCAAAGGAAAGTTAGCTCTTAAAAGTGGAAGTTTTCAAATTACATCAGAATTGACCAGAAATGCCAAACCTTGTGACAGTCAAGATTCACTCCAACGAACTAGTGCTATGGCATCTCTCCCTGAGTTCAGCAGAACCAGCACAGGTAAGGCTGAGCTTATCAGATTGATCCACCGCTGCTTCTCACATGCTCTTTCAAATCAGGCTGGGATCTCCTCGAGGGGGTGGGACCATGGCATAAGCAAAACAATGTAATAGAAAAAAAATATTCTTGAGATTGGTTCTTAAATAAGTTGGGTGAATTTTTACCTTCAAATCAACATCAGGGCAGAAAGCTACACTGCAAAGAGAGGTTACAAGATGTAAAAGCAAAAGACCAAGTCCATCATTTACAATTTCCTCCATTTATGAAAATTTATAATGCCAGGTGAGATGTCACCGGGCTTCCGAAAACACAAGAAATTATCTGCCAATAACTCACTGGATTTTCATCCCTGAAACAGTGGGACTCACTACTCACTCTCTTCTCCTTGAACCTTTTCCTGGTGCATCACTTTATTTTTAAACAATTATTTAAAAGCTTATTTTTAAAATCACTTTTTAAAAGTGCTGAAAGCACACCCTTTTCCAAAACAGCATTGTACTTGACTGTGTTATGTGAGAAGGAGGTTCAGTTTGTTTAATACAGCTTCTAAAACACTGGGAAATATTGGACAGTTTTGCAAGTATGTGTTCATTCGATATCCTGCTTAGCCTCTCTGAGAGTACAAAGGTTATACACATGCATGTGTGTAGAGCAAGAATCTAAACAAATAAGAATTCAAAGTGTGTGCAATTCACTTGAAAGTCAAGTTTAAAATTATTCCGGCCGCAGTGGAATTTCTGTGAAAAACTCTTGAAGCATCAGGTCCAGCATTTCCTCGGAACAATGCAAACTAAGGACTTTCTTAGATTCATAGAATCACAGAATCATAGATTGGAAAAGATCTGTAAGATCATCAAGTCCAACCATCAACCCAACACCACCATGCTTACTAAACCATATCCTGAAGTGCCACATCTATACGTTTTTTTAACACGGGGATTAAGGGATGAGGGATGGGGACTCAACCACCTCCCTGGGCAGCCTGTTCCAATTTCTGACCATTCTTTCAGTGAAGAAATTTTCCCTAATATCTAATCCAAACCTCCCCTGATGCAACTTGAGGCCATTGCCTCTCGTCTTATCACTAGTTACCTGCGAGACCAACACCTGCCTCGCTACAACCTCCTTTCAAGTAGTTGTAGAGAGTGATAAGGTCACTCAGCCTCCTCTTCTCCAGACTAAACAGCCCCAGCTCCCTCAGCTGCTCCTCCCAAGACTTGTTCTCTAGACCCCTCACCAGCCTCTTTGCCCTTCTCTGGACATGCCTCAGCACCCCAATGTCTTTCTTGTAGTGAGGGGCCCAAAACTGAACACAGTACTCCAGGTGCAGCCTCAGCAGTGCGGAGTACAGGGGCACGATCACCTCCCTGCTCCTA